>Ga0075368_10000115_pt1 | contig 20911 bp, 15 predicted proteins | sample EndMethybrTD3033_FD_71518 | JGI IMG/M metagenome (GOLD analysis project Ga0075368, IMG submission 71518) | Populus endosphere microbial communities from Tennessee, USA - Endosphere MetaG P. TD hybrid TD303-3 | ecosystem: Host-associated > Plants > Roots > Endosphere | place: USA: Tennessee... | reverse complement strand
GGCGTAATCATGCAGATTGCGGATGGTCGTGTCGCCCAGGCCGCGCTTGGGGGTGTTGACGATGCGCTCGAAGGCCAGATCGTCGGCCGGCTGGCAGACAAGGCGGAAATAGGCCATGGCATCGCGGATTTCGAGACGCTCATAGAAGCGCGGACCGCCGATCACGCGGTAATTGAGGCCAAGCGTGACGAAACGGTCTTCGAACTCGCGCATCTGGAAGGAGGCGCGAACGAGAATGGCCATGTCGTTCAGCTTGTGGTTCTTGCGCTGAAGCTGTTCGATTTCTTCACCGACGGCGCGGGCTTCCTCTTCGGAATCCCAGGCGGCATGCACCACGACCTTCTCATCGTCGGGGCTGCTGCGCTCGGTGAACAGGGTCTTGCCGAGACGCCCTTCATTATGGGCGATCAGATGGCCGGCGGTGCCGAGAATATGCTCGGTGGAGCGGTAGTTGCGCTCCAGCTTGATGACCTTGGCACCGGGAAAATCCTTGTCGAAGCGCAGGATGTTGTCCACTTCGGCGCCGCGCCAGCCATAGATCGACTGGTCGTCGTCGCCGACGCAGCAGACGTTTTGCGGCTCGCCTTTGGGGCGCTGGGCAAGAAGCCTGAGCCACATATATTGCGCCGTATTGGTGTCCTGATACTCGTCCACCAGAATGTAGCGGAATTTCTGGTGGTACTCCTTCAGAATATCGGGATTGCGGCGGAAGATGCTGATGGGGTGCAGCAGAAGATCGCCGAAATCGCAGGCGTTCAGCGTTTTCAGCCGGTTCTGATAGGCCGTGTAAAGTTCGCGGCCCTTGCCATTGGCAAAGGCACGGGAATCGCCCTCGGGAATATCCGGCGGTGTCAGTCCCTTGTTCTTCCAGCCGTCAATCATGCCGGCGAATTGTTTGGCCGGCCAGCGCTTGTCATCAAGACCTTCGGCCTGGATAAGCTGTTTGATCAGCCGCACCACATCGTCGGTGTCGAGAATGGTGAAATCAGACTTCAGGCCGATGAGTTCGGCATGGCGACGCAAGAGCTTGACACCGATGGAGTGGAAAGTGCCGAGCCAGGGCATGCCCTCAACCGCGCCGCCGACCAGAACGCCAATACGTTCCTTCATCTCGCGGGCGGCCTTGTTGGTGAAGGTCACGGCCAGAATCTGGCTGGGATAGGCGCGTCCGGTCGCCAGAATATGGGCGATGCGGGTGGTCAGAACGCGGGTCTTGCCGGTGCCGGCGCCCGCAAGCACCAGAACAGCGCCGTCCAGTGTCTCCACGGCCTCGCGCTGCTCCGGGTTGAGGCCGGAAAGATAGTCGGGCGTGGGCCGGGCCTGATCGCGTGCCGCCATGGCGCGCGCGGCAATGCCAAGCCCGCCGGCGTTGCCTGCATCGGCATTGTTCGTCGCCTTGCGCGGCGCCTCAGGTTCTTCGTCGAAGAACGGCATATCGTCAAAACTGTTGCTCATGCGGCCCAATGTAGTGATTCGGGATATAAAGGCTAGAACCGTGTTCTGCTTTTATTCCGGTATCATCCGTCAAAACGCCTATTCCAAGACGTTTTTTCATGTCAGGCCCGCCTGTCGGCATCAAAAGCCGCGTCCACCGGCAATTGCAGCGCCACGGCCAGTTGGTTGGTCTTGGCGGCAAGCGCGATGACCCGCATGAGATCGGCATGCTGTTCGCCCGTCATGCCCTTGGCTTTTGCAGCCGCGGTATGGGAGTGGGCGCAGTAGGAGCAGCCATTGGTGACGGAAACGGCGATATAAAGCATTTCCTTCACCAGCGGATCGAGCGCTGAAGGTGTGGCCATCACCGCCTTGACCTCGGCCCAGGTCTTTTCCAGAAGATCGGGGTCGAAGGCGAGGTAGAGCCACATATTGTTGATGAAATCCGATTTCCGCGTTGTGCGGATATCGTCGAACACAGCCTTGACGCGCGGGTTGGCTTCAGGATTTTCGGCTTTCGTTACGGTGCTCATGCATTCCTCCAGTCATGGCTATCTCAGCTGCAGATTACCGGATTGGCGAATGTTTGCGACAGAAATGGCCGTCAGTGCGCTTTCGACGACAATTCATCACAAATTACAATTATGTAAGGAACGGATTTGTGCGTTGCCTTCGTTAAGGCATGCGGGAATACTTCTACCGTTCCGAAAAGCTCTTTTCGGGGCGGGTTTATGCTGTGCGGATAATCGGAGAATTGTATGCGGGTGTGGAAACAGGTGGGTGTCTGTCTTGCTATGGCGGGAGCAGGACTCTGTCTTTGGGGGTTTTATTCACCCGAAGCGCGGAATCTGCTCGCGGGTATCGGCATCGGCAAAACACCTGTTGGCGCGGTCGAGGTTGCCGCATCCGGTGCCAGAACACCCGGTTCGTCATCCGGCCAAAATGCCGGCGCCGCACGCCGCGATGGCAATGCGACCCTGGTGGCGATGGCCCCGGTCAAGAAGGGCACGGTCAATGACAGGCTGAACGCCATCGGCAGTGGCGAGGCCATCCAGTCGGTCGTCGTCATGCCGCAGACATCAGGCACGCTTTCGGAAATCCGCATTTCATCCGGCGCCCGCGTCGTAAAGGGGCAGGTGCTCGCGCGGCTCGATGACGAGGAGCAGGTGATCGAGCGGGACAAGGCGCAGGTTGCGCTACGCAGCGCCGTCGAAAAATCGAGTTCCTACAGTAACCTGAAATCCGTATCCCGCCTTGATGTGCTGGACGCGCAGATTGCCGAAGAAGCCGCCAAGCTTGCACTGAGCACCGCCGAGCTGAACCTCAGGCGCCGCGACATCGTCGCACCGATTGAGGGTGTTGTCGGGATCGTGGCCGCCAATATCGGCGACAATGTCACCACGCAATCTACGATCGTCGGCATTGATGACCGTTCTCAAATTCTGGTCAATTTCTGGGCGCCGGAACGGTTCGTAACTGCAATTACCGTCGGAATGCCTGTAGAGGCCACCTCGATTTCACGCCCCGGCGAGACGTTCAAGGGTGAGGTCGAGGCCGTCGACAACCGTGTCGACGCCGCAAGCCGTACCATCCGCATCCGGGCACGGTTTGCTAACGAGAAGGATGAGCTTCGGGCCGGTATGTCCTTTGGCGTCACCATGCGTTTTGCCGGAGAGACCTATGCCTCCGTCGATCCGCTGGCCGTGCAGTGGGATGCCGAAGGTTCCTATGTCTGGCGCGTGACCGACAATAAATCGGCCAAGGTGCGGGTGCAGATCGTGCAGCGTAACCCCGACGCCGTTCTCGTGAAAGCGGAACTGGCGGAAGGCGATCAGGTCGTGACCGAAGGATTGCAGCGGGTGCGGGAGGGTGGTGCCGTCCGTGTCGCAAGCCAGCCGAAGCCCGAGGAGGTTGCCAGCCAATGACGACTCAGTCGCCTTCGGGTCAGGATTCCAAGCTCGCCTTCACCGCACTGTTCGTTCGCCGGCCCATTCTGGCAGCGGTTCTCAATACGTTGCTTGTGGTTGCCGGCCTTGCCGCGCTGGTTGGAGTTGAGGTGCGCGAGTTGCCGGATGTGGACCGGCCGTCCATCAGCGTCAGGACGACCTATGAAGGTGCGGCGCCCGAAACCATCGATCAGGAAGTGACGCAGACCATTGAGGGGGCTGTTGCGCGCGTCAGCGGCGTCAAATCCATCTCCTCCAATTCGCAATTCGGCACCAGCCGCGTAACGATGGAATTCGGCGACAATGTCGATATGGCCGTTGCCGCAAACGATGTGCGCGATGCCATTGGCCGCGTAACCAACCAGTTGCCTGATGATGCTGACGAGCCGCAGATCATCAAGGCGGATTCCGACAGCCAGCCGATCATGCGTCTTGCCGTCACTTCGTCCACGCTCAGCATGGAAGATCTGACCAAGCTGGTGGATGACGAAGTCATCGACCGCCTTGCCGCCGTCGATGGCGTGGCGGATGTGGAGCTTTACGGCGATCAGGAAAAAGTCTTCCGCGTCGATCTCAATCAGGCCGCACTTGCCAGCCGTGGTCTGACGGTGACGGACATTTCCACCGCGCTGGCCAGTGCCGCGCTTGATGTGCCGGCGGGATCGCTGAAAAGTTCGACGCAGGACATCGTCGTGCGCGCGACCGCGAGCCTCACGAAGCCTGAGGATTTTTCCAACCTTCTGATCAAGGACAATATCCGCCTGCGCGATGTGGCAACCGTGATGCTGGGTGCGGATGACGAATCCACCTCGCTGCGGTCCAATGGTGTGCAGGGCGTGGGTCTCGGCGTCATCCGGCAGGCGCAGTCCAATACGCTCAATATCTCCACCGGCGTGAAGGCTGCCGTCGAGGCCATGTCGGCCAACCTGCCGCAGGGTACGCGCATCGTGGTGACCAGTGACGACGCCGTCTTCATTGAAGGCGCGTTGCACGAGGTGGAACTGGCGCTTGGTCTTTCCGCGCTCATCGTGGTTGTGGTGCTCTACCTGTTCCTGCGTGACTGGCGGGCAACCCTCATTCCGGCGATCACCATGCCGGTGGCTTTGATCGGCACGATCATCGCCATCTACATGGTCGGATTCTCGATTAACATCCTTACGCTGCTCGCCATCGTTCTGGCGACGGGTCTGGTGGTCGATGATGCGATCGTGGTGCTGGAAAATATCGTGCGCCGCCGTGCCGAGGGCATGGGGCCGCGCGCTGCCGCTGTTCTCGGCACGCAGGAAGTGTTCTTCGCGGTGATTGCGACGACGGCGACCCTTGCCGCAGTGTTCATTCCGCTCTCCTTCCTGCCGGGCCAGCTGGGTGGCCTTTTCCGTGAATTCGGTTTCGTTCTCGCCTTCGCTGTCGGTCTTTCCTCCATCGTGGCCCTGACGCTTTGTCCGATGCTCGCTTCGCGGATGCTGAAAGACGGATTGAAGGAACCCACGGGACCGCTGGCGTGGTTCGGCAATGTCTTTGCCTCCACCTACAAGAAGACGCTTTCCGCCTGCCTCAACAACCCGCTCATCGTCATCATCGTTGCGCTCGTCTTTTCGGGCCTGTCTTGGATTGCCTTCGGCATGATCCAGAACGAACTGACGCCGCGCGAGGACCGCGCCTCGGTGATGATGCGTGTGACGGCGCCGCAGGGTGTCAGCCTCGACTATACGCGCGACCAGTTGCAGCGGATCGAGGAAAATCTCCAGCCGCTGCGCGATAGCGGTGAAATCCGCAATATTTACTCCATCACCGGTATGAACGGTTCCTCGAACACCGGTTTTCTGGTGCTGACGCTGGCGCCGTGGGCTGATCGCGACCGCACGCAGAACCAGATTGCCGCCGATGTTACCGCTGCCGCCAACAAGGTGCCGGCGCTGCGCGGCAACGCCATGCAGCCGAACAGCCTGCGCATTCGCGGTGCGGGCAACGGCCTGCAGATGGCAATGGTCGGCAGCAATTATCAGGCACTGACAGCTGCGACGCAGAAACTACTGCTTTCCATGGAGGAAAGCGGTCTGTTCGAAACGCCGCGTTTGGACAACGAGCCCAACCAGGCGCAGCTATCCGTCTCCATCGACCGTGAGCGCGCCTCCGATCTAGGCATTGATATCACCGGCCTGTCACGCGCCATGCAATCGCTGCTGGAAGGACGTTCGGTTGTCGACGTCTTCGTGGATGGGGATGCAATCCCGGTCCGGCTGCTGTCCTCCACCCGGCCGATCAATGACCCGACCGATCTGGAAAACGTCTTCCTGAAAACGGGTGACGGCAAGATCGTGCCGATGTCGGTCATTGCCACCCTGAAGGAAAATGCGGTGGCGCCGCAGCTGAACCGCGAGCAGCAGCTTCCCTCCGTCGGCTTTACCGCCAATCTCAAGGACGGCGTTTCGCTCGGTCAGGCTTTGGAAAAGGTGAACGAGCTCTCACAATCCCTCCTGCCGCCCGGCGCCCGCCTTCTGCCGCTCGGCGAGGCGGCGACGCTTGAGGAGAATTCGAGCGGCATGCTGCTGACCTTCGGTTTTGCCATCGCCATCATCTTCCTCGTCCTGGCCGCGCAGTTCGAAAGTGTCCTGAGCTCGATCATCATCATGTCGACAGTGCCGCTCGGTCTTGCCTGCGCCGTCATCGCGCTGCTCGTCACCGGATCGAGCCTCAACGTTTATAGCCAGATCGGCCTTGTGCTTCTGGTGGGCGTGATGGCGAAGAACGGCATTCTCATCGTGGAATTCGCCAACCATCTGCGTGACCAGGGCGCCACCGTGCGCGAAGCCATCGAAAAAGCCACCAGCATTCGCCTGCGCCCGGTGATGATGACAATGATCGCGACCATTTTGGGCGGCGTGCCGCTGGTGCTGGCGCAGGGAGCAGGGGCGGAAGCACGCATCGCGCTCGGCTGGGTCATCGTCGGCGGTCTGGGTTTTGCGACGCTGGTGACGCTTTACATCACCCCGGTCTCCTACCTGCTGATTGCCCGTTTCGCCAAACCGCAAGCCGATGAGGAAATCCGCCTCCACCGCGAACTGGAACTTGCCGCGCGTCGGAAGGCGCTGGAGGAGGACAAGCAGCTGCTTGCGGCGGAATAAACGCTCCTCGCCAAGTGTGTCCCGCGCAATCGCGATGCTGGACAAAGCCTTAACCTTATCCCATACCACCCAACGGAATTTCGTAACGGATCGAGTCCGTTACGGCGGTATCTTGCGGTGGAGATGGACGATGGCGCTGAAAGATGTGGTCGCGGGAAAACGCAACGAGGAAGGCATCGCGTCGGTGCTTGCAGCGCTGAAGCAGCAGCTGGGTGATAAGCTCCAGACTGGGCAGGCGTTTCGCGAGCAGCATGGCCATACCACCACCTATCTGACCTTGCAGGCGCCTGATGGTGTCGTCTTTGCCGAAAACGCAGATGATGTGAAAGCTGTGGTGAAGGCTTGTGCGCAGTATAAGGTGCCGGTCATTCCCTTCGGAACTGGCTCTTCACTGGAAGGGCAGGTCAATGCGCCTGATGGCGGAATATGCATCGATTTCAGCCGGATGAATCGCATCATTGAGGTAAACGCCGAAGATCTTGACGTGACGGTGGAGCCGGGTGTGACGCGCGAGGACCTTAACGTCTATCTGCGTGATACCGGCCTGTTCTTTCCGATCGATCCGGGTGCCAATGCCTCTATCGGCGGCATGGCCTCGACGCGGGCGTCGGGCACCAATGCCGTGCGTTACGGCACGATGAAGGACAATGTGCTGGCCGTTACCGCCGTTGTTGCCAATGGTGAGGAAATCCGCACTGCTCGCCGTGCCCGCAAGTCGTCGGCCGGTTACGATCTGACGCGGCTTTTCGTCGGTGCCGAGGGCACGCTTGGGGTTCTGACCTCGGTTACGCTGCGGTTGCAGGGCATCCCGGAAAAGATCGCCGGTGGCGTCTGCACCTTCGACAGTATTCAGGCGGCCTGTGACGCCGTTATCATGACGATCCAGATGGGTATTCCGGTTGCGCGCATCGAACTGCTTGATGAAGTGCAGGTGCGGGCCTGCAATGCCTATTCCGGCCTGAACTACGCGGAAAAACCGACGCTGTTCGTGGAGTTCCACGGCACCGAAGAGACGGCAGTCCTGCAATCGCAGCAATTTGCAGAGATCGCGGCGGAATGCGGCAGCGTCGATTTCCGCTGGACCAGCGATGCGGCCGAGCGCAACAAGCTGTGGAAGGCCCGACATGACGCTTATTGGGCCTCGCGGGCGCTCGCGCCGCATCTCGACGGTTTGTCCACCGATGTCTGCGTGCCGATTTCGCGGCTGGCGGACTGCGTGGTGGAAACGCAACGGGATATCAAGGAAAACGGCTTTCTGGCGCCGATCGTCGGTCATGCCGGCGACGGCAATTTCCATGTACTCATCCTGTTCGATGGCAAGGATGCCGAAAGTGTCGCCAAAACCGAAGCTTTCGTTGCGCGTCTCAATCGCCGGGCCATCGCCATGGACGGCACCTGCACCGGAGAACACGGCATCGGCCAGGGCAAGATGAGTTTTCTGGCCGAAGAGGCGGGAAATGCGCTGGATGTGATGCGCGCCATCAAAACGTCGCTCGACCCCGATAATATCTTCAATCCAGGCAAACTGTTCCGTCTTGTCTGATCATTCTCACAATTGATTGGTACAAAAGGCTGCTTGCCGTTAAGGCAAATAAGAATAGGTTTGCAGCGTTCGCGAAGGGAGAAGCAGTTCAGTGCTCGGGCGTATTCTGGTTTTTCTGGGCGGACTGCTGGCCGTGGTGCTGTTTTCAGCGCTGCTCATTCCCTATTTCGTTGACTGGACGGATTTCCGCCGCGATTTCGAAGATCAGGCAAGCCGCATTCTGGGCAAGAAGGTGGTGGTGCACGGTCGCGTCGAAGCCCGGCTCCTGCCTTTCCCTTCGGTGACGCTGCATGACGTGCGCGCCGGAACGGATGCGGACGGATCGCCGCTCATTCAGGTGGCGCGTTTTTCCATGGATGCCGAGCTGGCGCCTTTCCTTTCCGGTGAAGCGCGTATCTTCGACATGCGCATCGAGGAACCCAAGGCCAAGATCCGGCTTTTGAAAGACGGCACTCTGGACTGGATGCGCGGCAGCCGGGCGGAAATTCCAGCCCGCACCGTGGTTCTGGAAAGTGTGCAGATCGAAGGCGGGCAGATCGAATTCATCGACGAGCAATCCGGCCGCAACCGTGTTGTGACGGGTCTTAACGCCGACATGTCCGCCAATTCGCTGGCCGGACCATGGAAGGCGGAAGGGCGCGCTGCCGTTGACGGGCATCCAGGCTCGTTCTCGCTGTCGAGCAGCGAGCCGGATTACGCCAATGGGCGCATGGGCCTGCGGATTCGTGTGGTGCCGGATGAACATCCGGTTGAGGTCGATCTGGACGGTGCGATTGCCGCGACTGCGGGAAAGCCCGCCTATAGCGGTTCCTTCGCCTTCAGTTTCCGTGAAGACCAAAAACAGAAGCAGCAGGGCGGGCAATCGCTGTTCTCGTCGCCACGTACCCGCGGCAGCTTCGAACTGACGAATGAAAGCGTGCGCATACCGAGCTACCGCATGGAGCTCGGTGGCAACGAAAATCCTTACGTTGTGACCGGCGAGGCAACGCTGGATACCGGGGCCAAGCCGGAATTCCTGCTGACGGCGGATGGCCAGCAGATTGACGTCAATCGTTTCGCACCGCCCGTCGTGCAGACCGGCAAGACCTCGCGCCAGCCCACCGCCTCCGTGCGCCAGCGCATCGAGGCATTTGCCGCCATGGTCGCCCGCATTCCGGTTCCGCCGGTGCCGGGCAAGGCCAGCATCAGCCTACCGGCGCTGGTTTCCGACGACACGACAATTCGTGACATCCGGCTGGACGTGCGCCCTGATGGCAGCGGCTGGCAGGTGGTTAACGCCGTGGCAACGCTGCCCGGCAGGACGCAGCTGGAAGCCAAAGGTTCCCTGACGCTGCTGGATGGTCCCGCTTTCAACGGCAATCTGCTCGTTGCCTCCAACCAGCCATCCGGGCTGGCAAACTGGCTTTCCGGTTCTGTCGATCCGGCGATCCGCCAGCTCAATGCAGCCGGTTTTTCCGCCGACGTCTCGCTGACGACGCTGAACCAGCGTTTCGACAATCTCGAGCTTGCCATTGGCGACGCCTCTCTGAAGGGGAAGCTGGAACGGCGCTCTGACGGCAAGGCCTCCAATCTTTCGATCGATCTTGCCGGTAACGAGATCGATCTCGACGCCCTGAAGGCGCTTGGCAGCCTGGCGCTCGGCGATCAGGTCGGAAGTTCTGTTCTCGACCATCGCATCGACGCCAAGTTCAAGGCCGACCGGTTCAACATGGCCGGTGTGACTGCAAATCATGTGGAAACCGCCTTCACCATGGCGGGCGGCGTTCTCTCGCTTGAAAAGATGACGGCTGGCGATATCGCCGGTGCCGAAGTCAAGGCGAAAGGGCAGTTGCAGGGGTCGTTGCTGAAATATGCGGGCAAGGGCACGGTGAACCTGCATGCGACGGACATGCAGCCGTTCTTCGCCATGCTGCAGCAGAAATTGCCTGGTCATCCGTTCCTCAGCCGTCTGGCGGCGAGTTCTCCGTGGTACGCCAATTCCGACCTTGCCATGGATGTTTCGGTCAACAGCGAAAATGGCGGCGCCAATGTCGCCGTTTCCGGCACAGTCAACGGCAGCCGTCTTTCGGCCGTGGCCAAGATGCCGGATTTCCTGTCCATCACCGATGATACGGCGATGTCGCTGGAAGGGGTTTTGAAAAACCAGTCGACGGCGATCCTGTTCGGGCAGGCAGGGCTTGATCCCCTGCCGTTCGATGCCGACGGGGAAGGGCTGCTTTCCGTCAAGCTCAACGGCACGCTCGGTTCTCCCGTCCAGACCGATATCCGTTTCTCGACGGAGCGCACGCATTTCTCGATGATCGGGTCCTTTGCCGTTGCCGCCGCCAATTTCGGCGAGGGTAGTGCGGATCTGGCGCTCGAAAGCGCTGATATAGAGCCCTATCTCATCATGAACGCGGTTGGCCTGCCGCAGCTTGGTGGTGGCATGGCGCTGAAGGCGAACGGAAAAATGGCGGTGGATGCGCAGAAGATTGCGTTTTCCGCCCTCGGCGGGCAGGCGGGCGGCAACCCCTTCTCGGGCAGTCTGGCGTTCCAGCGCGCGGCCCCCCATTCCGTCACCGGTGATCTTGCCCTTCGGACCGTCGATCTTGCCTGGCTCGGAGATGCGATCTACGGACCGGTGATCGACCCGGAGACGGGCACGCTCAACGCCAAGCCGCTGGCCATGCCGGCTTTCCCGCAACTCAAGGCCTCGCTGTCGCTGAAAGCGGAGAGTTTCGAGACCGGTCCCTTCGGCACGGTCACGGGTTTGTCGACCAAGATCACGCATGATGATGGCAATCTCGCGCTTGATGATATCGCCGGCACCTTCATGGGCGGAAAGCTGACCGGGCGGCTTGCCATGTCCACAGGCGAGGGAGCGGGCATTTTCCGCACCAAGATTGCGGTGAACGACGCCAATCCCGAGTCGATATTGTGGGCGAATGCCAACGGCCCGGTCGCGACGGGCCGGGTGGCTATCGATCTGACCGCCGAATCGACGGGCAAAAGCGTTGGTGAAATTTTGAAATCGGCAGGTGGCTCGGGGGAAGTGCGCGCCAGCGGGCTTGTGCTCAAAGGGCTTAATCCCGGCGCCTTTCCGCCGATCCTGCAGGCGGCGGAAGGCTTACAGCAGCCGATCGACGCGCCAAAGGTTCGGCCGCTGGTGGATCAGAGCCTGTGGCAGGGCGAAATACCGCTCGGCAACGTAGCCCTGCCATTCACCCTGAATGGCGGCGCGCTGCACTTCCAGAATTTGCGCGCCGGGATCGATCCAGTGACGCTTACCGGAGAAGCGACGGTCGATATTGCAGCATCGACCGTGAATGGCGATCTTGATCTTATCTTCAATCCCGGCACCGAAGTGGTTGCTGGCGCCGAACCGTCGCTGCGTCTCAACTATAACGGTCCGCTCGCCGCACCGGCTTTGACGACCGATGTTTCGGCGCTCGGCAATTATCTGTCACTCCGGGCTTTCGAAAAGGAACGCCGTCGCGTCGAGGCCATGCAGGCCAGCGTTCTCGAAAAGCAGCGCCTGCGTCGTGAAACGGCGCTTTATCGTTCTCAGGCGGCTGAACGTCAGGCTGAAAAGGAACGGGTGGAGGCGGAAGCCAAGGCCAAGGCCGAAGAGGAGGCGCGCCTGAAGGCGGCGGCAGAGGAGCGTCTGCGGCAGGAAAAGGAACAGCAGGAGCGGTTGCAGCAACAGCAGCAGCAGCAGCAGCAACCTGTTCCCGAGCGGCAATCAACGCCGGCCTTGACGGTGCCTCCAACGGAAGATGCGATCAGGCAACTGGCGCCCGAAAACGCTCCGGCCAATCCGTAAGTTTGCCGCGACGACGGCGCGTTTTGGGGAGAGGTTAGAGCCCGTGTCTCAGGGCGAATTTTGACGCGGTCCGGACAGCTGCCGCTTCGACCACTTTGCCAAAATTATCCGTTAGCCTGTTAAATCCAGGCTTCACGCTCGCCGAAGGGCGTGTCGGCATCAAAATTCTTGGTACCGATCCTGCTGCTTTCCCCCGACAGGCTGGGCTTGTCCGCGCTGTTGCTTAAGGAAGCCGATTTGTCGGAGCTGTTTTCGAGTGCCTCGAGCTGCGCTTGCAGCGATGCAATAGTACTCTTCAGTTCTTCCTGTGCTTTCGCTTCGGAGGTCTGGGCGAGTTCTGACTGCTTTTCGGCAATCTGCGATTTCAGTTCGGCAACGCTTGAAGACGAGGTGGATGAAGAGGAGAGGACGGAAACAGCGATGCTCGTTCCCGAAGCGGCGGAAACCATGGGTCGCCTCGTGGCGTGCGGATGAAAAGGAAAAGCTTGAAATACAAATCTGGAAGCAAGGCTACGCAGTACTGAAGCGCCTTGCAGTACAAATTAGCGCGCTAATGTTTAATGAATGCTTTCACGACATTATGAGTTTTCGGCAAGAATGTTTGTAGTCGGAGAATGGCTGGATATGAGCCGGCGCATGTGCGCGCCGCTGCAGTGTCATCTTTCGATGCCACCTTGCAGTAAGCTCACTTGCTCTTCAGCCAATTCAGAACATGGACCCGAAGGGATGAGGACAGATTGCTGTCGGCTGGCCGGTTGTCGTCTATTTCCGCAAGCAGGGCGGCGAAACTGATCTTGCGCTTTTCGGCGATGATTTTCAGCTCGTCCCAGAAGGCATCCTCGAGTGAAATGCTGGTGCGGTGGCCGTGCAATGTCGTGGAGTGCTTGCGGATCATCAGATCAATCTCTCCGGCTGGTCCGGTTGGGAATCTGAATCATGTCGCGCCTGCAAGCCTCTGTTTAGCGGTGTTTTTTCCGGTCTTCCGAAAGTTTGCCCGGGCAGGCCGGCTCTTCAATCCCTGTCGGTCCTGTCATCGTCCTTTTCAAGCCGCCCCTGATCGAGCGCCTTTGCGGCTTTTTCGTTAAGGGCCGATGTGAGGTTTTTTTCCGACTTGGTGCGACCGAAAAACAGGCGGTTCTGATCCGCCTGTTTTTCTTTTTCGCTACGGGCTTTCTGCTTCCGGAACTGACGCAGATTGACGATATCGGCGGCCATGCGGATATGTCTCCTTGAGCTTCGCGCGATCGGGCTAAAAGCCGTTATTGCTTCTTGCGGAAGGCATCCAGAGAAACGACGGAGCCTTCCTTCTTTTCCTCGCCGGACTTGGGCGTCTCCGACGTTGTAGCCGGCTTTGCCTCATGGGAAACGGGATAGGCGGTGATTTCGGCCTCTTCCAGCTCTTCCTCGTCTGCCAGGGGCACATCGAACTCAAGCTCGAAATTGACGGAGGGATCGTAGAAACCTCTGATGGCGTTATAGGGAACAACCAGCTTTTCCGGCGTATCCGAGAAGGACAGGCCGATTTCAAAGCCGATCTCCGTCACTTTCAGGTCCCAGAACTGATGCTGGATGACGATGGTCATCTGCTCGGCATATTTGGACTTGAGATGCTGCGAAATCCGCACACCGGGCGCGCCGGTCAGAAATGTTATGAAGAAATGGTGGTCGCCGGGCAGGCGGCCGGTTGCGGCCACTTCACCCAAAACTTTGCGAATAACGCCGCGAAGGGCATCCTGTGCGAGAATGTCGTAACGGATATGATCCTGCCCCATGCGGTCCTGTCTTTCCCTTATTCGAACGTCTTTTAAAGCGCTGCGCACCAAGTGCGCCAAGGACGCTGTAACACTTTGAATCTTTGCGTAATCCGCAAGCCGGGATCAATTTCGATCCTGGCGGCTACGCATTACCCAAGTATACGCAATGTCCTGAACGGCAGCAACGGAAAAGCCGATGCTGTGTGCAAGTCAGCTATCATATAACCAATTCAGGCAAAATGGAGAAGGTGGAGGTTTCTGTTGCCAGGTACCTCCGAACCCCGCCTCACGGGGCTAACCGTGAGGACTTTAGAGCGGAATTCCCGCACCGCCATTAGGCAGCGAGAGCGTATTCCTTAGCGTTGTTGTCATTTGCAACTACACTTGTGACCCGATAACGGCGGTATCATGCCGAGCAAAAGTTCGATCTTTACGCCCTTGTCGATCCTATTTCGCCCCCATCAAAAGCCGGCCTTCATCTTCAAAAGCCGCCGGTTTTTGGTGGAGGCGCCGGGTACCGCCCCCGGGTCCAATAGGTTTATTACACCGACCGTTTATCGCCATAGCCGGGTTGCCCCGGCAAGTTTCATATAGGCGTTTCCCTTGGCCGAGAAAAGGGGCCGATGACAATTCCATGAAAAGATTTCGTGTTTGCCGCCCACAATTTAGACAATTCTTGACGACGAGGGATTGCTGACACATTCTCCCTACAACCGGTCACCACAAGCAACACCGGGCCGGGGACACACGAAGGAGTGGACATGACTGACTATCTCGCAGATGTGAAGAAATACGACGCAGCAGCCGACGAAGCGATTGTCGGCAAGATCGTCAAACATCTCGGCATTGCCCTGCGCAACCGGGATTCATCGCTGGTGTCCGCTTCCGATCCGGAAGAGCTTGCGCGTGTGAAGGCGAACTGGTGCGGCAAGAAGCTTGGCGTGACCGATGACAGCGCCGACAAGGCGATCGATGCAACCGCCAAGGCCATGGCCGCAGACCGCTCCAAGTCGCGTGTGACGTTTTATTATCTGGTGGCCAAGGAACTGGGCAAACTCCAGTCGCTCTGATTTTTTCGCGGGGATAAGCGACCCGCTGGTGATTGGTTCTGTCGCCCTGTGTTATTATATTCCCTTGATATCAGGGAATCGGCGGCAGAACACATGAAACAATATCTCGATCTTCTCCGGCATGTGATGGACACCGGCTCCGACCGCGGAGATCGCACCGGCACGGGTACGCGTTCGGTCTTCGGTTACCAGATGCGTTTCGATCTTGCGGAAGGTTTTCCGGTTCTCACCACCAAAAAGCTGCATCTGCGCTCGATCATCCATGAACTCCTGTGGTTCCTGAAGGGCGACACCAATATCGCCTATCTCAAGGAAAACGGCGTTTCCATATGGGACGAATGGGCCGATGAAAATGGTGATCTGGGTCCGGTTTACGGAGCACAGTGGCGTTCCTGGCCGGCGCCCGACGGCCGCCACATCGACCAGATCGCGCTTTTGATCGAGGCCCTCAAAACCAATCCCAATTCCCGCCGCCACATCGTTTCGGCCTGGAACCCGGCGCTGGTGGACGAGATGGCGCTGCCGCCCTGCCATTGCCTGTTCCAGTTCTATGTTTCGGATGGAAAGCTGTCCTGCCAGCTTTACCAGCGCTCGGCCGATATTTTCCTCGGCGTGCCTTTCAATATTGCTTCCTACGCACTTCTGACGCTGATGGTGGCGCAGGTCACGGGGCTGAAGCCCGGCGATTTCGTCCATACGCTTGGTGACGCGCATATCTACGCCAACCATTTCGAGCAGGCGAAATTGCAGATGACGCGGACCCCCAAGGCCCTGCCGACGATGCGCCTCAACCCGGATGTGCGAGACCTCTTCTCCTTTAAGTTCGAAGACTTTACGCTGGAGAACTACGAGGCGGATTCAACCATCAAGGCACCGATCGCGGTATGAGCGAGCCGCGCATCACCATCATCGTCGCGGTGTCGGAAAACGGCGTTATCGGCCGCGACCTCGATATGCCTTGGAAGCTTTCCACTGACCTCAAGCGCTTCAAGGCGATGACGATGGGCAAACCGCTCATCATGGGGAGGAAGACATTTCTCTCGGTGGGCGAGCGTCCTTTGCCGGGCCGGCCGCACATCATCGTCAGCCGCAATGCCGATTACAGGCCTGATGGCGTGGATGTCGTGTCGTCGCTTGAAGACGCCCTCGCGCTTGGCAAAAGCAAGGCTGCGGAACTGGGTGTGGACGAGGTTTTCGTGGCCGGTGGCGGGGAAATCTACCGTCAGGCCATGCCGTTTGCCGATCAACTTTCCGTCACCCATGTGGCCGTAAAGCTTGATGGCGACACTTTTTTTCCGGAAATCGATCCCGATGTCTTTGAAAAAATCGAGGAAAATGCCGTTCCCGCCGGGGAAAAGGACAATTATCCGGTTCTGTTCACCACTTATTTGCGCAGAGCCGCGTCAAAGTGAACTATTTACCCTGATTGGGTATTTAGTTACCACCTCTGCGTTGAAACGCGCGCTTCTCCTTCTTATAACGGGTCCATATTCCCGCCGCACGCGAGCAATCGCTTTCGAACGGGATCGGGAGAGGCTTTTATAAAGAGGTATTGATGCCCTGGAGCAATCAGAATGGCGGCGGCGGCCCTTGGGGCGGCGGCGGTGGTGGCGGAAACAACCAGGGCGGCGGTGGCGGCCCATGGGGGCAAGGACCTAACCGGCCTCGCGGCGGTGGCGGCGGCAATGGCGGCCCGCCCGATCTGGAAGAGATCATCCGGCGCAGCCAGGACCGCTTCAAGAATGTCCTGCCGGGCGGGTTCAATGGCGGCGCGATTGCGATCGTCGCTCTCGTCGTTCTGGTTTTCCTCGGCATTCAGTCCATCTACACCGTCCAGCCGGACGAGCGCGGCGTGGAGCTGCGTTTCGGGCGTCCGAAGGATGAGATTTCGATGCCCGGCCTGCATTTCCATCTGTGGCCGATCGAGACGGTTGAAATCGTCAAGGTGACCGAACAGCAGCAGAATATCGGTTCGCGCGCTTCGTCTTCCTCCGCGAACGGCGTGATGCTGACCGGTGACCAGAACATCGTCAACGTGCAGTTCTCGGTGCTCTATACGGTTTCCGATCCGAAATCCTACCTGTTTAACGTCGACAGCCCGGCTGAGACCTTGCAGCAGGTTTCCGAAAGCGCGATGCGCGAAATCGTCGGCCGTCGTCCCGCACAGGACATTTTCCGTGATAACCGTCAGGCGATCGCGGCGGATGTGCGCACCATCATCCAGTCCACCATGGACGGATACGGGGCCGGCATCTCCATCAATGCTGTCGCCATCGAAGACGCGGCGCCGCCGCGCGAAGTGGCCGACGCCTTCGACGAAGTGCAGCGTGCCGAGCAGGACGAGGACCGCTTCGTGCAGGAAGCCAACCAGTACGCCAACCAGAAGCTGGGTGCCGCACGTGGTCAGGCAGCACAGATCATCGAAGAAGCGAACGCCTACAAATCTCGTGTCGTCAACGAGGCAGAGGGTGAGGCACAGCGCTTCATTTCTATCTACGATCAATATCGCACGGCACCTGACGTGACCCGCCAGCGTATGTTCCTGGAAACGATGGAACAGGTCCTGAAGGGTTCCAACAAGGTCATCATCGACGAAAAACAGGGTGTGGTGCCTTATCTGCCTCTGAACGAGATCATGCGCGGCAATCCGGGCGCGGCACAGCAGGGAGGCAACTGATATGAGCAACCGTCTTACGGCCGTTCTCGTCGGTCTCGCCGCCGTGCTTTTCCTGGCCTATTCGTCGATCTTCGTCGTCACCGAGCGCCAGCAGGCCATCGTTGTGCGCTTCGGTCAGATCCAGGACGTGAAAACGGCGCCGGGCCTCTACTTCAAGCTGCCCTTCGCCTTCATGGATGCCGATCGGGTGCAATATATCGAGAACCGGGCGCTGCGCTTCGATCACGACAACATCCGTGTTCAGGTTTCCGGCGGCAAGTTCTACGAGGTTGATGCCTTCGTGGTCTATCGCATCACGGATGCCCGCCGCTTCCGGCAGACGGTCTCCGGTGACCAGATGTCGGCGGAATCGCGTCTACGCACTCGTCTCGACGCGTCGTTGCGCCGGGTCTACGGTCTTCGCGGCTTCGAATCGGCGCTTTCGGATGCGCGTGCATCGATGATGCAGGAAGTACGTGACGATCTGCGCCCCGATGCGGAATCGCTTGGCGTCAGCATCGTGGATGTCCGTATCCGCCGCACCGATCTCACGCAGGAAGTCTCGCAGCAGACCTTCGAGCGTATGAAGTCGGAACGTCTGGCCGAAGCCGAACTGATCCGCGCCCGCGGTAACGAGGCGGCACAGCGTCGTCGCGCTATTGCCGACCGTCAGGTCGTGGAATTCGAATCCGATGCCCAGCGTCAGTCCGAAGTCCTGCGCGGTGAAGGCGATGCGGAGCGTAACCGGGTTTTCGGCGAAGCTTTCCAGCGCGACCCGAGCTTCTTCGAGTTCTATCGTTCCATGGCGGCCTATTCCAGCGCGCTGTCTGGAACCGGCACGACGCTGGTCCTGTCTCCCGACTCGACCTTCTTCCGTTATTTCAACGACATCAACGGTGCTCCATCCACGGCTCCGGCCGCACCTGCCGCACCGCCGGCAAATTGATAACGGATCGAATGATTTTGGAGGGGCCGGTTTTAACCGGCCCTTTCTTTTTGAGCGAATGGCTGGGTGGCAGCAAAGCGGAAAGGGGCAAAATCCTGTTGTCTCGCGCCCGGAAAGGGATATCCGTTTTCGCGCCGATGCTGTAGGCAGTGAGCAAGGCAGCCGGTGCTGTTCACGAAAAGGTATTTTTACACTTCATCATTCCGCCTTATGCTTTGACGATATATGCAGGGAATGACGATTTGAAACGCGAGGACGCTTATGGCCGTGACCCTTCTTTCGCCTTTTCGCAGCAGCATTGCCGCAGTCGCGGGCTTCGCACTTGTGGCGGGTAGCCTTTCGGCACCGGTTGCGGCATGGGCGCAGAGCCATGGGCCGGCATCGGTCGCCGATCTTGCCGCACCCCTTCTTGATGCGGTGGTGAATATTTCGACGTCGCAGAACGTCAAGACTGAGGGCAAAGGGCCTGTGCCGCCGAAACTGCCGGAAGGTTCGCCTTTCCAGGAGTTCTTCAAGGATTATTTCGACAACCAGAAACCGGAAGGCGGCGACAAGGTCAGTTCGCTGGGATCCGGCTTCGTTATCGATCCGGCTGGCTACATCGTCACCAACAATCACGTCATTGAGGGCGCAGACGCCATCGAGGTGATTTTCCCGAATGGTTCGAAGCTGAAGGCAACGCTGGTCGGCACTGATACCAAGACCGATCTTTCCGTTTTGAAGGTAGAGCCGAAGGCTCCGCTGAAGGCAGTCAAGTTCGGCGATTCGCGCAGCATGCGCATCGGTGACTGGGTCATGGCCGTTGGCAATCCCTTCGGCCTTGGTGGATCGCTGACCGTCGGCGTCGTTTCCGCGCGCGGGCGCAACATCAATGCCGGTCCCTATGACAACTTCATCCAGACGGATGCGGCAATCAACAAGGGTAATTCCGGCGGTCCGCTCTTCAACATGAAGGGTGAGGTGATCGGCATCAATACGGCGATCATTTCGCCGAGCGGCGGTTCGATTGGCATCGGTTTCGCGGTTCCGACGGAACTCGCCCAGAATATCGTCGAGCAGCTCATCCAATTCGGCGAAACCCGCCGTGGCTGGCTCGGCGTGCGCGTCCAGCCGGTTACCGACGACGTGGCCGCAAGCCTTGGCATGGAAGCGGCAAAGGGTGCCTTGATTTCCGGCGTGGCCAAAGGTGGCCCGGTGGAAAACGGCCCGATCCAGGCCGGCGATATCGTACTGAAATTCGACGGCAAGGATATTCACGAGATGCGTGACCTCTTGAGGATCGTGGCGGAAAGCCCGGTCGGCAAGGAAGTCGATGTCGTGGTCTTCCGTGACGGAAAGGAAGAGACCGTCAAGGTAAAGCTTGGCCAGTTGCAGGATGCGCCCGATGAAAAGGCCGCAACCGACGATCCGCAGGCCGAGGACGGTGACGGCGGCATGGTCGTGCCTGATGACAAGGGCGGTTCCGACGATCAGGCGCAGGACCAGACGCCGGAGGTGCGCGAAGCGCCGCAGCGCGTGCTCGGCATGAACCTCGTAGTGCTGAGCAACGAGTTGCGGACGGAGAAGGGCATTGCCGAAAGCGTCGAAGGCGTGCTTGTCGCCAGTGTTGATCAGGGTTCGCCGGCCGAACAGAAGGGCATGAAGGCGGGTGATGTCATCGTCGAGGTTGGACAGGACTTCATGGAGGTTCCGGGCGACGTGCTTGTGCGTGTCAACGGCCTGAAATCCGAGGGTCGCAAGAATGCGCATATGATGGTTGCCGATGCCCAGGGCAATCTGCGCGTCGTGGCGCTGCCGCTGGAGTAAAGCTTCTTTCGCCCGGTTCGGCAGGAATCGGGTGGCTGTGGTTCGGCTTGCTCTCTATTCCTCGGTCTCCGCCAAAGGAGGCCAAGGACATGAAATTATTAGAAAACAAGGTTGCGATCATCACTGGCGCGTCATCCGGCATCGGCCGGGCGACGGCAAGGCTGTTTGCCGAACAGGGCGCGGCCGTCATTATCAACGCGCGTGGTGCCGAGTCACTCGAGGACGTGGCTTCCGCCATTCGCCAGGCCGGCGGTCGCGTTCACCCTGTCGTGGGTGACGTCACAGTTGCGGAAACCCATGCCCGTCTGACGGATGCGGCCATGACCGTCTTTGGCGGTCTCGATATCGCCGTCAACAATGCCGGTGCCGTTGGGGCAACAAAACCGCTTGCGGAGATTTCGGTAGAGGAATGGGATCACGTGATCACCGCCAACCTCACTTCCGCATTTCTCGGCGTGCGCAGCCAGATCCCTGCGATGTTGAAGCGGGGAGGAGGTTCGGTCGTCTTCATCTCCAGCTTCGTCGGCACCAGCGCCGGCATACCCGGCATGGCAGCCTATGGCACCGCCAAGGCGGCGCTGATGGGGCTGGTGAAGGGCATTACTGCCGACTACGCCTTCAAGGGAATTCGCGCCAATGCGCTGCTTCCCGGCGGAGTCGATACGCCGATGGCGGGAGATGCGGCCCAGAAGGAGTGGGCTGCAGGGCTGCATGCGATGAAGCGCATTGCGGAACCGGAGGAACTGGCGCAGGCCGCCCTTTTCCTCTCCAGCCCGATGTCGAGCTTCGTTGCCGGATCGGCCCTGTTTGCCGACGGCGGAAATGCGGC
>Ga0075368_10000113_pt1 | contig 21119 bp, 15 predicted proteins | sample EndMethybrTD3033_FD_71518 | JGI IMG/M metagenome (GOLD analysis project Ga0075368, IMG submission 71518) | Populus endosphere microbial communities from Tennessee, USA - Endosphere MetaG P. TD hybrid TD303-3 | ecosystem: Host-associated > Plants > Roots > Endosphere | place: USA: Tennessee... | reverse complement strand
TTGGCGTGGGTGATCGCCTCCACGTCCTGGTGGATGATCGGCCCTTCGTCGAGGTCGGCGGTGACGTAGTGCGCAGTCGCGCCGATCATCTTCACCCCGCGCGCGTGCGCCTGGTGATAGGGCTTGGCGCCCTTGAAGCCGGGCAGGAAACTGTGATGGATATTGATGCAGCGGCCCGACAGGAATTCCGCCATCTCGTCCGACAGGATCTGCATGTAGCGGGCGAGCACGACCAGCTCCGCGCCGCTTTCCTTCACCAGCGCGCGGATGCGGGCTTCCTGTTCGGGCTTGTCCGCCTTGCCCACCGGCAGGTGGTGGAACGGGATGTCCTGGATATTGGTATGGACCAGCACGTCGCGCGGATGGTTGCAGACGATGCCGACGACATCCATCGCCATCTCGCCGATGCGCACGCGGTAAAGCAGGTCGGCAAGGCAATGGTCGAACTTGCTGACCAGCAGCAGCACCTTGCGCGGCTTGTCGCGGCTGCGCAGGCTCCAGCGCATGCCGTATTCGCTGGCGAGCCCGGCAAAGCCCGCGCGCACCGCCTCGGGATCGGCGGGGCCGGGATCGAAGGCGACGCGCATGAAGAAATCGCCGTCGGCCTCGTCGTTGAACTGCTGCGCTTCCAGGACGTTGCCGCCCTTTTCGAACAGGTAACCCGTCACCCGCGCGGTGATGCCCGGACGATCGCGGCAGGACAGCGTCAGGATCTGGATGTCGCTCATCGCCTCACGCCGCCTTGCGCCGCGACAGCGCGCCTTCGCATTCCTGGAGCAGCGCGGCGACGATATCGGCCACCGGCTCCTCCTTCGTCACCATGCCGACCGACTGACCGGCCATGATCGAGCCGCGCTCCACGTCGCCGTCGATCACCGCGCGGCGCAGCGCACCCGCCCAGAAACGCTCGATCTGAAGCTGCGCCTCGCCCATGTCGACTTCGCCGGCGTCGAGCAGCTTGGCCACTTCCACCTGCTTGGCGGTGAATTCCTCGCTGCCCTTGTTCTTGAGCGCGCGCACCGGGATCACCGGCAGGCGCGGGTCGACCTGGACACTGGCCACCGCGTCGCGGGCCGAAGCGCGGAAGAACGCCTTCTTGAAATCGGGATGGGCGATGGACTCGCTGGCGCAGGCGAAACGCGTGCCGAGCTGCGCACCGCAGGCGCCCATTTCCAGATAACCGGCCATCGCCTCGCCCCGGCCGATGCCGCCGGCCACGAAAACCAGATTGTCGGCGGCGAGTTCGGGCAGGATCTCCTGCGCCAGGACGCTGGTGGACACCGGGCCGATATGGCCGCCCGCCTCCATTCCCTCGATCACCAGCGCGTCGGCACCGGAGCGCAGCAGCTTCTTGGCCAGCGCCAGCGTGGGCGCGAAGCAGATCACTTTCGCCCCGCTCTCCTTGATCGCCTCGACGCTGCCCTTGGGCGGGATGCCGCCCGCCAGCACGACATGGCCCACCTTGTGGCTGGCACAGACCGCGATCAGCTCGAACAGGTCGGGATGCATGGTGATGAGGTTCACGCCGAAAGGCTTGTCCGTCAGCGCTTTTGTCCCGGCGATCTCGGCATCGAGCAGCGCCGGCGTCATCGCGCCGCAGGCGATCACTCCGAAGCCGCCGGCATTGCTGATCGCCGAAACGAGATTGCGCTCCGACACCCAGGACATGGCGCCGCACAGGATCGCCTGCTCGCTGCCCAGGAAATCGCGGCCGCGCCGCATGAGGTCGGCGGTAAGGGGAAAAGTCGTCATAGCGCAGCCGCTTAAGGCCTGTACCGCGTGGCGGCAAGCCGGGAGCTATGGCCGGCGGGGCATTTTAATCGGTTTTCTCGCTCATAATCTTCATGTTTGATCGTTTTCACAAATCAAACCACCGGGGTAATCAAGCGTTACCAATTGCACATATCGACGAGGAGAGATGGAATGGACGCGAAGACATCCGGTTGCCCGGTTCACCAGGGAAGCCCGCTGAGCGATGCCGCCAGGGAACCCGGCGCGCGGCGCTCTTTGCTGGGCCGTACCAATCGCGACTGGTGGCCGAACCAGCTGTCGATCGACATCCTGCACCAGCAGGGCAGGACCGGCGATCCGATGGGCGACGGGTTCGACTATGCCGCCGCGTTCAAGTCGCTCGATCTCGCTGCGGTGAAGGCCGACCTCACCGCGCTGATGACCGACAGCCAGCCCTGGTGGCCGGCGGACTATGGCCACTACGGCCCGTTCTTCATCCGCATGGCCTGGCACAGCGCCGGCACGTATCGCACCGGTGACGGGCGCGGCGGCGCGGGTGCGGGGCAGCAGCGCTTCGCCCCGCTCAATTCCTGGCCCGACAACGCCAATCTCGACAAGGCGCGCCGCCTGCTCTGGCCGATCAAGGCGAAATACGGCGCCAGCCTGTCGTGGGCGGACCTGATGATACTGGCCGGCAACGTCGCCATCGAATCGATGGGCGGCCCGACCTTCGGCTTCGGCGGCGGCCGCGCCGACGTGTGGGAACCGGAAAAGGACGTCTACTGGGGCACCGAGGAGCAATGGGTCGGCCAGGAAGGCAACCAGACCCGCATCCAGCCCGACAAGCAGATGGCGCTGGAGGAACCGCTGGCGGCGATCCAGATGGGCCTGATCTACGTCAACCCGGAAGGGCGCGGCGGCAACATGAACCCGCAGCAGTCGGCCGACGACATCCGCGAGACGTTCGCCCGCATGGGCATGAACGACGAGGAAACGGCGGCGCTGACAGCGGGCGGCCATACCTTCGGGAAGGCCCACGGCGGCGGCGACGCGAGCCTGGTCGGCGCGGAACCCGAAGGCGCGGACATCGCCCAGCAGGGCCTCGGCTGGGCCAGCGGGCATGAAAGCGGCTTCGGCGACCACACGATCACCAGCGGCATCGAAGGCGCCTGGACGCCGACGCCGATCGAATGGGACATGAGCTATTTCGACATGCTGCTCGATCACGAATACGAGATCGTCACCAGCCCGGCCGGCGCGCACCAGTGGCAGCCGGTAGGCAACCCGGCCGATACGCAAGCGCCCGGCGCGCATAGCCCGGACCGGCGCATGCCGACGATGATGACCACCGCCGACATGGCGATGAAGGTGGATCCTGCATACCGGACGATCATGGACAAGTTCCGCGCCGATCCGGCCCATTTCGCCGACGCCTTCGCCCGCGCCTGGTTCAAGCTGACCCACCGCGACATGGGCCCCAAGGCACGCTATCTCGGCGTCGAGGTGCCGGCCGAGGACCTGATCTGGCAGGACCCGATCCCGGCCGCCGACTATCCGCAAATCGGCGACGGCGACGTGGCCGCGCTGAAGGATCGCATCGCCGCCTCGGGCCTTTCGGTGGCCGATCTGGTGCGCACCGCCTGGGCTTCGGCCGCGACCTATCGCGGATCGGACCATCGCGGCGGCGCCAACGGCGGCCGCATCCGCCTCGCCCCGCAAAAGGACTGGGCGGTCAACGAACCGGCCGAACTGGCGCGCGTGCTCAAGGTCTACGAAGGCATCAAGGCGGAGTTCGACGCCACTGGCGCGAAGAAAGTCTCCGTCGCCGACCTGATCGTGCTGGGCGGCTGCGTAGGTGTGGAACAGGCGGCGAAAGCGGCGGGCCGGACGGCCTCCGTGCCCTTCACGCCCGGCCGCACCGACGCGTCGCAGGATCAGACCGACGTCGATAGCTTCGCGGTGCTGGAGCCCAGGGCCGATGGCTTCCGCAACTATCTGGCCGTGCGCTATAACGTGCCGACCGAGGAGCTGCTGGTCGACCGCGCGCAACTGCTGGGCCTGACCGGGCCGGAAATGACCGTGCTGGTGGGCGGGTTGCGCGTCCTCGGCGTCAATCACGGCGGCTCGGCGCATGGGGTGCTGACGGACCGCGTCGGCCAGCTGACCAACGACTTCTTCGTCAACCTGCTCGACATGGGTACGGCGTGGAAGCAGGTCGACGGCGAAGGCGACGAGACATTCGTCGGCACCGACCGCGCCAGCGACGAACAACGCTGGACCGCGACGCGCACCGATCTGGTGTTCGGCTCCAACGCGCAGCTTCGCGCGCTGTCCGAAGTCTATGCCTCGGCCGATGCCGGCGACAAATTCGTGACCGACTTCGTCCGCGCCTGGACCAAGGTCATGAACGCCGACCGCTTCGACCTGGCCTGATCGACAAGATCGCGCCCCGGGACCAGGGGCGCGCAAGGGACCGTCGCTTCTTCTCCCTGAGGCGGCGGTCCCATCGTATTCAGGCGAGGATCTAAATAAGAATTTGCCTCACACAAAGCCGCAAAGCCACAAAGAAGAAAGGGGTTAGCCTCGCGGAGCGAAGTAGTTGTTGCCGATACGCCGGACGCCATCCTTAAAGAGGGCCTGTCCGAAATTGATCAAAAGCCCTAAAGGCAAATCCATCAACCGCAGATAGGTAAGAACCTGTTTGCCATGGATTGAAGCGATGCGTTCGATCGATTTTAACTCGACCAGCAGCCGCCTTTCGACAACCAGGTCGGCACGAAAGGCGTTATCGATGATAACGCCCTTGAAATTGATGGGGACCGGCACTTGCCGGTCAACAGAGAGTCCTGCTTCGCGCAGATATTCGGCGAGCAGTATCTCATAAACCGATTCCAGCAGTCCGGGCCCAAGATCTCGATGCAGACGGTAGCCGCAATCGATGACGATCCGGGCGACTGCTTCAAGCTCGTCCGGATGCACCATCTTTGCGCCTTTGCGTCTTTGTGTGAGAAACTCTCCTTATTCCCCGTCCAGGCCGTAAGCCGTGTGCAGCACGCGGACGGCCAGTTCGGTCTCGTCCTCGTCGATCAGGACAGAGACCTTGATCTCGCTGGTGGAGATCGCCTGGATGTTGATGCCGCGGTCGGCCAGGCTCTTGAACATGGTCGAGGCGACGCCCGCGTGGCTGCGCATGCCGACGCCGACGACGCTGATCTTGGCGACCTTGCTGTCGGCGATCATGCGGTAGAAGCCGATGGCTTCCTTCTGCCCTTCCAGCAGCGCCTCGGTGCGCGGCAGGTCGGCCAGCGGCACGGTGAAGGTGACGTCGGTCTCGCCCTTGTCCTTGGCGATGTTCTGGATGATCATGTCGACGTTGATGTTCGCCGCCGCCAGCGGGCTGAAGATCGCCGCGACCGCGCCGGGCTTGTCCGCCACGCGGGTCAGCGTGACCTTGGCTTCGTTCTTGTCGGCGGCGATGCCGGTGATGAGCTGGCTTTCCATTTCCAATCCTTCGAGTTCTTCGTCGCTGACAATCATCGTGCCGGGGATCGTATCCGCCGCCGGGGCATCGTCGTCGATGAACGACGAGAGGACCTGCACCCGCACGCCTTCCTTCATGGCGAGGCTGACCGAACGGGTCTGGAGGACCTTGGAGCCGACCGAGGCCAGTTCCAGCATTTCCTCGTAAGTCACGTTCTTGAGCTTGCGGGCCTTGGCGACGATGCGCGGGTCGGTGGTGTAGACGCCGTCGACGTCGGTATAGATGTCGCAGCGATCGGCCTTGATCGCCGCCGCCACCGCCACCGCCGAGGTATCCGATCCGCCACGGCCCAGCGTGGTGATGCGGCCTTCGGGCGACAGACCCTGGAAGCCGGGGATCACCGCGATCTCACCAGCCGCCATCGAGGCCAGCAGTTCGGGCGAATCGATCGTGCCGATGCGCGCCTTGGCGTAAGCGTCGTCGGTCTGGATCGGCAGCTGCCAGCCCAGCCAGCTGCGCGCCTTGCAGCCCATGGCCTGCAGGGTCAGCGCCAGGAGACCCGACGTGACCTGTTCGCCCGCCGCGACGACGACGTCGTGCTCGGCCGGATCGTAAAGCGCGTTGGCTTCGCGGCAGAAGCCCAGCAACCGGTCGGTCTCGCCGGCCATGGCCGAAACGACCACCGCCACCTCGTGTCCGGCCGCCTGCTGGCGGCGCACGATGCTGGCGACGCGGCGAATGCGCTCCGTGCCGGCCATCGAAGTGCCGCCGAATTTCATCACGATGCGGGCCACGGCCGAACGCTCCTGTAGAATAAGACGGGGCCTAGGCCCCAGGCGGGCGTCCTGTTAGGGGTGAGCCATGAGCAATGCAACCGCCAGCGCCACTATCCGACCCGAAGAAGCCGCGCATTTCGCCCGGCAATCGCAGGATTGGTGGAATCCCAAGGGATCGTCGGCGATGCTGCACAAGGTCAATCCCGTGCGGCTGGGTTTCATCCGCGCCGCGATAGACGCCCACTGGCAGAGCGAATCGCGCGACCTGAGGCCGCTGGCGGGCAAGACTGCGCTCGATGTAGGGTGCGGCGCGGGACTGCTGTGCGAGCCGCTGGCGCGGCTGGGCGCGGACGTGACCGGGGTCGATGCGGTGGCGGACAGCATCGCGGTGGCGCGCGAACACGCCGCGGGATCGGGCCTGGCCATCGATTATCGCTGCGGCGAACTGGCCGGGCTGGGCCTCGGCCAGTTCGATCTCGTCTGCGCGATGGAAGTGATCGAGCACGTCGCCGACAAGCCCGCCTTCGTCGCCGCGCTGGCGGAGCGGCTGGCCCCCGGCGGACTGATGGTGCTGTCCACTCCCAACCGCACACCGCAGTCGCGGCTGCTGCTGGTCGAAGGGGCCGAGCGGCTGGGCGCCATTCCGCGCGGCACGCACCACTGGTCGGACTTCGTCGCGCCCGGCGAACTGGGCGAACTGCTGGCGGCGGCGGGACTGGAGATGGGCGAGCCGAAAGGCATCGCCTGGTCGCCGGCCAGGGGCCTGCACCTGTCGGACAACCTGGCGCTGAACTACATCGCCACGGCGAAGCGCGCCTAGCGAGTTCGTCCATCCGTCCCGGTGCTTCACGGGTGCGCGTCACGGGCGCGCGTTCACAGGATGGCCACCCCGGATTCCCCGATTGATCGGAAAGCCCTGTCGCCATTCTATGCGGTGTCGCAAGGTTGCCGCGGTCCCGCGGCCGGCTGCACCAGGGAATTGATGATGCTGCAATCCAGACTCGACAATCGCACGCGGTTCGCCTTCGGCGCCGGCGCCATGCCGGAAACGCTGAAGAACAGCGCCTGGGACATGTTCGTCCTGTTCTATTTCACACAGGTCCTGGGCCTTTCCGGCACTCTCGCGGGCCTGGCGATCGGCATCGCCCTGGTGGTCGACGCGGTGATCGATCCTTCGATCGGCAGTTATTCGGACGGCATGCGCAGCGGGCGGTTCGGTCGCCGGCAGACGCTGATGGCATTCGCGGTGGTGCCGTTCGCCATTTCCTTCAGCCTGCTGTTCTCGCCGCCTGCGGGCCTGAGCGAAACCGCGCTGTTCGCCTGGCTGGTGATCTTCGCGATCATCTGCCGCTCGGCGATCTCGCTGTTCACCATTCCATTCTACGCCCTGGGCGTCGAACTCAGCCGCAACCGGCTGGAACGGCCGGTGCTGGCGGGCTTCAAGCAGATTTCCACCGCGATCGGCCGCATCGGCATGCCGTTCTTCGCCTTCACCTTCTTCTTCGCCGCGACCCCGGCCTTCCCCAACGGCCAGCTGAACCCCGCGGCCTATCCCAAGCTGGGCCTATCGCTGTCGATAGTCGCCGCGGTGCTGATGGTGTTCTGCATCTACGGCACCAACCGGCGCAGCAAGGATAACGAGCGCGGCGCGGCAGCGCGCACCCAGCAGAAGCCTTTCGACCTCGTCACCACGTTCAAGCAGATCATCGACGCGTTCCGTTGCACGCCCAACGTGCGCTGGCAGATGGGGCTGGCGGTGTTCATGTTCATCAGCCTGGGCATCGTCAACGTCTATACCCTGCACCTCACCACTTATTACTGGCGCCTGACGCCAGAGGACATTCGCAACGTCAGCATCGCCCTGTCGCCCGGCGGCCTGATCGCCGCCTTTACCGCGCGCTATTACGTGCCGCTGTTCGACAAGAAGAAGCTGATGATGTCGTGCATCTTCATCTACGGCGTCGTGGTGCTGGTCCCCGTCCTGGCGCCGCTCACCCCGTTCTTCCCCCGTCCGGGCGAGGCGCTGCAGGTGCCGCTGCTGATCGGCTTCAAGTTCGTCGCCGGCCTCGCCTACGGCGCGTTCATGATAACCTCGTCGACCGCGGCGAGCGACGTGGCGGACGAGCTGGAGCTGAACGCAGGCGCGCCGCGCCAGGCGCTGATGTCCAGCTTCACCTTCTTCGCGCTCGGCGCGGCCAGCGCGCTGGTGAACATCGCCGCCGGCATCTTCCTGGATCTGATCGCCTTCCCCGCCGGCGCCGCGGTGAACGCCGTGCCCCACGACATGGTCGCCAAGCTGGCGATCTTCGCCGCCGTGGTGATCGGCGTGGCCGTAACGACGGTGATCTTCTTCATCAGCCGCCTGTCGATCTCTCGCGAGCGGCAGGACGAGATCAACGCGGCGCTCGAACGTCGTTACGCGAACGAAAAGGCGGCCAGCCCGGAAGAGAGCGCGGAATCCGACATGCCGCCCCTCGCCGCCCCTGCCCAGTAAGGTCTTTTTCCATGGATTATAAGTACATCCCCCTGCCGGAACGCAATCCGCTGCGCTGGCCCGGCGACGCCCGCGTGGCGCTGATCCTCACCTTCAACCTGGAAACCTGGGATCTCACCAAGGACACCGACCGTCCCTATTACGCCGGTGGTCCGGCGATCCTGCCCGACACCCTGCCGGGCCGGATTCCCGATTTTCCCAACTTCACCTGGCGCGAATACGGCCAGCGCGTGGGCCTATGGCGGATGATCGAGCTGTTCGACGAACTGGGGGTCAAGGCGTCTTGCACCACCAACGCCGTCACTATCGAACGCCGTCGGGCGATGACCGACGCAGTGCTGGAACGCGGCTGGGAACTGTTCACCCATAACTGGGAACAGGGCGAGCTGCTCAGCGACTATGCGCTCGACCCGGAGAAAGAACGCGAAGTCGTGCTGCGCACCCTGGACGCGTTCGAGGCCTATACCGGCCGCAAATCGCCGGGATGGCTGTCCTCGTCGCTGCGCGGCACGCTGCAGACCGCCGACATCCTCGCCGAATATGGCGCGAAGTTCTACTGCGACATCATGAACGACGACCAGCCGTTCCTGCTGCGCACGCCCGCCGGCCCGATCGTGTCTGTGCCCTATTCCAACGAGATCAACGACTTCACCTTCGTGACGCGCAAGAACTACACGACCGACCAATATGCCGAGGCGCTGATCGAGGAGCTGGACGTGCTTTACGCCGAAGGCGCCAAGACCGCGCGGATCATGAATGTGGGCCTACATCCCCACGTCTCCGGCCGCGCCCACCGCATCCGCGCGCTGCGCCTGTTCATCGAACACGCCAAGTCGCTGCCGGGCGTCTGGTGGGCGACGCGCGAGGAAATCGCCGACTGGTACATGCAGCAGCACGAAAGCCACATGCCGGGACAGCTTGCCTAGAGCCTTCCTGGCCGCGCTTACGGCGATGGCGCTGCCGGCGCAGGCAGCGCCCTTGCCGACGCCGGCAATCGACTGCCCGCTGCGCGATGCCCGGTTTTCCGTGGACCTGCCGGTCATGGACATCGTCGCCAGCGCGGACGCCAAAGCGGTTGTCGCGCGCATCGCGCCCGCGCTCCTCACCCGCCTGCCGGCCGGCCTCTTGCGTCCGGCCGCGCCCAATTTCTCGGCGCTCGTCTCGCTGCGCAGCCTCGACAGGCTGGGCGAAAGCGACCCTCGGCGATTGGCGATGCTGGACCGCGCCTTGCGCCGGCTGCCGATCCGCCCGGACGACCGCACAAGCCGCTGCGCCCGCTACGACACCGTTTCGGCCAATCTTGTGCTGCCTTCGGATAAGCCCATCGTGCTGATCTTCGAACGGATGACCGGCTATCGCGACGGGCCGGCCGTCGAAGCCGCCCGGTTCGCCATCGCGGCTATCGCCGAACGCCGGGGATGGCACGTCGTCACCATCGACCGGGCCGGCGCGATCGACCCGCACATACTCGGCCGCGTATCCACCGTCGTGTGGAACAACGTCAGCGGCGATGTGCTGACGCTTTCGCAGCGCCGGGCCTTGCGCGCCTTCGTCACGCGCGGCGGCGGTTTTCTGGCGACACACGGCGCGGCGGGGGATGTCGACTATTTCTGGGACTGGTATCGCGACAGGCTGATCGGCGCCCGCTTCATCGGCCACCCGCTCAACCCGCAATTCCAGGACGCCAAGGTATTGCGCGACGATCAGGCCGGCACCATCGGCGCGGGACTACCGAACAGTTGGACCATGCGCGACGAATGGTACTCCTTCGCCGCCAGCCCGCGCCTTGCCGGCGCACGTGTCGTCGCGCGGATCGACGAAGGCACCTATACGCCGGTCGGCAGGCAGGGGGACATCCGCATGGGCGCCGACCATCCCATCGCCTGGAAGCGCTGCGTCGGGCGGGGGCGCTCCTTCTATTCCGCCATCGGCCACTTGCCGCAAAACTACGCCGCGCCCGAACATGTCCGCATGCTCGAACAGGCCCTCGTCTGGACGATGGGGGACGGCAGCCGCACCTGCCGTCATTAACCTGGGATCAGTCCGGCTGGGCTTCCTTATGGCCGACAAGCGCGGCCAGCCGCCGATCCCGCCATTCGCGGCGTTCATCGAGCCGGTCGGCAGGACAACCAGCGCGCATCGTCCGGTCCACGTCCGCGACCGCCCCCGCCGACCAGTCGTCCTCGTCGAACAGCCGCGCGAAAGCCGGGCCATAGCGCCGCGCATAGTCGCTGAAGCCGCCGGGCGCGTTTAGGTCCATCGTCTCGAACGGCCCCATGAACGCCCAGCGCAGGCCAAGGCTGTGCTTGACGATATCGTCGATCGCGTCGGCATCGGCGATGCCGCTTTCGACCAGGGCCAGCCCCTCGCGCACCAACGCCGCCTGCAGGCGGTTCATCACAAAGCCGTCGATCTCGCCGATCACGACCGGCACCTGCCCGGAGGCGCGCAGAATTTCGACCGCACGGTCCGTCACGGCGGGATCGGTGAAGTCGGCGGGAACCACCTCCACCGCGCGCAGCAGATGCGGCGGATTGGCCGGATGGGCAACCAGGCAGCGTGCCCGACCACGCAGATCGGCGCAGACCTGCGTGCAGGTCAGGCTCGACGACGAACTGGCGAGAATAGCTGCCTCCGGGGCGAAGCGGTCCAGATCGGCGAACAGCGCCCGTTTGACCTCGAGCCTCTCCGGCGCGTTTTCCTGCACATAGTCCGCTTCGGCAACCGCGGCTTCCAGACTGGCCTCGACCGCGATCCGGTCCAGCACGTCGCCATGCGGCCTGTCGCCCAGCCCGACGTCGGCAAGCTGATCGAGCGAGGCGGCGATCAGACCGTGGACCGAGGCGAGCGCGGCCGCTTCAGGATCGTATATCGTCACGCCATAGCCGTGCCGCGCGAACAGCGTCGCCCAGCTCCGCCCGACAAAACCCGCTCCCACGATGGCGATATGCGTCATTTCAATCCGCCGTCCAGCCGCCGTCGACGACCAGCGACGTTCCGGTGACGAGAGCGGAGGCGTCAGACGCCAGATAGAGCGCCGCGCCCATCAGATCCTCGACCCGCCCCAGGCGGCCCAGCTTGATCCGCGCGAGCACGTCGCCGCGAAAATTGTCATCGGCCAGGAACGGCTCGGTCATCGGCGTTTCGATGAAGGTCGGGGCGATGGTGTTCGAGCGGATGCCGTGCGGCGCGAGATCGAGCGACATCGCCTTGCTCAGTCCTTCCAGCCCCCACTTGGACGCACAGTAGAGCGACCGGTTGCGGCCGCCGACATGGCCCATCTGCGACCCGATGTGGATCAGGCTGCCGCGCAGGCCCGCCGCGACCATGCCCCTGGCGCAATGCTGCGCGACGAAGAAGGCGCTCTTGAGATTGAGGCCGAGCACCGCGTCGTAGTCATCCTCGCACACTTCGGCGAACGGCTTGGGACGGTTGGTTCCGGCGTTGTTGACCAGGATATCGAACGCGGGTTCGCGGCCGAAGAACGCCGCTACCGCCGCCAGGTCGGCGACATCGAGCGGCGCCGCCGACGCCGCGCCACCGGCGGCGCGAATCGCCTCGGCGGCGGATTCGATCTGGGCGGTGGAGCGCGCGGCGAGCACCACCTGCGCGCCGGCTTCGGCCAGCGCGGCCGCCAGGGCGTGGCCGATGCCGCGCCCGGCGCCGGTCACCAGCGCGCGGCGGCCGTCAAGCCGGAAGCTGGGCGTGCGTGGGAGCATCTTCGTGCCTCAGAAGAGCGCGGCGGAACAGGGTGGCGGAGACGATCGCCATCGTCAGCAGGCCGCAGCACAGCTCGAACGCGAAGCGATAGCTGCCATAGGCATCGAACAGCGCGGCCGCGATCCACACGCCGCTGCCCGACGAGATCGCCTCGAACACGATGAACCCGCCGGCGATCTTGCCGAGGTTGGCGCCGGCGAAAACCTCCGAGATCACCACTTGTGTCAACACATAGCAGCCAGCCCAGCCCAGGCCGAGGAGCAGGAGCCCGGGGATGGCCACCGCCGGGCCGGCCAGCGCCAGCAACAGTGCGCCGGACAGCAGGACGATCTGCTGGATCGTCCATACACGATAGACGCCCCACCGTTCGGCGGCGGCGCCGACCAGCACCTTGCCGACCAGACCGACGACGAAAAAGGCGCTGAGGCCGGCTGCCGCCGCCGGCTGCGACAGGCCGATATCCTGGAGGTGGAGGAAAAGGTTCAGCAGGATGGCGGTCGACGAGAAGAATATTCCGAAGATCGTCAGCAGAAGCAGGCCGATGGCATAGCCGGGCAGGCGCATGGCCGCCCCCTGCCTGGCGCCGTTGGCAACGGCATCCGCGCTGCTCATCCCGCTGCGCGGCAGCAGTACGGCGGCAATGGGCAGGACCAGAAGGGGCAGCACCGCCAGCATGGTGAGCACCTGGCGCCAGTCGAACCGCTCGAGCGCCAGCACAGTCAGATTGGGAAAGATGGCCGAACCCAGGCTCGTGCCCGAAAGCGCGACCGAGATCGCCAGCGCCTGCCGCGTCGCCAGGCAGCGGCGCACCATGAGAACGACGATGACGACGTGCGAACTGGCGAAGCACATGCCGAGCAGCACATAGAGCGCATAAATCTGGCCAATGGTCCTGGCGTGACCATAAGCGGCCAGCGTCACCGCCAGCAGGCCAAGACCGCTCAGCACGATGGTGCGGGGTTGCAGGCGCTGGGTCAGCAGGCCGATGGCCAGGCCCGAGCAGCCGGAGGAGAGCAGGAAGATCGACTCCCGAAGCTTGAGATCGGCGCGGGAGATGCCGAGTTCGTTCAGCAGCACCTTGTCGAGCACCGGCAGGCCCGCGGTTATGATGCCGTGGCACACCGCCATGACCAGCAGCAGGCCGAAGACGACTAGCCAGCCGTTGCGCGGCTTCTGCACCATCTCGTTCATCGCGGGCGATCCTCCAGCACGGTCACTCTACCTTCTCCCGCTCAGGGTGCCACAAGGCAGAAGAATTGGCCCTGTCTTCCCGGAGGGGGAAGGAAGACAGGGCCGCTTCCGATCGGGAAGATCAGAAGTCTTTGCTGACACGGATACCCAGCGCCCGCTTGGCCGGCGCGGCGATGAATTCGCCGTTCGGGATGCTCGGGTTGAAGTTGCCGTAATAGCGCGTGAACTCGGGCGTCTTGTCGTTGAACAGGTTGTCGACGAACAGAAGCGCGGTCCAGCTGTCGCCCTTCACGCCGATCTGCGCGTCGGCAACGGCCTTGCTGCCGATCAGCACGCGATTGTCGAAGCGGGCGAAGCGCGAGGAACGATAGCGGCCCGACAGTTCGACGAAGCCCGTCGCCGTATCCGTCACCGGCTGTTCGACGCGGATGGTCCCGCTCAGCGAATGCTTGGGGATCAACGGCATGCGGTTGCCGCCGAACTGGCGGGTGACGCCGGCCGGCGAGGGATAGACGTCGCGGGCGACGAAGTCCTTGAACTTGGAATCGGCGTAAGCGTAGTTGAACGACAGCGTGATATCCCGGCTCGGCCGCGCGACGAGGCCCAGTTCTGCGCCCATCACCCGCGCCTTGTCGGCGTTGACGATATAGTTGAGGCTGACGGCGGTGGCCGTCGGGCAGGCCGCTTCGGGCCCGAACGGGCTGGCGGTGCCATAGCAGATGGTCGTCACCTGCACGTCGCTCCAGTCGGAGTAATAGAGCGAGGCGTCGAACGTCAGCATGCCGCCGAACAACTTGCCCTTTGCGCCCAGTTCGTAAGTCCAGACCGTCTCCTGCCCGAACGGGCGCAAGTCGTCGCGAACCTGGCCGACGTTGAAACCGCCCGGCTTCGAACCCTTGGCGATGCTGGCGTAGAGGTTGCTCGTGTCACTCAGCTCGTACTTGGCGCTGATGCGCGGCAGCCAGCTGTTGAACGTCTCTTTGCCGCGGAAATTGACCGCGGTGGAGCCGTTCTGGAACAGGATGTTGAAGCCGGTGGCAGCGGCGGCGCGGATGATCTCGTGATTGAAGCGCAGTTCGCCGGTGACGGTCAGCGCATCGGTGACATCCGCCTCGGCCGAGCCGAAGACCGAATAAGTGTTGGTGTTAAGCGACGACAGGCGCGGCGTGATGCCGGCGCGCGTGCCGGTGACGAAGGCCTGCGAGCCGACGAAGCGGGTGTAGTCGAGCTGGCTGAAGTTTTCGTCGAAGACATAGCCGCCCAGCAGGAAGCGCATCGAATCCGTGGCGTAGCTCAGGCGCAGTTCCTGGCTGAGCTGCTGGAGGTCGCCGTCGAAATCGCCGATGCCGACGCAGACGCCCGGCAGACAGTTGAGCAGCCCGCCGGGAAGCGCGGTGCCCGAAGGCGTGTTCGCCGTCTTGGTGTCGAAATCGTACTGGTCGGTCGACTTGACCCGGTTCAGGCCGGTGATCGCGTTGATCTCCCAGCCGCCGCCCAGCTCGTATTCCAGGTTGGCGACCGCGCGCAGCGTCTTGGCGAGGTTGCCCTTGTAATCGATGTTCGACGAGATGCCGACCAGCGACGGATCGAAATCGGCCTCGGTGATCTTGTTCACGCCGAACTGGGTGATGTCCGCGCGCGGGATGACGTAAGCGCCGATCGGGCTGGAATTCTCGTGCAGGTAATTGAGCGAGAACTTGCCCCGGAACCCGCCCGAGCGGACCAGCGCCGAACCGCCCACACCCCAGACCTCGCTGCCGCCCAGGCCCATGTTGTTGCCCGGATTGCGGTAGAAGCCGTTGAAGTTGCGGTAGGTTCCCGAAAGCTTGACGGCGAGGACATCGTCGATCACCGGGCCGGTGATGTTCGCGGTGATCTCGCGGCGGCCATAAGTGCCGAGCGAGGCCTGGACCGAACCGCCGGGCGTGAAGGACGGCCCCTTGCTGACGAACTGGATGGCGCCGGCGAAGGCGCTGCGGCCGAAGTAGACGGTCTGCGGTCCCTTCACCACTTCGATGCGCTCAAGGTCCATCAGGGTGGTGGAAGTCTGCGAACCGCCGCCGCCGATGGTGGTGTTGAGGCTGACGCCGGTGACGTCGATGCCGTCGACGATGATCGCGACGTTCGAACGGCCCTCGATCAGCGCGATGCCGCGCAGGCTGGGACGGATGTCACCGGCGGTCGCGCCGCGATCAAACTGCAGGCCGGGGGTAAGCTGCGCCACCGCGCTGACGCTGCTCAGGCCCTTGTCCTGAATGGCCTCGCTCGAATAGGCGGCGATGGCGATCGGCACGTCGACGATCGATTCCTCGCGGCGACGGGCGGTGACGACGATGCCCCCGTCGTCGACATCGTTGGCGACAGCCGTATCGGTGGCCGCCGTATCTGCGGTCTGGGCGCTGGCTTCCGAAGAAACCGCCACCGTTGCGATTGCGACCGAAGCTACCCCGAGCAGAAATTCTATCTTACGCATGGTCACGCCCTCTCGTTGGATGCGTTGCACCACCGAGCCTAGAGAGCAACGAAACTGTAACAATGACGTTACGGGGTTTCATTCGTCTGGCGAATAGCGCCAATCGCGACACTCAGCGATGGCACCGCCAAAAGCGTTGAGAATCAGTTAGAAGTCTTCCCCGAAAGAAAATCGGCACCGGCCCGCCCCCCGCCACAGACGGGACAAGCAGACCGGCGCCGCATGGGATTCAGCCAGGCCGAACCCGACCTTAAAACTTGTAAGTCGTCCTGATTCCGTAAGTCCGCGGCTCGCCGGGCAGATAGGACGTCGTGCCCAAGGCCGTGTCCTCAAGGCTCAGCAATCGGGAATAGTACTTCTTCTTCAGGATGTTGCGGCCATAGACCGCGACCTCGAACTTGTCGTCCATGAAGCTGACCGCGACCTGGCCGTTGAGCAGCCCATATCCCGGCATCCGGCCCACGTTCGGGTGAGTCGCCCCGAACAGGCCCGGACCGATGTAGGGGAAGGTCTGGGTATAAGTCGAAGTCCGGTGCGAATAATCGGCATGGAGATTGAGCTCAGCCGCGCCGAGCGGAACGCTGTAGTCCGCGTCGATCGAATAGCTGAACTTGGGCGCGAAGGGGAACGGCGTGGCGCTGACGTCGGTGCTGGTCGTCGCCGATGTCAGGATGGTGAAGTCGGTGTACTTCGTGTGGAGGTACGAAGTGCTGACGCCGAGCTGGAAACCACGGAACGGCAGCACCGTCAGTTCCGCCTCGATGCCGTGGATCTTACCCTTGGCGGCGTTCTGCGTGCCCGAGGCGAGAACCAGCGACCCCGGCGTCAGGATCGGAATCCCGCGCTGGATATCGTTGTACTCGCTCATATAGGCGGCGATGTTGAAGCGCAGTTTCCGGTCGAGCAGGTCCAGCTTGGCGCCGATTTCGTAATCGGTCACCCGCTCCGGCCCGAAGCCCGCCGCCAGCCCGCCCAGCACCGCGCGGGTGTTGAAGCCGCCCGAACGGTAGGCCCGGCTGGTCTTGGCATAGACGAAGGCGTCGCTGTCGATCTGCCAGTCGATCCCGGCGGTGTAGGACAGGTAATCGAATGTCGCCGTATTGGTCGCCTGACAGGTGGTGCCCGGATCGATGGTCGCGGGGACGAGGGTGCAGACGAAGGTCCCACTCGTCGCCGGCCGTTCGGAACGGTTGAAACGCACCGCCTTGCGGTGATCCTCGGTATAGCGCAGGCCGCCGGTGATGCGGATCGCATCGGTCACGTGCCAGGTCGCCTGGCCATAGGCCGCATAGCTCTTGTGCCGGACATTGGCGTCGAGGAAATTCAACGCGGTGCTGACCGGGTAGAGCGAGCGCGACCGCGAATGGTCGTACCCATGCTCGTTGAAATAGAACGCGCCGACGATCCAGTCGAGCTTCTCGTCGAAAGCCTTGCCGGTGAGCTGGAATTCCTGCGAGAACTGGCGCTGGTTGATGAAATTGCCCTCGACCGGCGCCAGCAGCGGACCGGTCAGCAGATAGGGCGAACCGGCGAAGGGATTGAGCGATGCGCTCTTCACCCCGCGATAGGCGGTGATCGACTTCAGATCGATGCCGGCGCCGAAATCGTATTCCAGCGTGCCGCTGACGCCGCCCGATTTGACGTTGCCGAACTGGTTCGGCGTATAGCTGTAGCCGGTGTAGAAATTGCCCTTGCCGACCACGTCGGTGGCATAGCGCGCCAGGCTGTCGCCCGCCGGCAGCCTGACCGGGCAACGCGGGTCGGCCGCCGGACCGGAGCACAGCGCGATCAGGGAATTGAGCGTTGCGTTCGGCGTGAACGACTTCAATCCCACGACCTCGCCGCCCGTCCGGCGATCGGTGTAATCGGCCTGGACGAGGATGCGGAACGCCTGATCCGCCGGCGCGACGAGCAGCGACAGCCGGAACAGATCGGTATTGTCGAAACCGATCCGCTGACCCGATATGCCGTCGCGACCGTAACCGTCATGCTGGCTGTGCTGGTAGACCGCGCGCACCGCCAGCTGATCGCCGACCAGCGGCACGTTCAGCACGCCCACGCCTTCGCGCGTGTCGTAATTGCCGTAACGCAGGCGGACCATGCCCTCCAGATCGCCGGTCGGCTTCTTGGCGATCAGGTTGATCGCCCCGCCGGTGGTGTTGCGGCCGAACAGCGTGCCTTGCGGTCCGCGCAGCACTTCGACCCGCTCCATATCCACCATGTTGAACAGCGCGCCCGACGAACGAGCCATGTAGACGCCGTCGAGATAGACGCCGATTGCCTGATCGTTGGCCAGCAGCGCGTCGGTGGACGATTGCCCGCGCATCGACAGCGATGCCGAACCCGCCTGCGACGTCGTCGGCTGGATCACCAGACCTGGCGCCAGCCGCTGGAGCTGGTCGATATTGGTGATCTGCGCCTTGTCGAGCGATTCGGTGGTGACCGCCGTGACCGCCACCGGGGTCGACTGCAAACGTTCGGACACGCGCCGCGCCGTGACGGTGATTTCCTGAATGGTATCGCCCTGCGCCTCATTCGCGGGCGTGGCCGTCTGTGCCTGCGCATGTCCCGTAACCGCCATCATCGCGCACGGTATCGCCGCCAAAATCTTCTTCGACATCTTGCCTCCCCAAGCGTTTTCTGTCGAACGACGACTTACACGATCCCGGAGATTTGCAAATCTCGGCGGCATTCCGGACACGGGACGTTTCGCATCGTCGAGTAGAGTGCAGTGAATACCTGGGGGATCGCACTCCCCTGCGAAAACCAATGCCTTCGGCACTGATCGACTATTGTCGCGATCGGTCGGATGTGACCGACCTGTTCGCCAGGGGCATTGAACTTAGGGAAATTCCCCTAGCATAAATTGTGAATTCAAAGCGATTGATCCTGCTGATCGGCAAGATCGCGCGGTAGCGAGCGCCCGGCAACGAACAGCAGGGCGACACCGACCCACAGAACGCAGATGCCGGCGATCAGAGCATAACGCAGCGAATCCGCGCCGGCGATCGGTAGCAAATGGTCGCTGAGCGCGCCGATCGACAGCGCGCCGGACGAAAAGCCGATGCCCTGGGTGAAGATCATCGACACCGCCGATGCCGTGGCGCGCATCCGCGAGGGCACCAGGCTCTGCACCGCCGAGGTCAGCGGCGCGAGATAGGACGAGCTGGCGACCCAGCCGCAGGCAAGCAACCCCATCGCCAGATAAGGCGAGCCTACCAGCAACGCCGCAACCACCAGCGGCACGCTGATCGAGGTGATCGCCGCCGGGGTCCAAAGCCGCAGGCGCACGTCGCCACGCCCCGTGCGATCTGAGATATAGCCGCCGAAAACGGTGCCGAGCCCAGCACCGACCCCCAGCCCGAGCCCCATCAGCAGCCCGACCATCGACGTGCTGAGCCCGTGCGAGCGGATGAAGAAAGCCGCCAGGAAGGTCGTCACCCCGCCCAGCGCGAAGCTGTAGCAGGCGCCGCCGCAGACCAGCACGATCAGCGATCGGGTGCGCAGGAAGTGGCGGATGACATCGCCGAAACCGGGCGCGGGCTCCGCCGGATCTGCCGGTGCGGGAGCGGCGCGACCCGGCCGCTCCCGCACCCCGACGGCGATGACGAAAGCCAGCACCAGGCCGGGCGGCATCGCCAGGAACAGCGCCACCCGCCAGTTCGCGTAGTCGTTGATGAAGCCGCCCAGCATCAGCCCGGCCATGAAGCCTATGGACGCTCCGGCCGAATAGACCGCCAGCGGCAAGGCGCGACGATGGGCGGGGAAATGATCGACGATCATGGCGTGGGCGGGCGGCACCCCGCCGGATTCGCCCAGCGCCACCCCCAGCCGCGCCATCGCGAAATGGAGGAAATTCTGCGCCAGTCCCCCGGCGGCGGTGAACACGCTCCACGCCGTGAGACTGCCGACGATCACCCATTTGCGCGAATAGCGATCCGACACGAAAGCCAGCACGACGCCGCCGATGGAATAGGCGAGCGTGAAGGCGAGGCCCGCCAGCAGCCCGATCTGCGTATCTGTCAACAGCAGATCCCGCTTGATCGATTCGATCAGGATGATCGGTAACTGGCGGTCGACATAGTTCAGGACATGGGCGAACATCAGCACAACGACGACGAACCAGGCATATCCGGTGCCGACCGGGGGCGTCGCGCCTTCGCCCTGCGGCATGACGCCGCTCATGCGCCAGCCCTCCGGCCACGAAGCCGCGAAATCATCTCGAACGCCTGCATCCCGATTTCACGACAATTCACGCAACGCCCCCCGATCGATGCCCCCTCGTAAGGTCCGCCTCCCAAAACGCCAAGATGTCGTCATCCCCCGCGCGCGCCGGCCACCCATCGGCAGGCTTCAAAGCGCCGCCGCGCCTCCGTCGACCGGGATAACCAGCCCGGTCACGCCACTGGCGGCGGCCGAACAGGCCCAGAGGCAGGCATCTGCCGTTTCGGACGGATCGATCATCCGCCCTATCGGCACTCTCTTGGCCCTGATCGCGCGCGATTCCTCGTCCGGGATGCTCGACAGCAGGGTCCTCGTCGCCGTCAGGCCCGGCGCGACGACGTTCACCCTGATGCCCGATCCGGCATAAGCGATCGCCGCATATTTGGTGAGCTGGATGACGCCCGCCTTCGCGGCGGTGTAGGACGGCCCGGCGAATTCGGACCAGCGCATGCCGGCCAGCGAGGTCAGGTTGACGATCGCCCCCTCCCCCGCCGCCATCATCGCGCCGATCTGGTGCTTCATGCCCAGGAAGCAGCTCGTCAGGTTCAGGTCCTGCGTCGCGCGCCAGGCGCTCAGGTCGGTATCGTGGATCCGCGCCGCGCTGGAATCGCCTTGCGCGCGGGCGATGCCGCCGACGTTGTTGACCGCGATGTCCAGCCGGCCGGTGACGGCCAGCGCGGCAGCGACCAGAGCCTCGACCGCGGCCTCGTCGGTCGCGTCGCTGACGAAGAAGCGCGCGTCCACGCCCATCCCGCGCAGTTCGCGCTCCAGCGCGCGGCCATCGTCCTCCTTGCGATCGGAGAATACGACATTGGCGCGCGCCGCGGCGAAGCGGCGCACGATCGCCTCGCCGATGCCGCCCGCAGCGCCCGTGACAAGCGCGGTCCTGCCTGAAAAGTCCCAGTTCGCGCCGCTCATGGCGCGCGTTCCATCTGCGTCTCGACAGTGGGGATCGTCGCGCCCGCGCCGCCGTCGGCGGGTACCATCATGCCGGTGACGTACTGGGAATCGGGCGAACCGAGGAACACG
>Ga0075368_10000112_pt1 | contig 21160 bp, 25 predicted proteins | sample EndMethybrTD3033_FD_71518 | JGI IMG/M metagenome (GOLD analysis project Ga0075368, IMG submission 71518) | Populus endosphere microbial communities from Tennessee, USA - Endosphere MetaG P. TD hybrid TD303-3 | ecosystem: Host-associated > Plants > Roots > Endosphere | place: USA: Tennessee... | reverse complement strand
CAATCTGGCATGACACCTGCATTGAAAGCTGTGTCCCGATTGCAGTCTCGACTAGAGGCGGGGCCGCACCAGTCTCCCGCGGCCCTGCCTCCCCGAGAAATGCCGGGAAATCCAGATAGCGATGGTTTGAGTGACAATCGGCCCGCACGATAGCGTGCGAGCTTTCTTTCGTCATTGCGAGCGGAGGAAAAGCGCTTCGGTAAACGCTAACCGATCAGTGCAACTTCAAGCCGCGCCGGACACGCCGCCGTCGGCCAGAAGCTGCTGCAATTCGCCCGCTTCGAACATTTCCATCATGATGTCGCTGCCGCCGACGAATTCGCCCTTTACATAGAGCTGGGGAATAGTCGGCCATTCCGAATATTCCTTGATGCCCTGGCGGATTTCCATGTCCTGCAGCACGTCGACGCTTTCATAGGCTACGCCCAGGTGATCGAGGATCGCGATCGCCCGGCTGGAAAAGCCGCACTGGGGAAACAGCGGCGTGCCCTTCATGAAAAGGACGACGTCGTTGGATTTTACAACTTCGGCGATACGGTTGTGGGCGTCGGACATCGTTCAATACTCGAAAATAGGATGATCGGGTCTCAGTTGGGAACCGCGGTCGTCAGTTGCAAGGCGTGTAGCTCTCCGCCCATCCGTCCCCCCAGCGCTTCGTAGACCAGCTTGTGCTGGGCGACGCGCGGCTTGCCGGCGAAAGCGGCGGAAACGACATGGGCGGCGTAATGATCGCCGTCGCCGGCGAGGTCGGTGATCGTCACTTCGGCGTCGGGCAGCGCGGCGCGGATCATCGTTTCGATATCGGATGCGGCCATGGCCATCGCGGGGGTCTCCTTCTCAGGCCTCGCCCATCAAGGCGCGGCGCGCCTCGACCGACTTGGCCTCCAGCGCGGCGCGCACTTCGCCTTCGTCGGCGTCGACACCGGCGGAGACGAGATCGCCGAGCAGCTTGCGCACCACGTCTTCATCGCCCGCTTCCTCGAAATCGGCCTGGACCACGCCTTTGGCGTAAGCGTCGGCTTCCGCGGCCGACAGGCTCATGCGTTCGGCCGCCCACTGGCCCAGCAGCCGGTTGCGGCGCGCCTGGATGCGGAACAGCATTTCCTCGTCATGGGCGAACTTGGCCTCCTCGGCGCGTTCGCGATCTTCGAAAGTCGTCATCTTGGCGGAGTCCTCGGTTATTCGGGGCGGGGCAGGTGCTGCCCTGGTCAGATGGCGTGCGACAGAAACGGGAGTTCGGCTTTCACGCGCGCTTCGTGCGCCGCGATCTCGCCGGCCTGGGCCAGCGTCAGGCCCACTTCGTCCAGACCCTCCATCAGGCAATGCTTGCGGAACGGATCGACCTCGAACCGGAAGCGGTCCTGGAAAGGGGTGGTGACGGTCTGGGTTTCCAGATCGATGTCGATCGGGTCGGTCTGCGCGACTTCCATCAGCCGGTCGATCGCCTCCTGCGGCAGGACCACGGTGAGAATGCCGTTCTTGAACGCGTTGCCCGAGAAGATGTCGGAAAAGCTCGGCGCGATCACGCAAGTCACGCCCATGTCGAGCAGCGCCCATGCGGCGTGCTCGCGGCTGGAGCCGCAGCCGAAGTTATCGCCGGCGATCAGGATCGGCGATCCGGCGAATTCGGGGCTGTCGAAGATATTGTCCGGGTCCTTGCGCAGGGCCTCGAACGCGCCGCGGCCAAGCCCCTCGCGCGTGATCGTCTTGAGCCACTGGGCGGGAATGATGACGTCGGTGTCGACATTCTTGCGGCCGAACGGAATGGCGCGGCCCTGGACATGCTGGATTGGCTGCATCAGTCGGTCTCCGGCAGGTCGGCGGGGGGCGGCAGGCGCTTCGCCTGGGCGCGTTCCTTGCGGCGCGAGGCATAGAGAAGCGCGGCGGCCAGCGCCGCGGAGCCGATGGCCGCGCCGGCCAGGGCGGCCTTGCCGGTCCAGGATTTATCGGATTTGTCGCTCATGTGCTTTCCTATGAAGGCGGTGGCGGTAGGGTTCAAGGGCCGGGTGGCGGATTCTTGCCGAGGAAGTCGCGCAAGATCAGCCAGCGAACACGCTTTTCGGCAAAAGGCATGGCGGCATGGGCCGGGCTGCTGGAGGGCAGGTCGATCAGTTCGAACCCGCTGCCCGCCAGGACGCGCCGCCCGATCCGTGCCGATTTGCCGCCGTTGAAGGCCACCGCGCGCAATGCCGGCAAGGTGGCGGTCAGTTCGCCCAGCGGCGCATGCTCCGCCTCGCGGATCGCGGTGTCGAGGCTGCCGCTGCGCACGGCCGAGGCGACCGTGTCCCACAGCCCGATCCTCGCCTGCAGCAGCGCGCCGAGCCGGGCGTCGTAATCGAGCGTGGCCAGATCGTCCCGCCCGATCGCCGCGCCGGCCAGCCGCCAGAACTGGTTCTGCGGATGCGCGTAATAGCGCCGGGCGGCCAGCGACGCCTCGCCGGGCAGGCTGCCGAGGATCAGGACGCGGGTGCTGGGCGAAACGACCGGCGGGAAGGCGGATTTGCGCGGCGCGCTCACCTCAGCCCGCGATCTCGCCCACCAGCTCGCGCACGTCGGTCAGCTTGCCCGTAACTGCCGCCGCCGCCGCCATCGCCGGCGAGACCAGATGCGTCCTTGCGCCCGGCCCCTGGCGCCCGGTGAAGTTGCGGTTGCTGGTGGAGGCGCAGCGTTCGCCGGCGGGGACCTTGTCGGGGTTCATGCCGAGGCAGGCGGAGCAGCCCGGCTCGCGCCATTCGAGGCCGGCGTCGGTGAACACCTTGTCCAGCCCCTCGGCCTCGGCCTGGGCCTTGACCAGACCGGAACCCGGAACGACGATCGCCCATTTCACGCTGTCGGCCTTGTGGCGGCCGCGCAGCACGGCGGCGGCGGCGCGCAGATCCTCGATGCGGCTGTTGGTGCAGCTGCCGATGAAGATGTTCTCGATGGCGATGTCCGCCATTTTCGTGCCGGGCGTAAGCCCCATGTATTCGAGGCTGACGCGCGCCGCTTCCTGCTTCGACGGATCGGCGAAGCTTTCGGGGGCGGGCACGACGCCGTCGATCGGCACGACGTCCTCGGGGCTGGTGCCCCAGGTGACGGTCGGCTGGACCCGGGCGGCGTCGATGACGATGCTCTTGTCGAACGGCGCGCCGGGATCGGTCGCCAGGCTCTTCCACCAGGCGACGGCCTTGTCCCACTCTTCGCCCTTCGGCGCGTAAGTGCGGCCTTTCACATAGGCGAAAGTCTTTTCGTCGGGCGCGACCAGGCCGGCGCGGGCGCCCGCCTCGATCGACATGTTGCAGACCGTCAGGCGGCCCTCGACGCTCATCTCCTCGAAAGCGCGGCCGCGATATTCGATGACATAGCCGGTGCCGCCCGCCGTGCCGAGCACGCCGATGATGTGCAGCACCAGATCCTTGGGGGTGACGCCGGGCGTCAGGTCGCCCTCGACGCGCACTTCCATCGTCTTCGACTGCTTGAGCAGCAACGTCTGCGAAGCCAGCACATGTTCGACCTCGGACGTGCCGATACCGAAGGCCAGCGCGCCCAGGCCGCCGTGGCACGATGTATGGCTGTCGCCGCAGACGATCGTCGCGCCGGGCAGGGAGAAGCCCTGTTCGGGGCCGACGACATGGACGATGCCCTGCTCGATATCGGTATCGCCGATATAGCGGATGCCGAAATCGGGCGCGTTCTTTTCCAGCGCGGCGAGCTGCTGGGCGCTTTCCCTGTCGGCGATCGGAATGCGGTTGCCGGCGGCGTCGAGGCGCGCGGTGGTCGGCAGGTTGTGATCGGGCACCGCGATGGTGAGATCGGGGCGGCGCACCTTGCGGCCGGCCATGCGCAGCGCTTCGAACGCCTGCGGGCTGGTCACTTCGTGCACGATGTGGCGGTCGATATAGATCAGGCAGGTGCCGTCGTCGCGACGATCGACGACGTGGGAATCCCAGATCTTTTCGTAGAGGGTGCGGGGTTTGCTGGCCATGAGGGGCAGCTAGGCCCGTCGCCGCGTCATTTCAAGCGCGTTCGGAGCGCGGTCTCGCCAGGTGGACAGACCGCGCTCCGCTGATTCAGGGCATGCAACTAAGGTCGAAGAGTTCCCGGGCGATCAGCCGCGGCGGTTGTCCCAGTCGCGGCGCTCCATGCGCAGGGCGACGCGAACCGAGTTCACCCGATCCTGCAGGTTGCGCACTTCGGCCCGGGTCAGGCCGCCACGCGCATACTGGCCGTAAAGGCGCTGTACGTCGGCGGCTTGGCGACGAAGGCCGGTCGCCTCGCGCTGCGAGATCGTGCGGCGCGCGGCGGCGCGGTCGATCGCGTTGCCGAGCGCGTTGATGTCCTGCCTGATCTGCGTATTGCGGGCGGGAGTCATCTGCCAAGCGGCTTCGTGGCGATTGTCGTGGCGTCCGTCGTGACGGCTGTCGCGCGCCTGGGCGGGCATGGCGGTGGCGAGACCGGCGGTGGCGGCGAGGATGAGGATCAGGGACTTTTTCATCTTGGTGCTCCATTCCTTGGGGGGCACTGCAATAATAGTCCGGACCGCCGCTTTGATCCCGTCGCCTGTTGTAAGAGAGTGTCGCAGATCGCATCGCCTTCGCGATAACTGCGCCGGGCCATGACGCCGGAAACGCACGCTGTGGCGCGTGTCCGGCGCGATGCAGCCGGATTTCAGGACGCCTGCGGTTTGGCCTGCAGGTTGTAGCGGGTGCGCAGATAATTGATCCGATCGCGCAGAGTCTCCGCTTCCATGGCGCTCAGGCCATCCTTGCTGATCTTTTCGAAGAAGCTGCGGATCGCGCCGGCCCGGCCGCTCAGATAAGCCGCATCTGCGCCGGTGATCTGCTGGGCGGTAGCGGCTTCTTCTACATCGCGTTCGAAGACGGTCATTTCATTGGCGGCCGCGCTTGCCTCATCGGGCGACAGGACTTGGGCATGGGCGGGCGCGCCCAGGCAAAGCATCAGCGGCGCGGCCAGGCCGAGCATGGCCTTGCGGTGCTTCGTCATCGCGTTTTCGTAAACCATTCTTCACCTTTCACCACGGTGGATTCGCTCTTGGATTTACGTCATTTTGCGACGAATCGAATGGTGAAATTAACCATATCGTGCGGCTTCGGCGCACGGAAACGGGACACCGCGATTGGCCAGCCATCGACGATGGGGCTATAAGCACGGACATGCCGCCGATCCTTGCCGCCGCAACCGTACTAGCCGCGATGACGGCGATGGAGATCGTCGCCTGGGCGAGCCATCGCTACGTCATGCATGGCTTCGGCTGGGCTTGGCATCGCGACCATCACGAACCGCACGACCGCCTGCTGGAAAAGAACGATCTTTTCGCGATTGTCGGCGCGGCGATGAGCATCGCCATGTTCGCGCTCGGCAGCCCGCTGGTCATGGGCGAGGGCGCCTGGGAGCCGGGCACCTGGATCGGGCTCGGCATCCTGGGCTACGGCATCGTCTACACGCTGATCCACGACGGGCTGGTGCACCAGCGCTATTTCCGCTGGGTGCCGCGCGGCGGCTATGCCCGCCGGCTGGTGCAGGCGCACCGGCTGCATCACGCCACCATCGGCAAGGAAGGCGGGGTCAGTTTCGGTTTCGTCTTCGCGCGCGACCCCGCCGCGCTGAAGCGGGAACTGCGCGAACAGCGCCGCGCCGGGATCGCGGTGCTGCGCGAGGCGGTCGAGGATTGAGGGTAAAGTATTTTACTGCGAATAAAATAATATGCTAGTGGACGGGGCATGGAAAAGGTTGGCAGGGGCAAACTGAAATCGGTCGAGGACGCGGCGGCCCGCGACGGGGGCGCCACGGGTTCATCCGCGCCGGAACCGCCCGAACGCGATCTCGAACGCGCGCTGGGCACGCAGATCCGCACGTTCCGTCGCCAGCAGGATTTGTCCATTTCCGATCTGGCCGGCGCCGCCGGGCTGTCGATCGGCATGCTGTCGAAGATAGAGAACGGCGGCATCTCGCCGTCGCTGTCGTCGCTCCAGGCGATCTCGCGGGCGTTGCAGGTGCCGCTGTCCTCGCTCTTCGCCTCGTTCGAGGAGCGGCAGGACTGTTCTTACGTCAAGGCCGGCAACGGCGTGACGATCGACCGGCGCGGCACGAAGATCGGCCATATCTACCAGCTTCTGGGGCATGTCCTGCGCGGCGACGTGGTGGTGGAGCCTTATCTCATCACCCTGCGCGAGGACGCGGCGGCGCATACCGGGTTCCGGCATAGCGGGATCGAGTTCCTCTATATGCTGGAAGGCGAGGTGCACTATCGCCACGGTTCGGAAACCTACCATCTCCAGGCGGGCGACTCGCTGCTGTTCGACAGCAGCGCGCTGCACGGGCCCGAGCACCTGAGCGGGGCCGAGACCCGTTACCTCTCGATCATCATCTATCCGCGCCTGTGATCCGCGCGGACGCCTGCGAGGGCGTATCTCTGCTGTAGTCCGAGATGCCGGCAGCCGCTCTCTAATGGTCGTGATTTCCTATCAAGAAAATATCTTTCCTTTTGATTGACGATCAACCGGACTCTCCGCTACCTAGGGCGAGAGAACGGTAGGTCGGAAAATCGCATGTGTGGAATCGTGGGTCTCTACATCAAGGACCCGTTACTGGAGCCGGAACTGGGCGCGCTGCTGGCCGGCATGCTGGCGGTGATGAGCGATCGCGGCCCCGACAGCGCCGGCTTCGCGGTCTACGGATCGGGCGGGGAAGGGCGCATCAAGCTGACCCTGCGCGGCGTGGACCTTGCCGGCGTCGCGGCCGCGATAGGCGATGCGCAAGGCACGGTGCGCGACACCCATCTCGTACTCGAAATTGCCGCCTCGGACGAAGACCGCGTGCGCGGCTGGCTGGCGCTCAACCGGCCCGATCTTGTCGTCATCGGCGCGGGCAAGCGGATCGAGCTTTACAAGGAAGTCGGCCTGCCGGCGGATGTGGCGCGGCGCTTCGACCTTGCGGGCATGCGCGGCACCCACGGCATCGGCCATACCCGCATGGCCACCGAAAGCGCGGTGACGACCGATGGCGCGCACCCGTTCTCTACCGGTGCGGACCAGTGCCTGGTGCATAACGGCTCGCTGTCCAACCACCGCTCCTTGCGGCGCATGCTGGAGCCCAGGGGCATCCGCTTCGCCACCGACAACGACAGCGAAGTCGCCGCCGGATACCTGAGCTGGAAATTGCGCGAAGGCGCCACTCTGGCGCAGGCGCTGGAAGCCGGCCTCGACGATCTGGACGGGTTCTTCACCTTCGTCGTCGGCACCGAGAACGGCTTCGCGGTGCTGCGCGATCCGATTTCCTGCAAGCCGGCGGTCATGGCGGAGACGGACCGCTACGTCGCTTTCGGTTCCGAATATCGCGCGCTCGTCGGCCTGCCCGGCATCGAGAAGGCCCGCGTGTTCGAGCCCGAGCCGGCACGGGTCTATGCGTGGGAGCGCAACTGATGCAGGTCGTGGACCTGGCGGTGACGCCCAAGCGCGAACTGAACGGCCGGCTTCACGCGCTGCCCGCCGATACCGGGGAGACAGCATGGCGGATCGATAATCCGCAGGGCCAGCACGCGCTCGTCGCCGGGCTGAATGCGCCGCTTCATGTCGAGATCGCCGGACATGCCGGATATTACTGCGCCGGCATGAACCAGCACGCGACGGTCGTGGTGCGCGGCAACGTCGGCGTGGGCGTCGCCGAAAACATGATGTCGGGCAGGGTCCACGTGAAAGGCGACGCCAGCCAGTCGGCCGGGGCGACGGCGCATGGCGGGCTGCTGGTGATCGACGGCGATGCCTCGGCACGCTGCGGCATTTCGATGAAGGGCGTCGATATCGTCGTCAAAGGCTCGATAGGGCCGATGAGCGCCTTCATGGCGCAGTCGGGCGCTCTCGTCGTGCTGGGCGATGCCGGGGATGCGCTGGGCGATTCGATCTACGAGGCGCGGCTCTATGTGCGCGGGCAGGTGAAGAGCCTGGGGGCGGACTGCATCGAGAAGGAAATGCGCGAGGAACATCGCGCGCAGCTTTCCGCGCTGCTCGACGCCGCCGGGGCCGATGCCCGCCCCGATGAGTTCCGCCGCTACGGCTCAGCGCGCCGGCTCTACAATTTCCACGTCGATCACGCAGGGGCCTATTGATGGACATCGACAATATCCCCCGCACGCTGCCGCGCTTTTCCGCGACGTTCGATCCGCATACCCTGGCCGAAATCCGCCGCGCGGCGGCGACCGGCATCTACGATATCCGCGGCGGCGGGACGAAGCGGGCGTTGCCCCATTTCGACGACCTGCTATTCCTGGGCGCTTCGGTGTCGCGCTATCCGCTCGAGGGATATCGGGAGAAGTGCGCGACCGACGTCTGGCTCGGCACGCGCTTCGCGAAGAAGCCCATCCACCTCAAGATCCCGATAACGATCGCGGGGATGAGCTTCGGCGCGCTGTCGGGCCCGGCCAAGGAAGCGCTGGGACGCGGCGCGTCGCTGGCGGGCACCTCGACGACAACCGGCGATGGCGGCATGACGCCCGAGGAGCGCGGCCAGTCCGAAACGCTCGTCTATCAGTACCTGCCTTCGCGCTACGGCATGAACCCCGACGATCTGCGCAAGGCCGATGCGATAGAGGTCGTGATCGGCCAGGGCGCCAAGCCCGGCGGCGGCGGCATGCTGCTGGGGCAGAAGATTTCCGACCGGGTCGCGCAGATGCGCAACCTGCCGCTGGGCATCGACCAGCGCTCCGCCTGCCGCCATCCCGACTGGACCGGACCCGACGATCTGGAAATCAAGATCGAGGAACTGCGCGAGATCACCGACTGGGAAAAGCCGATCTACGTGAAGGTCGGCGCGACGCGGCCTTATTACGACGTCGCCCTGGCGGTGAAATCCGGAGCCGACGTCGTGGTGCTCGACGGCATGCAGGGCGGGACCGCGGCGACGCAGGACGTGTTCATCGAACATGTCGGCATCCCCATCCTCGCCGCGATCCGCCCCGCCGTGCAGGCCCTTCAGGACCTCGGCATGCATCGCAAGGTCCAGCTCGTCGTCTCGGGCGGCATTCGCAACGGGGCGGACGTGGCGAAGGCGCTGGCCCTGGGCGCGGATGCGGTGGCCATCGGCACGGCAGCTCTGGTGGCGCTGGGCGACAACGATCCGGCGCTGGAAGAGGAGTATCGCAAGCTCGGATCGGCCGCCGGCGCCTATGATGACTGGCAGGAAGGGCGCGATCCCGCCGGGATCACGACGCAGGACCCGGTATTGGCGGCCCGTGTGGACCCGATAGCGGCGGGAAAGCGGCTCGCAAACTACCTGTCCGTATTGACGCTGGAAGCCCAGACCATCGCCCGCGCCTGCGGCAAGAGCCACCTCCACAACCTGGAGCCGGAGGACCTTGTCGCGCTGACGATAGAGGCGGCGGCCATGGCGCGGGTGCCGCTTGCCGGCACCGACTGGATACCGGGGCGGGGGTTTTGATCTCCCGTTCATCCGCCGGGCGAGGTGTGGTGCGCGGGGGCACGCAATCAGGGGGATCATCGCAATGAGCATCGACCTTGCCGAAGTGGCAAAAGCCAGGGGAATCAAGTATTTCCTGATTTCCTACACCGACCTGTTCGGCAGCCAGCGCGCCAAGCTGGTTCCCGCCTCCGCCATCGCCGGCATGCAGAAGAACGGCGCGGGGTTTGCCGGGTTCGCCAGCTGGCTCGACATGACGCCGGCCGATCCCGATGTCTTCGCCAAACCCGATCCCGCCAGCCTGATCCAGCTGCCGTGGAAGCCCGAAGTGGGCTGGCTCGCCGCGGACCTGTGGATGAACGACGCGCCGGTCGCGGCATCCCCGCGCAACGCCCTGAAGGCCCAGGTTGCCCGCGCCGCCGAACTCGGCTGGCAGATGAAGACCGGCGTGGAATGCGAGTTTTTCCTGATCGCGCCCGACGGCGGCAGCATCGCCGACGGCGCCGACACTCAGGCCAAGCCCTGCTATGACCAGCAGGCCCTGATGCGACGTTATGACGTGATTACAGAGATTTGCGACTCAATGCTCGTGTTAGGCTGGAGCCCGTACCAGAACGACCATGAGGATGCGAACGGCCAGTTCGAGATGAACTGGGAATACGACGACGCGCTCGTCACGGCCGACCGGCAGGCGTTCTTCAAGTACATGGTGAAGTCCATCGCCGAAAAGCACGGGCTGCGCGCGACTTTCATGCCCAAGCCGTTCCCGCACCTGACCGGCAACGGCTGCCATATGCACGTCTCTTTGTGGCAGGGGGCGACCAACGTGTTCGAGGATGCGTCTGGCGGGCATTCGGCGCCGGGGCTGTCCAAGCTGGGGCTGGGCTTCATCGCCGGCGTCATCCATTCGGCCGAGGCGCTGGCGGCGTTCCTCAACCCCACGGTCAACAGCTACAAGCGGATCAACGCGCCGCGCACTTTGTCGGGCGCGACATGGTCGCCCAATTCGGTGACGTGGACGGGCAACAACCGGACCCACATGATCCGCGTTCCCGAAGGCGACCGTTTCGAGCTGCGCTTGGCCGATGGGGCGACGAACCCCTACCTGATGCCCGCCGCCGTGCTGGCGGCCGGGCTGGAGGGCATCGGTGGCGGCCGCGATCCGGGGCCGCGCCTCGACATCAACATGTATACCGATGGGCACACCGTGCCCGATGCCAAGAAGCTGCCGCTGAACTTGCTCGACGCCCTGCGCGCGCTGGAGGGATCGGCCGTGTTGAAGGATGCGCTGGGCGAACTGGTGCCGTCGTACCTCAAGCTCAAGCACATGGAATGGAACCACTACGCCGGCCACCTGACGCAGTGGGAACGCGACCACACGCTCGATTGCTGACATGACCCGCTATTCGTTCCTCTCCCTTGTGCGCCATGCGCTGGGCGGCCAGCGCGGGTGGAAGCCCGCCTGGCGCGATGCCGCGCCGCGGGATGCCTACGACGTGGTGATCGTCGGCGGCGGCGGGCATGGGCTGGCGACGGCGCACTACCTGGCCAAGGTGCATGGCATCAGGCGCGTGGCGGTGCTGGAGAAAGGCTGGATCGGCGGCGGCAACGCCGGGCGCAACACCACGATCATCCGCTCCAACTACCTGCTGCCCGGCAATGTCCCGTTCTACGAATGGTCGATGAAGCTGTGGGAAGGGCTGGAGCGGGACCTCAACTACAACGCCATGGTCAGCCAGCGCGGCGTGCTGAACCTCTATCATTCGGACGCCCAGCGCGACGCTTATGCCCGGCGCGGAAATGCCATGCGGATGCACGGCATCGACGCCGAGCTGCTCGATCGCGATGCGGTGCGCGGGATGACCCCGTTCCTCGATTTCGACAACGCGCGTTTTCCCATCCAGGGCGGGCTGCTCCAGCGCCGGGGCGGCACCGCGCGGCACGATGCGGTGGTCTGGGGCTATGCCCGCGCGGCTTCGGATCGCGGGGTCGATATCGTCCAGAACTGCGAGGTGACGGGGTTCCTGCGCGCGCCGGACGGGCGCGTGACTGGGGTGGAGACGACGCGCGGACAGATCCGTGCGGGAAAGGTCGGGATCGCCGTGGCCGGCAACAGCTCGCGCGTCGCGGCGATGGCGGGGCTGCGCCTGCCGATAGAAAGCCATGTTCTCCAAGCCTTTGTTTCGGAAGGGCTGAAACCGGTCATTCCCGGCGTCGTCACGTTCGGCGCGGGGCACTTTTATGTCAGCCAGTCGGACAAGGGCGGGCTGGTCTTCGGCGGCGATATCGACGGGTACAATTCCTATGCCCAGCGCGGCAACCTGCCGGTGGTGGAAGACGTCTGCGAGGGCGGTATGGCGCTGATGCCGATGATCGGCCGCGTTCGCCTGCTCAGGAGCTGGGGCGGCATCATGGACATGACGATGGACGGATCGCCGATCATCGACCGCTCGCCCGTGGATGGCCTCTATCTCAATGCCGGCTGGTGCTATGGCGGGTTCAAGGCGACCCCCGCCTCGGGCTGGTGCTTCGCCCATCTCATGGCCACGGACCGCCCGCACGAGGCCGCCGCCGCCTATCGCCTGGATCGCTTTCGCAGCGGGCATCTGATCGATGAAAAGGGCCAGGGCGCCCAGCCGAACCTGCACTGATGCGCATTCCCTGCCCCTTTTGCGGATCGCGCGACGCGCAGGAGTTCGTCTATCGCGGCGATGCCGATCCGGTGCGGCCCGAGGGTGAGGAGGGCATGTTCGAATATGTCTACGAACGCGCCAATCCGGCCGGCGTGCTGCGTGAACATTGGTATCACGCGCAAGGCTGCCGCAACTGGCTGGTGGTGACGCGCGACACCGTGACCCATGCGATAGAGGGGGCGACCTTCGCCCGGGATGCGGCGTCATGAGCCGGCTGGCGTCGGGCGGCCTGATCGATCGCGGCAGAGCGCTGTCGTTCACGTTCGATGGAAAGCAGTACCAGGGCTATCCCGGCGATACCCTGGCGTCCGCGCTGATCGCGAACGGCGTGAAGCTGGTCGGGCGATCGTTCAAGTACCACCGCCCTCGCGGTATTCTGACCGCCGGCAGCGAGGAGCCCAACGCGCTCGTCACCTTGCGCGGCGGGGCAAGGGCCGAACCCAACACGCGGGCGACCACGGTCGAACTGTTCGACGGGCTGGAAGCGGTCAGCCAGAACCGCTGGCCCAGCCTGCGGCATGATGTGCTGGCGGTGAACCAGCTTGCCGGGCCGCTCTTCGCAGCAGGTTTCTACTACAAGACTTTCATGTGGCCGGCGGCGTTTTGGGAAAAGCTGTACGAGCCGTTGATCCGCCGCGCCGCCGGACTGGGCAAGCTGTCCATGCTGCCCGATCCCGACAGCTACGACCGCGAGCATGGCTTCTGCGATCTGCTGGTGATCGGCGGCGGGCCGGCGGGCCTGGCCGCCGCGCTCACCGCCGGGCGCGCGGGCTTGCGCGTGATCCTGGCGGACGAGGATAGCCGCATGGGCGGCCGCCTGCTGGCGGAACGGCAGGAGATCGATGGCGAGGCGGGGCATGAATGGGCAGCCCGCGCCGTGGCCGAACTGGCGCAGATGCCGAAAGTCCACCTGCTGCCCCGCACGACTATATTCGGTGTCTACGACGGCCGGGAATATGCGGGGGTGGAGCGGATCGCCGATCACCTGCCGCAGCCGGGGCGGGGGCAGCCGCGCCAGCGCCTGTGGAAGATCGTCGCGCGCCGGGCGATCCTGGCGACGGGTGCGATCGAGCGACCGCTGGTGTTCGGCGGCAACGACCGGCCGGGAGTGATGATGGCCTCCGCGGTTTCGACTTACCTCAATCGCTTCGCCGCCCTGCCGGGCGCGCGCGGCGTCGTCTTCACCGCTTCGGACAGCGGTTGGGCGACAGCTCGGGATCTGCTGGCGGCGGGGGCGGGGCTGGCGGCGGTCGTCGACACGCGCGCGGAACAGCCCGCGCTCGCCTCCCTCGTTCGAAGGGCGGGTGTCGAGGTGTTTGCCGGCGCCACCCTCGCCGATGTCCACGGATCGGGCGTGAAGGCGGTCGACATCGTCGATGCCGAAGGACGCCGTCGCCGCATCGCCGCCGATTTCGTCGCCATGGCGGGCGGCTGGAACCCGGCTATCGGCCTCGGCAGCAATCTGGGCGCGCGGCCGGTCTGGTCGGACGGGCTCAATGCTTTCCTGATGGACCGCGCGCCGCCGGGAATGACGGCGGCCGGGGCGGCGGCGGGCGTTTATGCGCTCGGTTGCGCGCTGGCGGGCGGGGCGCAGCAGGCGCTATGCGCGATCCAGGACCTTGGTTTCGCGGCGGGACCGGCGCCGCTGTGGTCAGCCTCGGACGAGGCGGTAGCGGCCACCCCGCTCTGGCATGTGGGGACGAGCCGCAAGAAGGCTTTCGTCGATTTCCAGCACGACGTGACCGATGCCGACATCGCGCTGGCCGCGCGCGAGGGCTTTCGATCCATCGAGCATCTGAAGCGCTACACGACGCTGGGCATGGGCACCGACCAGGGCAAGACCGGCCAGCTCAACGGCCACGCGCTGATGGCCGCCGCCACCGGCAAGTCGATCGCCGAGGCAGGCACGGTATTGTCGCGGCCTCCCTATCTGCCGGTGGCGATCGGCGCGCTCGCCGGGCATCATCGGGGCGAGCATTTCCGCCCCGTGCGGCGCACCGCCAGCCACGACTGGGCACGGGCGCGCGGCGCGACCTTCACCGACGCCGGGCAGTGGAAGCGGGCGCAGTGGTTCGCGCTGCCCGGCGAGACGGACTGGCTGGAAACCGTCAACCGAGAAGTCATGGCGACGCGTGGCGGCGTGGGCATCTGCGACGTGTCGACGCTGGGCAAGATCGATATTCAGGGGCCCGATGCGGCGACGCTGCTCGACCGGCTCTATATAAACACATTCTCGACCCTGCCGGTGGGCAAGGCGCGCTATGGCGTAATGCTGCGCGAGGACGGCTTCGTTATGGACGACGGCACCACGACACGGCTGGGCGAGGAGCACTATTTCCTCACCACGACCACGGTGAACGCCGAGAAAGTGATGCAGCATATCGATCATGCCCGGCAGGTTCTCTGGCCCGATCTCGACGTGCAGGCGACGTCGGTTACGGAGCAATGGGCGACATATGCGGTGGCCGGTCCGCATTCGCGCGCGTTGCTGCAACGTTTGTTGCCGGATGTCGACATGTCGAGCCAGGGCCTGCCCTATATGGCGGCGACCGAGCTGTGGTGGGAAGGCATACCGGCGCGCATCTTCCGCCTCTCGTTCTCGGGCGAGCTGGCGTTCGAGGTGAGCGTGCCCGCGCTTGATGGCGAAAGGCTGGTCCGGGCGCTGTTCGACGCCGGGGCCGAATTCGGCGCGGTGCCTTATGGCACGGAGGCGCTGGGCGTGATGCGGATCGAGAAGGGGCACCCCGCCGGTAACGAGCTGAACGGCCAGACGACCGCCGCCGATCTCGGCATGGGCCGGATGATGTCGGCCAGGAAGGACTTCGTCGGGCGGATCATGGCGCGCCGGCCCGGCCTTGCCGATCCGTCGCGGCCCTCGCTCGTCGGGCTGAAGCCGGTCGACGGCGAGACGCGGCTGCGCGCCGGCGCGCATCTGGTGGCAAAGGAGGCGCAGCCGACGGCGACGAACGACCAGGGCCATGTCACGTCCGCCGCCTTTTCGCCCACGCTCGGCCATCCGATCGCGCTGGCCCTGCTGCGTGACGGGGCGCGGCGGCATGGCGAGACGGTGACGCTGCACGATCCGGTGCGCGGCGCGGACGTCGATGCGGTGGTCTGCGAACCCGTCTTCGTCGATCCCGAGGGAGGCCGGCTGCGTGGCTGAGACGGTCATCATCCGGCGGCGCGAAGGGTTCGGACTTGCCGGCGTGATGGCTCGCAAGGGCGTCGCCACGGCGCGGATCGGCGATGCCCTGGGTATGGCCGTGGCAGAGGGGCCCCGGGCGACGGTCGATACGGGCCTGACCCTGATCGGCACCGGTCCGGGAACCTGGCTCGCGCTCGGCGAAGGCGGCGACGCCAGCTTCGCCGCCGATCTGCGCGGGCGGCTGGCGGGGCTGGCTTCGGTGTCCGACCAGTCGAGCGGCTACGTGATCCATCGCCTCGCGGGGCCTGGCGCGCACACGATCCTGCAACGCGGGGCGGCGATCGACCTCCATCCGTCGGCCTTCAAGCCGGGATCGGCGGCGACGACGGTCATCGCGCACATGGGGGTTGTGCTATGGCAGGTGGACGACGCGCCGACTTACGATATCGCGCTGTTCCGCAGCTTTGCCGGCAGCTTCGCCCACTGGCTGGAAGCCGCCGCCGACGCGCTCTGATTTGTTCGGGACCGGCGGCATGCTAAGGCCTCCGCGACAAGGAGTTGCGAAGATGGAACAGGTTTCGGCGTGGAAGAGCCATGGCGGCACGCAAGGCGTCTATACGCATCCGTCCGCCGAAACGCGCACGCCGATGACCTTTTCGGTTTTCGTGCCCGACCATGCGGCCGGCGCGAAGCTGCCGGTGCTCTGGTTCCTGTCCGGGCTGACATGCACCCACGCGAATGTCACCGAAAAGGGCGACTATCGCCGGGCCTGCGCCGAACATGGCATCGTCTTCGTCGCGCCCGATACCTCGCCGCGCGGCGACGACGTGCCCGATGACGACGCCTACGACTTCGGCAAGGGCGCCGGTTTCTACGTCGACGCCACCGAAGCGCCCTGGGCGGCGAATTTCCGGATGCGCAGCTATCTGGAGCGCGAACTGCCGGCGCTGCTGGCGGCGGAATTCCCGGTCGACATGACCCGCCAGGGCGTAACCGGCCATTCGATGGGCGGGCATGGCGCGCTGACCATGGCCCTGCGCGATCCCGCGCGCTTCCGTTCGGTCAGCGCCTTCGCGCCGATCGTCAGCCCGCTGAACTGCCCCTGGGGGGAGAAGGCCCTGACCGGCTATATCGGCGGCGACCGGTCCGCCTGGCGCGAATACGACGCCTGCGCACTGATCGAGGACGGCGCCCGACTGCCCGATCTGCTGGTCGATCAGGGCGATGCCGATGGCTTTCTGGACGATCAGCTCAGGACGCCGCTTCTGGTCAAGGCATGCAAGCAGGCGGGGCAGCCCGCGACGATCCGCATGCAGCCGGGCTACGATCATTCCTATTATTTCATCTCCACCTTCATGCCGGAGCATGTCGCCTGGCATGCTGGGCGGCTGAGCGCCTGAGCGGAGCAAAAGGCCGGACCAGGCGTTGCTTCGTAAAGGAGACGACGATGCCCAAGGCCGATCCGGACAAACGCCCCCCAAGCCGCCCGAAGAACCATGAAGTCGAAAACGAGATGGTCAAAGTGCCACCTCGTGAAGGCGAACCGCCGAGGCCGGCGACCGAGCCGAACGCCTCAGTTCAGAAGAAACCTGCCTGAAACGTTATTGCTCTGCTGGACTCGCAATGACGAACGACGGGAAGTTGGCTAAACCGCCCGCAGCGCCTGTTCGAAATCGGCGATCAGGTCGTCGGGATTCTCGATCCCCACCGATATCCGCACCAGGTTGTCGCTGATATTGAGCGCCGCCTTGCGCGCGCGCGGGACGGACAGGTGGGTCATTGCGGCCGGGTGGCTGGCCAGCGTTTCTGTCCCACCCAGGCTGACCGCCAGCTTGGCGATCTTCAAGGCGTCGAGAAACGCGAAAGCCTCCTTCTCTCCGCCCTTCAGGAACAGCGAGAAGGTCGATCCCGCGCCGGTGCAGTGCCGCCGGTAGATATCCGCCTGGCTGCTGTCTTCCGGCAGGAACCCGAGATAGCCAACATGCTCGACCTTGGGATGATCGCGCAAGTAGGCGCAGACCTTGGCCGCGTTCTCTCCGGCCCGGGTCATGCGCAGCTCCAGCGTCTCCAGGCTACGCAGCAGCATCCAGGCGGAATGCGGATCGGTGATCGTGCCGATGGTGTTGCGCATCGCCCGGATCGGCTTGATCGCCTCCTTCGATCCCACCGCCGCGCCGGCCACCAGGTCCGAATGGCCGCCGGCGTATTTGGTCAGGCTGTAGATGACCAGATCGGCGCCGTGATGGATCGGCTTTTGCCACAGCGGGCCAAGAAACGTGTTGTCGATGACGATCAGCGGACGCTCGGCCGGGAATATCGCGTCGCAGGCGGCGCGCACCGCCTGGACGTCGACCAGGGCGTTGGTGGGATTGGCGGGGCTTTCGAGGAAGACCAGCGGCACGCGGCCGCCGCTGGCCCGGCCCAGAACCTCCTCTATCTGCGCGCGGGACGATCCGGCCGGAAAGTCCAGCCAGTGCACGCCCAGCCGACCCAAAACCTTGCCGATCAGTGTTTCGGTGGCGGCATAGAGGGGGGCGGAATGGACGATCGTGTCGCCGGGCCGCACATGGGTGAGCAGCACCGTGGCGATGGCTGACATGCCCGAGGAGAAAGACAGCGCGTCTTCGGCATCGTCCCAGATGCTCAGGCGATCTTCCAGGATCTCCTGATCGGGTCCGTTGAAGCGCGAATAGACTAGGCCCTCCGCATCGCCGGAACGCAGGCCCGTCACCGCTTCGAAATGGCGCTTGCCCGCCGCCGCGCTTTCGAAGGCGAAAGTGGACGTCAGGAAGATCGGCGGCTTGAGCGCGCCTTCCGACAGCATAGGGTCATAGCCGTAGCCCATCATCAGGGTGGAGGGGCTGAGACGCCGCCCGCCGATCTCGATGACTTCCTGCTTGGCCCGGCGGCGGATCGTCACACCGGAAAGATCCGCCTCGGTCTCGTTCGTCTCGTCCATGATCGCCTCCACTCCAACGGTTAAACCCGCGAGGCGATCAAAGGCTTCAGGCGATCAAAAATCCAGTTCGAACCGCGATCCGATCACATCGAGGCCGTAATCGGTCCGCCCGTTGCCGAGCGGGGTCGCGCCCTGGTAGTCGAGATGGGCGTAGTTGAGGTTGAAGCGGACATACTGGATCGGCGTCCAGACGAGCGCGGCGATATAGCCGTTCTGCTTGCCGCCGCGCACTTTGCCGCTGTCGAGGTCGAGATAGTCGTAGCGCAAGTTCAGTTGCACCGCGCCGATGCCGCCCTTGCCGAACGCATGCGCGGGCTTGGGGGTGCCGAAGATGCCGTTGTCGTAAGGCCGGCTGTCGCCCTTGGTCAGGAAATAGCCGACTTCGGCATAGCCGCCCTTGAAGTTGACCGTGGGCGCGCCGGTCAGGTCGGCGCGCAGCCAGTGCATCTCGCCGGCGGTATGCCAGCGCCCGCGTACCGCGCCCAGCTCGATCCCGTGCGAGAATTCGGTCTCGACCGGAAGCTGCGGCGTGCCGATCAGGCGGCTGTTGGTGGAATGAACGAAAGGCCTCTGGCGATAGCGGGTGGCGCTGTCGGCCAGGCGGCCAAGCTGGCGCCAATGCCCCGAGGTGGCGAGATGCAACTGGGTGGCCCCGAGCTTGGGCGCGATCACGACGCGTCCGTCCAGGCTGAAGCTGTTGTTCTCGTCGCCGCCCGCGGGGCCGTCGCTCGAATTGGCAAGCGCGGCGATATCGTCGGTGAAGATGCCGGCCTGAGCCAGCAGTATGCCCTTGCGATACTGCGCGGACAGGCCAAGCCGTCGCTCGAAATTGAAGGCGTCGGTAAAGGCGGCGCGTTCCATGACGCTGCCAGCGGTGTCGCTGACAAGCTCGTCGAGCGACTGGAACTGGTTGTGGTTGCCGAGCGTCAACAGCCATGGTCCGCGCTTGTAAGTGGCGAAAGTATCGACCAGGTCGACGCCGTTGTCGGACAGCTCCAGTTCCAGCTTGTAGCCGAAGCCGCTGCCCATTTCCCCTTCGCCGCCCAGGCGGATACGGCGGGCCTCGTTTGAGAAGCCGAGGCCGCGGTCGGTCAGGCGGGCGGGCGGGGCGACATAGTTCGCGTCGAGCTGGATGCGGCCCTTGACCTTGAAGGAGCGGTCATCCTGCACGATGCGGGGCGAACCTTTCCATTCGATCCGCGCCGCATCGGCCTTGGGGGCGGTCGCCGCCGCCGCGACGGATACCGGGACCGGGGGCACGGGAGCAGGGGCGGTCGCCGGTTGCTGGTCGGCCAGCCGCCGCTCGAGCTCTTCGATCCGGGCCTTCATCGCCGCGACTTCGCTGCGCAGGAGCGCCGCATCCTCGTCGGAAATCGTACCGGCCTGCGCATCGGTCGAAAACAATGCGAAGGCGAGCATGGCGGTGATCGCGGACGTGGATTTCTTCATTGCTGCTGTGTTCCCAAACCGACGTCGGCAGATAGCCTTACGCCCCCTTGGGAGCTGCCCATATGGCGGTTTGATGACGTTTATTTGACAGTTGTTCGTGACGGCTTTCTGACGAACCCGGCGAGAGAGGCAATATTTTGTTACAATGGGGCGCTCGATCAGCAACGCAAGCTTGGTAACCGGCGCAAATCCGTCATTCCGTGGGTTTGGCGGAACGATATCAATCGCCGGGAGTGCTTGAATGAAAGTCGCCTTTCTGATCGCCGCGCTGGGCATTGCCGTGCCCGCCAGCGCCCACGAAGCGTCGGTCGTCCACAATGGACAGGCCGTCAGCCTGAAATACGAACCGCAGATTCAGACTCGCTTCCACCAGGTCGGCATCGGCCCCCGGGCCAGCGCCGCGTGCCAGTGGCAGACGCGAATCGCCGTCGTCCGCACCGCTACCGACGCCGAGGGCCGGTCGATCGCCGCCCTGACGCGCAGGATCGACATGGAGCGGAAGCGTTCGGGCACGCGCGTCGGCTATTGCAATGATTTCCACCGCAGCGGCGAGAAGCCGGGCGCTGACACCGCGACGGTGAGCGCGCATATCGCGGCGGTCGCGCAGCGCGACGCGACGACGTTGCGGACCGAGCTGGCCAGCCTTGCCTCGCTCGGCGCCAAGGATGCCTACGCGCGATAAGTCATTCCGGCCGACCGGCGCTCCTCCGGGCGCGTCGGTCGGCGATCGATTGAACCCCGGAGCGCCAAGACCTATCTGCCACTGCGGATGAACGATCATATCTCGATGACTGCACCCTCGATTGTTCTCGTGGAGGACGATGCCCCATTGCGGAACCTGACCGCGCGCGCCTTGCGCGAGCACGGCTATAACGTGCGCGCGGTGGCCACCGGGGCGGAGCTTTGGGTATTGCTGGAGAACGAGCCGGCGGACCTTATCGTGCTCGACATCATGCTGCCGGGCACAAACGGGATCGATCTGCTTCGCCGGCTGCGCCAGACGCGCGACACGCCGGTGATCTTCATCAGCGCCCGTGGCGGGGAGGGCGATCGCGTGGTCGGCCTGGAGCTTGGCGCCGACGATTATCTGAGCAAGCCGTTTGGCACGCGGGAGCTGATCGCGCGGATCGGTGCGGTCCTGCGCCGCCATGGCGCGCCGGTGAACGGCGATCCCCAGCCTTCCGGAAACCAGCTTCAGTTCCAGGGCTGGCGACTTTCCACCGCGCGCCGTGAACTGCGTTCGCCAAGCGGCGCCATCGTCGATCTGACGGGCGCCGAATTCGACCTGCTCAGCGTGTTCCTGGGTCAGCCGCAGCGGGTGATCGGGCGCGAGCGGCTGATCGAACTGTCGCGCACGCGGCTGGCCGACAGTTCCGACCGCAGCGTCGACGTCCTCGTCAGCCGCTTGCGCCGCAAGCTTTCCACCACGGGCGGAGCCGCGCCGATCAAGACTGTCCGGGGCGTAGGATACATGTTCGCCGCCGAAGTCACCCGGCATTGAAG
>Ga0075368_10000111_pt1 | contig 21282 bp, 20 predicted proteins | sample EndMethybrTD3033_FD_71518 | JGI IMG/M metagenome (GOLD analysis project Ga0075368, IMG submission 71518) | Populus endosphere microbial communities from Tennessee, USA - Endosphere MetaG P. TD hybrid TD303-3 | ecosystem: Host-associated > Plants > Roots > Endosphere | place: USA: Tennessee... | reverse complement strand
GGCCGACCAAGACCGGGCCGAACGGCTGCTGACGCTGACCGGGCTGACGCCCGATGTCCTGCGCGACGGGCTGGGCGATCCCGGCGCGCTGCCGGGCACTTTGGGCGCGGTGCTCGATTTCCTCTGCGGGCACGAGCCCGATCTTATGGCCGCCGCCGATGCGCTGGGCGTCTCGCCGCAGGATCTGGCGGCGGCGCGCGAAAGGCTGAATTCATGAGCAGGCCGCTGGTCATTTCCGATTGCGACGAAGTGCTGCTGCACATGGTCGCGCATTTCCGCGACTGGCTGGGCGAGGCGCACGCCATTGCCTTCGACATGGGCCAGCCCAATTTCGAGAAGTCGATCCGCCGGCTGGACAGCGAAGAGCCGGTGAAGGGCGAGGAAGTCTGGCGGCTGCTCAACTTGTTCTTCGACGGGGAAATGCACCGGCAGACCGCCGTGCCCGGCGCGATCGAGGGCCTGAAAGCCCTATCCGAACATGCCGACGTCGTCGTGCTCACCAACCTTGCCGATCATCGTCAGGCTGATCGCACCCGGCAGCTCGCCGATCACGGCCTCGATATCCGCGTCTTCACCAACCAGGGGCCGAAGGGGCCGGCGCTGAAGGCGATCCTCGACGAATATCGGCCGTCGCGCGCTGTGTTCATCGACGATCTGGCGCAGCATCACGGTTCGGTGGCCGAGGTTGCCCCGCATGTCGGGCGGCTGCACTTGTGCGCCGAGCCGCTGATCGCCCCGCATATCGCCTGCGCGCACCGGGCCGGCAGCGCTCATGCGCGTATCGACACCTGGGAGAGCGCCTTGCCCTGGCTGTTCGACCGCATTCAACTGGAACATGAGGAATCCCGATGACCGATGCCGAAATCGACGCGAAGCTGGCCGAACTGGGGCTGACGCTGCCCGAACCGGCGGCGCCGGTGGCGGCCTATGTCCCGGTCGTCGTTGCCGGCGGCCTCGCCCATGTCTCGGGCCAGCTGCCCTTCCTCGACGGCGTGCTGGTCAAGGGCCGGCTGGGCGAGGATGTCGACACCGGGACGGGTTACGAGGCGGCGCGCGCCTGCGGGCTGATGATCCTGGCGCAGCTTCGCGCCGCGCTGGGTTCGCTCGACCGGGTGGAGCGGGTGGTGAAGCTGGGCGCCTTCGTCAGCTCGACCGGCGACTTCACCGACCAGCCCAAGGTGGCGAACGGTGCTTCGGAACTGATGGCGGCGGTTTTCGGCGATGCCGGCAAGCATGCGCGCAGCGCGGTGGGCGTGCCGGTGCTGCCGCTGGGCGCCGCCGTCGAGGTGGATGCGATTGTCGCCGTTCGCGCCGATTGACGCATGGCGCGCGCCGCCGCCGGAGCCGGGCAAGGTGGCCTGGATCGGCGGGCGGCTCTATGCCCATCGCGGCCTGCATGGAGATGACGTGCCGGAGAACTCGCCGGCCGCTTTCGCCGCCGCCATGGCGCGGGGCTTCGGCATCGAATGCGACGTGCAGCGCACGCAGGGCGGTGAGCCGGTGGTGTTCCATGACTGGGAACTGGACCGGCTGACCGGCGAAAGCGGCGCGGTCGCGCAGCGGACGGCGGCGCAGCTCGGCGAAATCGCGCTGACCGGCGGCTCCGATTGCATCCCGACGCTGCGCCAGGTGCTGGACCAGGTCGCGGGCGCGGTGCCGATCCTGATCGAGATCAAGTCCCGCCGCGAACTGGGCGTCGGCGCGCTGTGCCTTGCCGTGCGGCGCGTGCTGGAAGGCTATCGCGGCGATCACGCGGTGATGAGCTTCGATCCGCGCGTCTCGCGCTGGTTCGCCGCCGCCTCGCCCGCGACGGTGCGCGGCCTTGTCGTCACCGAGGAGAACGCGCGCACGCTGAGCGGCGCCTTGCGCCGCCATCTGGCGTTGTGGCACGCGCGGCCCGATTTCCTCGCCTACGATATCCGCGACCTGCCCAGCCGCTTCGCCGCCGCGCAGCGCGCGCGCGGATTGCCGGTGACGAGCTGGACGGTGCGCAGTTCGGAACTGCGCGAACGGGCCGCGACGTACGCCGACGCGCCGATCGCGGAAGGCGCGGGAGTGCCCTGATGGCAGATGCCGATCCCCCCTTCGCCGTTCGTCTCGCGCCCTCGGTCGGGTCGCTGCCGGCGGACGAATGGGACGCCCTCGGCGCTGACGAATCCGGTGGCGGCAACCCTTTCGTCAGCCACGCCTTTCTGACCGCGATGGAGGATTCGGGCAGCGTCGGCGGGCGCAGCGGCTGGACGCCGGCGCCGCTGGTGATCGAGGGCGCGGACGGGCGGCTGGCGGGGGCGCTGCCGGCATATGTAAAAACACATAGCCAGGGCGAATATGTCTTCGACCACAGCTGGGCCGACGCCTGGCGCCGGGCGGGCGGCGATTATTACCCCAAGCTGCAGATCGCCGCGCCCTTCACCCCGGCAACCGGCCCGCGGATATTAACCCGCGATCCCGCGCTTGCCCCGGCGCTGCTGCGCGCGGCGGAGGCGCTGTGCGCAGGCGACGGCCTGCCCTCCACCCACCGATTGTCCTCCGCTCACGCGACTTTCATCGAACCGAGCCAGGTCGATCATTTCGCCGCCGCCGGCTGGCTGCTGCGCAATGACATCCAGTTCCACTGGGAAAACCGTGGCTACGCCGATTTCGAGGACTTTCTGGGCCAGCTATCCTCGCGCAAGCGCAAGGACATCCGCAAGGAACGCGCCGCCGCGCAGGACGGGGTGGAGATCAGGGCGCTGACCGGGGCCGATATCCGGCCCGAGCACTGGGACGCCTTCTGGCGGTTCTACCAGGACACCGGCGCGCGCAAGTGGGGGCAGCCCTATCTCACACGCGACGCCTTCACCCTCTTGGGCGAGCGCATGGCGGACCGGATGCTGCTGGTCCTGGCTTTCCATGGCGGGATGCCGATCGCGGGCGCGCTGAACTTCATCGGCGCCGATACGCTCTACGGCCGCTACTGGGGGGCCGATGTCGACAAGCCGTTCCTGCATTTCGAGCTGTGCTATTACCAGGCCATCGACGCCGCCATCGCGCTGGGTCTGGGCCGGGTGGAAGCCGGGGCGCAGGGCGGCCACAAGCTGGCGCGCGGTTACGAACCGGTGAAGACCTGGTCCGCGCACTACATCGTGCACGAGGGTTTCCGCGAAGCGGTGAGCGATTTCCTGGCCCGCGAACGCGCGGGCGTGGCGCAGGACCAGCTCTATCTCGGAGAGCGGACGCCGTTCCGGAAGGGTTAGGTGTTCAGGCAGCCTTACGGCTGTTCGCGGCGATCCATTCCCGGGCGCGGCGTTGTGCTTCGGCGATTTCGCGCGCGGTCATCTCGTCCGAGATGTCGGCCCGGCACATCTGCGCTTCGGCATGGCCCGACACGGCGGCGAGGTTGAACCACTTGTGCGCCTCGATCAGATCGCATTCCGCGCCGTGGCTGCCGGTAGAGAATGCGACGCCAAGGTCGAAATAGGCGGACGTGTCGCCGGCTGCGGCTGCCGCCAGACAACGGGCGACGACAAGATCGGCGCTGTCGACCGGAGCGCCGGTCGAACCTCCTTCATTGAACCGGATTGGACCCATTTGCTGTACCCCCGAGGCGGATGGGCTCCCTGTTTGCCCGATGCCTCAAGCGGAACTTGCGCAATCATGGTCAACAAATGGTTAACGCGAATCCTTGAAGTAATTCGGCAGCCGACCGGCATTGCCGCTTGTGCGGTTTTGCCGCCGCCACTATAGGCGCGGCGAACCGCGGGTGCTGGTTTTTTGCTGCCGGGAAAACCCGGGGCAGAGACCGCCGGCACCTCGGGGAGGAGTGTTGCGGAGACTCTGATGCCAACGACTGGCCTTTCTGATGAAATCGATGTGCTTGCGAAGGCCAAACGCGCGATCGGCGGGGACTATGTTCCCAACGACGACGAAGCCTATATGTCGGAAGCGCAGCAGGACTATTTCCGGCGGCTCCTGATGGAGTGGAAGAAGTCGATCCTGTCGGCGTCGGCCGGAACCCTGCAGCAGCTGCAGGACGGTCCGATCCGCGAACCCGACCTCAACGATCGCGCGTCGAGCGAGACCGACTGGGGGATCGAGCTGCGCACCCGCGACCGCCAGCGCAAGCTGATCGCCAAGATCGATTCCGCGCTGCGTCGGATCGAGGAAGGCGAATACGGCTATTGCGAGGTCACCGGCGAACCCATCGGCATCGGCCGCCTGATCGCGCGGCCGATCGCGACGATGACGGTGGAGGCCCAGCAGGCCCACGAACGCCGCGAGAAAGTCTCGCGCGACGATTGAGGGGCCAGGACTCGGGGGTCTTGCCGGGGCGGCGATGAATGCCGGCCGGCCGCTCCCGCCGCGAATTCCGGTCATTCCGGCGGTTTATTAAGGCTTTGTTCGTCAGCTTGCTTTATCACGACGGGGTGGCCGGCCGCCTGTGCGCGTATCCGGTCCGATAGTGCGGTGCGGTCGATACAGGGCGAAAGCTGGCGGAAACGATGGACGGAAGCGAAAATAGGCAAATCGCGCGCGACAGCCTGTTCGTCATGGCCGATCTGCGCCTGGAAGGCCTCGACACCGAATATCGCATAAAGGTGCGCAATCTGTCCGCCGGCGGCATGATGGGCGAAGGCAGCGTGCGCGTCGTGCGCGGCACCATCGTCTTCGTCAACATCCGCAACATCGGCTGGGTCGAAGGCTCGGTCGCATGGGTGCAGGAAAACCGCTTCGGCGTCGCGTTTCGCGAAGAGATCGATCCCAAGGACGCCCGCGCCACCACCGGATCGGGCGACAATCCCCTGCTCATCGCCCGGCCGCCCGTCTCGCAGGGTTCCAGCGGGACCGTGCGCAAGATCTGATCGGCTCCCTGCCTCCCTCGCCATTCCGCAATGATGATTCAAACGAAGGCGATAGTGCGCTAGGACATCCTCGTGCGTGACTATTCGCGAATTGCCGGCAAGCCGGCTCTGCTGTCCGCGGTGCTGCTGGCGGTGGCCCTGCCGCTGGTTTCCTGCGGTTCCAGCGATGCGCCGGTCAGCGTCGTCGCGATCGGCGGCGCCGGCTCGCCGTTCGAGGCCGGGCCGCGGCTGTCGCCCGCCGCGCAGCAGGTCCGCGCCGCCACCGCCGAGGGGCTGGTCGCCTTCGACGAGAGCGGCCGGGTCATCCCGGCGCTCGCCGACCGCTGGATCGTGATCGACGGCGGGCAGAGCTATATCTTCCGCCTGCGCGAAGGCACCTGGCCGGATGGCTCGGCGATCGATTCCCAATCGGCGAAGGAGGCCCTTCGCGACGCCGTCGCCTCGGTCAAAGCCACGCCTTTCGCGCTCGACCTGGCGGAGATCGACGAGATCCGCGTCATGGCCGGGCGGGTGATCGAAATCCGCCTGACCCGCGCCATGCCCGATCTGCTGCAACTGCTGGCCCAGCCCGAACTGGGGCTGCTGCGCAAGGGCAGGGGCACCGGGCCGATGGTGCTGCGCCGCGATGGCGAATCCGCCATGCTGACCCCCATCGCACCCGAGGATCGCGGGCTGCCGGCGGTGGCGAACTGGAACGACAGCTTCCGCCCGGTGCTGCTTCAGGCGCTGCCTGCGAAGCAGGCGGTGGAGCGGTTCAACCAGGGCGACGCCGATGTCCTGCTGGGCGGCAAGATCGAGGATTTTCCGCTCGCGCGGTCGGTCGGCCTCATTCGCGGGACGATCCAGCTCGATCCGGTGGACGGGCTGTTCGGACTGGCCGTCACCCAGCGCGCCGGCTTCCTCGCCGCGCCGGAAAATCGCGAAGCCTTGGCCATGGCGATCGACCGCGAAGCGCTCGTCGCCCCGTTCGGGGTCAGCGGCTGGACCCCGTCGTCGCGGATCGTGCAGCCGGGGCTGGACAGCGCGGCGGGAACCGTTCCCGAACGCTGGGCCGCGCTCGACATGGCGGCGCGGCGTGCGCGGGCGTCGGCGCTGGTCACGGCCTGGCGCAATGCGCAGGCCGGCGGCACCCCGCTGCGCCTGCGCATCGCCCTGCCGCGCGGACCGGGCGCGGACACCCTGTTCGAACGGCTGCGCGCGGATTTCCAGCAGATCGGCATCGACAGCCAGCGCGTGGCCGATGGGGCCGCCGCCGACTTGCGGCTGGTCGACGCCGTCGCCCGCTATCCGCGCGCCAGCTGGTTCCTCAACCAGCTGAGCTGCGCGGCGCAGCGGGGCCTGTGCAGCGCCAGCGCCGACGAACTCGCCGCCGACGCGCGCGGCACCCCGGACGCCGATGCCCGGCGGCTGTTGCTGGCCGAGGCGGAAGCGGAACTGACCGCCGCCAACGTCTATATCCCGTTCGGTCCGCCGATCCGCTGGTCGCTGGTGCGCGGCGAGGTCAGCGGCTTCGCCGCCAACAGCTGGGGCATCCATCCCTTGATGCCGATGGCGATGCGCCCCAAGTAAGCGGCGATGCCGATCCCCGGCACGCTTCGAGGAGCATTTTCCGATGGTTCAGGCCACCGCGCGCCGGATGACCGCAGAGCTTCCGCTGGGCCGCGATCCGGCTTCGGTCCGCCGCCGGGTGGAAGCGATGGAGAAACTGCTGGAACGCTCGTTCACCGTGCCCGGCATCAACCAGCCGGTGGGCCTCGACGCGCTGCTGGGCGTGATCCCGGTGGCGGGCGATGCGATCGCCGCCGCGCTCGGTCTCTATCTGGTCTGGGAAGCGCGCAATCTCGGCATGTCGAAATGGCAGCTTTCGCGCATGATCGGCCGGGTCGGGTTCGACACCCTGCTGGGATCGGTGCCGGTGGTGGGCGATGTGTTCGACTTCGTCTATCGTTCGAACAGCAAGAACCTGCGCACCATCCGCAAGCACCTGGACAAGCATCACCCGGCGACCCGGATCGTCGAAGGCTGATGGCGATGCGCATTGTCCTGTCGTCCGCCGCGCTCCTCGCGCTCGCCGCCTGCGGCAAGGCAGATAACGATCCCGGTCCCGGCGGCGTCACCGTGGGCGAGGCGCGGGCGCTCGACGAGGCGGCGGAGATGCTGGAGCAGCGCCGCATGCCCGCCGATGCTCTGGCAGAGCCTTCCGCCGCGCCCGCTCCCCCGGCGGCGAAATAGCGCCGGGCGTCAGAGCGCCAGCGGGTTCGGCTCGGCATCCGCCACCCGGCTCAGCCGGTTGCGGTCGCGGTGGTGGAACGGCTCGGTCTGTCCCTTGATCGTCATCACCGTATCCTCGTCATAGGACCAGGTGCCGTCGTCGTGCACTTCGACGGTGATGGTGAAGCTGTCGGTGCGGAAGTTCGCTTCCAGGAACGGGTTCGAGCAGATGCCGTAGTCGGTCGATCCGCGCGTGGCGGTAAGCGTGAAGCGCTTCGCGTCCGCCGCCGCCTGGCCGACCGCCAGCACCGTCTGCCCGCGCGGGATCGTCAGGCTGTGCATCACCGTGCCGGTCGCCGGCTCCCACAGCCAGTAGCCGACCTGGTCGTGATAAGTGCCGACCTGCCCCGGCAGCGTCATGCGGGTGTGATAGCGCAAGGCATAGAGCAGTTGCGGCCCGTTGTTGCCGGGATCGACCGGTTGCAGTTCGATCCGTTCATAGAACGATTCGGTGCGCGGTCCGCCCGCCTTGGGAGCGACGTCCACCCCGCGCGTCCCTTCCCAGATGCCGGCCAGCGGCGCCAGCGGGCCGAGATTGTCGAGCGTGCGCACGTCGATCCGTTCCGGATCGGCGTAGATGTCTTCCGAATAAGTGCTCATGAAATCAGGCCGGCTCCAGCGCGTCCAGATAGTGCGCGAGCTTGGGCACTTCGGCCAGCGCCCGCAGCGCGTCGTTGAGATGGGTGCAGCCTTGCGGGCCGCGCAACTGGTCCAGCACGGAAGCGCGGATATCGTCAAGCCGCGAGCCGATCAGCCGCCGCGTGTTGTGGATCGCGCCGGGGCATTCGGGATAGGGCAGGACGTGGGCCGTCGGCTCCAGCGTCAGCACTTCCAGCGTCCTGGCGTCGGCGGTGGCGGCGATGGTATATTCGTGGATGGCGATGCGGCCGCCCTGTTTGCGGGTGGAGCTGTCCTGGAAGGCGGCGTCGATCCGGATCAGGCCCGCTGCCGGATCGCGCGTCACGTCGATGCGGCGGGCGCGGCGGAAGGCGGGGCCGTCCGCTTCGGGCAGGGCGTGCCAGCCCTCGGGATCGGCGGGATTGCGCAAGTCGCCGGCGTCGGCATTGGCGATCAGGTCCGACTTGTCGCTGCGGATCAGCGTGCCGTGGCCTTCCTTCAGCCCCCAGCAGACATTGACCCGCGCCTGCAGCATCGCGTCGAAATCCTCGGGCGACATGGCTTCGCGGATGCGCTGCATCCAGCCTTCGTCCCACTGCGACCAGGCGAAGGCGGAAACCAGCGCCGATCCGGAAATATCGTCCAGCCCCAGATAGATGGGCGCGCCGCGTTCCAGCAGTTCGGGCATCGTCTCCTGGATGGCGATGCGCAAGTGGTTGCCGCCGCGCGTGCCGACGAGCTGATCGATCTTCGGCATCGGCGGCGTGGTTTCGATCGAATTGATCGTCTTGTCCTGCGCCAGGCGGGCGCGGAATTCCGCCTCTTCGATAACTTCTCCGGCAGCGCCCGCCTTACCCGTGCGATAGTCGCGCACGCGGCCGACGAACAGCCGGTCCTCATGCTCGCCGCCGGGCCAGGTCACGTCGATGCTGCTGGTGCGGCGCACCGAATTCGCGGGGCGGATCGGCGCGGGATTAGCGGTCTGGCGCGGGGGCGGGGGATAAGCTGCGATTGTCATTTGTTCCAATGTTCACCCGATCCACCGGCTTTTCAAGTCGCGCCATGCAAAGGCTTTGCAACGGCGGGGTGCCGGGCACACAAGCCTACCCGAACGCCCGCGCAGACCCCATGTCCGGCGTGACCCCAATTTCGAGGACCATGCCCCGATGAGCTACACCGATTTCCTCAGGCAGCAGTGCTTCATCGACGGCGAATGGTGCGACGCCGATTCGGGCAAGACTATCGCAGTGACCGATCCCGGCAGCGGCAAGGAGCTGGGCACGGTGCCGGCGATGGGCGAGGCGGAGACCGCGCGCGCCGTGGCGGCGGCGGAAAAGGCGCTGCCCGCATGGCGCGCGAAGACGGCGGGCGAAAGGGCGCGGATCATGCGCAAGCTGTTCGACCTGATGATGGCCAGCCAGGACGCACTGGGCGAGCTGTTGAGCCGCGAGCAGGGCAAGCCCCATGCCGAGGCCAAGGGCGAGATCGCCTATGGCGCCAGCTTCATCGAATGGTTCGCCGAGGAGGGCAAGCGCGCCTATGGCGAGGTCATTCCCGCGCATGCCGCCGACCGGCGCATCGTCACCCTGCGCCAGCCGGTGGGCGTCGTCGCGACGATCACCCCGTGGAATTTCCCCAATGCGATGATCGGCCGCAAGCTCGGCCCGGCGCTGGCGGCGGGCTGCACCGTGGTGATCAAGCCCGCTTCGGCGACGCCGTTCTCCGCGCTCGCCATCGCGGTGCTGGCCGAACGCGCCGGACTGCCCGCCGGCGTGCTCAACGTCGTCACCGGCAGCGCGCGCGCCATCGGCGGCGAGCTGACGCGCAACCCCGCGGTGCGCAAGCTCAGCTTCACCGGATCGACCGAGATCGGCCGCCAGCTTCTGCGCGAATGCGCCGATACGGTGAAGAAGGTCAGCCTGGAACTGGGCGGCAACGCGCCCTTCATCGTGTTCGACGATGCCGATATCGACGCGGCGGTCGACGGGGCGATGATCTCCAAGTTCCGCAACAACGGCCAGACCTGCGTCTGCACCAACCGCTTCTACGTGCAGGACGGCGTCTACGACGCTTTCGTCGGCAAGCTGACCGAGCGGGTCAAGGCGCTCAGGGTCGGCTATGGCATGGAGCCGGTCGATGTCGGTCCGCTGATCGACGAGGCGGCGGTCGCCAAGGTCGAGGAGCATCTGGAGAACGCGCTGTCGGGTGGCGCTAGGCTGCTGGCCGGCGGCCATCGCAGTGCGCTCGGCGGCACGTTCTTCGAACCGACCGTGGTGTCGGACGTGAAGCCCGACATGCTGCTGGCGCAGGAGGAAACCTTCGGCCCGCTGGCGGGTGTGATCCGCTTCGGCACCGAGGACGAGGCGATCGCCCTGGCCAACGCCAGCGAATTCGGCCTGGCCAGCTATTTCTACGCCCGCGACCTCAGCCGCGTCTGGCGCGTGGCCGAGGCGCTGGAAGCGGGAATGGTGGGGATCAACACCGGCCTCATCTCCACCGAAGTCGCGCCGTTCGGCGGGATCAAGCAGTCGGGCCTGGGCCGCGAAGGATCGCGCCACGGCCTCGACGACTACGTGGAGATCAAGTACCTCTGCATGGGAATTTGAGGGAGCGGCTTTCACTCCGCTTCGCATCGTCATTGCGAGCCGCGAAGCGGCGCGGCAATCCAGGGTCCGACAATGCCGCCCTGGATTGCTTCGTCGCGCCGCTCCTCGCAATGACGAAGCGTTCGGGATTACCTTCCCGTGTCGTTCGGAGGGAGATGGGTTCATGCGCAATCGGATCAGCACCATCCTCGCCATCGCGGCCATCGCCGCGCTCACGGCGGCATCGCCGCCGAAAGACGTGCCGGTGCGGATCGGCGGCACCCCCGATCTCGACGCCTGCCCGTCCAATGCGCAAGTCACCGGCCTCGATCCGCGCGGCGACAACTTCCTTGCCGTGCGCAGCCGCCCGTCGCGCTCGGGGCGCGAGCTGGACCGGTTGCCGGGCGGCCATGCCGTCTGGGCCTGCGACGAGACCGCCGACGGCGAGTGGACCGGGGTGGTCTATGCCCCGCCGGGGCGCGACGTGGATTGCGGCGTCGGCACGCCTTCCGCGCGGCGGCAGGTCTATCGCGGCCCGTGCAGGGCCGGCTGGGTGGCGAGCCGCTATCTCACCATCGTCGCGGGCTAGGGCTGCGACGGACCGCGAAGCTCTGCCCGGGCGGGCGGGGAGCGCCGCCTGCCGGTCGGCGCGGTGCGCCTCAGGCGCCTTCGGGCCGCCAGCCCTTGGTCACTTCGCCCCACCTGGGTTCCGTGGGCGCCCGGGTGCCGAACAGGGCGCTTCCCACCCGCACATGCGTGGCGCCCAGCATGATCGCGGTCTCGAAATCGTCGCTCATCCCCATCGACAGGCCTTCCAGCCCGTCGAAATCGGCCAGCTTCGCCAGCAGCGCGAAATAGGGGGCCGCTTCCAGTCCGGCGGGCGGCACGCACATCAGCCCGGCCAGCGGGATCTGAGCGCCGCGCGCCTCGGCCAGCAGCGCGGGCAGATCGGCAATGGCGCAGCCGCCCTTCTGCTCTTCCGCGCCGATGTTGACCTGCACGAAGCACGGCACCTGCCGCCCCGCCTTGTCCATCGCCCTGGCCAGCGCGCCGACCAGCGAGGGGCGGTCGAGCGAATGGATGCAGTCGAACAGGCGCACCGCGTCCTCGGCCTTGTTCGACTGGAGCTGGCCGACGAGGTGCAGCGCGATGTCCGGATGCATCTCGCGCAGAGCCGGCCACTTGTCCTGCGCCTCCTGCACCCGGTTCTCGCCGAACACGCGCTGGCCGGCGGCGATCAGCGGGGCGATGCGCTCCGCCGGGTGGGTCTTGCTGATGGCGACGAGCGTCACCTCGCCGGCCTCGCGCCGGGCGAGCGCGGCGGCGGCGGCGATGCGGTCGCGGACCTGTTCGAGAGGAGTGGCTGGCTGATCCATGGCGCGCTGCTATAGCGCCGGGATGCGGCGACGCCACCCTTCCGTACCGCCCCCTGCCATGCCGGCCATCTGGCTGGTCAGCGACGCGCGCAACGACGCGCGGCTGGAACCGGCGCTGCGCCGGCTGCCGCGCGGTTCCGCTTTCGTGTTCCGCCACTACCACCTCGATCCTGAAGCGCGGCGCGCGCGGTTCGATGGCCTCGCGCGTATCGCCAGGGCGCGCGGACACCGCGTCATCCTGGCGGGAAGCATCGCACAAGCGCGGCATTGGGGCGCGGACGGCGCCTATGGCGCGCCGAAGCGGCTTCAAAGCGGCGCGCAGGCCTTGCGTGCGGTGACCGCGCATTCGCTGCGCGAGATCGCCCGCGCCCGCGCCGCGCGGGCCGATGCCATCGTGCTCTCGCCGGTCTTCGCCACCCGTTCGCACCCCGGCGGCGGGTCGCTGGGACCCACGATTTTCCGCCTTTTGGCCGCCCGCGCCGGTGTTCCGGTGATCGCCCTGGGCGGCATGAATCCCCGCCGCGCCCGTACTCTCGGCACGGCGCACTGGGCCGCCATCGACGGCATCGGCCGGCCCGCGCCCAAGGATTCTTGACGCGGAGTCTCCGCCCGGCGCATTATCCAACCCGTTTCAGGGGAGCATCATGGCGACACGGGCACTGGGATCGGGCGTTTCGCGCGCCAATCCGGACTGGCGGGCAACGCTGCGCCGCAGCCTGCGCCGCAGCGCCGAGCTGGGCGGGGCGACGCTGCTGTTCGCGGCGATGATCTTCCTGATCCTGGCGCTCGTCAGCTATCACCAGACCGATCCGTCCACCTCCACCGCCGCCGCCGATGGCGAAGTCCGCAACTGGATGGGGCCGGTCGGCGCCTGGCTGGCGGAGCGGGCGCTGTTCCTGTTCGGCCCGGTATCGGCGCTGTTCCTGCCGCTGCTCTATGTCTTCGCCCGGCGTCTGTGGCGGCTGGTGGAGGAGGAAGACGGCGAGATCGAGGTGTCGCACCAGCGCTGGTGGCGGCCCATCGGCGTGCTGATCTTCGCCATGGCGCTGCTTTCCACCGTGCTCAGCCTCGCCTTCACCCAGCCGGGCGGCACGCTGCCCGCCTCGATGGGCGGCATATCGGGCCTGCTCGGCGCCAAGGCGATCCGCGCCGCCGCGGCGCTGCTGCCCGAAGCGGCGCAGGGCTGGACGATCCTCGCGCTGGCCATCGCCTGCCTCTGCGCCGGGGCGGTCCTCGCCAGCCGGGTCTTCGCGGTAAGCTGGGGCGCCCTCTTCACCCTGCCGGGCATGCTCCGCGGCCGCCGCGCGCTGCCCGCGCCCGATGGACTGGCCTTCGCGCCCGATGGCTTGCGCGACGCGGGACGCGACAGCGGACGCGAGAAAAAGCAGCGCACCGCGCCTGCGCCTTTCGTGGCCGAGGAAACCCGCCGCGCGCCCGAGATTACCGACCCCTCCCACGCGCCCAGGCCCGCACAGCTCGGTGCACAGAGCCGCCAGGGCGACCTGTTCGACAAGTTCGAGCTGCCCGGCCTCGATCTCCTGTCCGATCCGCCGCCGAACACCCAGCAGAAGATCGACAAGCTGAGCCTGGAGCGCAACGCCCGCCTGCTCGAAACCGTGCTCGACGATTTCAACGTCAAGGGCGAGATCACCGCCGTGCGCACCGGCCCGGTGGTGACGATGTACGAGCTTGAGCCGGCCCCCGGCATCAAGGCCAGCCGCGTCATCGGCCTGGCCGACGACATCGCCCGCAACATGAGCGCGATCTCGGCCCGCGTTTCCGCCATTCCGGGGCGCACGGTGATGGGCATCGAGCTGCCCAACGCCGATCGCCAGATGGTGGCGCTGCAGGAGCTTGTCGCCTGCGAGGCTTTCGCCGCCAGCAAGGCGCTGCTGCCGATCATCCTGGGCAAGGACATTGCAGGTGAACCGGTCGTCGCCGATCTGGCCACAATGCCGCACCTGCTGGTCGCCGGCACCACCGGCTCGGGCAAGTCGGTCGGCCTCAACTGCATCCTGCTGTCGCTGCTCTATCGCCTGACCCCGGCGCAGTGCCGCCTGATCCTGGTCGATCCCAAGGTGCTGGAGCTCAAGAGCTACGACAACATCCCGCACCTGCTCTCGCCGGTCGTCACCGAGCCGGCCAAGGCCGTGCGCGCGCTGAAATGGGCGGTCGAGGAAATGGAGCGCCGCTATCGCATGATGAGCGAGATCAGCGTGCGCAACCTCGCCGGCTTCAACGAAAAGGTGCGCAGCGCCGCCGCCAAGGGCAAGCCGCTGGGCCGCCGCATCCAGATCGGTTTCGATCCCGAGACGGGCGAGGAACTGCACGAGGATCGCCAGCTCGATTACCAGGTGCTGCCGCAGATCGTGCTGATCGTCGACGAACTGGCCGACCTGATGATTACCGTCGGCAAGGAGATCGAGGTGCTGATTCAGCGCCTGTCGCAAAAAAGCCGCGCCGCCGGCATCCACCTTATCATGGCCACCCAGCGCCCGTCGGTGGACGTCATCACCGGCGTCATCAAGGCCAACCTGCCCACCCGCATCAGCTTCGCCGTGACCAGCCGCATCGACAGCCGCACCATCCTGGGCGAACAGGGCGCCGAACAGCTGCTGGGCAAAGGCGACATGTTGTTCAAGCCCAACACCGACCCGATCAAGCGCGTCCACGGCCCCTTCGTCAGCGACGAGGAAGTCGAACGCGTCGCCGAATTCTGGCGCGGGCAGGGGGAACCGGAATACGTCGATTCGGTCACCGAGGAACCCGAGGACGGCGGCTTCGGCTTCGACGAGCTGGATGGCGACGCCGACAACCCCGAAGACCGCAAGTACCGCCAGGTCTGCCAGCTCGTCTTCGAAAGCCAGAAGGCGAGCGCCAGCTGGCTCCAGCGCCAGATGGGCGTCGGCTACAACACCGCGTCCAAATGGATCGAGCGCATGGAGAAGGACGGGCTGGTCGGCCCGGCGAACCATGTCGGGAGGCGGGAGATTTACCGGGATCGCGATGGGCAGGTTTTGTAGGGGTTACTGCGCCGCCGCGCGTTCCTGATTGAGCCGGAACAGCCGGGCCAGAATTTCGTCATCGGTGAGCAGCCCGGCGCGCCAGTCGTCGCCCCAGCCGTAAGCCTCCGCCACCGCCTCGTCGAGCGCGGCATGGGCGTTGGCCAGCCATTGCGGGCGGGCGTTGTAGAGGTTCGTCAGCGTGCGCTTCTTCAGCTCCTTCGCGGCTTCCTCGTCCTTGGGCAGCACCCGGTCAGGATAGCCGGGCACGACCTCGGGCTCGCGCACGATCAGGTCGGCGGGATTGAGCCAGTTCTCCCGCAGCCCGTTCAGCCGCGCCGCCACCGCCGCGATCTTCTGCGCGCGCGGGTCGGCGGAATAGTCGGCGGCGGGGATGTTGGGTGTTAGGCCTTCGGGGAAGGGGAAGGTCTCGAAGGTGGTCGATGGGGTGTAAGCAGGCCGATCTTCAAGAGTTGAGCCGCGCGTCAAACCCCAAACTTCGTGAATGTAGGATTGGAGTATCCCGAAGACGGTATCGTCTTCTCGGCAAATGACAACGAGAGCGCCGTCGGGCAGCACGCGACTGTCGAACCATCGAAATATGTGGTGTTTTGAAACGCTGGGTCGAGCTAAGTAACGATGAACTCTTTTGAGGCGTTGCCGCATTTCCGGTCGAGGCCAGTAGAATATCCACCACATTTCATTCGCGCGAGCTTCTCTCTTACCTTTTCGCTCAGGCTTAACAACGTGCTCAACATGTGCAAATGGCAGCTCGTATAGTGCTGCAGCCTCATAAGAAGTGTCCCATCCGTAGTCCACTATCCAGTAGTCTTGGGGCCTTCGCACAACGTCGAACCCACTTGCCCACGGTCGCAAAACGTCAGAATTCTTGAGGCCATTTGGATTTGCGGGCGCTAGCAACCATTCGATCGCAGTAGCGCGCGGAATCTCAAATTTGCCGACGCGTTTGATACCCTGGAACGCGATGCCGTGATTTTCATGAAGGCGTTTCACATCTCCATCATGCGTTGTTTCAGCGAGCGTCGAGGAGATTAAATCGACTGGTCTACCGTCCAGTTTGGCCGCACGAGCGACGCCCCATTCGAAGCACACTAGTGAGACACGCACGGCTGCGCCATCTACTGTCCACGGCTCATCGGACCAAGCCTCAAAGATCGGTGCGCCATTGCCCAATTTTTCGAGGACGCCGCGGTTACTTTGTTGCCGGATGGAATTGGTAGCAACGAAACCGGCCTTACTGAGCAGACCTTGCCGCATCTGCCTGAAAGCCTGTTCAAACCAATAGCATACTAGGTCGCTACGGCCTATCAGTTCGCCGGAATACGCCGCGCGCATCTGGATGGTATATTCTCTTCCTAGCGACGAAAGCATTTTTTTGTCACCCAGAAACGGCGGGTTCCCAATCACAGCATTCGCCATCGGCCATTCCGCTCGCGTCCCATCGGCGTTCAGCACTGCATCCCGGCATTCGATCGTATCCAGCGGCCGCAAGATCGGGTTCTTGGCCGCCTCAAATCCGTTGCGCCGCATCCACTGGATTTCGCCTATCCATACCGAAACGCGCGCAAGCTCAGCGGCATAGGGATTGAGTTCGATCCCCAGCACATTCTCCGGCCCGGTGCGCGGGAAGCCGCGCGGCAAGCCCAGCGCCTCGGCGTCCAGATTGGCCCGATGTTCGATATCCTTGAGCGCGCGCAGCGCCACATAGAGGAAATTGCCCGATCCGCAGGCGGGATCGAGCACGCGGTAGTTCGCCAGCCGCGCAATGAAACCTTCATGGATCGCGGAAGCTTCGCCGATTGCCTTCGTCCGCCTCCCCAGTTCCGCCCCACGCAGCAGCTTTTCCTTGGTCTGGCGCGGGGCTTTGTCGATCAGCGCGGTCATTATGGCCAATGCCTCGGCCCATTCGGCTTCGAGCGGTTCGATCACCACCGGCCGCACGATCATCATGATCTTGTCGCGGTCGGTGTAATGCGCGCCGAGCTGGCTGCGCTTGGCCGGGTCCAGCCCGCGTTCGAACAGCGTGCCCAGGATCGACGGGTCGATCTGCGACCAGTCGCGCCCCGCGGCCCGCCGCAGCTGGTCGATATCGTCGGCGTCCACCGGCAGTACATGATCGTCCGCAAAAAGCCCGCCGTTGAACCATTCGATCGCGGTGAAGCCCACCTTGCCGCCGCGATGCGCCATCGCGCCGAACAGGGTGGCGGCGTTCTCCGCGAATTGGGCAGGATCGCGCCGGCTTACTTCCAGCATCTTCGTGAACAGATTGTCGGGGAGCAGGCCGACATCCTCGGCGAACATGCAGAATACCAGCTGGTTGACGAAATGCGCGACCTGATGCGCCTCGTTGCCCCGCTCGCGCAGGCGCTGGGCCAGCCCGGCGAACTCCCCGGCGGTCTCTTCGGTCAGTTCTTGGCGCGATTTCTTCGGCCTGAACGTTTCGGGATCGAGGAACGCGGCCTTCAGTCGATCGCGCAGCGCGCCGTCGATCAGATCGTCCAGCACGAATTCGTGCTTTTCCTGAACGGTGTTGGTCCAGTTGGTCCGGATCACGATCCGGTCCATGTCGGACACGATCAGCAGCGGCGGGTTTTCCAGCGCGACGGCGTATTGCAGCAGCTGGCTGTTGGCCTTGTCGAGATTGGCGTGGCGACCCTTGTATTCCCAGGCGAAGCACCCCTTGCGCCAGACGTCAGCCCAGCCCTCGCCGCCGCTGGTCTTGCTGGCGCCCTTTTCGAACGTGAACCATTCCCCGGTGGGATCGGCTGAAACCGGGTCGAGCAAGCCCAGTAGCGCGCAAAGATCATTGAAATGGCTCTGCGACGCGGAGCGCTCCTTCAACTCGTTCTGCCGCCATTTGGTCAGAAAATCATGCGGGGTCATCGACGCCTCTAAACTGGATACGCCGGGATGAGACGGCTTTGCCCCGTACAGGTCGAGAGTTCCCCAGCACTCACGAACGGGTTCTGACGAGAGAACGACGGGCGATCAAGGCTATCCTGCACCGACATTTTCCTACATCGCCCGGTTATGTCATCTTCCCGGCATGCCAGCCGCTTTGCTCCATCACCTCGCGTCGCGCCCAACCGGCGCCATGGCGACACAAGGTGACAGTTCCTTCCGCAAGGTGACACATTGCTCCCTGAACCCTGTCAACAGTGTCAACACTGTCACCTTGAGGCGCTTTGCCCGGCCTTCCCCCCGCCGCCCCGCGCACTACATAGGTCGTGAAAGGAACCTCCCATGCGCATCGGCACCGTTCGCGAGATCAAGGACCACGAGTACCGCGTCGGGTTGACCCCCGAGAGCGCGCGCGAGCTGGTCGCCCACGGCCACGTGGTCTGGGTGGAGACCGGCGCGGGGCTGGGGATCGGGGCGACCGACGCTGACTATGCCAATGCCGGGGCGGTGATCCAGCCCGATGCCGCCAGCGTCTTCGCCGGCTGCGAAATGATCGTGAAGGTCAAGGAGCCGCAGGCGGGCGAGCGGGCGATGCTGCGCGAGGGGCAGATCCTCTATACCTACCTCCACCTCGCGCCCGATCCCGACCAGACCGCCGATCTCGTCAAATCGGGCGTCACCGCCATCGCTTACGAGACGGTCACCGGGCCGGGCGGTTCACTGCCGCTGCTGAAGCCGATGAGCCAGGTGGCGGGGCGCATGTCGATCCAGGCGGGCGCCACCGCGCTGGAAAAGGCGCATGGCGGACGCGGTGTCTTGCTGGGCGGGGTGCCCGGCGTGCTGCCCGGCCGCTGCATGGTGATCGGTGGCGGCGTCGTCGGCTTCAACGCGGCGCAGATGGCGGTGGGGCTGGGGGCCGACGTGACGATCCTCGACCGCGATCCCGAAGTGCTCGAACGGCTGGGCATCCATTTCGAAAGCCGGGCGAAAACGCGTTTTTCCAACCGCTCCAACATCCAGCAGATGCTCTGCGAGGCGGAGCTGGTGATCGGCGCGGTGCTGGTGCCCGGCGCCGCCGCGCCCCGGCTGGTGACGCGCGACATGCTGGGGTGCATGAAGCCCGGCGCGGTGCTGGTCGACGTCGCCATCGACCAGGGCGGCTGCTTCGAGACCAGCCACCCGACCACGCACAGCGATCCGACCTTCGTGGTCGACGGAATCGTGCACTATTGCGTCGCCAACATGCCGGGCGCGGTGGCGCGGACCAGCACATATGCGCTCAACAACGTAACCTTGCCGCATGCGCTGCGCATCGCCGATCTGGGCTGGAAAGAGGCGCTCAAGGCCGATCCGCACCTGGCCAACGGCCTCAATGTCCATGCCGGCGAAGTGACCCATCCGGCGGTCGCGCGCGAGCTGGGTTATACGCTCAGGCCCGTGTCGGAATTTCTGGCCTGAAATTTCTGGGCTGAACCGACCTCAGGTTAACTTCATCTTGAGCACCGTGGGCATACCCTCCCGCCATGGGCCTGGGGATGCTTCGACTGCTGCTGTTGTGGCTTTGCGCCGGCGTGCTTTTCGCCGCTCCGCAGGCCGCGTCGGCAGAGGCGTTCCGGCGCGGATCTACCTGCCACGCCGCCGCTTCGGCGGATGAGGGCTACGCCGCCGTCGCCGCCAGTCCCGGACGCTGGAACTGCGGCGAAGGCGACTGGCCCATCGACCGCGAGCGCGCTTTCCTGCGTTTCGACTTGCGCGGCCACGAAACGCCGACGACGCTCCAGACCCGGCTGACGCGCTTCCGGGCGATGGAGATCGTCGCCATCGCCGGCGATGGCCGCAGCGCCAGTCGCACGGTAGGGCAGGACGCGATGATCCCGGCGACTACCGACTGGGCGATGCATACCGCCCTGCCGCGAATCGCAGGCGGTGCCGATGCGATCGTGGTCCGGATCGACGGCGCGCGCCATGCCGGCATGCTGTCCGACGCGCGGCTGACGCGCGGCGCCGGGGACACGCCCGCCTCGCTGCGTCACGAACTGCTGATCGCTATGCTTTGCGGCATGCTTTGCCTGCCGCTGCTGCTCAATTTCGCCTTCTACCGCGTGCTGCAGCAGCGCTTCATCCTGTGGCACGCGCTTTCGACTGCGTTCATGCTGGCGCACACGCTGGTCACGTCCGGGCTGATAAACCGTTTCGCCGCGCTGGGCCTCGATACGCTGAGCGTCGTCTCGGCGGTGATGGTCGGCGGGGGCATCGTCGCCGCTTCGCTGTTCTCGGCCGACCTGATCGAGCCGGGCAAGCTCGATCCCGTCCATCGCCGGCTGCTGCGCTGTGTCGGCCTGTGGGTGCCGCCGTTCACCTTGTTCTATCTGTTCGCCGACGGCCCGCTGCGTGCCTATGCAGCGCCGGTCTATCTCGCCTCGTTCCTGCCGCTGATGGCGCTGTTCGTCTGGGTTATGACGGTGGCCAAGCGGCGGGGCAGCCGTGCGGTGAACTTCCAGATCGCCGCCTGGACCCCGGTAATGCTGACCGCGCTGATCCGCATCGCCTCTTCGCTGGGCGCCACCGATGCGCCGATGGAGATGCTGCTGGAACAGCATTTCGCCATGGGGCTGGAAGTCATCATCACTTCGCTGGGCGTGGTCGACCGCCTGATCGCCATCCGCCGCCAGCGCGATCTGGCCGTGGCCGAGGCGCGCGCGAACGAGGACCGGGCCGAGCGCGATCATCTGACCGGCCTGTTCAACCGCCATGCGGTGGAGCGCCGCCATGCCGACATTCGCAGCGGCGGCTTCACGGCCATGGCGGTGGTCGATCTCGACCTGTTCAAGCGGATCAACGACACCTTCGGCCACGTCACCGGCGACGAAGTGCTGCGCGCCGCCGCCGCCGCGCTGGAGCCGGACGCGGACACCATCGCCATCCGGCTGGGGGGCGAGGAGTTCCTGCTGCTGCTTCGCGGCCACGACACCGCCGGCCGCGCCGAGCGCCGGCGCCAGGCCATCCCCAAGCGTATCGCGGCGGCGGTGCCGGGGCTGGACCGGCTCGTCACGGCCAGCATGGGCATGATCGAACTGCCGCCGGGCAGCGGCGCACCGGGCGATTTCAAGACGCTTTATACCCACTGCGACCGGCTGCTCTACGAAGCCAAGCATGCGGGGCGCAACCGCACGATGCACGAGACGCTGCCGGCCGCGAGCGGCGCGCAGGCCGCCTGACTACGGCAGGAAAGGCGCGGCGACTTCGGGCGGCACGCGCATGATCCGCCCGGTCGCGATCTCGACCATCGCCCATGTCGTCCTGGCCGAGACGATGACCTTGCCGGCGGCATTGCGGAATTCCACGTGACGGTCGAACCGCGCGCCGCTCGGCCCCGCCGGAATGGTCGTCTCCGCCGTCACGCTTTCGCCTTCGCGGATGTTGCCGCGATAGTCGATCTCGTGCCGGGTCACGACCCAGGCATAGGCGGCGACATGTTCGGGCGCGGCGTCGGCTTCCCAATGCGCGGTGGCGATTGCCTCCATCCATTGCACCCAGACCGCGTTGTTGACGTGGCCCATCACGTCGATGTGCTCGGGCAGGGCGGTGAAGGTGAGGGCGAAGCGGTTGCTCACAAGCCCCTCCCCTTCACGAGAGGGGTTGGGGTGGGGCATGTCAGGGCAGCGCG
>Ga0075368_10000109_pt1 | contig 21342 bp, 18 predicted proteins | sample EndMethybrTD3033_FD_71518 | JGI IMG/M metagenome (GOLD analysis project Ga0075368, IMG submission 71518) | Populus endosphere microbial communities from Tennessee, USA - Endosphere MetaG P. TD hybrid TD303-3 | ecosystem: Host-associated > Plants > Roots > Endosphere | place: USA: Tennessee... | reverse complement strand
GTTGTTTGTCCTGCGCGTTCGGTAAGCGAAGGATAGAGCGCTCATCCCGTCAGTCGTCATTGCGAGGAGCGGAGCGACGCGGCAATCCAGGGTCTCACGCGACGCCCCTGGATTGCCGCGGAGCCTTCGGCTCCTCGCAATGACGAAGGAGATGGCGGGGAAGGTTCCCCACCCTTCGCTCTGGCCCCATGCCCTTTTTTGTGGGCTCGTTATTTGTCCTGCGCGTTCGGTAAGCGAAGGATAGAGCGCTCACCCCGTCCGTTGTCATTGCGAGGAGCGGAGCGACGCGGCAATCCAGGGTCTCACCCGACGCCCCTGGATTGCCGCGGAGCCTTCGGCCCCTCGCAATGACGAAGGACAAGGCGGGGAAGGTTCCCCGCGCCCTTCGCTCTGGCCTCATGCCTTTTCCGCATGAGGCGAGCGGGGAGATTTCCGGCACGTTATCCGAGACGCCCTTGCATCGTCTCCGCATGGGGAGCGAAAAGCCGGGCCAACGAAACAAGAGGAGATGGCGAATGAGCGCGGCGGAAACCTGGCAGCCGACCACCCTTGAGGAACGCATCGACCGGCTCGACGGGCTCGACCAGATTCGCCAGCTTGCCTCGCGCTATGCGCTGGCGGTCGACACCCGCAACCTGGACGATCTGGCCGAACTGTTCGTCGAGGACGTGCGCGTCGGCAAGGATCTCTACGGCCGGCAGCACATCAAGGACTGGTACGCGCGTTCGCTGACCCGCTTCGGCGATTCGATCCACTTCGTCGGCAATCACGTGATCGATTTCCTCTCGCCGGACGAGGCGAAGGGCGTCGTCACCTGCCGCGACGAGCTGGAGAAGGGCGGCGAGTGGCATGTCGGCATGATCCAGTACTGGGACGAATATTCGCGCCGTGACGGCCGCTGGTACTTCAAGCGGCGCAAGCTGCAGCGCTGGTACATGGTCGACGCGCTGGTCCGCCCGCGCCACGGCGGCGGGGTGAACGAGGATCCGACCGCGCAGCTCAAGACGGGCGTCCTGCCCGATCTCTGGCCGAGCTGGGAGCGCTTCTGGGAAGGGCAGGGCAGGAAACCGCGCTGAGAAGGCCACGAAGAGCCGGCGGATCAGGGAGAGAATAGAACGATGAGCGATTTCCGCGTCAGCCTGGCCTTCGACATGCGCGCGCCCGAATTCGGGGCGCCGGCGCGCGAACTCTATGCCGCCGCGCTCGACATGGCGGCTTTCGCCGACCGTCTCGGCATGGACCGCATCCAGGTGATGGAGCATCACGGCTGCGACGACGGCTACCTGCCCAGTCCGTTCATCCTGGCTTCGGCCATGGCGGCGCGGACCGGCGCCATCCGCATCGTCCTGGGCGCCGTGATCCTGCCGCTGCACCATCCGCTGGAAGTGGCGGAGAACATCGCCATCCTCGACAATCTGAGCGGCGGGCGCATCGAGGTGATCTTCGGCGCGGGCTATGTGCCGTCCGAGTTCGCCCGCTTCGACGTGTCGCTGGGCGAACGGGGCAAGCGGATGGACCAGGGCATCGCGACGATCCTGGCGGCGCTGTCGGGCGAGACGACCAACGGCGATGGGCGCGAGATCATCGTGCGGCCGCTGCCCGTGCAGGACCCGCACGAGATGATCCTGGTGGGCGGCGGGGTGAAGGCCTCGGCGATCCGCGCCGCGCGGTTCGATCTGGGTTTCGCGCCTGCGGTGCCCAAGCTTTTCGCGCTCTACGAGAGCGAAATGGTGGAGCGTGGCCAGCCCTTGCGCAAGCAGTACGGCCCCGCCCGGCCGCAGGCGATCCATCTGGCCGAGGATGTCGATCGCGGCTGGCGGGAGATCCTTCCCCATGCCGTCCATGTGACGAAATCCTACGCCGCCTGGGCCGCGGAGAGCGGTATGTTCAAATCGCCGTTCAACGGCCTCGACACCGAGGAGAAGATGCGCGCGGCGGGAATTTTCCAGGTCATGACCCCCCAGCAGGCGCTGGAGCACGCGGCCGGGCTGCCGCCGCATGCGAACTTGGCCCTCCAGCCCTTGCTGGGTGGACTCGATCCCGAAGCGGGCTGGCGCAGCCTGCGCCTGCTCGAAGGGATAATGCCGAAATTGAACGAATTGCGCGGACGCGCGGCATAGGGCAGGAAGCGGTCCGACAAGAATCGGCGGTCGTCAGGGCGCGCCGGGCAAGAGGATCGGAATCATGAAACTCGAAACCGCGCGCCACGCGTTCATCACCGGCGGAGCCAGCGGCATCGGCCTGGGCCTGGCGCAGGCTCTGGCGGCGCGCGGCGTCAAGGTCACCATCGCCGATGTCGACAAGGGCAACCTCGACAGCGTGCTGGCCGCCAATCCGGAATTTCGCGGCGTCGTCCTCGACGTGCGCGACCGCGCCGCCTGGGCCGCGGCCAAGGCCGAGGCGGAGGCCGCCTTCGGCCCGGTCGATATCCTGGCCAACAACGCCGGCATCGCCTCTTTCGGCTATGAGATCGCCGACATGGACCCCGAAGCGTTCGACCGGGTCGTCGCGGTCAACCTGACCGGCGTGTTCAACGGCGTCCATGCCTTCGCCGCCGAAATGCGCGAACGGGGCCGGGGGCATATCGTCAACACATCGTCGATGGCGGGCATTTGCGCCCCCAGCCAGGCGATCGGCGGCAGTTATGCTGCGGCGAAGTTCGGTGTCGCGGGCCTGAGCGAGACCTTGCGGGTCGAACTGGCGCCGCACGGCGTCGGCGTGTCGATCCTGTGCCCCGGCCAGACGATCACCGGCATTGCCCAGAACAGCTTCAAGCATGGCGGCGACATGCGCCTGCCGCCGGGCGGCGGCAGCAACGACATGCGCAGCGAATCGCACGGGGCCGGGCCGGTGATCGGCAGCGTGGAGGATCTGGTGAAGCGCGTGATCGACGGGATCGAAAGCGACGCGCCCTATATCATCGCGCATGGCCAGGGCTGGTGGCATCTGGTCGAGCAGCGCCACGCCGCGCTGGAAGCTGCGTTCGAGGGCCAGCGCGACTGAAATTGACGGTCGACTGACAGATTCTGCCTCGCGCGGCAGGCGTTTTCGCGGTATTAATCGCCCGGCTTGTATAGCCGTCCGCGGCGATGCTACTATATAGTGGTTACTATGTAAGCTGGCGCGGCTTGAGTCACGGCATGTTTCATGCTTGGCGATTCTGACGTCGGTCAGTGGGCAGTGGAGTTTGGATGCCATGAGTAAGTTGGAAGTGCGGGAGCTGCATCCCGGATTCGGAGTCGAAGTCCTGGGCGTGGAGCCGAAGGTTCCCCTGGATGCCGACGTGATCGCGCAGCTGCGCCAGTTGTTCGATACCAAGGGCCTGGTCGTGCTGCGCGACGCCGATATCGATCGCCGGTTCCAGAACTATCTTTCGCAGATCCTGATCGGCGTCGATTCGGACGAGGCCGTGGCCCTGGCCGATACCGAGCGGGCCAAGCGCAATCTCGTGGTTTCCAACAAGGAACCCGAAGGCAACGCGCCTTCCGGCCGCCTGCTCTATCACTCCGACTTCATGTGGTCGGAAGACATCTTCCGCCTGCTGTCGCTCTATGGCGTCGAGGTTGAGGAACCGACCAGCCCGACGATGTTCGTCAGCGCCGAGCATGCCTGGAACACGCTGCCCGACGACTTGCGCGCGCGCGTGGAAGGAAAGTTCGCGATTCAGGGCCAGGACGCCGACTATGCGGCGCGTTCGGGCGCCGGCGACGACGTGCTCGTCGCCAAGTTTGCCGATGAGGAAACGATTCGCTTGCCCATCGGCCACAAGCACCCGCGCACCGGCGCGACGCTGCTTTTCGTCGCCCAGCAGTTCACCCAGAACATCGACGGGCTGGAAAAGGAAGAGAGCGAGGCGCTGCTCGAAGAGCTGTTCGATCACCTCTATCGCCCCGAAAATGTGCTGGAGCATCACTGGCGCGAACGCGACCTGGTGCTGTGGGACAATATCGCGCTTCAGCACGCGCGCCCCAACATCCTGATCGAAGGCCCGGCGCGCACGCTGCGCAAGACTTTCGCGCCGCTGCCCAAGCTGCCCGCCAGCAGCCGGCCGCAGTTCACGACCGTGGGTTCCTGATCCACGGTTGGTAACGATGACGGAACGGGCATGACCGGCCACCCCGGAGGTTCTCCGGTTTCGGCCATGCCCGCCCGGCGCGCCGGATCGATCCGGCGCACCACCACACACGATTCGACTCGCCCGCAAGGGCTGGACGGCCCGGTCGCGCTTGTCGCGACGGGCCGCGATCTTTTGACCGGCAGCGATGGAACCGCCCGCGAGCTCGACGCCGCGCGGATCGAGGCGCTGGTCGATTACGGCCAGATACGCATTCTCTCGTTCGAGAGCTTCCCGCCCGAGCCGGCTTTCGCCGCGCTGGCGGGCAAGGGCGCCTACGCCGGCTTCCGCAAGACGGTGGAGGAAGCGCTGCCCGGCGAGATGGACAGGCATTCCGTGCGTGCCCAGCTGCTCGACGACCTGCCGCCCGCGGTCATGGCCAATGGCCGCTCGCTTCGGGTCGAGGGCAAGATGATGTTCGGCGAGCGGAAAAGCGACCCTCGGGTGGATATCTGCGCCGGCTATGCCGAGGGCGGCACGCTGCTCAGCGGCTTCACGGATCTGGGGCCGCCGTTGCAGATCGGGCCGCCGGTGCCGCCGCTGGATGGCGGCGACGATCCGCTGGCCTGGCACGCCTTCGCGCCGCTGCCGCCGCACGGCACCCGCCGCGCCCGGCGGCTCGACGTCTGGCGCGAGGCGGATCGCGGCTGGGCCGACTGCTTCTTTCGCGACAGCCATGTCGATCGGCATGGCCACGAGACCGTGGTTCACGAATGGCGTCTCCTGGCCGAGATCGATCTGGTCCGGCGGCTGTTCGTTGCAGTGCGCGCCGATGCGGGGCCGCTGCCCTATCCCGAATGTCCGGGTTCGGGCGGCAGCGCGGCGCGGCTGGCGGGCATGCCGATCGACGGATTGCGCCGGGCGGTCCGCAGCACTTTCGTCGGCCCTTCGACTTGCACGCACCTCAATGACAGCTATCGCGCGATGGAAGATGTCGGGGTGCTGATCGACCAAATCGGCTGAAACTCGCCAGTATCGAAAAAAGGGATGGGAAATGTCTGCCAATTTCAATGAATTGACCACGACCGAAGATGTGCTCTCCGGTGTCGACCTTGCCGGCAGGCGCGTTCTGGTGACGGGCGTGTCGTCGGGCCTGGGCGTCGAGACCGCGCGGGCGCTTGTGGCGCATGGCGCCGATGTCGTCGGCGCGGCGCGCGATATCGCCAAGGCCGAGGCGGCGACCGGCGAAGTGCGCGGCGCGGCGGAGCAGGGTGGCTCGTTCGAACTGGTTGAACTGGATCTCGCCTCGCTGGCCAGCGTGCGCGCCTGCGCCGACCGGCTGATCGCCGACGGGCGTCCCTTCGATCTGGTGATCGGCAACGCCGGCGTCATGGCGACGCCGTTCGGCCATACGGCGGACGGCTTCGAAACGCAGTTCGGCACCAATCACCTGGGCCATTTCGTCTTCATCAATCGCATCGCGCCGCTGATCCGCGACGGCGGGCGGCTGGTGATGCTCTCGTCCTCGGGCCATCGAGGCGGCGACGTCGACATCGAGGACCCGAACTACGAGACGGGCAAGTACAACCAGTGGGGCGCCTATGCCCGTTCCAAGACGGCCAACGTGCTGTTCGCGGTGGAATTCGACCGGCGGCACCGCGCGCGCGGCATTCGCGCCTGCGCCGTGCATCCCGGCCGCATCGGCACCGGGCTGTTCCGCCATCTGGGCGAGGACGGTCTCGCGAATATCGAGAAGACGATGGACAAGTCGATGGCCGAAAAGGGCCTGCCGCCCAGCCTGACCAAGTCGGTCGCGCAGGGCGCGGCGACGTCCGTCTGGGCTGGCGTCGTCGCGCCTGCCGACGCGGTGGGCGGCCAGTTCTGCGAGGATTGCCACGTGGCCGAAGTGAACGACAGCAACCAGCGCACCGGCGGCGCCAACGGCGTCAAGTCCTACGCGCTCGATCCCGAACGCGCGAAGGCGCTGTGGGCGCGCAGCGAGCAACTGGTGCGCGAGCGTTTTCCGGAGTGATGCGAGGCTGCAGGGCCGTGGATGGTGGGTCGATATAGCTCTCTCCCCTGAAGGGGAGAGAGCGATGTCATCCAGCGCTACGGCGGTATTCCATGACGGCCTGCTCAGGCGAAGGGTTCTTCGCCTTGCAGCACGGTCCGGTGCATCAGCCGTCCCGCGTCGGGCGGATAGGGCAGGGCGCGGTGCAGCGTGCCGGTGTTGTCCCACATGACCATGTCGCCCTTCGTCCACTTGTGGCGGAATACGAAGCGCGGCTGGGTGGCCCAGTCGCGCAGCCGGATCAGCAGGTCCAGGCTGTCGAGATAGTCCATCCCCTCGATATAGGCGGCGGTCGCGCCGATCACGAGCGAGTTGCGGCCGCTGCGATGCTTCCACACCAGCGGCTGCGAGCGCGAGGGGCCGTTGCGCTGACGGACGAAGTCCTCGTACGACGGCTGCGGATCGGCGTTGCGCTGGAGCGCCCAGGCGGCATGCACGACGCGCAGCCCTTCCAGCGCCTGCTTGTCTTCTTCGGGCAGTGCTTCGTATGCGGCGTAAGTGCTGCAGAATTCGGTGTCGCCGCCCGTCTCGGACAGCTTCTTGGCGGTCAGTACCGACGCCATGATCGGCACTTCCTGCATTGATCCGTCGAGATGCCAGAAGAACGAGTTCTGCAATCCCTTGGCGGTCTTGGCGACGTTCTCGTCCAGGCTGACCTTGAAGATTCGCTCGCGCTCGCCGTCCTCGCGCATGTAGCCGACATATTCGTCCACCTGGGTGCCGATCGTTTCGGTGAAGATGAGCTGCTGTTCGTCGTTGAGATCGATCTGCGGGAATATCAGGACGCCGCGTTCTTCCAGCAGCGCCTTGATCTCGTCCGCGTGATCGCCGCTCAGCAATGCGTCGACACCGATTTCCACCCGCGATCCGATCGTCGGTGTCATCGGAACGGTGGTCAACGCCGCGTTCTTCACTAGCATGCTGCATCCTCTTGCAGGGGCGTTCTTCGCGCCTTCGATTTCGTTTCGTCGCTTATAGAAAATCTTGGGAGTGCGCTACCACGTTTCGAATTGACCGCTTCTGCGTGCGCCATCACCATCGCTCGAAACGACCCGCGCGGGGTTCACGGCGACGGGCGGAAAACAACAGAGGATGCGAAGGTGCGGGATATCGAACAGGTCTATGCGCCTGCCGCAGTGTCGTTCGCCCGATCGTTCCGGCCGGAGGCGCTTCTGCAAGGGGCCGAGGCGGCGACCGGGCTGGCCGACTGGGGCGGGGGGCGCTGGGGCGAGGACGGCTTTCGCGCGCGCCTGTCGGCGCTGTGCGACGATCTGGAAGGACCGGCGCGACTGACCGCGCTCGGCCGGTCGCGCGCCCATTCGCGGCTTCACGTCCTGCTTTCCTCGCGGCTGCGCCAGGTCGCTGCCCATGCCGGCCTTGGCGAGGAGCAGGCGATCGCCGCGCCGCTGGTGGGCACGGGCATGCCGCGCGCCGGCACCACTTTCCTGCACGGCCTGCTGGCGAGCGACCCGGCCAACATGTCCGCCACCGCCGCACAGGCCGCGATCCCGGTACCGCCGCCGGGAACGGGCGATGTGGCCGAGGGCGAGCGGACCGAACTCTACGAGAGCATCCTGGCCTTCCAGGGCTTCACCGCGCCCGATGTCACCGCGATCCATCCCTACGCCGCCGCCGCCCCGGAGGAATGCGTATTCCTGCAGGAAGCCGCCTGCGGCATGCCGCTGGGCGCCTTCTACAACGCGCCGACTTTCGCTGCGCTGAGCGGCAGCGCGGCGGGCATCGCCGATAGCTACGCCTGGCAGAAGGGCATGATGCAGACGCTGCAATCGGCGCAGCCGGGCCGCCGCTGGCTGCTGAAGGCGCCGTCGCACATCATCAACATGGCGGCGCTGGTCGATACCTTTCCCGACGCGCGGATATTCCTGAACCACCGCGATCCGGGCAAGGTCATCCCTTCGGTCGGCAGCCTCTACATGAAGCTCTACGGCCTCGCGTCGGACGACAGCGTCGATCCCCGGCAGCTCGGGCCGAAGCTGATCGCCAACTGGTCGGGCATCCTGCGCCGGCTGGAGGAATGGCGCGCCACCAACCACCATGTCGCGGTGGTCGACGTCCAGTACGGCGAACTGATCGCCGACCCCATCGGCACGGCGGAACGTCTCTACGACGCCTTCGGGCTGACGCTCGAACCGGCCACAAGGGCGGCGATGGAACGTCATCTCACCACCGACCGTCACGGCAAGCGCACGGCGCGCAGCTACAGCCTTGCCGACTTCGGGTTGAGCGAGGCGGATATCGAACAGGCCTTTGGCGACTACATCGATCGTCACGGCATCGCGCGGGAGAAGCGGACATGACCAACCCCATCGACAATCCGGACCAGATCGCCGCCGAGCGAGACGTGCTTGCGCTGTGGCAGGACGACAGGGTCCGGGCCGGGCGCGATCATGTGAACGTGCTGTGGCGCAACGGATGGGCCGACTCCATTCCCGAGGAAGTCCGGGACGACGTCGACGACGCCATCGATGAATACATGAGCAACTGGATTTTCAAGGCGGTGTCCAGCGATCCGGTGCACCCGCGCTTCGTGCGCAATTTCATGCCGGCCTATTCCTGGCACGGGCTGGATATTCCCGCCACGCGCACCGGCGGCGACAATCCCGACAACTGCTATCGCCTGGCCGGTATCGCCCATGGCCGCGCCTATCGTGTGACCGGGCGGGTGGTCGGCCGCGAGGCGGCGAATGTCTCCTTCACCCTGGTGGGCGACTACGGCACCAGCGTCACCATCCAGACTTTGCAAAGCCACCAGATCGAGCGGGCGGACGACGGATCGTTCGTCCTGACCATCGACGACCAGCCCGCCGCCGGCCGCGCCAATCACATGACCACGGCGCCGCACGTGAAGTTCCTCTACGTGCGCGATTCGATGGAGGACTGGGCGGTGGAATCGCCGTTCGATCTTTCCATCGAACTGGTCGGCCGCGCCGACGCCGATCCGCTGTCGCTCGACGAGATGGCGCACCGCGCGGTGTTCCGCGCGCGGGAGGACGTGCCGCTCTACCACTGGTTCCAGAGCAGCTTCGCATTGCTGCGGCCCAACGTGCTGCGCCCGGTGGAGACGGCGCGGCGCACCGGCGGCCTCCAGACGCAGGCGACTGCCCGCGCCTGGTTCGACCTGACCGAGGACGAGGCGGCGATCATCGATTACGAGCCGGGCGGGGCGGACTATGTCTCGATCCAGCTCAGCAACTTCCTGTTCCGCTCGCTCGACGCCGGAGAGATCACCTCCAGCCTCAGCCGCGCCCAATGCGCGGTGGATGGCGACGGCCGGGTGCGCGCGGTGATTTCGCGCAAGGACCCCGGCGTGGCGAACTGGCTGGATTGCGAGGGCTTCGGCAAGATCATGCTGATGCATCGCTGGCAGGGAATTCGCGAGGCGGCGAACGGCGGCCCGCATGTGCGCGCCGAGATCGTCAAGCTGGATCAGCTGGCGCGCTCGCTGCCCGCCGACACCGTGTGGTTCCGCGCGGACGAGCGGGCGCGGCAGATCGCCGAACGCCGCGCCGCCTTCGCTCGCCGGATCGCGACCAACGGCTGAGGGAGAGCGCCATGGGAAGATACCGTCTCGTCGTCACCAGCCAGGCCGCCGCCGGCATGACCGACAAGTATATCCAGTGGTGCCACGACCAGCACTTTCCCGACCTGCTGCGCGTCCCCGGCATCGTCGCCGCGCAACGCTTTCGGGTGCTGCCGTTCGACGCGGACGGGTCGGCGCGCTTCCTGGCGCTGTTCGATATCGACGCCGACGATCCGTTCTCCGTGCTGGCGGAAATCCAGCGGCGGAACGGGACGCCGGACATGCCGGCCTGCGATTACTTCGAAAAGGGCAGCATCACGCTGCAGATCGTCGAGATCGAGCGCGAATGGCCGTGATCCGGTTGCCGATAGCGGCGCCAAAGCGGCATTCAGACCTAGTGTGCGAAAGTTTTGTTTCCCTCTTGTTCCATGAGAACAAACGCGATACATAGTCCTCAGGTTGACCTTCCCGGTCAGTGCTCTAGGCAAGGGGACAAGCAATGGCTGCTCAGCTCAAGCTGATTCAGGAAGGCAAGGAAAAGGACAGCATGGACCGTCAGAAAGCGCTGGAAGCGGCGCTGGCTCAGATCGACCGCGCCTTCGGCAAGGGATCGGCGATGAAGCTGGGCTCGAAGCAGTCGATGGAAGTCGAAAGCATTTCCACCGGCTCGCTCGGCCTCGATATCGCGCTGGGCGTCGGCGGGTTGCCGCGCGGCCGCGTGATCGAAGTCTACGGCCCGGAAAGCTCGGGCAAGACCACGCTGGCGCTGCATGTCATCGCCGAAGCGCAGCGCGGCGGCGGCACGGCGGCTTTCGTCGACGCCGAACACGCGCTCGATCCGGTCTATGCCAAGAAGCTGGGCGTCGACATCGACGAACTGATCGTCTCGCAGCCCGACACCGGCGAACAGGCGCTGGAGATCGTCGACACGTTGGTGCGCTCCAACGCCATCGATGTGCTGGTGGTCGATTCGGTCGCGGCGCTGGTGCCCCGCGCGGAAATCGAGGGCGAGATGGGCGACAGCCATGTCGGCCTTCAGGCGCGCCTGATGTCGCAAAGCCTGCGCAAGCTCACCGGCTCGATCAGCCGTTCGCGGTGCATGGTGATCTTCATCAACCAGCTGCGCATGAAGATCGGCGTGATGTACGGCAATCCCGAGACGACGACCGGCGGCAACGCGCTCAAGTTTTACGCCTCGGTCCGCCTCGACATCCGCCGCACCGGCCAGATCAAGGACCGCGACGATATCGTCGGCAACGCCACGCGCGTGAAAGTGGTCAAGAACAAGGTGGCGCCGCCGTTCAAGCAGGTCGAATTCGACATCATGTACGGTGAAGGCATCTCGAAGATCGGCGAAATCCTCGATCTCGGCGTCAAGGCCGGCATCGTCGAGAAGTCTGGTTCCTGGTTCAGCTACGATTCGATCCGGATCGGCCAGGGGCGCGAGAACGCCAAGACTTACCTCAAGGAAAATCCTGAAGTTGCCGACCGTCTGGAAGCCGCGATCCGCGGCCAGACCGACGGTCTTTCGGGGGAGATGATGGTCGGCCCGGACGCGGACGACCTCTGACCTCCCAAGGAACGTCGCCCCGGTTGCGGCGTTCACGAAACAGGACCGGCGCGGACAGCGAGTGGCCGCGCCGGTCTTTTCGTTTGTGGGGCTGGAACGTGGCCCGCCCTCCCGTTTCGTCATTCCCGCCTTCCGGCACAGCCGGAGATTTTATCCTGGGCCTGTGAAGGGCGGGAAATGACGACGAGAATTATCGATATCTCAGGCCGCCATCGCCGCGCGTGTCTTCACCACGTCCTCCGCCTGTCGCCCGCCCAGTTCGGCCAGATGATCGAACACGGCGGTAAAGCTCGCCAGCCCCTGGCTCAACGATCTCAATTCCGCGTCCAGCCCGTGCAGCCCGGCTTCGGGCAGCAGCGCCTCGACCCGTTCCCAGCGCGGCCAGTCCGGGTGGGGCAGCAGGCTCAGGATCTGGCCGCGCCGGCTCGACAGGACCGATCCCGCCTTCGATCCCGTGCCGCCCGGCGTATCGACCGTCACCCGGCAGACGGGTTCGAGCAGATAGGGCGCGGCCGCGGCCAGCGCATCGGCCATCGCCATGCGCCCGGCGATGCGGAAGGCGAGTTCGGAGGAATCGACCGCGTGGAACGATCCGTCGGTCAGCGTCACCGCCACGTCGACTACCGGAAAGCCAAGCGGCCCCTTTTCCATCGCGTCGCGCAGGCCCGCTTCCACCGCCGGGATATACTGCCGGGGAATCGCGCCGCCGGTGATCTTGTCGTCGAAGCGGAAACCCTCGCCGCGCGCCAGCGGCCTCAGCTCGATGACGCAATCGCCGTACTGGCCATGCCCGCCCGACTGCTTCTTGTGCCGCCCGCGCTGGTGCGCGCCTTTCCGGACCGATTCGCGATAGGCGATCCGCGGCGGGTGGATGTCCACCGCCACGCCATAGCGCCGCTGCAGGCGGCCGATCACCACCTGCAGATGATCGTCGTTGATCCCGCGCAGCAGCGTTTCGTGCGTCGCGTCGTCCTGCGACCATTGCAGCGCCGGGTCCTCCTCGCACAGGCGATGCAGCGCGGTGGACAGCTTCACGTCGTCCTTGCGATCCTTGGCCGTTATGGCGACCGCGGCATTGCGCGCGGGGTATTCGATCAGCAGCGATGAAGTGCATGTCGCGCCCCGGCCGGCGAGGACCATCCCGCTTCTGGCCGCATCGACTTTCGCCACCGCGACGACATCGCCCGATGCCGCCGCCGGCTGCTTGGCGGTCTTCTCGCCCTGGAGGAAGAATAGCGATCCGGTGCGCGCCGCCTCGCCGCCGACGACCAGCTCGTCGCCCTCGCGGATGCCACCCGCCTGGTCGGCGCCCAGCACCCGGCCCAGGGCGAGGCGCCCCATGGCGCCGCCGTTGGCGATCTTGAAGACGTGCAGCGCCGTGCCGCCCGCCAGCCCCATCCGCTCGGCGGCGGCCTGCGGTTCGGGGACCTCGTGGCGCAGCAGCTTGAGCAGCCGGTGGACGCCGCCGCCGGTCAGCGCCGATCCCAGCAGCACCGGCACCACCTTGTTGCCGGCGGTGTCGGCGGCCAGATCGGCCATGACGAGCGCGGTGTCGGGCGTCTCGTCCATCAGCAGCGCTTCCATCAGGCCGTCGTCGAAATCGGCCAGCGTTTCCAGCAGATGCGCGCGTTCCTCCTTCTCGCGCTCCAGCACGTCGCCGGGGATATCGACGCGTTCGGATTCCTTGCCGGGGCGATAGCGATAGGCGCGTTCCAGCGCGAGATCGACATAGCCGGTGACATGATCGCCATCGCCGTGCGCGCGGATGGGGATCTGGCGCAGCGCCAGCGGTTCGCGGCTCATCGGTTGCAGTTCGGCGATCAGTTTGCGCACCGCGCCGGCGCGGGCGTTCTCGATCTTGTTGACGAACACCGCGTGCGGCACGCCCAGTTCGTCCAGTCGGCGCAGTGTCGGTTCGGCCAGGGCTGCGCGTTCGGGGGCGGGATCGATCACCACCAGCGCGAGATCGGCCGATTGCAGCGCGCCGAGGCCGTCCGCGGCGAAGCCGGCGCCGCCGGGCATGTCGATCAGGGCGAAGCGATCGCCCAGGAAATCGAAATGCATCAGGTTCATCTCGGTCGAGCCATGCCGCGCGCGGGCTTCCGGGCTGGCGTCGCCCACGGTCGTGCCGGCCTCGACGCTGCCCTGTCTGGTGATCGCGCCGCTGGCGAAAAGCAGCGCTTCGGCGAGGCTTGTCTTCCCCGTGCCCGCCGGCCCCACCAGGGCGATTGCCCGAGTCAGGGGGGCACGGGCCGGTCTGTTGCCGAGTGCGGAATCCTTCGATGCCATAATGCCCATCGTCGCCTCCTCTCTATGAAGGCGCGCCGGGCGTTCTTTTGCGCACGACGCGCATGACGGGAAGGCGATGCTCTGCCTCCGCCCGATGAGTCGCAAGCGGAATCTCGCTTGTGCGGCGTGTCATCTCTCCGTAACTTTCTCTTCATCGCCGCCCGGAACCGACTCCCCATGCGGCGCATTACGGCTGGCACCATGACGCGCACCCTTCCAGTGCTGATCAACCGGTCCGGCGGCACGGCTGCCGCGCTGGGCGATTCGCTCGGCGCAAGGGTGGAAGAGGCTTTCGCCGCCACCGGGCAGGCCATCGTGCTGGAACTGGTCGACGGCGACCGGATCGAGGCGGCGGTGCGGGCGCATGCCGGCGAATCGGTTATCGCGGTCGGCGGCGGCGACGGCACGCTGGGCACGGCGGCGGCGGCTCTGGCGGGCACCCGCTCGGCGCTGGCCATCCTGCCGCTGGGCACGCGCAATCATCTGGCCCGCCAGCTGGGCATCCCGCTCGACCTGGCGGAGGCGGCGCGGGTCTGCGTCGCCGGCCAGCGCCGACGCATCGATCTGGGCGCCGCCGGCGACCGCACTTTCGTCAACAACGCCTCTTTCGGCATCTATGTCCGCTTCGTGCGCCAGCGGGAGCGGCTTGCTGGGCCGAAGTGGCTTTCGACCATTCCGGCGACCTGGCACGTGCTCAGGAACATGCGCGCGCAGCATTTCTCGCTGGCGATCGACGGGCGGGAAAGCGCGGTGACGACGCCGCTGCTGTTCATCGGCAACAACCAGTATTCGCTGGAACCCGGCCATCTGGGAGAGCGCGACAATCTTGACGACGGCCAGCTTTCGCTGCTCGCCGTCGCGGCGCAGGGGCCGCGCCGGCTTATCGGTTTCGCCTTGCGCGCGGTGGCCGGCCTGGCCCGGCCCGAGCGCGATTTCGAGGAACTGGCCGAAGCGCGGGAAATCGTCGTGGAGGGCGAGGGCATGATCGAAGTGGCGCTCGACGGTGAACTCGTCTGGCTGCCGTTGCCGCTGACCTTGCGCAGCCGGCCGAACGCGCTGGGAGTCGTGACGCCGCGCGAAACGGCCGAGGCGGACCAGACGCTGCCGCAGGCGCATCAATCGCGCACACTGTAAGGCCCGCTTCCCGCTTGTCGCTTTCGCGTGCGTAGATTATCGCGCGGGCCATGAGCTCGACGAACGAAATCCGCCGGTCCTTCCTCGACTATTTCGCCGCGAACGGACACGAACCCGTGCCGTCCGCGCCACTCGTTCCGTACAACGATCCTACGTTGATGTTCGTGAACGCGGGAATGGTGCCGTTCAAGAACGTGTTCACCGGGCTGGAAACGCGCAGCGTGCCCCGCGCCGCGTCCTCGCAGAAGTGCGTCCGCGCCGGCGGAAAGCACAATGATCTGGATAATGTCGGCTATACTGCGCGGCACCATACCTTCTTCGAAATGCTCGGCAATTTCTCGTTCGGCGACTATTTCAAGGAACAGGCGATCACCCATGCGTGGACGCTGCTGACGAAGGAATGGGGCCTTCCCGCCGAAAAGCTGACCGCCACCGTCTATCACACCGACGACGAGGCGTTCGACCTGTGGCGCAAGATCGCCGGCCTGCCGGAAGAGCGGATCATCCGCATCCCCACGTCGGACAATTTCTGGTCGATGGGCGATACCGGCCCCTGCGGCCCCTGCTCCGAGATATTCTTTGACCACGGCGATCACATCTGGGGCGGGCCTCCGGGCAGCCCCGAAGAGGACGGCGATCGCTTCATCGAAATCTGGAACCTCGTGTTCATGCAGTTCGAGCAGCATGCCGACGGCAGCCGCACCGACCTGCCCAGGCCCTCGATCGACACCGGCATGGGGCTGGAGCGCGTTTCCGCCGTGTTGCAGGGCGTGCACGACAACTACGATATCGACACGTTCAAGGCGCTGATCGCCGCGTCCGAAAGCCTGACCGGCGTTCCCGCGCAGGGCGACCAGCAGGCCAGCCACCGGGTGATCGCCGATCACCTGCGTTCCACCAGCTTCCTTTTGGCCGATGGCGTGCTGCCGTCGAACGAGGGGCGCGGCTATGTGCTGCGGCGGATCATGCGCCGCGCCATGCGTCATGCGCACCTGCTGGGCGCCAAGGAACCCTTGATGCACCGCCTGGTGCCGGCGCTCGTCGCCGAGATGGGCCAGGCCTATCCCGAGCTGGGCCGCGCGCAGCCGCTGATCGAGGAAACGCTCCAGCGCGAGGAAGTGCAGTTCCGCCGCACACTGACCAACGGGCTTAAGCTGCTCGACGAAGCGACGCAGGGTCTGGGCGAGGGCGACAGCCTGCCCGGCGACACCGCGTTCAAGCTCTACGACACTTACGGCTTCCCTTATGACCTTACCGAGGACGCCCTGCGCACCCGCGGGATCGGGATGGACAAGGCCGGCTACGACGCCGCCATGGCCGAACAGAAAGCCGCAGCTCGCGCGGCCTGGAAGGGCTCCGGCCAGGCGGCCGACAGCGAAGTCTGGTTCGACATCGCCGAACGCGAGGGCGCGACCGAGTTCACCGGCTACAGCTCGACCAGCGGCGAGGGCCAGGTCGTCGCCCTGGTCAAGGACGGCAAGGAAGTCGCCAGCGCCGGCGCGGGCGACGAGATCGTCGTCATCACCAACCAGACGCCGTTCTACGGCGAAAGCGGCGGGCAGTCGGGCGACACCGGCACCATCTCCACGAACGAGGGGCTGAAGCTCACCGTCGCGGACACCGCCAAGCCGCTCGGCCGGCTCCATGCGCATCAGGCGAAGGTCGAAATCGGCACGATCAAGGTGGGCGACGCCGTCCAGCTCGCGGTCGACGTCGAGCACCGCGATGCCATCCGCGCCAACCATTCGGCGACCCATTTGCTCCACGCCGCGCTGCGCGGCCGGCTGGGCGAGCATGTGACCCAGAAGGGCTCGCTGGTCGCCGCCGATCGTCTGCGCTTCGATTTCTCGCAACCCACCGCGCTGACGGCCGAGGATATCGCCGCGATCGAGGCGGAGGTGAATGCCGAGATCCGCGCCAATGAAGACGTCACCACCCGCCTGATGTCGCCCGACGAGGCGATCGAGGCGGGCGCCATGGCGCTGTTCGGCGAGAAGTACGGCGAGGAGGTTCGCGTGCTGAGCATGGGGCGCCCTGGCGATGCCGGCAGGAACTATTCGGTCGAACTGTGCGGCGGCACGCATGTCGGCGCCACCGGCGATATCGGCGTGTTCCGCGTCATTTCCGAAAGCGCGGTCAGCTCGGGCGTGCGCCGGATCGAGGCGCTGACCGGCGAAGGCGCGCGCAAGTGGCTGGTCGGGCGCGAGGAAGCGCTCAAGACCACCGCCGGCCTGCTGCGCACCACGCCCGACGAAGTCGAGGCGCGCGTCGCCGCGCTGCTCGACGAGCGGCGCAAGCTGGAGCGCGAACTGGCCGACGCGAAGAAGGCGCTGGCGCTCGGCGGTGGCGGAGCGAAGGCGGCTTCGGCCGACGAGGAAGTGAACGGGGTCAAGTTCTCCGGCCAGGTGATCGAAGGGCTGGACGCCAAGGAACTGCGCGGGCTGCTCGACCAGGAAAAGCAGCGCATGGGCTCGGGCGTCGCGGCGATCGTCGTGGTGAACGAAGGGCGGGCGAGCATCGCCGCCGCGGTCACCGAAGACCTGGTCGGCCGGTTCAGCGCGGTGGATCTGGTGCGCGCCGGCGTCGAGGCGCTGGGCGGCAAGGGCGGCGGCGGGCGGCCCGACATGGCGCAGGGCGGTGGACCCGACGGAGCGAAGGCGGCCGAGGCCATCGCGGCGGTCAAGGCGGCGCTGGCGTGATGCGCGGGGGCCGGCTTCTGACGCTGCCGGCCCTGCTGATCGCTTCGCTCGTGGCGGCATCCGCACTGGCAAGGGAGCCCGTCTGGCCAAGCGGCCTCTACAGCAATGTCCATTCGATCGAGGAAACCGGCGATATCCTCGGGATGGAGGCGCGCTTCTTCGAGGATGCCGGCCGCCACATGGTCGAATTCGTCTGGTGCGAGGGCTGGTGCAACGAGACGTTCACCGTGCCGGTATCGCGCACGCCCGATGGTTTCGCCTTCTCATATTTCCAGCGCTTCGCCGATGGCGGGGTGGATGCTGGCCAGACGATGCGTTTTCTCGCCTGGCCGGAAGGGCGGGTGTTGAAGATTTCCGCCTGGCAGGGATCGGAAAAGCTCGACCAGGACGGGCGGCCACAACGACTGCGGCGGGCCACAAAACTTTCTGGCATTGCGATGGCGCGTAGCGGGAACTGACCCCGGAAGAGAGGCGCCCGCTCTAGTTTGCCTGTCCGTCCCCCCGGGCGTGACCCGGGGCGACGTCAAAGATTTCAGCTTCGGCTTCCTGTCACTTCCTCGCGTGGGTTTCCTTTTCACTGCCGCGCGGCAGATCCTTTTCGGCCATCGTCGCGTCGGTCTGCTGCGGCTTCTTGATCTTGCCCTTGTCCTCGCCGGTCTGGTGGGCGGGATTGGTGTCGGTTCGGTCGATGGTAGCGGGGTTGTCGGCCATGTCGTCTTCTCCTCTTGATGAGGGATAGACGCACCGGCAGGGTGAAAGTTCGCGCGCCTCAGGCGGTCCGTTCGCTGAGCGAGCTGGATTTCAGCTTGGGTTTTTCCACCAGGTTGCCTTCTTCCATGATCTGCGCGCGCAGTTCGTCGCGCTTCTCGTGGATCGAGGCGATCACCGGGCCCATGGCGACGCCGAGGTCCACCAGCACCGCTTCCGACAATTGCAGCGAGGATTCCAGTGTCTCGGGCACCGCATGGGTGGCCCCGGCGCGATAGAGTTCGGCGGCGTGGCTGGCGTCGCGCGCGCGGGCGATGATCGGCAGGTCGGGAAGCTGGCTGCGCAGCTTGCGCACCAGCCGCTGGGCGGCGATAGGCTCATCCATCGTCAGGATCACCGCGGTGGCGTTTTCCGCACCCAGCCGCATCAGCGCGCTGGCTTGCGCGGCATCGCCGAAGGCCACCTTGTAGCCCTGGCGGAGGCCATCGGCGATCAGGTCGGCATCGGAATCGACCGCCACGTAAGGCTGGCGGTGAGTGACGAGCATATCGGCCACCAGCCGGCCGACGCGGCCGAAGCCGACGATGATCGCATGGCGTTCCTCAAGATCGGCGGGCGGCGCGGCGGCGGACGCCACGTCTACCTGTCGGGCCAGGCGCTTTCCGGCCAGCGCCAGCAGCGGCGTGACCATCAGGCCCAGCGCGGTGACGGTCTGCCAGAACTGCGCGGTCTCGCGCGAGATGAGCTGGGCGGACAGCGCGGCGGTGAGCACGATCAGCGTGGTTTCCGACGGGCTGGACATCAGGATGCCGGTTTCGGTCGCGGTGCCGGATCGCGCGCCCATCATGCGCAGCAGCAGCCCGGTGACGACGGCCTTCAGCAGCACGACGCCGGCCGTCGCCAGGAGGATCGCACCGAGCTGTTCCCAGACCATCCACAAGTCGATGCCCATGCCGATGGTGATGAGGAAGATACCGAGGGCGAGGCCCTGGAACGGGGCGATGATCGCCTCCACCTCTCCATGATATTCGGTTTCGGCGATCAGCAGGCCGGCGATCAGCGCGCCGACGATGGGCGAAAGGCCGGCTCCGGCGGTCGCCAGCGCGGCGACGATCACCACCAGCAGGCTGGCGGCAAGGAACACTTCGGGGCTTTTGGTGCGCGCGGCCTGGGCGAAGAGGTTGGGCAGCAGGAAACGGCCGAACAGCAGCAGGCCGACGATCACCAGCAGGCCCAGCCACAGCGTATGCAGCAGGTTGTCCAGTCCGTCCCCGGCGCCGGCGGCGGCAGGAGCGAGCGCGCCCAGCAGGAAGATGATCGGGATCAGGGCGATATCCTCGAACAGCAACATGGCCAGCGCGGCGCGCCCCACCGGCGTGCGCGTATCGGCGATGCGCAGGACGAGCGCGGTGGACGACATGGCGAGCGCCAGGCCCAGGCCCAGCGCGCCGCTGGGCGGCTGACCCACCGCATAGAGGATCGCCGCCAGCGCGCCGCCGCAGACGATCAGTTCGAGCGATCCGACCCCGAACACCTGCTTGCGCATCGCCCAGAGGCGATTGAACGACAGTTCGAGGCCGATCGAGAACAGCAGCAGGATGATGCCGAATTCGGCGAATGGCCCCAGTCCTTGCGGATCGGTGATCGTGAAGTGGAACAGCCAGGGAAAAGTCGGCACCAGCCGCCCGAGGCCATAAGGGCCGACTAGCAGGCCGACGAAGATGAAGCCGATGATCGGCGTGATGCGGAAACGCGCGAAGACCGGGATGACTATTCCAGCCGCCCCCAGGATCACCAGCGCATCGGACAGAACGGGGGAATAGAGTTCGACGGACATTAAGCCTACTATGACAGGCAGAGCCGATTTGTCACGGAGCGAACATGGCCGGAGGGAGCGATTTTGCTGCGACTGCGTCCGATGTTCTGGCCGATGTCCTGCCGGATATCCTGATCGTCGGCGGCGGGCCGGCGGGCATGATGGCCGGCCTGCTGTTCGCCCGATCCGGTCTGCGCACTTTGGTGCTGGAAAAGCACGCCGACTTCTTCCGCGATTTCCGCGGCGACACCGTCCATCCCTCGACCATGGAGATACTGGCGCAACTCGGCATGCTGGGGCGGTTCCTGCAGCGGCCGCATTACCGCGTCGATAGCGCGGAGATATCCTGGGAAGGGCGGCTGTTTCACGTCGCCGACCTTTCGCACCTGCCCACGCCCGCGCCGTTCATCGCCATGATGCCGCAGTGGGACTTCCTCGATTTCCTGCGCGGGGAGGCAGCGGCTTTCCCCGGCTTTGCGCTGCGGATGGAAGCGCCGGTGACGGGCTTCGTCGAAGAGGGCGGCAGGATCGCCGGCGTGACGCTGGCCTCGGGCGAGATGCTGCGCGCCGGAAAGCTGGTGATCGCCTGCGATGGTCGGGATTCGCTGGTGCGCAGGCAGGGCACGCTGCCGCTGGAGGATCTCGGCGCGCCGATCGACGTGTTCTGGTTCGCGGTGCCCAAGCCCGAGCGGGGGCGGGCGGTGCGCGGCGCCATTCGCGGCAACCACATGGTCGTGCAGATCGATCGCGGCGAATACTGGCAATGCGCCTACCTGATCGCCAAGGGCAGCGCTGCGGCGGTGCAGGCGCGGGGTATAGAAGCGTTTCGTGAGGAAGTGCGCGCATCCGCGCCCGATCTGCCCGATCTGGAGACGGCGCTGCCCGATTTCTCGGCGGTGAAGCTCCTGACGGTCTCTCTCGACCGGCTGACCTGCTGGCACCGTCCTGGCCTGCTGGCCATCGGCGACGCGGCCCATGCCATGAGCCCGGTGGGCGGCGTGGGGATCAACCTCGCCATTCAGGACGCCGTGGCGACGGCGAACCTGCTGGCGGCGGCGCTGCGGCGCGAGGCGAATGTCGACAGGTTTCTGCACAAAGTGCAGGACCGGCGTCTGCTGCCGACCCGCGTGATCCAGGCCGGGCAACGCGCGGCGCACGAGAACCTGCTGAAGCCGCTGGTGACGGGACAGACGGAGCGCAAGGCGGACCCGCCGGCGTTCCTGCGTCTGCTGGAGAGGTTCGCCCGATTGCGCAGGCTGCCGGCGCGGGTGATCGGGCTGGGATTTCGGCGGGAGCGGCTGACCGCGCCAGTGGGGTAAGGGGCCCGCCATAAACGAAAGCCCTCTCCCCGGCGGGGAGAGGGTTGGGAGAGGGAGTGCGTCCGGACGCCGACCCTTCTCAACTCCGGCTAGCCAGCCCTTCGACAAGCTCAGGACTGGCAAGCCTGCGTATCTCTCCCC
>Ga0075368_10000107_pt1 | contig 21427 bp, 24 predicted proteins | sample EndMethybrTD3033_FD_71518 | JGI IMG/M metagenome (GOLD analysis project Ga0075368, IMG submission 71518) | Populus endosphere microbial communities from Tennessee, USA - Endosphere MetaG P. TD hybrid TD303-3 | ecosystem: Host-associated > Plants > Roots > Endosphere | place: USA: Tennessee... | reverse complement strand
CGCGGCGATCCGCTCGTTCGACAGGGTCAGCACGCCGGCGCAGCCAGCCTCGGCGCCCGAGCCCGTCCAGACCCCGGCCCAGGCGGCGAGCGGCCTGTCCCATACCCCGGCCCAGGCGCGCGTCCTGCGTCCGGGCGGTCCGTCGGGATAGGCGAAAGCCTCGAGGACGATCAGGCAGCGCCGGAGCGCGGCGGGATCGGCAAGCGTGCCCGCACCCCGCACGAGGTCGCGGGCGAACAGGCTGCCGCGCCGGGCCCTGGATCGGCGACCGGCGAACGCGTCGGCGGGAAGACCCCAGCGCATCGCCGCGATATGCCGCCGGTCTTCGCCCGCGAAGACCGTCAGCACCGGCTCGCCAGGCCAGATTTCGGGCGTCCAGTCCAACCGCGCGGGAGCCTCGGCGGCGAACAGCGCGGCGATCTTGCCGAGCGTTCCGCGGCATCGCAGCAGCGCGGTCATCGGCCGGCCGCCGCCAAGCCGGGCCGGGCTGGTCCGATCCGCGCTGGCCACGACCCGATGCCAGCACTCTTGCGACTCGCCTGTGTTCCCATTATGTTCACCTCATGGCAACGGCTCCGACGCCTTTCGACTCCGATGCGCCGCTGGGCGCGCGGCGCGCCCTTATCAGGCGCAACCCCGACGACGCGCAAGAAACCGAGATGGTCGACGCGGTCTGGGGCTCGAACCCGCGGTTCGGCGACGGCGTTTCCTATCGGTTCGTCCGCTCCGAAGCGAACACGTTCCCCAGCCGCCGCTGCCTGATCGCGGCGTCCGAGTTCCACATGACCCGCGACGACCGCCGCTACCGCGTGCGGCTCGACAGCGGCAACTTCTTCTATCTTGCCGCGGTCTGGGACCCGGCGCTGGACGAGTGGCCGCTCGCGTACCGGATCATCACGGTCGCCGCCAATCCCGAAGTCGCGCGGTATCAGGACCGGCACGGCGCGATAATCCAGCGCCGCCAGGTCATGGACTGGCTCGATGGAGCGGTGCCCGAAAGCGACCTGCTGGTGACGCCGCCGGCGCGGACGTTCGTGATCGACGAGATCGATGCGCGCGGCCGCGCGAAGCGACCGTGCCAGCAATCGCTCGCGCTCTGAGATGGTAAGGCCCGTCCGGCGGTCCGCCTTGCAGGCTCACGGCCGCCTCGCCGCGACGCTGGCCGCGAGCCTGGCGATAACCGCCTGGCCGACGCCGTCACGGGCCGATCCGTGCGAGGGCGCCCTGCCCCGACCCGGCGCGCGGTTCGGCGGCGCCGTGCGCTACGTCGGCGACGGCGACAGCCTCTGCGTCGGACCCGAAGGAAAGCCCGAGCGCTGGATCGAGATTCGTCTCGGCGATTTCTACGCTCCCGAGCTCGATGCGCCCGGCGGCGCGGCGGCGAAGCAGCGGCTCGCGCGCCTCGCGCTGGGCAAGGCGCTGTCCTGCCGCGCCGGTCGGCGCAGCTACGACTGCGTCATCGGCTTTTGCACGCTTGGCGGACGCCCGCTCGGCGCGTTGCTGCGCGAACGGGGCGGCACGCCAGGCGGGCGAGGCTGGCCGCGATGAGCGCTGCGTCAGACCTGTTCGGCGCTCCGCCGGTTCCCGGCCTTGCGCTCGGTGAAGCGGCGGTGAGCCCGGCCGAGGAAGCCGAACTGATCGCGCGGATCGACGCGGCGGGGCTCAGTCCGTTTCGCTTCCAGCAATGGACTGGCAAGCGGCTGACGCGCTCCTACGGTTGGACTTACGATTTCGAGAAGGGCGGTTTCGCGCCGGCGGACCCGATCCCGCCATGGCTGGCCGCGATCCGGCAGCGTGCCGCACACTTCGCCGGGCTCGAGGGCGATGCGCTCGTCCAGGCGCTGGTGATCCGCTACGATCCGGGCGCCGGCATCGGCTGGCACAGGGACCGCCCCGTCTTCGAGCACGTCGTCGGCCTGTCGCTCGGCAGCCCCTCGGCGATGCGCCTGCGCCGCCGCACGGCGAGCGGCTTCGAGCATCGTTCGGTGCCGTTGGCGCCGCGCTCGCTCTATCACCTTGCCGGCGAAGTCCGCCACGGCTGGGAACACAGCCTCGCGCCGCTCGAACGGCCGCGCCGGTCGGTGACCTTTCGCAGTCTCGCCGCGGCCGGGCCGGTGCGCGGTGGCTGAACGCCGCGCCGAGTACCCAGTCACGCCCGACGGCCGCTATTTCGTCGTGCGCGGGCGGCTCTGGCGCCGAACCAATCCGGCGCTGGCGCCCGCGCTGCGCGAGCGTCTCGTCAAGGAGCTGATGGCGGCGCGGCGCGCGGTCGCCGCGGCGCGGCGCCAGGGCGATCGCAGCGCCGAGGACGCGGCGCATGCGGCGGTCGACCGGGCCAAGATCGCGTTGGGCGAGCGCGGGCCGGTGTGGTGGAGCGACGGCGCGCCCGATCTTAACCGCCATCTGGCGCGGACCGGTCCTTACAAGGCGTGGTACGCCGCGCTGCCCCGCGCGCGCGGCGAGGATCCCGATAGTTGATCCCGCGCTGAGGCCGGTCCCCAGGCTGACGCCGCTCTCGCCGCCGCGCCGCCGCCGATCAGGCCGCGAGCGATTCCGCGGCGGCATCGGCCGCTTCGCCGTGCGCGCGCAGCAGGACCCGCAGCTGCGCCTTGTAAAGGAGCGCGAGCTGGAAATGGGAGGCAGCCTCCTCCGGGTTCTCGGACTGGTTTCCCAAGCGTTCTTCTTCGGCGATCCGGCGACGACAAAAACCGATCTGGTCCTGCTGCATCTTGCTCCCCAGCACTCTCGCGCCGGCAGTGAGCCGGCCGCAAACCGCTGACAGAACGCCGAAATTCAGGCTTGGTTCCCGGTATGGAACGAGCGAGAACGCCAAGCGCGGCGCCCCGTCGTTCTCCGGCAAAATCGGGGACCATCTGTGTCATTCGCCCAGGATCGCAGCAGGCCATCGGCGCCAGCGGACGCCGCGCCAGCCAGGTCGATGGCGCGGGCAATAGCGTCCGGCCGGCGCCCGCCCCGGCGCCGGTCGGCACCGGGAACGATGGCGCGGCGGCGCGGTTGAGGAGAGGGGCGCGCCGGCCGAGGCGGCTCAGGAGATCGGACATGCTCGAACATCTGCCACGCTGGATCGGCGCCCTCCTCAAAAACGTGCGCGCCGGCCATGCCAAACTGGCGATCGTCCACGAGGACATCGCGCCCGCCGACCTCGTCCTCGAGCTCTTGAGTCCGGCTTTCGCCAACGGGGCGCGCCTGCCCGAGCGGTTCAGCGCCGACGGCGCGGGCGTTTCGCCGCCGCTGCTGTGGCGCGGCGTGCCTCCGGGCACGGCAAGCCTGGCGCTGCTCGTCGAAGACGCCGATGCGCCGCTGCCCCAACCCATCATTCACGCGCTCGTCTGGGCGCTGCCCGCGCACGAGACCGGTCTTGCCGAGGGCGCCATCGGTGTCGAAGCGGCCGAGCGTCCCGACGGCCGCGACCTCGGCCGCAACAGCTATTTCGGCGATGGCTGGCTCCCGCCCGACCCGCCGCCCGGACATGGTAGCCACGACTACGCGTTTCAGCTCTTCGCCTTGTCGGAGACGCCCGACATCGGCGAGAGTCCGGGCCGGTCACGGTTCGTCGAAGCGCTCGCCGGCCGCGTGCTCGCAGCCGGACTGCTCGTCGGCACCTATTCGCGCGGCGAGCTTGCCGATCAGAACGGCGCGGCCAGCGGCGCCGCGGCTCCCGCCTGATCGGCCCATCCGCAGGACCGGCCTCGGGAGCGAAGCCGCAGCCAGCGCGTTGCTGCACTGCAACAAGAAAGGCCGGCGGCGATGGCGCGAGCGAACGATCTCATGACGATATGGCTCTGGCCGCTATCCTTGATGCGCGCCCACTTCGACTACCTCGAGATGGTGCTCGGCGCCCAGGCGGTCGTCGGCGCGCGGCTTCCGCTCATCGCCAGCGCGCTGCAGAGCCCGTTGACCGCCGATTACCGTGAACTGACGCGGATGGTGACCGAAAAGTCCGACGCCTATCGGCTTTCCCACGCCGCCTTCGCGTCGGCGGGGCGGATCATCCAGGCCGCGAGCGAAGCCAATGCCCGCGATCTCGGAGCACTTTCGGGCGGCACGATGCTGAGCGCCGCGCAATGGCAAGCGATGATCGCGCGCTCGCTCAAGGCCGGCGCGGCCTTCGCCCGGCTACCGGGCGCAGCGCTCGCCCCGGTTCACGGCCGGGTCCGCGCCAATGCGAAGCGGCTGCGGCGCTAACCCTCGCCCGATCGCGGCGCCGCAGCGCTTCGAAGCCAAGAGCCGCGCGGGGACCGACTTGCAACTCGCGCGCGGTCACCGAGTGCCCCGCAAACCTGGAGGCGACGCTGGTCTCGGAGCAAAGCCTCGCCCGTTGCGTTGCAGGCCCATGATGCAGCAGCAATCCCAAGGCCCCCGTCCCCCCGCCCGTCTGACCGAGGCCCGCCGGAGGGTAGTTACCGATCTGGCGCAGCGACACGGTTTCAACGCGAGCGCGGTCGAGGCCGTTCTTCAGGCCGTCGCGATTGGGAGTGGTCAGCAGGCGCAGTTCAACCACGCCGAGCTCGGCGGCATGGGCCAATGGTCGCGCGGCGGAATGCTGATGATCGGCGACATGTTCAACAACGCGCTCAAAGCCCGCGTCGGCGCGCTGTGCGAGGACGCCGCGGCGCAAGCCAGCACGAACGACCTGTTTGCGCAGGTTCCAGCTCCCGGCGGCGCGCGCTGGCCGGAAGAACTCGGCCGGCCGGGCGCGGCGGGATCGCAGAATGACATGCGCTACGCGGTGTTTCCCGAGACGCGCAGGCTGGCGATCGAAGAGGGCGGCGAAGTCACGATCTACGACACCGGCGATCACGTCATCACGGGCTTCTCCCAGCAGCAATCGGGGCGCGGTACGGCGGGGTTCACCAGCCAGCACGGGCCCGTCGCGCTCGATCAATTGCGCATCGTTTCCCCGTCGGCTTCTACCCCGCCAACCACCAGCCCTGGCTCGCCGGCGAAGCCCATTGCCCAGGACGAGGCCCACGATGCGATACTGGCCAAGATCGAGGGGCTGGCGGCGCTGCACGCCAAGGGCATCCTGAGCGATGCGGAATTCGCCGCGAAGAAGACCGACCTGCTTGGCCGCCTGTAGTGAAGCCCGCGCGCGACATCTACCGCCACGGTCCAAGGTGACAATCGCCGCTTCGGGGCGACCAAGCCGAACCGCAATTTTCAAGTATCGCACCAACATAGGATAATAAACGCCTGAATGGTCGGAGGCGCCGGAACTCTGCGGGCTGCGCCGAGTTGGCCCGATATCACCAAATGGAGTTTCACCATGATCAAGAATGCACTCATCGCCGGCGCCGTCGGCGCTGCTCTTGTAGCCTCTGTCGCCGTTGCTCAGAACAGCAGCACGACGACCTCCGCGAGCGGCAGCTCGATGCCGCACAACGGCGCGACCCCGGGCGACGCCGCCGCCGATTCGGCGACGAGCGCGGACACCGGCATGCGTTCGGACACCACCAGCACGCGCTCGAACATGCGCTCGCCGGTAAGCGGCAGCGGCATGCAATCGGGCGCCGACGCCGCGCCGACGGGTTCGGATATGTCGGGCGCGAACGACGCGGGCTATCAGGCCGCGGGCGAACGCGGCTGAGCGATCCCGATACCAGAGTGACGAAGAACGTTGCCGCGCCCAGTGCGCGGCAATTTTCTGTCAGGATCAGGCAAGCCGCCACCGCCGCCGGTCTCATCGTCTGCGGGCTGATCGGCGCGGCGGGCGCCCAGTTCACCTTGCCAGGGGGCACCGCCAATCCGATCGCGGCGGTCGCCGGGTCCGGCGATGCGGGCGGCACGGCCGCCTTCTCGCCGGCGCAGGAACGCGCGCTCGCCGCCTTGCTGCGCGCCGCGGCCGACGAAGGCCTCGATCCGAGCCGATACGATCTTGGCGGCGCCGCCTCCCCGGCACAGCTCCGCGATGCGGTGCTGGCCTATGCCCGCGATCTGCGCGTCCCGCGCGCGGCCACGGTGACCTATGTCGACGCGGCGTTGGCGCCCGCCGCGCCCGATGTTCTCGCGGCCGCCGATCCGGCCAAAGCCCTGCACGAATTGCAGCACGGCAATCGCGTCTACACCGGGCTGCGACGCGGGTTGGCCGCTTACCGGGCACGGTGGGCGAAGCTTCCCCAGATCGACATTCCGGACGGTCCGCCGCTGGTCCGCGGCGCCAGCGGCGCGCGAGTCGGATTGCTGCGCCGGCGTCTTGGCGTGCCGGGACCCGATCGTTTCGACGAAGCGCTGGGGCGGGCGGTGCAGGCATTTCAGGCGGCGCATGGCCTCGGTGCGAAAGGTGCCGCCGGTGCGGAAACGATCGCCGCCTTGAATGCCGGGGCGGCCCACTACGAGCGCCTGATCGCGGCCAACATGGACCGCGCGCGCGGCCTGCCGCTCGACGGGCGGCGCTTCCTTCTCGTCGACAGCGCCGGCGCGGTGCTGCGCCTGTTCGACGGCGGCGAGGAGCGCGGCGCCATGCGCGTGATCGTCGGCAAGCCGGGGATGGAGACGCCCGAACTCGCAGGGCTCGTCCGCTTCGCCATTGCCAATCCTTCCTGGAACGTGCCTCCCGATCTGGTGCGCCGTTCGGTCGCGCCGCGCGTGGCGCGCGAAGGCACCGGTTACCTGGCGAAGCGCCGTTTTGAGCTGTTCGCCGATTGGCGCCCCGGCGCGGCTGCACTGACCCCCGAGGCAATCGACTGGCCTGCCGTCGCCGCGGGCCGCGAGAAGATCTGGGTGCGCCAGCTGCCGGGCGGCGACAACATGATGGGCCGTGTCAAATTCATGCTGCCCAACCGTCTCGGCATCTACCTTCACGACACGCCGCGAAAAGGCGATTTCGCGCGCAGCGACCGCCGCTTGAGCTCGGGCTGCGTGCGCGTCGAGGATGCGCAGCGGCTTGCTGGCTGGATCTTCGGAAACTCGGCGCTCCTCGCCGACGCGGCGACACCCGACACGAAGATCGACGTCGCGAACCCGGTACCCGTCTATATCCTCTATTTCACCGCGTTCCCGGAGAACGGGACCATCCGCTTTCAGCCCGACCGCTATTCCCGCGACCCGCCTTTGCTCGCGCGTCTCGCCGCGCTGTCCTGACGCGCGACCGGCCGGATCGCGGCGCGGTCCGCCGCACGGGCCGGCCGCCGCGGTCGGCAGCGCTCAACGAAGCTGGCTGTCCTTGCTGCCCCGGCGGTTGATTCCGGAAGCGCGGCGGCCGCTGTCGAGCTTGGTCTGGCAGGGCACGCAGGTGCGCGTGCCGGGAAGCGCCTGACGCCGCGACAGCGGGATCGGCTCGCCGCACTCCTCGCAGTGCTCGGATCCTACGCCGGAGGGCAAGCGAGCCCGCGCGCTGAGAACGGCATCCTTGACCGTGTCGTCGATCTGATCCTGCACCGCGCTGTCGGGTGCCCAACCGTTTGCCATACCCGGATGTAAGCACGCGGCGCTGCGGCGCAAGCGCTGGCGAGAAGGCCGTGCGCGCCTCCGCCGCGCGGTTCGCGCCTCCTCAAATCATCCCGGCCGGGAACCGAACGAGCAGCCCGGACGTAGAGTGGGAAAGCGGCCGAACTCCACCCCCCCCCCCCGCTTGGCCGCAGATCCCTGAACAACCTCGAGCCCCCGCTTCGGCGGGGGTTTTTCTGCGACGCGGCGGAACTGCGTCATCGGCGGGCCGTTCGCTAGGCGAGGAGACGTGATATGAGCGGCGAAACAGCGATCGGACCCGAAGGCAAACCGGCGCCGGCGGGTTCGGACCGAGCGGATCAGGCCGCGGCCAAAGGCGTCGATGCCCAGGACGCCAACGAACGCGACATGCGTAGCGGTCTCGCTGGGGCCGAGGCCAAGCCCTTCGCCCCGGCGCAGGCTTCGGCGAAGGCAGGCGCGAGCGAAAGCGCGGCGGTCGGCGAGAACGGCCGACGCCCCGGAACCGGCGGGCACCGCAGTCCGGGCTTGGCCGGCGAAGCCCAATCGCGCGAACCGAAGCCATGAGCGCGGTCGCCATGATGATGGGCGGCGCGCTCGTGGGCTGGATGGCGCGGCTGGCGCTCCAGCGCGATCGCTTCTAGGTCAGATCGTCGGATCGGGCTGGCAGGGCTGGCCAGGCGACAGGAATTGCCGCGCCGCGTCGCTCCGGAAGGACGCGGCTACCCGCCGAGTCCGATCCGGGCGCGAACGCGGCCTGTCAGGCGGCTTTGAGAAGGATCTGCGGCTCCGCTTCGGCAACGACTTCCTCGGTCGTCACATCGAAACGGCGCAGCAGAGCGGGACCGAAGGCGGTGGTGATCGCGACGTCGGTGGCATCGCGGCCGCGCGCCATCACGATCCGGCCGATGCGCGGCGCGTTGTGCCGGGCATCGTAGGTATACCAGCGGCCGTCGACGTAGACTTCGAACCAGGCCGAGAAATCCATCGGTGCGTCGACCGGCGGGACGCCGATATCGCCAAGGTAGCCCGTGCAGTAGCGCGCCGGCAGGTTCACGCAGCGGCACAGCGTGACCGCGAGATGCGCGAAATCGCGGCAGACCCCGCGCCGCTCCTCGAAGCCTTCGAACGCGGTTCGCGTCGAGCGCGCATGCGCGTAGCCGAATTCGATATGACGATGCACCCAGTCGACCACGGCCTCGACCCGGTCCCGCGCCGAGCTGATCCCGCCGAACAGGTTCCAGGCAAGCGGCATCAGTTTTTCGGTTTCGCAGTACCGGCTGGCGAGGAGGAACGGCAGCGCTGCCTCGGGCAGCTCGGGCACCGGCACCACCGGCACGTCGGGCGCGCGGACATCGGGCATGCCGCCGTCCTCGATCAGGAATTCGGTCCGGAGCCGGGCGCCGCCGGCGGGGAGAGTCAGCCGTGTCGCCACGTTGCCGAACGGATCGATGAAATTGTAGGTCGGGATATCGGGTTCGGCGAAGATGCGCTGCGGCGTCCTGAGATCGCGGTTGCGCGAGGGATGGACGCTCAGCAGGGCGAGCATCGGCGTCGGCGCGTGAGTCTCGAAGGCAATGTCGAAGCCGGCCTTTATCAGCATGGGTAGTCCTCAATCAATTTCGCGTGGATGCGCCGGTTAACTTGCGGAATCGTCGATCGTTCCCGGCTCGCGCGGCGGCGATGCAGCCGCCGCGTCGCGCCGGCCGAAACGCGGAAAAGAAAGCCGGCATGCTGGCCTGAAGCCGGTCGATCGCGTCGGAAGGCGGACTTCGAACCGGACCCAGCCAGAACCCTTTGCCGTCTCCCGCGTTGGGACGCCATGAAGTCCGGCAGTTCCAAGGTCCTGATCATCGCGCTTGCCGCCAATGTCGGCATCGCGGTAGCCAAGTTCGTGGCGGCCGCGATCACCGGCTCGTCGGCGATGCTGACCGAGGGCGTGCACAGCCTCGTCGACAGCACCAACCAGCTGCTCCTGATGTACGGGCAAAAGCGCGCCGCCAAACCGGCCGATGCCGCGCATCCGGCCGGCTACGGCCGCGAGCTCTACTTCTGGAGCTTCGTGGTCGCCTTGCTGGTCTTCGCGCTGGGCGCGGGCGTCTCGGTCTACGAGGGCATCATCCACATCCTCGAGCCAGAACCGGCGGTGGCGCCGCTCGTCGCTTACGGGGTCCTCGCGCTGGCTTTCGTCCTCGAAGGCGGCTCGACGCTCGCGGCCTTCCGCGAGTTCGACGCGGCGCGGCGCGGCAAATCGTGGTGGCGGGCGCTGACCTCGACGAAGGATGCGGCGACGGTGATCGTGCTTCTCGAAAACGGCGCCGCCATGCTCGGCATCGTCGTCGCCGCGATCGGCCTGGCGCTGTCGCAGCTGACCGGCGATCCGCGCTTCGACGGTGCCGCATCGATCCTGATCGGGCTTCTGCTCGGCCTGGTCGCGATCTTCCTCGCGCGCGAGGCGAAAGGCCTGCTGATCGGCGAAGCGGCCGATCCCGAACTCATCGCGGGCATCCGCCAGGCGGTCGCGCGCGACGGCGTGATGGGGATCGGCGAGATCATGACGATCCACAATGCGCCCGAACAGATCGTCGCCGCGGTCAATGTCGATTTCGACAACCGCTTGTCCGCCGGCGACGTCGAACGCATGATCGACGAAATGGAACGCGAAGTGCAAAGGCAATTCCCCAGCGTCTGTCGCATCTACGTCCGGCCGCACGAAGATGCGGGCGTCAAGTTCGGCGCGGGGCGAGGGATCGACTGACGTGCGCAGGACCGCGCTCGCGCTCATAGGACTTGCCCTCGCCTGCGCGGCTTTCGGCTATTGGGGGCTCGGCACCGCCGGCGGCGGGGCGGCGTTCGACGAAATGGACGGCCTCATCCCGTTTTTCGTCGCCGTCCTCGGCGCGCTGCTGGATCTTGCCGGCCTTCTCCTCTGGGCGATCTCAGCGCGCCGCCGGCACGCGGCCGAGCGCGTGCGATAAGGGCGCGGCGCGGCCTGCCCTTGCCGGTCCGCGGGATCGGCGCGGATCAGAGCCGGCGCACCCTGTAGTCGGCCTCGGCGCCGTAGCTTGCCAGCGTCTGCGCGATGGCATCGTCCGCCGCGGCCGCGAAACCCAGCCGCTCCCAGAACGGGCCTGCGCGATTGACCGCGACGAGCGCGATCGCGGTCCAGCCCTCGGCGCGGACTTGCCGGGCGAGCTGCTCGACGATCGCCATGGCATGGCCCCGCCCCTGCAGGTCCGGATGCAGCGCGAGATCGTGAAGATAGAGCACGTCGGGATGGTCCGGCAGAGCGCCGATCAAGCTGTTGAGCTTCGGGGCGCTTCCCCACAGCCAGGGGTAGGCGATGAGATAGCCCAGCACGTCCCCCGCCGCGCCGGCGAGCACGAAGCAGCCTTCCGGGTAGAGCGCGTGACGCTCGGCGAAACACGCGCGGTCCTCGAAATGGTCGGGAAAAGCGATCCGCGCGATCCGCACCACGCCGTCGATATCGCCGGTCTGCATTCGCCGCCAGATCGGTCCGTCCGCTGCGCTGCTCCTGCTCGGCGCGTCTTTCGACATTTCGGCACTACCCGCCAAAACGATAGGGCTCGAAGCATTCGGCATCGGGATCGACCCCGCCGCCCAGTGTCGCCGAGAGGATCTCGGATGCGAGCGCCGCGAAGGCGATCCCGTTGCCGCCGAATCCCGCAGAAAGCCACACCCGCGCCATGTTGGCCGCGCGCCCGATGGCCGGGAGCCCGTCGGGCGAACTGCCGAAGGTCGCGGCCCAGGCCCGGTCGATGGGCAAGGCGTCGCGGCCGAGCAGGGCGCCGACCTTGGCCGCGATCACGCCGGCTTTGGCGCCGATCAGCGCGTCGCGCCGGTCGGAATCGGCGAAATCCTCATCCTCGCCCCCGGCGATGATCCGGCCATCGGCATCGACGCGGAGGTAAAGGTAGGGGTGGGAGGCTTCCCAGATCATCGCGCTCTCGCGCCACTGCGGCGCGGTGCCCGGCGGCGTCGCCATGACGAAGGTCGAGAGCACCGCGAAAGCCTGCGGCAGGAACAGCGGCGCGCGTTCGTAGCCACCGGCCAGGACCACCTGCCGGGCCTCGATTCGTGCTCCGCCGGCGAGCGACAGCGCGGCGATGTCGCCTTGCTCGGTGATCGCGGTCACGTCGAGCGGATAGCAGACCGCAGCGCCGCGGCGGCGCGCCGTCTCGAGCAGCCCGTGCGCGAGTTTGACCGGATCGACCTCGAACCCACCTTCGGACACGAGCGCGGCGCGCGGAACGATACCGAAACGCTCGCCGGCGGCCTCGGGCGGCAGATAGACGGACGGCAGATCGAACTGGCGGTGGAGTTCGGCTTCGGCCTGGAGCCCGCTGGCATCGAGCTCGCGTCCGGCGAGGTAGAGCGTCGGACGATCGCGGCGATCGCAAGCGATGCCGAGGGTGTCGATCCGTTGAGCGAGGCCAAGAACCGCGCGGTAGACCCGCCCCCAGCGGCGACCGGCCTCGCCGCTTCCGAGATCGCGCGCCAGACGACAAAGCGGCACGTCCATGGCCCACATCAGTTGCGCGGTCGATGCGGCGGTGCTGCCGAGACCCGGAGGACGCCGGTCGAGGAGCACGACCGAATGACCGTCCGCCGTCAGGCGCTCGGCGAGGATCGAGCCCATGATCCCTGCGCCGATGATGGCGATGTCGCGGACATCTGCGGGCAGCGGATCGCTTACGGGCAGCGGCCAGGCGTCGTCTTGCCAACTCGCCGTCCCGCCGCGAAGATCGCGGGCCTCGGTCAGCAAGAGTGCGGCCTGGAAGACGCCGATCGCGGTGTGCTGATTTTTTCTCATGACGGTGTAACGCACGAAACCGGCGATGGGCGCGCGCAGCGAGCGGCGGAACCAAGACGGCACAGCGACGTTTGCTGTGCGTCCGCTCGAAGGGGATGCTCGCTCGAGATGGAACTCCGGAGCCCTCGCGCGCTGCGCTCGGGGCTCCTTTCCTATGCCGAGATTGCGCGCCGAACCGCATGGGGGGTGGGCCGGCGGCTTGGCGGCCGGAGTGGCGGTAAGCGGCCCGAGCGAACCGCCTTAGCTCAGTAGCTCAGTAGCGCAGTAGCGTGGAATGTTCCCATTTTGTTCGAATGGCGCTATACCTTCGGCCATGCCCGACTCGGCGGCCCGCAAGATCATCCACGTCGACATGGACGCGTTCTACGCCTCGGTGGAACAGCGCGACGACCCCGCGCTGCGCGGGCGGCCGGTCGCGGTCGGCTATGCGGCCGCGCGCGGCGTCGTCGCGGCGGCAAGTTACGAGGCGCGCGCTTTCGATGTCCGGTCGGCGCTTCCCTCGGTCACCGCGCTTCGGCGCTGCCCGGAACTCGTGTTCGTAGCGCCGCGCTTCGATGTCTACCGCGCCGTCTCCGAGCAGATCCATGCGATCTTCGCCGACTACACCGATCTCATCCAGCCGTTGTCGCTCGACGAAGCCTATCTCGACGTCAGCGCCGATCGGCGCGGCCTCGCCACCGCCTGGCTGACGGCCAAGGAGATCCGCGCCCGCATTCTCACGGAAACCGGGCTGACCGCCTCGGCGGGCGTTTCGTACAACAAGTTCCTTGCCAAGCTCGCCTCCGATCAGCGCAAGCCGAACGGCCAGTTCGCCGTCACCCCCGACATGGGCGCCGCCTGGGTCGAGACGCTTCCCGTCACCCGCTTCCACGGGGTCGGACCGGTCACCGCGGCCAAGATGAACCGGCTGGGCATCGCCACCGGCGCCGACCTGCGGGCCAAGTCGCTGGCCTTTCTCGAGCAGCATTTCGGCAGCTCGGCCGAATGGTACTACCGGATCGCGCGCGGCATCGACGACCGGCCGGTCAATCCCGACCGCGAACGCAAATCGTCGGGATCGGAGACGACCTTCGATCGCGATTTGCGCGATACGGCCGAAATCGAAGCCGGTGTCCTCGGTCAGGCCGATGCGGTCTGGGCGTGGTGCGAACAGGCGCAGGCGTTCGGCCGGACCGTCACCGTGAAGATCAAGTACGCCGATTTCCAGCAGATCACGCGCAGCCGGACGCTGGCGGGCCTCGTCGCCAGCCATGGGGCTCTGCGCGAGGCCAGCCTCGCCTTGATCCGCTCGGCCCTGCCCGCAGCCAAAGGCATCCGGCTGGTCGGGGTTACGGTTTCGAATTTCGAGCGAGCGGACCTCGCGCCGCAAGCGGCGCTGCCCCTGTTCGCGGCGCCGTCCCTGCCCCTGCAGATGCCCGCATGAGCCGGCGCGCGGGGAGTGCCGATCTCCCGCTTCACGGCGGCCGCGTGCCCGCTTGGCTCGGGCAGCGGATGACGAGGCTCGGCGCCGTCATCGCGGAAGCGATCGTCCTCGAATACGGCCGCGACGAATTCCTGCGGCGGCTCGCGAACCCGTTCTGGTTCCAGTCGCTGGGCGCGGTCATGGGCATGGACTGGCATTCGTCGGGCATCACCACGAGCGTTCTCGGCGCGCTCAAGCGCGGGCTCGCGCCGCTGTCGGGCGAGCTCGGCATCCACGTCTGCGGCGGGCGCGGGAAACACAGCCGCCGCACGCCCGACGAATTGCGCGTCGTCGGGGAGCGAACCGGCATCGACGGTCACGCGCTCGCCGGCGCGAGCCGGCTCGTCGCCAAGGTCGACAGCGCGGCCGTGCAGGATGGGTTCGATCTGTACCTGCACGGCTTCATCGTCACCGACGACGCGCGATGGGTCGTGGTCCAGCAAGGGATGAACGGCGACCGCCGGCAGGCGCGCCGCTACCATTGGCAAAGCGAGGGCCTGGCCAGCTTCGTCGATGCGCCGCACGCGGCGATCGACGGCCGGCACCAGGGCGAGATCGTCAACCTCGCCGATAGACGGGCCGCGCTGTCGCGCGTGCGCCAGCTTGGCCTGCTGGCCGAGGTCGGACCCGGCGGCATCGTCCGCGAGCTGGCGCGACTCGAACCGCAGGCAATCCCTGCCCAGGCGACGCTGCCCCACCTCGTCATGCCCGCTCATCACGACGTCCGCCCCGAGAACGTCGTCGAACGGCGCCTCCACGCTGCGCTGGCGGCGGCCGCCGACCGCGGCCCCGCGGATTTTGCCGAGCTGCTGCTCGTCCCCGGCGTCGGCGCGCGCACTGTCCGCGCGCTCGCGTTGGTCGCCGAGGTGGTGCACGGCGCGCCGTGCCGGTTCAGCGATCCGGCGCGGTTCTCGCTCGCACACGGCGGCAAGGACCGGCATCCCTTTCCTGTGCCGATCAAGGTCTATGACCACACGATCGGGGTCATGAAAAGCGCGGTCCGCAAAGCCCGTCTCGGCGCGACCGAGGAGCTGGCCGCGCTCAAGCGGCTCGACGAACAAGCGCGGCGGCTCGAGGCCGCGGCGACGGGACCATCGGTGGCCGCGCTGATCGCGGCGGAGCGCGCGCAATCGCATGCTTACGGCGGTCGCAGCGTGTTCGGCGAGTAGCCAGCGCAGGGCGCAGAACCGGCCACGGCCGATATCGTCTAGCCGCCGGCGGCCGGTCAGCGATCGCCGATGCGCGGCAGCGACGGCGGACGCGCCATGTCGCCCGTCAGTCGGGCGAGCCGAGCGCCATGCGAAAGGTGAAGCAGGTTTCGGTCTTGTCCGAGCGGACCTCGACCGTGCCGCCGTGCGCGCGGGCGATCTCGGAGACGATATAGAGCCCCAGTCCGAGACCCTGCTGCTCGGGCCGGACATCGCCGCGGGTGAACGGCGCGAACAGGCGCTCGCGGATTGCGGGCCGGATCGGCTCGCCCTCATTGCTGACGGTCAGAACGAACTGCTCGCCGGTGACCGCCGAGATGCGGATGGCGGTGTCCGCCGCGCCGTATTTCAAGGCGTTCGACACGAGATTGGAAAGCAGGCGCGCCAGGTGGGCAGCATCGGCCTCGACCGGGCGGCAAATGTCCAGCTCCGCCTCGATGGCGCGGCCCGGATGAGCCAGGCGGATTTCCTCGATCACATGCCGCAGCGCCGGCGCGAGACCGTCGCGCGACCGGCGCAAGGCGAGTTCCACCCCGAGCTGACCGCGCGCGAGATCGATGATGTCGTCGACCAGGGTCGACATCCGCTCGGCGCTCTTGCCGATGCCGCCGACGATGGCATCGGCCTTTTCGGGCGAAGGCTGCTTGCCGAGCAGTCTGACGCCCGCCGAGATCGCGGCGATCGGATTGCGCAGGTCGTGTCCGAGCACGGCGACGAACTGGTCGTGCAACTTGGCTGCGGCGCGCGCGTCGAGCAGGCTCGCTTCGGCCGAAGCCAGCCGGCTCCCCGCATCGAGATGAAAGGCAAGGAGGTCGGCGAAGGCGCGAAACATCCCGGTGATCTCGGGCGTCCTGAGCTCGGCCGGGTTCGGATCGATCGCGCAGAGCGTGCCGTAGAAGCGGCCGTCCTGCAGGACGATCGGCACCGAGATATAGCTCTGGAAACCGTAGGTCGCCGGGGTGTGATGGAGGCGATAGATCGCGTCTTCGGCGACGTGATTGATGACGATGGCGTCGTGCGACTGCCAGATTTCGTGGCAGAGCGTGGTCTCGACCGCGAGTTCGCCGCCGGGAAGCAGGCCGAAGGCGATTTCGTCGTGGACGGCGAGGCAGACCCAGCGCTCGCGGGTAACGCGCGCCACGGCCGAGAAGCCGAGTCCGGTCACCTGGCAGATGATCTTGAGCAGGATCGGCACCGCGGCGATCGCGCCGACGGCGTCGAGATCGTCCTGGAAATCATGGCGCTGGGTGGTGGCATCGACCGCGAGAGCGGCATCCGGCCCTGCCGCATCGGCAGCCAGGACCTTCGCGTCGTTGCGATGGAGCATCAGGTCGTGGCGGCTGACCACGTCGATCATCTGCCGGGCCTCGAGGCGCTCGGCGTGATAGCTGCACATGCAGATCATCCGCCGCCCCCGCACGCTCTGGTCGACGATCGTTTCGTAGCGGCCGAACGCATCCCATTCGCCGTGCCCGACCCAGCTGCAGTTGCCGTTGGTGCGAAGCCCTTTGAAGCCGGACGCCACGGCATCCTCCTCGCGCTTCAGAAGCCCGGCGACGAGCTCTTCGGGCGCGAGCGAGGCATTGGCTTCGTAGAAGGCCTCGCCGTCGACGATCTCGATTTGGCCGCTGCGCTCGCGCGCGTCGAAGCCGGGCATCGCCAGCCGCATCGCACGGCGCGCCTGCTCGGCCCCGAACGGCGCGCCCGCGACCCAGAGGCAGCGTTCGTTGTTCTCCAGGCCGGCCCGGAAATAGGGCACCAGCACCTTCTCGATATCGTCGGGCGTATCGAAGAAATGACCGAGATGACTGCCCCAGCGTAGCGCTGGGGTCATCGCAACGCCCGATGGTGCATGATCGCCGGTGCTGAAATCGGTGTACATTTGAATCGCTTAGCGCATTTCGCGGTGCGGCGCGATATCGCAGCGCCAAGCGACCGGCGCATAACCGCGCCGCGAGACGCCTCCGCTTGAAAGACCGCGAGAGCCTCTTATGTCGAAGGCACGATGGACTTGGTGATCGGTCTTTGTTTTGGCTTTGCGGCCGCCGCGGCGCTCGCCGTCATGTGGCGTATTGCCGGCCGGCTGCAGGACGAAGACGACGCATCCGCGCCGCTGGCGACTGACGAGCCGCAATAGTCCGCCAAGCCGCGTCGCAGCGCGCCGCTTATCGCCTGCCGCGCCGGTATATTTCAACGGCCGCCATCCTTCGCAAACCCTCGCTCGCCGTTTGACCCGCGCCGGCTTCAGGCTGCCAGGATGGTGGTTTCCGCCTGCTGACCCGGACAGGGCGACAGCAGCGAGTCGGGCCGCGCCAGCACACGCAGATCGAGGCCGGCCTCGCGCGCCCTGGCCAAGGCCAGGCTGGTCGGGGCGGAAATCGTCACCAGCATCGGGCAGGCGCTGAGCACGGCTTTTTCGACCAGCTCGAACGAGCAGCGCGACGACAGCAGCGCAAATCCGCCCGACCATTCAAGCCCGCCTCGGATCATGGCGCCAATCAACTTGTCGAAGGCATTGTGCCGCCCGACATCCTCGCGAACGAGACGGATTGATCCGCCGGCATCGCAGAGCGCCGCGGCGTGGACCGCGCCGGTCGCCCGGTTGAGCGGCTGATGCTCGGGAAGGTCGCGCAGAGCCCGGAAAATCGCTCCGTCCGCAGCAGCGCTGCGCGCGAGCACCGGCGGCAATGCACGCATGGCTTGCTCGAGGTTTTCGATGCCGCACAGACCGCAGCTGCTTTCCGACGTCCGATGACGAATACGGTCTGAAAGATGCTCGGCGACCTCGGGCGGCACGGTGACGCGGATGATCGTTCCGGCATCGAGCGGGTAGATGTCCGAAGCGAGCACGTCGCCGCGCGACGCGATCAGCCGCTCGGATCGCAGGAACCCGTAGAGCAAATCCTCGAGGTCGATCGGCGACGCCATCAGGACCGCGTAGCCGAAGCCGTTGATTTCGATCGCGACCGGGGTCTCGAGCGCCACGCCGCGCGACAGCAGCTTTCCGGCTGCAGTCTCGCCGAGACTGATGAACCGGCCCGCGACCTGCCCGGCAGGGTCGGAAGACCGGACAGGCAGGGATCGATCACCATCGCGCGTTTCGATTGTCGTCATGCCAGCAGAACCGATCAGAACGGGAAGGGTTTCGACATGGCGGGACCTTCCGCATGCGCTCCGGCGCGAGCGCGGCGCAATCGCCAGCCCCTTTGCAAGCTGACGGAACCCGCTGCGATTTCGCGGTTTTCGTCCTCATCGTGCCGCCTTCCGGCCGCGCGCCTAGGATAGAGCAAGATGGACTCGAACGCTGTGCTGGCCAGCCTGGTGGTGAACGGCGAGACCCGCCGGTTCGCCAGCGATCCGCGCACGACGCTGCTCGATTTCCTGCGCGGCGGCCTCGGCCTCACCGGCACCAAGAAGGGCTGCGATCACGGTCAATGCGGGGCGTGCACAGTCCTCGTCAACGGCCGGCGGATCAATGCCTGCCTGACGCTCGCGGTGATGCACGACGGCGACGCGATCACCACGATCGAAGGGATCGGCAGCTCCGACCGGCTCGCGCCGCTGCAATACGCTTTCGTGACGCACGACGGCTTCCAGTGCGGCTATTGCACACCGGGCCAGATCTGTTCGGCCACCGCGATGCTCGAGGAGATCCAGACCGGCTGGGCGAGCGCCGCCACGGAGAACCTGCTCGCGCCGACGATCGACCGCGAAGAAATAAGCGAACGCATGAGCGGCAATATCTGCCGCTGCGGTGCCTACCCCAACATCGTCGACGCACTGAGCGAAGCGCTCGAGACCGCGCCATGAAGAGTTTCGCTTACGAACGCACGGGCGACCTCGGCGCAGCGCTGACCGCAGTCTCACAAGGCGCCCGCGCGATAGCTGGTGGCACCAATCTGCTCGACCTGATGAAGCTCGAAGTCGAGACGCCGGACAAGCTCGCCGACGTCTCACGGCTGCCACTCGCCTCCATCGAAGCCCAAGACGAAGGCCTTCGGATCGGTGCGCTCGTCACCAACAGCGATTGCGCGGCGGATCTTCGCATCCGCCGCGACTACCCAGTCCTGTCGCGAGCGATCCTGGCCGGCGCGACCGGCCAGCTGCGCAACAAGGCCACGACCGGGGGAAATCTGTGTCAGCGGACGCGTTGCCCCTATTTCACCGACCTCACCCAGCCCTGCAACAAGCGCGCACCCGGCAGCGGCTGCGGCGCACTGCATGGGTTCAATCGCATCCACGCGATCCTCGGTGCTTCCGACCAATGCATCGCGACTTATCCTGGCGACATGGCGATCGCACTTGCCGCTCTCGACGCGAGCGTGGAGATCGAAGGACCCGGCGGAAAACGGGATGTGCCGGTCCGGGGCTTCCACCGACTGCCGGGATCGGAGCCCCAGCGCGACAATGAGCTTGGCGCCGATGACCTGATAACGGCGGTACGCCTGCCTAGGCCCGTGGGCGGCCGGCAGCTCTACCGCAAGGTGCGCGACCGCTCGTCTTACGCTTTCGCGCTGGTCTCCGTCGCCGCGATCGTGCGCATGAACGGCGGCCGCATCGCCGGCGCCCAGCTCGCCTTCGGCGGCCTCGCGCACAAGCCCTGGCACGATCCCGCGGTCGATGCGGTCCTGACCGACGAGACGCCTTCGCTGTTCGACAAGGCCGCAGACCTGCTTCTCGCGAGCGCGCGCGGATACGGGCACAACGATTTCAAGATACCGCTAGCCCGGCGAACGCTGCGCGCCGTGCTCGCCGAAGCGACGGGGCTCTGATCATGCTCAAGATGTTCAATGCGCCCGACAAGGACTGCCGTCTCGATGCGATGGCGCAGGGCGTGATCGGGGCGCCGCTCGACCGGCCCGAGGGACCGCTCAAGGTCGCGGGCCAGGCGCCCTATGCGGCTGAGTACCGGTTAGCGAACTGCGCCGAAGGCGTGCTGGTGCTGGCCTCGATTGCACGCGGCACAGTGCTCAAGATCGATCAAACCTCGGTCGATGCGATGCCGGGGGTGCTCGGCGTCTTCGCCGACGAGGCGATGCTGCGCCGCCCCGCCCTGGGCACCGCGGGCAAGGCGCCGATGCAGGACGTCTCCGCCGTCGACTATTTCGGCCAACCCGTTGCGCTTGTGGTCGCCGAGACATTCGAGCAGGCGACCGCGGCGGCGCAGGCCCTGGTCATCGACTACGAGCAAGACCGCGCGGACATCGTGTTCGATCCCGAAGCTGCGAATGCCAGCCCCGAAGTGTCGACGCGCTCGAAGCCCGTCGAACAAGGCGATCTTGACCAGGCGATGGCCGACGCCGCGCACCGGATCGACGCGCTCTATCGCACCGCGGGTCATGCGAGCGCGGCAATGGAGCCGCATGCCTCGATCGCCGAGTGGCACGGCGATGCGATCACCTTGCACGGCGCCTATCAGATGCTCGGCTATAACGTGAAGGAGCTCGCCGACTGCCTGGGCATCAAACCCGCCAAGGTGCGGATCGTCGCGGCGTATGTCGGCGGCGGGTTCGGCTCGAAGCTCGGCATCAGCCACGAGGCGGTCGCTGCCGCGGTTGCGGCCAAGGCGCTGGCGCGACCGGTGCGCGTCGTCATGACGCGCCAACAGGTTTTCCAGACGATCATGCGCCGCTCCGAGACACGCCAGCGCGTGCGCCTCGCCTGCGATGCCGGCGGGCGGATCACCGGAATCGGCCATGAAGCCCTCGTCTCCAATCTTCCGGGCGAGAAGTTCGCCGAGCCGGTAACCCAGGCGACCGAATTCCTCTACGGCGGCGAGCACCGCACGATCCGCGTCGATGTCGCGCGGATCTGCCGGATGACCGCGGGTTCGGTCCGCGCGCCGGGCGAGGCCGTCGGCATGCAGGTTCTCGAAGCGGCGATGGACGAACTCGCCGAGAAGGTCGGCCTCGATCCCATCGATCTGCGCAAGCGCAACTTGCCAGCACGCCACCCGGCCAAGGATATTCCCTATGGTTCGCGCAAGCTGGCCGAGGCACTCGACGAGGGCGCACGCCGGTTCGGCTGGCACGTACGCCAGGCCAAGCCCCGCCAGCGCCGCGAAGGCGAATGGTGGGTCGGCATGGGCGTCGCTTCGGCGACACGGGTCAATATGCTGGGCCAGGCGGAAGCGCGCGTGACCCTGAACGCCGATGGCAGCCTTTTGGTCGAGAGCGACCAGACCGACATCGGCACCGGCAGTTACGCGATCCTCGGCCAGATCGCTGCCGAGATGCTCGGCACGCCGATCGCGCGCGTGACCGTCGTTCTCGGCGACAGCGTCCTGCCCACCGGTGCCGGCTCGGGCGGCAGCATCGGCGCCAATTCGACCGGCTCGGCCGTGCTCGACGCCTGCGAGAAGATTCGCACGCAATTGGCCGAGCGGCTCGGCGTCGACGCCGAGGAACTGGTGCTCAAGGACGGCGTAGCCAGCGGCGCCAACCTCAGAAAGCCCGTGACCGAGCTCCTCGCGGGCGAGGGGATCGCTGAAACCGGCAT
>Ga0075368_10000106_pt1 | contig 21453 bp, 20 predicted proteins | sample EndMethybrTD3033_FD_71518 | JGI IMG/M metagenome (GOLD analysis project Ga0075368, IMG submission 71518) | Populus endosphere microbial communities from Tennessee, USA - Endosphere MetaG P. TD hybrid TD303-3 | ecosystem: Host-associated > Plants > Roots > Endosphere | place: USA: Tennessee... | reverse complement strand
GGATGCCGATGGGCTCATCACGCACCTCCCAGCCGTGGCAGTACGGGCAGTGCACCACGCTGTGCCCCCAGTGCTCGGCGAGCCCGGGCACCTCCGGCAGCACATCCGTCAGGCCGGTGGCCACCAGGATGCGGCGAGCGGTGATGCTGCGGCCGTCGGCCAGGGTGACGGTGAACCGGAGGTCTCCGTCCGCCGACGGGGTGGCTGGCTCGGCCGAGACCACTTCGCCGTGGACGAGGCGTCCGCCGTACTGGCGCATCTGCTCGCGGCCCCGTCGAAGGATCTCGTGCGGCGGGGTGCCGTCCAGGGCGATCAAGCCGTGCACGGCCTCCGCGGGCGCGTTGCGGGGCGAGCCGCTGTCGATCACGACGACCGAACGGCGGGAGCGGGCCAGGATCAGCGCACCATTCAGCCCCGCGGCCCCCCCGCCGATCACCACCGCGTCGACGGTCCCCTCGGCCAGTGCGTCGCTAGCGTCCGGCGGAGTTGTCACAGCCATGCCTCCTGCCTTTCCTTGTTCGTGGCCCACCGTTGTGGACCACACCGTCTGGAAACTGATCGGTCTCCAGGTGTCAGCCGTTCAGAAACCCCCACATGCATGAGTTGCTCCGCCAGGCGTGCACGTCGCTTGCCCGGGAAGCCCAGCAAGGTTGTGTACTGAACAGTCAGAAACCTAGACAGTTCTGTACTGAGTTGTCAAGAATGGCGGATCGGCCTTACCTTCGTGTGTATGGCGAGACCACGAGGCTTCGACCGCGACCACGTCCTGCATGCCGCCGAGCGGCAGTTCCGCACCACGGGCTACAACGGCACGAGCGTCGACGACATCAGCGCCGCCACCGGCCTGGGCCGCGGCAGCCTCTATGCCGCGTTCGACGGCAAGCACGGCGTGCTGCTGCAGGCGATGGTCGGGTACTACGGCCGGCTGGGGCAGTTTGCGCCGAAGGCGCTCGAAGGACCGGACGAGGACGCCTTGGAACGACTGCACAGGTACTTGCTCCGCGCCGTCCACGGGGTGCCACTCGCCGGCGACGTACCTCCCGCCCCTGACCGGGCGGCGGCGACCTGCTTCGCCGCCAGGATGGCCCTGGAGATCGGCGCCTCCGACCCCGAAGTGAAACGCATCGCCAACGACTGCTTCTCCGTGGTCGTCGCGGCGGTGGCCGAGTGTGTGCGAGCGGCGCAGCGCAACGGCGACATCGACCCGGACGCAGATCCCGAGGAGCTTGCGTACCTTCTGGTGACCATCATCCGCGGGACCGATGTCGTTGGCGCGTACGGCCGCAGTCCGGCGGCTCTGACCTCAATTGCAGAGAGCGCGTTCGCATTGCTGCCTCGCCGGCACGACCAGCAGCTCAGCCGAGAAAGTCGTGAGCCAGGCGAAGGAGACACATGAGCACGATTCCGGCTCCCGACGAGATGACCCACTACTCGTCGCGAGGACGGGACGAGGTCGATGAGCTGGCATGGCCGGTCTTGAGCGAGCACCTTCTGAGCCTGCTCCGATCGGGCGGTGAAGAGCTTCGCCCCGAACCCGGCGAGTTGTTGTGGGACGCCGGAGACCCGTCCGACCTGTACCTCGTCCTCGCCGGAGGGGTGCTCGTGGTCGATCGTCGGGAAGACCGGGTCGTCTTCGTCGTGGAGCAAGGCGACTTCGTGGCCGAGCTGGGCATGTTCATGGGCCAGCGAGCCCCCTTCCGGGGTGTCGCCATGGAGGGGACCGTGGTTCTCAAGGTGCCCATCGAGGAGCTGCGCCGGCTCGTGGAGATCTCGGCCGAGCTGAGCGACGTCGTGCTGTCCGCACTCGACGCCCGACGGCTCTACCTGGCGAGGATGGGCGAGGGCGGCCTCGTCCTCGCCGGGGACGACGACCGCGATCTGCACCGGCTCCAGGAGTTCGCCGGACGCAACCAGCTCCCCTACCGGACCGTGCTGCGCTCGGACCCCGCGGCGTGGGCCGAGCTGGCGAAGACGACAGCGTTGCCCGCGTCTGGCACGGCCGTGGTCACCGGCGACCAAAGAGTCATGACCGCGCCGACGACGCGCGATCTCGCCAGCGCGCTCGGGATCGACTTGTGGGGGCTTGCCGACAACACTCGATGCGACGTGCTCGTGGTCGGCGCCGGACCAGCGGGCCTGGCGGCCGCGGTCTTCGGTGCATCCGAGGGCCTCGACGTGGTCGTCGTGGAAGACGTTGCCATCGGGGGCCAAGCGGGCAGCTCCTCGCGGATCGAGAACTATCTCGGCTTTCCACGAGGCGTGTCCGGGACGGAGCTGACGCGGGCGGCGATGATGCAGGCCGTCAAGTTCGGAACCCGGCTGGTCTCGCCCCGATCCGTCACCGGTTTGACCCAGACGGCTTCAGGCTTCCGCGTCCGCCTCGACGACGAGCACGACATCGACGCGAGCGCCGTGATCATTGCCAGTGGGGCTCAATATCGACGTCTGGACGTGCCCGGGCTGGCCGACCTCGAGGGGCGGGGCGTCTACTACGCGGCGAGCGACCTCGAGGCCAAGGTCGTCTCGGACCGGAACGCCGTGGTTGTCGGGGGCGCCAACTCGGCCGGACAAGCCGCTCTGTTCCTGGCACGGTACGCCGCTCACGTCCACATCCTGATCCGGCGGGACGATCTGCGAGAGACGATGTCGGCCTACCTCGCGCAGCGTCTGACTCACCATGAGCGCGTCACCGTGCACCCCCGTGCGGAGCTCTGCGCGGTCAGTGGAGCGACCCGGCTGACAGGTGTGACGTGGCGAGACCACGTCCAGGAGGCCGCTGTCCGACTCGACGCCGGCGGCCTCTTCTTGATGATCGGCGCGGATCCACGCACCAACTGGCTGCACGGGGCAGGTGTGGAGCTCGACGGCAAGGGCTTCGTCGTGACGCGGGAGGGGTTCAATGCGTCGTTGCCCGGGTTGTTCGCCGTGGGCGACGTACGCGCCGGGGCGGTCCGACGAGTTGCCTCGGCCGTCGGCGAAGGCTCAGTCGTGGTCTCCGCTGTCCACGCCCACCTCGCCGGCGCGAGTCGGTCCTGAAATGACGAGGATCGCGCGCCCGCCAGGATCGCGGAGATTCTCGATCCTTCGTCACCGAAACTGGGTTGGGCAGGACATCGAGGCGCGCGTTGTCCCCCACTGCGAAGCATGGCGAGCATGCGGAAGCGGCCAGTTCCTGCACCGCAGGGTGTTCCGCGTCGACCTCGGCGCTACCGACGGGCAACTCCAGCCCGATGCTCAGGGGGCGACAGGGGCGGTGGTGGTCCGGGAAGTCCTCTTCTACCTGGCCGCACACCTCGCCCACGCCGAACGAGTCCTCGCCGACGCCACCTGGGATGCCCTTCGACGCCCCGCCCCGGGCGACGATGCCGATCAAGGGCGCTAGGAGGGGCAGCAACCACCATCCCCGCCCATCCGATTCGGCCCGGGCTCCCCCGGGCCACCGTCAGTTGTCAGCAGTACTGCCTACGCCTACAACTGGCCCGGAGGCTGTTCGCCCCACGAACCGGGCCAGCGCACACCGGACTTGACCGTAGTGACTAGATGCTGCACGAAACCGGAGACGCTTCATCGTCGCCCATCCGTGCCCGCGCCCTCTCTGGCCGTTTCGGTCACCTGAGTGCCGCCGGCGATCTCAGGCTGGACCAGGTTCCACTCGATCCAGCCGATGCCCTGGCGCCCGTCACCGGTGCTGACCCGGGCCATCGCCCGCTGGAAGTGCGTCACCCTGCCGTCCGGCGCCGTGATCAGCAGCGGTCCGAACGCGATCGGCTCCACCTCCTGGACCAAGGCGCCCGGCTCGATGGCGATCCGGGCCGAGGCGATCAGCCCGTCCGGCCCGGTGTCCTGGGCGGTGTTGCCACTGACCACCTCGACCAGCTCGCCGCCGCGCTGTTGGTAGCCGACCGCGAAGCCAGGGATCTCCGGTGCCGTCACAACGTGGGTCCGGGTGCCGTCGGCGAGGTGGAACGCGCTCCACATCCAGTCGTTGGCCCACCAGTCCCGTGACCCCCAGGAGTGGTCGCGCTGGCCGGGACCGTCGAAGGCGATCACCTCTCCGTCGATCTCGACCGTGCCGGTGACCCGACACGGGATCTCGTAGCGCGTCGCGGCCCGCCAGGCGTACGGCGCACCATCGGTCTCCCAGACCAGGTCGAGGCTGACCGGCGTCGGCGCTCCCCCCTCACCGCGCAGCACGCCGGCCGGGTCGTCGTACGACTCAGCGGTCGCCGTCAGCCCGATCCGGAACCGAAGCAACGGCTGCTCGCACTGCTGGGTAGCGGTGATCGACCTGGTGCTCAGCATTGCTTTCTCGTCCTCGCTCGCCGGGAGCGGTGCGGCGTAGTCGACCACCATCATTGTCGGCTTCCCCGGCCGCACGATCGAGGCCGTGTAGACGGCGACGTCCTGGTTGGGCAGCCGGCCTAGCCGGACGTAGAGCCCGAGGTCGCCGTCGGTGCTGACTGCGTCGAAGTAGAAGCTCTCGTTCCACAGCGGTTCTGGGCCGGGGGCGTGCAGTCCCTCGTCCGTTGCGACGGGAACCAGGTGCGGCGGCGCGGCCCCGGGTTCGGGCAGCAGCGAGAGCGAGTCGAGGTCGAGGATCTGCTGGCAGACCCGTTCCAGTAGTGCCATGAACATCTCGTCGCCGCGGTCGGTGCGGCCCACCACCATCGCCGGGGCGATGACCATGATCAACCCCAGGAAGGCCTGGCGCCGGTACTCCGTCCAGCAGGTCCCCCAGCTGAAGTTCTGGACGCCGCCGTCCAGGAGCTCCTGGTGGTAGGCCCGGACCAGGCGCTCCTCGTGCTTGCGCCGATCGGCGACGCTCAGCCCACCACCCAGGAAGTACGACGCGTCCGTCATCGCCGGGCCCCAGGTCACCGTCTGCCAGTCGACCACGGTGCAGCCGTCCTCGGCGAAGAGCAGATTGTCCAGCCGGAAGTCGCCGTGGACCAGGCCCAGCGGAGGACGGCGGTCTGCGAACCAGGCATCGGTGACCTCGACGAAGCGGCGGCACACCTCGGCCTGCTCGTCGGTGACGCGGTCGGCGTAGCGCTCGAGGAAGCCGGGTAGCAGCATCGTCATCAGACCCTGGTTGATCGGGTTGTCCAGGTTCAGGTACTCCCGGGAGCCCAGGGCAAGGTCGTTGAGCAACGGTGCGTGCAGCCGTGCCAGCTCACGCAGCGCCAGCTCGGCGTCGTCCGGCGTGCAGCCGGCGATCTGGTCGCCCTGGGTGGCGCCGGTGATGTCTTCCAGGACCAGGGTGAACCAGCCTTCGGCCTCGTCGTACTCGGCGAGGTGGCACGCCGGCAGCGAGCCGCCGACCAGCGGCGCGAGGTTCCGGTAGAACGCGATCTCTCGGTAGTAGGCCCCCATGCCGACGCCAGTGGCGCGGCTGGTCTCGTCGTCGGAGGCGAGCTTGACCACGACCGATCCCTCGGTGCCGTCAGAGGTGAACGTGACCCGGTGGCTCTGGCTCATCTGGCCGGTGCCGATCCGGGCGACCTCGCCGATGTCGACGGAGTCCAGCGAGAGAACGGTTGCCAGCCATCGGCCGGTGATGTCTTCGGGGAACTTGATCAGCATGGGCCACCTCGGGTGCCGGACTCTTCTTGATACGAGACCGTGTCAACTTAGAGTTGAGACGGATCCGTGTCAAGATGCGTCCATGCCAGCCGTGGTTCGGCCCTACAAGGGCGTCAGCGCCGAGGAGCGCCGCGCCGAGCGACGGGCACGGCTGATACAGGCCTGCCTCGAGGTCGTCGGCGCCGAGGGGATTCTCGGCACCTCGGCCGAACGGGTCTGCGCCGAGGCGCAGCTGACCAAGAGGTACTTCTACGAGAGCTTCCCAGACCGGGACGCGCTACTCCTGGCCGCCGCCGACGAGCTGTACGCGACCCTGCGCGCACGGATGGAGCAGCAGCTCCGTCGAAACCACTCCCGTCGCAGCCGCACGCGCGCGATGCTGACAGTCCTGATCGATACCTTGTCCGGGGATCCCCGACTGGCGCGCCTGTACGTGGAGTCCCCCGGCAACCCCGTGCTGCGGGCACGCCGGGAGCAGGCGATCGCCTCGTTCACCGAATTCGCCGCAACGGCCGTGCTGACCGAGGGCGGCCCCGCCCCCGATCCCGGCCGCCTCCTGGCCACGCGAGTCCTGACCGCTGGCATCACCGATGTGGTCACCAGCTGGTTGGCCGGGACCCTCGACGCGGACCGGGACGCGATCATCGAGACGCTCGAGCGACTCCTCGCGGCTGTGTGACAGTGGTGACGCGGGTGCCGGAGGCGCTGACCAGCGCGATGTCCTCACCAGAGAACATCGCCGAGAACGTGTCAGACCAGCCGTCCGTTCATGCGGTTGCTTGAGGTTTCAGAAGTCCCTTCAGGGAATCGGACAGGACGCCGACCTGCCGGACGCGCTCGTCCGGGTCAGCTGCCAGCGGATTGAGGAGCAGGGTTCGAACGCCTGCGTCGTAGAACTCGTGGACCTGGTTTCTCAGCGAAGCCTCGTCTCCGATGAGTGAGACAGCTCGAACCAGATCCTCAGGGACTGCGGCCGCTGCCTCTGCCTTCCTGCCGTCCAGGTAAAGGTCTTGGATCTCCTTGGCCTCAGCTTCGTAGCCGTAGCGGCATGCGAGCTGGTTGTAGAAGTTCTTGCCTCTCGCACCCATCCCGCCGATGTAGAGGGCGAGCTGGTGGCGTACCGGAAAGAGCGTTTCCTCGGTCGGCTCACCCAGGAGAAAGCTCACCTGGAGCTGGATGTCGAGCTCGCCCAGACTGGGATCGCGCCTGGCGAGGCCCTCCTCGAGCGACTCACCGAAGGCCAGCGAGGCGCGGTGGGGGTGGAAGAAGAGCGGCTGCCAACCCTCCGCGATCTCGGCGACCAGAGCGACGTTCCTGGGTCCGAGTGCCGCGATCGAGATGGGGATCTCGGACCGCACCGGGTGGTTGATCAGCTTCAGCGGCTTGCCGAGCCCGGTCCCGCCTCCCTCCGCGGTCAGCGGAACCTGGTAGTGCTTGCCCTGGTGGACCACCGGCTCGCGCCGCCACACCTGTCGACAGATCTCCACGACCTCGCGCGTGCGGGCCAGGGGTGCGTCGTACTTCACTCCGTGGAAACCCTCGACCACCTGAGGTCCTGACGCGCCCAGACCGAGGGTGAAACGGCCGTCCGAGACGAAGTCGAGACCGGCCGCGGTCATCGCCGTCAGGGAGGGGGTCCTCGTGTAGATCTGGAAGATCCCGGACATCAGCTCGATCTTCTCGGTCTTCGCTGCCAGGTAGCCGAGCTGGGACACGGCGTCGAACGAGTAGGCCTCCGCTACGGCGACGAGGTCGAGTCCGGCGCGCTCGTACTCCACCAGGAGCTCTGCGCTCTCCCGGAAGCCACCGGAGTAGTCCATGATCATGCCGAGTCGCATGGCTGTTCCTTTCGATGTTTGCGGGCTACCAAGCCAGCGTGATGATGAGGAGAGGGACGCCGCATGCCCAGCTGCCCAGGGCGAGCCGGCTGACGAGCGGTGCGCGGCGCAGATCCATGAACTCCTCGATGAGGAGCCACACCTTGAGCCCGACCAGGACGAACGTTGCCGAGAGGGCGATGTGGAAGGAGACCTGGTGCTTGGAGAGAACCCAGGTGGTCACGATCGTCACCGCGGTCAGCACCAGCCACCCGAGGTGTAGGCGACGGGCGGTCATGTGGCGGCTCTGAGCAGGTAGAGGAGAGGGAAGATCACCAGCCAGAGCAGATCGACGAGGTGCCAGAAGCAGGTGACCGACTCGAAGCCCCTCGAGTCCGCTGACAGTGATGGCAGTCGCACCCACATGACCGTGAGGAGAATGCAGCCGATCACGACGTGCGCGAGGTGCAGGCCGGTGAGGCTGAAGTAGTACGTCAGGAACGGCTTTTGGTCCTGCGTGGGGTCGAGGCCCAGGACGTGGGCGTACTCGTAGACCTTGAGCGCCACGAATCCGAGTCCGAGAACGATTCCTGGGGCGAGCAGACGACGGGCGCGTCGGCAGTCCTCCTGCGCGCTGGAGGCGAGTGCCACGAGCCATGAGCTCGTGAGCAGCAGGAGCGTGTTGATGCCCCCGTGCATCGGGTCGAGCAGGTGACGAGCAGCATCGAAGCCCCTGATGTCGTCCGCACGAGCGTCGAGGAAGCTGACGAACAGCAGCGTGAAGATCAGCAGGTCCCCGGCGACGAAGACCCAGAAGCCGTCCAGACCGGGCATCCGCCGACCCGCAATCGGTCCGGTCCGGGACGCGTTCAAGGAACCCTCACCTGATCGACCCCGCATCGAGCAGCTCCTGCTCGATGCGCCGCAAGGCCGGCCAGCCGGTGGCCGTGATGGCGAAGACCATCACGAAGAACCCGACGAACACCACCCAGAAGCACAGCAGGCCGTTCCACGCGAGGGGACCGCTGTCGAAGAACGCGATCAGGGTGAGCGGCAGGTAGGTTCCGGCCGACAGCAGCGCCACCCACGCGACCCACTTCGGCATCAAGGGCTGCGGCCGGTCGTCCCGCATGATCGCGACGGCGAGCGCGACCTGCTGCAGCGCCGAGCACACGAAGGTGGCGTCGAAGAAGAGCCATCCGTAGTCGTAGAGGGTCTGCACGGTCGTGTCAGGAGAGACGTCGGCGCGGTAGGCCGCGGTGAGCCAGATGACGGCCGGCATGAAGGTGACCAGACCGGTCAGCAGGCCGCCCAGGAGCTCGATGGTTGAGAGGATGCCGAAGGGGCCCTCCATGCGACTGATGATCCTGCTCACCGCCGCGCTCCACACGAAGTAGAACGGACCGCACATCGCCATCAGCACCATTCCGATGCGGAGCGACGTGTTGTGCTCCTGGAAGTAGCCGGCGATCTCAGCGGCGGAGAGATCCGGACCCGGGGGCGGCCAGAAGCCGGCGAAGCCGGCGAACCCCACGAGGCCCAGTCCGGCATATGCCACTGATGCCAGGAGGCAGACGCGCAGGACGGTGAAGTCGCCCTTGAGTCGAACGACCTCCCGGGAGTCGGTCGTGTCGTGCCTTTCTTGAATGGTCACCATGTGCGCTCCTCGATCAGTCCGGGCAGTTGCTGGCGTCGCCGGTGCGGATCCCGGGATCCGTCGGGCACGGCACGTTGCGAGCACCGCGCACAGCCCGCGGATCGCTCTGGGGAAGGGTGCAGTAGACCAGTGGCGTGTCCCGGGGCGCGTTGTCGAACGGTGACGCCCACTGCGAGACCGGAACGAACCCGGTGGTGCACTCGGGGGGGTCCTCGGCGTTGCCGACCGTGAGGCGGACCTGGTGGTCGCTCAGGTTCGGGAGCGTCACGGACTGCACGATCGAGACGGCACGCGGGTACGTCGTCAGGAGGCTGGCAACCGCACCGTTGTAGGTACGCAGAATTCCGGTGATCTGGTTCGCTGGGAACAGCAGCGGCGGCAGCGTCTGCCCGAGGTCGTTGACGAGAGCCGTCGCCTCCTCGGTGAAGTCAGGTCCGGTCGCAAGGAGGGCGCGCAGATCCTTGTCACCCTCGCGCAGTTCCTCCGTCACCTGGTTGAGGTTCGTGCTCAGCCTGCGGATGTGAGGTGCGTGCTGGTTGACGGTGCCGAGCAACGGGTCGGTGTCGGTGATCAGCCGTTGCGTCGGCTCGAACGAGTTGTCGGCCTTCTCGACCAGGCTCTGACCCTGGTCGAGGATCGTCTGGAGGTCACCTGTCCTCCCCTGCAGCGCCTTGTCGGTCTCGTCCAGGACCGTGGCCAGGTGGTCAGGGTCAACGCTGCTGACGAGGGCCTGCACGTTGTCGAGGACCGGACCGATCTCGACCGGCGTAGATGTCCGGGTCTCCGGGATGGTGTCGCCAGCGGCAAGGACCTGGTGCGTCCCTGAGTCGGTGGGCACCAGGTCGACGTACTGCTCGCCCACTGCGGAGCGGCTGTGGATCTGGGCGTACACGTCGGCAGGGACGGTCACGTCATCGACGAGCTCGAGATCGACGACGACCCGGCCTCGCTCGAGATGCATCGACGTCACCTTGCCGATGGGCTGACCGCGGAACACCACCTCGGCACCGGTGTAGAGACCCGTCGTCTGGTCGAAGTCTGCGTGGACTGTGTGGCGGTGGTAGCCGACGGCCTCAGGGATGCGGAGAAACACCAGAGCCAGCACGACGACACCCAGGACCGCTGCCGCCCAGAAGATCATCAGCTGACGACGGATCAGTGTTGCCGGTTTCATCGCCCCGCCCCCTTCCGGCCCAGCGAGAGTTGAGCGGGCGACGTGCCGCCCAGAGCTCCCAGGACGCCGTTCAGCTGCGAGCCGACGGTGTCGACCACGTTGCCGAGCACCTGACCGAGCGGGATGCCCGACAGGTCTGGAACGCCAGGAATCCCCGGTAGCGAGACGTTGCCGTTGGGGTCGATGAATCCGTTGACGATGGCCTGGTTGGTGAGGTCCAGCGTGAGATCCAGGTTGCAGTAGTCGCCGCGGCAGGCGTTCGTCACGGTCTCGGGCGCGAACGGGAAGGTGACCGCGAAGCCGAGAGCCTTCGTCAGGGAGTCACCCGACGCCGCAAGTCCCTGGAGGGCCGGCGTGACGTCCTGCAGGTCCTTGATGAGGTCAGCCTTCACCTCCGTGACGAGCGGGACCGCCACGTTGCCGAGGTTTCGGAGGGACACGAGTGTGTCGGTCAGCCTGGGGCGTTCCTTCGCGAGCACCTCGAGGGCCGGCCCGAGCTCGTCGAGGGCATGCACGATGTCCTTGCGGCTGTCGGAGAATCTCGCCGCGAGTGCATCCACGTGTCGGATCGCTGCGCGGATATCGGACTTCTGGTCGTTGAGGGCACCGACGAAGGAGTCGAGTCGCGGGATGAGGTCACCGACCGACTGGTGATCATCACCCAGGGCGCGGTTCAGCTCGGTCGTGATGGTGCTGAGCTGTTCGAGCCCGCCGCCGTTGAGCACGACGGAGGCGGCGGACAGGACCTGTTCGGTCGAGGGGTAGGCGTGGCCCCGTTCCAGTGGGATGGTGCTGCCGGCGTCGAGGTAGGCGCCCGTACCCGCCGCACCGGCGGGGGACGCCAGCTCGACGTACGCAGATCCGAGCAGGCTGTTGACACCGACGCTGGCGACCGCGTTGTCGGGGACGTGCGTGCCCTTCTCCAAGCTCAGGGTGGCTTCTGCGTGCCAGTCGACGACCTTGAGCTTCGTCACCGTTCCGACGGCGACGTCGTCCATCTTGACCTGGGCGTTCTCGGTAAGGGTGCCGACGTCAGGCAGCTCGGCCGTGATGACGATCGCGCCGTCGCCCGTACCGACTCCACCCGGGAGCGACGCGTTCTGGATGCCGTCGAAGCGGCAGCTCGTCAACCCGACGAGCGCCATCAGCAACACTGCGAGCGTGGTGGGTCTGCGCACCTCAGCTCCCCCCGCCGAGCAGGACGAGCAGCGCCTCGAGCAGCTGCTGTGACTGCGGGTTGTTGGTCGTCTGGTCGAGCAGCTGACCGATGAGCTGGGAGCAGAGCTGGCTCGTCTGCTCCGCGTTCGTGCCCGCCGCACCGCCGATGGCCCCGCAGAGCAGCTGGCCAGGCGACTGGATGTTCGCGGCATGGAGGTCGACCCCGACCGCATTCTGGCGCTGGTGATAGGACTCGGCGAGATTGCTCAGAGCATTCGGAGCCACGTGCAGGATCTGAGCGAGATCGCCTTGCTGCTTGGCGACGGTAGACGTCACGTCGGCAAGACCCGTCAGCGCGGTCTTGAGCTGACCTCGGTTCTGCTTCACGAACTGCTCGACCACACCCACGGTGCCGGCAAGCTGACGAAGGGCCGTCCTCACGAGCAACTTGTCGCTGGCGAGCATGTCCGACGTCTCGTCCAACCGCTGGGTGAACTCGGCGATCTGTGCGTCGCTGTCGGCCAGCGCAGAGACGAAGACCTGGAGGTTCCGGACCGTGGAGAACGCATCGTCGCCCCCGGTGTCGAGAGTTCGGATGGCGGCCGCCAGACGCGAGATCGTCGTGTTGACCGAGTCTCCCTGGCCGCCCAGTGCGGCTGCGCCGCTGTCCACGAGGTTGGAGAGGGCCCCCTCCTTGTTGGCGCCCTGGGGCCCCAAGGCCACCGCCAGGTCGTTCAGCTCGCCCTTGATCTGGTCCCACTCCACCGGAACTGCGGTGTGGTCCTTGGCGATCGTTCCTCCGTCCCGGAACGTCGGACCGCTCTCGTAGCGAGGGGCGAGCTGGACGTATCGGCTGCTCACCAGGGACGGTGCCACGAGGGCTGCGTGGACGTCAGCCGGCAGCTTCACGTCGCCATCCACGTGCATGACGACACGCACCTTGCCGGTCTCGGGCGTGATCGAGTCGATCTTGCCGACTGGCACACCGAGCACCCGCACCTCGTCGCCGGCATAGATGCCGTCGGTGCTGTCGAAGTAGGCCACCACCTTCGTGTCGCCAGGCCCCCCCGGACGGAGAACCAGGAAGCCACCGGCCACCAGGATCACGATGAGCAATCCGACGCCGCCGCGCCGTAGGGCCTTGGCCGAGCGCCTGGCGGTCACCACCGGAACCCCTTCCCGAGCAAACCGCCGAGCCCGAGCTCCTGGAGGTTGATCGTGGGGTTGACGAGATTGCCGGGCGCCAGGTTCTGCAGGTACGCCGTGAAGAACTGTCCGCTCGAGACCACCTCGCCGAGTCCGGTCGCGTAGACCGAAAGCCCCTTGAGGGTCTTCTGGAGGTTCTGCTTGTTGGACTGGAGCGTCTTGATCACCTGGTTGAGCTGGCGCAGTGCTGGTGTGAGCGTCGCCTGGTTGTCGTTGACCAAGCCTTTGAGCTGGTGCGACATCGACGAGACGTTGACGAGCAGGGACCTGATGTACTCGCGACGTCGGTTGAGCTCGGCGAAGAGAACGTTGCCGTCGCTCACGAGGGTGGTCATGTCACCGCTGCGGTCAGCCAGGATCTTGCTGAACTGGTCGGCGTGCGACAGCAGCGAGCGCAGCTCCTGGTCGCGCGAGCTGATGGTGAGCGAGATCCGGCTGATCCCCCTGAGCGCGTCCTGCAGCTCCGGCGCGGCTCCGTCGAGGGTGGTGGAGACGGTGTCCAAGGCCTTGGCAACGTGGTCCACGTCGATGGATCCGGTCTCGTAGGTCAGGTCCGAGAGAGCGTCGTTGACGTCGTAGGGGGCGGTCGAACGGGACAACGGGATGCGTGCGCCCACCTCGAGGGTTCCGGTGCCGGCGGAGGTGAGGTCGAGCGCCTTGTCCCCCAGCACGGTCTCGACGCCGATGGAGGCAGTCGTCTCGCGGCCGAAATGGATGTCGTTGTTCGTGATGGAGAACGTGGCGACCACAGCCTTGCCGCCCAGCGCCACGGAGTCGACCCTCCCTACGGTCAGCCCGCTGACCCGCACCGGATCTCCCTGCTTGAGCCCCGCCGCCTCGGGAAGCTCGACGGAGTAGCCCCGACCGAGGGCGCCCATGATCGTGTTGATGTTCAGCACGACCATGACGGCGAGCACCAGCCAGGTCACGACGACCAACCCGAGTGGGATCGGCTTGCGCTCTCTGAACATCTTCAGGCTCATGGTCAGTTGCACCGTTCGGTCTGGGAGCGGACGACAGGGGTCTTGATCGGCTGGCCGTTCGGCCCCGAGATCACGACTTGGGCGCTGCACAGGTAGAAGTTGAAGAAGGTGCCGTGCGAACCCACCCGATCCAGCGCCTGGTAGGCGGCAGGCAGGGATGCGAGGACCTCGTTGAGGGTCTTCGTGTTCGTGTTGAGCAGCTTCGCGAGGTCAGCGACAGCGATGACCGTGCTCTTGAACGGCCTGCGCGTGTCGGCGAAGAGGTCGGTGAGCTTGGACGTCAGTGCGTCGATGCCGACGACCGAGTTGCCGATCGGCTTCGCATCGGTCGCGAGTCCGGAGACGAGGCCCTTCAGCTGTGTGATCGTCTGTCGCAGCTGCTCGTCACGGCTGTCCAGGCTGGACAGCAGCGAGTCCATATTGTCGATCAGGGACCCGATGGCCTTGTCGTCGTCCGCGAGCCCGTTCGTGAGCGACGCAGTCTGCGCGAGGAGCGACTGCACCGTCCCACCCCGTCCCTGGAGGGTGTTGATGAGGTTGGTCGCCAGCTCGTTCACCTGTTGCGGTTCGAGACCCTGGAATAGCGGCCTGAACCCGTTCAGGAGGACGTTGAGATCCAGCGCAGGAGTCGTCCTGCTCGCTGGGATGGTGGCGCCCGGCTTCAGGGTCTTGCCTGTTCCGCTCGCCTGCGACAGCTCGAGGTAGCGGTCTCCGAGCAGGTTCTCGTAGCGGACGAAGACCTCGGTCGCATCGGTGACCGACTGGCCCTCGTCGACGTGGAACGAGACCTCGACCTGGTTGTCCTCTCCGAAGTCGAGCGAGTCGACCTGGCCGACGCGAACGCCAGCGATCCGGACGATGTCACCAGACTCGAGTCCGCTGACGTTGGTCATGATCGCGTGGTAGCTGGTTGTGGGACCGATCTGGGTCTGCCCGAGCGTCAGGTAGAGCAGTGCTCCCACGACGATTCCGACGACCCCGAAGATCGTCAGCTTGATGGCCTCGCCACGAACTCTCACTGCGGGTCACCGACCTCTGGCACCGGCACCTGGCTCAGCGGCACGTCGGGCAGCATGTGGCAGGCCGCGGTGCCACCAGCCGGCAGCTGAGGGAGGTCACGCGGCAGGGTGTACTTGCTCATCTTGGATCGCACCGACACATAGCCGCGGAGTGCGTCGCTCGTGCCACCGATGGCGTCCGCGATGATTCCGCGAGTTCGGTCCAGTCCCTTGATGAAGCAGGGGAGCTCCGATGAATAGGCGCGCAGCGTCCCTGCTGTCGGACGAAGGTTCGTCAACAGTGCTGACAGCGCCTTGCCGTTGAGACCGAGCACTTCCGCGCCTCGTCCACCGAGCAGCGTCAAGTCGACAAGGAGCCGATGTATCGCGGCATCCTGGTCCGTCACGGTTCGGCTTGTCACGGTGGCATTGCGCAGGATCGCGACGAGGTCGGGTGAGATCTGTTCGCCGAGCGTCGAGAACTGGGCGATCCTGGCCAGATCCGTTCGCAGGGCGGGCAGGAGCGGCTCCAGGCGGGTGAGGTACGCGTCCGCGTCCGCGGCCACGCGAGCGATGTCATCGCCGCGCCCTTGGAGCGTCTGGGCCAGCACCGTCAAGGTCGAGTTGAGCTTGGACACGTCGACGTTGCTGAGGAGGTGGTCGAGGCTGTCGAAGACCGTGTTCACCTCCGTCGTCACCGAGTCGGCCGGGATGATCGCCCCGTCGGCGAGGGGGGTGGTCCCGCCTCCAGCACCAGGAACAAGCTCGACGTACTTCGCGCCGAAGATCGTCGAAGCCCGGATCTCCGCGCGCGCGTCGGCGGGAACCTGGCCGATCTTGTCGCGGTCGATCTCGAGGACGAGTCGGACGCCTTCGCCGTCTCTCTTCACCGAGCCGACCCGACCGATCTCGACCCCGCGCATCTTCACCTTGTTGCCCGGGCCCATGACCAGGCCAGCGCGGGATGTCTGGAGAGTGACTTCGGCGGGGTCGCTGAACGCGTGGGTGTAAAGAGCCCCCATCAGCGCGAACCCGGCCAGCACGACCAGGATCAACGAGATCCCGGCGACCCTGGTCTTGGCTGTCTGCTCCACGTCAGCCCGCCAGGTGGAAGGTGTTGAAGTTGGAGTAGAGGACCATCCCGATGAGCAGGTTGACGATCATGACGCCGCTGAGGGACGCCCGGACCGAACGTCCGACAGCCTCACCCACACCGGCGGGACCGCCTTTGGCGGTGTAGCCGTAGTAGCTGTGGACCAGCATGACCACCACGACCATCCCCACCACCTGCAGGTAGGAGAAGACGATGTCGAGCGGCTGGAGGTAGAGGAAGAAGTAGTGCGAGAAGTTGCCAGCTCCGACGTCGTAGAAGAACACGAGCAGCAGGTAGTCGGCGAGGAAGCCCGCGAGCGTCGCGAAGACGTAGAGGGGCGTGATGACGATCAGACCGGCCGTCACCCGGGTGGCCGCCAGGTAGGGCAGGGACGGGATCGCCATGACCTCGATCGCGTCGATCTCTTCGGAGATCCGCATGGCACCGAGCTGGGACGTCGTGGCCGCACCCAGAGTGACCGAGAGCGCGACTCCTGCGAGGAGCGGCGTGGACAGGCGAGCCGTGAAGAAGGCAGCCAACAGCGGACTGAGAGACCCCACGCCGATGCTCGATGCAGAATCGAAGCCTTGCGCCGCCGCGACCGCCCCGGCGAAGAAGGTGATGGACGCGACGATCACCACGGACCCACCGATGAGGGCCAGCGCCCCGGTGCCCATGCCGAGCTCCGCGATGAGGCGAACCACCTCGCGCGGGTGCCTGCGCAGGGCGCGCGGGATGCCCGTCATGACTCGCGCGTAGAAGAGGCCCTGCTCGCCGACCGTGTCGAGCGCTCGAGCGGGACCGCGCTTGAGCCGACTGACCAGGGGCCATGAGACTGACATCGTCTGTCCTCAGAGGATCGCGAACTGGATGAGGCTGATGGTCAGGCTGACCGGCACGAGCACGGCCACGGTGATGACGACCGCCTGGTTGACGGCGTCGCCGACGCCCTTGGCGCCCCCGGCGACGTTGAGACCGCGATAGCAGGCGATGATCGCGGCGATCAGGCCGAAGACGAACGCCTTGATCATGCTCACGAAGAACTCCGGAACTCCCGTGAACAGCGTGATGCTCGAGAGGTAGGCGCCTGGGGTCACGCCCTGCAGGTAGACCGAGAAGAAGTAGCCACCCACCAGCCCTCCCGCACAGATGAGCACGTTCAGGATCAGCGAGACCCCTACCGCAGCCACGATGCGGGGGACGACGAGGCGGTGGACCGGGTCGATACCGAGCACCTGCATCGCCGCGATCTCCTCGCGGATGGTGCGGGCACCCAGATCGGCACAGATGGCCGTGCCACCGGCACCCGCGACGACGACCACGGTGACGAAGGGACCGATCTGCTGCACAGCCGCGATGCCCGCGATGCCACCCGCGAGGTCGAGCGCACCGAGGTCGGCGAGGAGCAGGTTGACCTCGAAGATCACCAGCAGGGTGAACCCGAGCATCACCAGCAGGGTCGGCACGAGCGACACACGCGTGATGAACCACGCCTGCTGGACCGCTTCACGCCAGGCGAAACGCCGCGTGAAGAGGATGACGAGTGAGTCGAGGGCCATCGCCAGGACGCTGCCCAACTCACGCAACGGCTTGGCAGCGCTGACCGCGATGCTGCTCATGTCGAAACCCCCGTGCTTTTTAATCTGGATTAACGTAAGTCAGGTTATGCTCCGTCCTCGCCTGTGTCAACGGTCACAGGATCCAAAGGGCACGCTCGACACGGCTTTGAATATATATTAGATTCTGCACGGAGGAGGAGTAGTGGACCTGGGTCTCAAGGACGCTCGCGTCGTCGTCACGGGTGGCGCCTCGAACATCGGGCGCGGCATCGTGCACGACTTCGCACGCGAGGGCGCACGCATCGTTCTCGCAGACATCGACGGCGAGCAGGCACAGCGAGTCGTCGACGAGGCGATAGCGCTCGGCGCGGCCGAGGCGCTCCCGGCGGTGGGAGACCTGACGGTCGCAGGCGTGGCTGACAACACCGTCCGTGTCGCGGTCGACGCATGGGGCGGCGTCGACGTCCTGGTCAACAACGCGGGTTGGAGCGTGCCCGGCTTCATCGCGAAGAACACCGATCGCGACAACTGGCAGAAGACCGTCGAGATCAACTTCTACACCGCTATCGCCGCGACCCAGGCGGTTCTGGGCCCGATGCGCGACGCCGGCCAGGGCTCGATCGTTTTCATCGCCAGCGAGGCGGCGTTCGGCCAGATCAGGCAGGGCGTCTACGGCGCGACCAAGGCGGCGGTGGTGGCGCTCGCTCGCACCACCGCGCGCGAACACGGCCGGCACGGAATCCGGTCGAACGTCGTGTGCCCCGGACTGGTCGTGCCCGAGGGACCGGAAGCGGTCGGCACTCAGAGCCTGTGGGCAGTCGGCACCGACAACGTCTTCAACGAGACGCAGATGGAGTACCTCATGAAGGACACGCCCCTGGGACGCACGACGTCGGCAGCCGACATCGCCCATGCGGTCCTGTTCCTGTCCTCCCCCGTCGCCGCGCGCCAGGTGACGGGCCAGCTGTTCAGCGTCAGCGGCGGCTACACGATGCCGTGATCGCCTCCGCGCTCAGGCTTGCTCAGGGAAACAAGGCGGTGAACCGCCAATCGAGCACGGGGCGCGCAGGTTGAGCGGTGACGAAGGCTCGGAGGTCCACCTCGGCACCGACAACACCCGGGCGCACGGCCAGCACCTCCACCTGGGTGCGCAGGGTGTCGCCCTCACGAACCGGACCGACGTGGTCGCATGAGGTCCACGACAGCACCGTGAGCAGGTCTGGAAAGGCTCTGGCGACCTGGGACAGCGCGATCGCGATCGTGTGTCCTCCGTAAACGAGTCGCCCGGTGTCCGACGAGGTCTCGTCGTGATGGACCGCGGCGATGTTCAGGGTCAGGCGGGCCAGCTCCGGGGCACACGAGACCACGTCGCCGCCGAAGACGGAGACGGACTCCCCCGCCTCAGGTTTGGAGCCGTTCGACACGGCGGCGAGGTCCCAGTGAGCGACGGAGTCCGAGACGCCGCTCGACGCGCCGCTCCCGATCGCGTCGAGGTCGTCGGCACAGCCCGTCCCCGGAGGTCCGGCCAGGGGCAGCATGGCGCACCTGAAGAAGTCCAGGACCTGGCGGTCGTGCTGATCCATGGTCTGCATCCGTAGCGCGACGAGGCCCGTCGGACGCCGTCCCTCGCGCTGCGCGTTCTCACGCATGGCGACGACAGTCGTGACGGTCCTGAGGCTGTCGCCGATGGCCGGCTGCCGCAGCAGCACCAGGTTCCTGTAGAAGAGATTCGCCTTGACGTGCTGCGTGGCCAGCGTCGACTGGCCGATGGCCACGTTGCAGACCAGCGCTGGATGGGCGAGCGGTGCGCCCGAGACCCTGGTGGCGAGATCGTCGTCAAGAGGCAAGCGCAAACGGTCGCCGACGATGGCCTGGTGGCTGGCGGCGCGACCGGCCGTCAACGTGAGCGAGGGTGCGTCGGCGAACTCCTGTCCGACGGTGAGCTCGTCGAAGTACGGCCCCTGCGCCACCGACGTCACGATGCGTCCCTCCGGGCCTTGGCCAGGACCCTGCGTGCCGCGAGAGCCATCGCCTCGTCGATGAGCTGCCCGTCCATCTCGACGGCTCCTCGCCCATCACCTTCGGCTTTCTCGAGCACGTGCAGCACCCGCTCCGCGTGTGCGATCTGGTCGTCGGTGACGCCGAAGGCCAGCTCCAGTGCGGTGAGCTGCCGCGGGTGGATCGCCCACTTCGCATCGAAGCCGAGCGCTGCCGCGCCGGCCACGTCCCTTCGGAAAGGCTCGTCGTCGTGCACGCCCAGATGCGGCCCGTCCACCGCAGCCAGTCCGGCCGACCGAGCGTGCCACAGCACGAGCTCACGGGCCGGCAGCCATTGCTCGTCGCTGCCAGCACGCCTGCCCAAGGAGGTCGCGAGATCCGCGTAGCCGATCAGCAGGGTGGACAGCCGATCTGGCTTGGACACGATGTCCGCCAGTCCGGCCAGTCCCGCCGCGGTCTCGACCAGAGCCTGCACCGCGATGCGGTGAGGTCGACCGACCTCTGCCTCCAGGCCGCCCAGGAGGCGCTCGGCAAATCCGACGTCTTCCCGGGACTCGACCTTGGGCAGGACCACCGACGTCACCGGCTCGGCCGACACGACGGCTTCCAGGTCTCGGTGACACCACGGTGTACCGGCAGCGTTCACGCGCACCGCCACGGCCGGCAACGACTCCCACGACCCCCAGGCGATCCCGGCGAGCACCTCGCGGGCCGAGCCCTTCGCCGAGACAGGCACCGCGTCCTCGAGGTCGATCACGACCTCGTCGGCTCCCGAGGTCAGCGCCTTGGCGATCCGGTGGGCGTCTGTCGCCGGCACGCAGAGCACAGAGCGTCGTCCCGACCTGTTCGCGCGCGCGTTCACTCATTTAATCTATGTTAAAGTAAGGAGACATCGCAAGCCGTTGAGAGGACCGGTCGTGGCAGCTCTTTCAGCCGAGGAACAAGAGGTCGTCTCGATCGTTCGCGCCTGGGTCGACCGAGAGGTCAAGCCGGTCGCACAAGACCTGGAGCACGCAAACGAGTACCCCGAGAGGCTCATCGAGCAGATGAAGGAGCTCGGTATCTACGGGCTCGCCATCCCCGAGCCCTATGGCGATGCTCCCGTCTCGATGCCCTGCTACGTCGGGGTGACCGAGGAGCTCGCACGCGGCTGGATGAGCCTCGCCGGCGCGATGGGCGGGCACACCGTCGTCGCCAAGCTCCTGGTTCAGTTCGGGACCGAGGCGCAGAAGGAGCACTACCTCCCCCGCATGGCTACTGGCGAGATCCGCGCGACGATGGCCCTGACCGAGCCCGGCGGCGGCTCGGATCTCCAAGCGATGATCACCGCGGCCCGCCGTGACGGCGACGACTACGTCGTCAACGGCGCCAAGACCTGGATCTCCAACGCCCGGCGTTCGCAGCTGATCGCGCTGCTGTGCAAGACCGACCCCAAGGCCGAGCCGAAGCACCATGGAATCTCGATCCTGCTCGTCGAGCACGGCCCTGGTCTCGAGGTCTCCCGCGACCTGCCGAAGCTCGGCTACAAGGGCGTCGAGAGCTGCGAGCTCTCGTTCGACGACTTCCGGACACCGGCCAGCTCCTTGCTCGGTGAGGAGGAGGGCAAGGGCTTCGCGCAGATGATGAAGGGGCTCGAGACCGGACGCATCCAGGTCGCGTCTCGTGCGCTCGGCGTGGCCCAGGCGGCCTTCGACGATGCCCTGGACTACGCGCAGAATCGGGAGTCGTTCGGCGTGCCGATCTGGAAGCACCAGTCGATCGGCAACTACCTGGCCATGATGGCGACCAAGCTGACCGCCGCTCGCCAGCTGACGCTGCACGCCGCCGAGAAGTACGACGCCGGCGAACGGGTCGACATGGAGGCCGGCATGGCAAAGCTGTTCGCCTCCGAAGTCGCCATGGAGATCGCCTTGGACGCCGTCCGCATCCACGGGGGCTACGGCTACTCGACGGAGTACGACGTCGAGCGCTACTTCCGCGACGCCCCGCTCATGATCGTCGGCGAGGGCACCAACGAGATCCAGCGGAACGTGATCGCCTCCCAACTCGTCGCCCGAGGTGGGTTGGGGCGTTGACCCCGGCCCACCGTCAGCACTCCTAGGATGAACGCATGCCGAAGCGAGCACCTGCTCCCCCTGCCACGTCAGTGGGCCTGACGCCTGAGCCGCAGGACTCGAAGTCGGCACGCACCCGCGTCCGGATCCTCGATGCCGCCGCGCACGTCCTC
>Ga0075368_10000100_pt1 | contig 21941 bp, 24 predicted proteins | sample EndMethybrTD3033_FD_71518 | JGI IMG/M metagenome (GOLD analysis project Ga0075368, IMG submission 71518) | Populus endosphere microbial communities from Tennessee, USA - Endosphere MetaG P. TD hybrid TD303-3 | ecosystem: Host-associated > Plants > Roots > Endosphere | place: USA: Tennessee... | reverse complement strand
CTCATATACCAGCAAAACTATTATCAGAGCAGCGAATACCAAGACCTCGCGATGCGCCAGCGGCTTGGCGTGGCCGATGCCGGCGAAAAAGCGCTGATATTGCCACCTAACAGCGCGTCGGCAAAGAACGCCGACGAGGCGGCCCAGCAAAAGAAAGCAGCAACGGTTATCCCTGAGAGTAACTTTGAGCAATGGGCTAACTTTTTGTTTGGTGCTAATCATAACGACTCCTAGCAAAGAAAAATACTCATCAACTGATGAGTATTTTTCATGGTAGCGGGGGCAGGATTCGAACCTGCGACCTCTTGGTTATGAGCCAAGCGAGCTGACCGGGCTGCTCTACCCCGCGATATCTCCGTTAATAGTAACAGATGTGCGATAGTATTGCAAGCCGGCTCTCCCTACTGTTGCTACTGGAGCCTTGCGGCTGCTACTCGTACCGCCTCGCTCCAGCTAAGGAAAGCGTGTGGCGTAGCGGCAAGCTGCGCGGCAGTGAGCTGGTATTTGACGGCTAGGGCGATTTCGTGGATGATCTCGGCGGCATGTGGTGCTACGACGGTTCCTCCTAGTAGCACGCCTTTTTTGTCGGTAATAAGTTTTACGAACCCGTCACGGAAATCGCTAGTGTTGCTGCGAGCAATGATATTAAGAGGTGCGACAGCCTTGTTGATCGGCAAGTCACGTTTTATGCAGTCGTCTTCGGAAAGGCCAACTGATGCTACCCCTGGGAACGTAAAGGTGAGGTGAGGCGTCGCGGTGTAGTCGGGTGCGATGCGGGCCTTGGGGTTGAGCAGGTTGTGCGCGGCAACACGACTCTCAAGCAGGGCGGTATGCGTATGGCTGCTATGGCCAAGGACGTCACCAGCGGCGTAGATATGGCGTGCGCTGGTTTGGAGGTGGTCGTCGACCTCGATGCCTTTTGGCGTATATTCGACAGTGGCATTCTCGAGCCCAAGGTCAACTGACGGCACGCGTCCGGTAGCAATAAGGACTTCATCGACGTGGATTGATTTTTCTACGCCGCCACGGCTATAGGTAATTCTCTTGCCAATGCCGTCCTTGACGACCATGAGCGTGCGGGTCTGGGTGAGGGACGTGACGCCCTTTTGTTCCTTGATGATTCGCTCCATCAGCACGCCGACTTCTTCATCTTCTTGCGGGAGGATGCGACTGGCGATTTCGGCAAGGTAGACTTTGGTACCGAAGACAGCCATCAACTGGGCGATTTCGACGCCGATGGTGCCAGCGCCGATAATGTACATGCTCTTCGGTGGACGGATGGCTTCGAGGATGGTGCGGGGCGTGAGGTAGGAGACATCCTCGAGTCCCTGAATGTTGGGTGCGATCCAGTGCGAGCCGGTAGCGATCAAAAAGCGTTCGGCAGAAAGATGGCGCCGAGCGACGCTGATTTCGTTGGGTGAAAGGAAGTGTGCTCCGCCGTGATACGTATCGATGCCCTCGTTCTCGTAGTATTTGCGGTTTCCGCCAGCACCCGTACGTTTGACGGCCAGGTCTTTCCAGGCGCGTAGCGACGGGTAGTTGTAGCCCATGGTGCTAGAGCGCAGGCCAAAGCGTGAGCCATGCCGGGCCTCGTCGTACAGCTGGGCGGCGTGAAGGAGTGCTTTGGTAGGAACGTCGCTCCAGTTAGGGGAGTCGCCTCCAAAAGTGTCGGCCTCAATAATAGCAACCCGCTTGCCTGCGCGGGCGGCAATGGTCGCTGCCGCACTGCCACCGGCACCGCTTCCGATGACGATGAGGTCATAATCAAATGCTATTTTTTTTGCCATTGGTTGTTTTCTCCTTACATGACGACGCGGTGATGTTTGTATAAATAGCCGGCCTCTGGGTGGTGGATGTCGAGCGATTCGCTGGCCTTTCGGCGAAGATCGTTACTGGTTACTTCGGGTTTGGCGGCGAGCCACTGTTCTACGCGTTCGCATACTTTGTGAGCGGTCATTTCGGCCTCGCCTTCGGGGCTGCGCACGCTAAGGCATGCGGCGAGCACGCTGGCATGAAGCTTGCCCCGCTCGTAGCTCTCGGTGGGGCGTCTTCCTTCGGCTTTGACGACATCGATGGAAGAGTTCACTAAAGGCCTCCGTAAGCAAAAGCGGTCGTGGAGACGACTTGGTCGACGTATACGTAAAAACCAAGGATCAGCAGGCCGCTGCCGGCAGCAAACTGCAAGAAACGCTTGTTTTGTTCGCGCCATTTTTGAATGCGGCTGAGCTTGTGGCCGCTACCAATCAGCCCGTTGACGATAGCCAGCGAAAGGAGCGAGACGAGAGTGTAGGCCAAAATACCTGCCAGTTGCCACAATGGCTCCAGCTTGATAAGTACCAGCGCACTGATGATAATGGGGGCAATAATAAAGATGAGCTCAGCTATGACGCTGCTGAGTCCCAGGCCGAATGCCTCGGCCGTCTGTTTGGTGGCCTTGGTCCGGTCGCTAAGATAGCGGGCCATGCCGCGCGGGAGCCATAGGCTAGTGCCTTCCTCGCGGCGGTAGTAAAACGCCCACACGGCGACCCCAAGACCTAGCAGCAGGCCGCAGCTGATAGCCCAGGCGACCAAGGGGATATGCGCGCCGAACGCGTGCTGGAAAACAAGTGCCGTAAATGAAAGCAGCAGCATCGTCATGACCGCGACGCCAAAGAAAAAGCCATTCGTAAGCTTTAGTAGGCGTCCATGTGCCGCTTTGCTGCCGATGGCATGGCCGCTCAGCAACGTCAGCATACTTACGCTCAGTTGAAAACTGGCGTGGATGAGTGCGGCAAAGATGATGATAGCGAACGAATTGAACATATTTTTATTTTTAGGCCTACCTCTAAGTCATTTATAGCATAAGCACGGTTGTTTGGTCAAAGTTTAAAGGGTTTGCCTTCCGGGCGGGGGAGTGCGGCAGGTCATGCCGCACTCTACCCCGCCCGGCCACCCGGTCAGAGCTCGAAGGAGGTCATCCTTGCGAGCCGTTCCGCCTGGCCGTCAGTAAGGAGCGTCCTGATCTCTCCCTGGTACGTGCTGAGGTGTTGCCCCAGCATGCGACTGAGCGCTCCCCAGCGTCGTTGGATCAGGGCGCCGTTATCCGCATCGAGTGCAGCAGCGAGGCTCTGCACCTTCTTCTTCGCGGGGCCTTCGAGATTTTTAGCCATCTCACATCCTTGCTTCGGTGAACAGGTGGGTGGTCGAGGTGATTGCTCACCCCCGCTTGCCTGCCGCGGCAGAGAAGCGGGGAAGAACAATCTGAGTTGTTAAAGAAAAACCGAGCTCGCGGTTGAGCTCGGTTTCGGATTTGCTTGGGGTGTATGTGAAACGGAGATCAACCTCTATGCGGGCCTACGAGAAGAATGAGACCGAAAAAGAGGCTCATGCGTTCGCGGATTGTATAGAGGTGATATGTGTTCACGTATCTATTTATAGCGGGGGAGATGCACATTGTCAAACTTTATGGCATAATGCTATTGCTTTTTTAAGTCATTTATGATTAAATAAATACATAAAGCAATAAAAACAAAAAGGAAGCAAACAATATGACATCCACTGACGAAAGTTCAGCAGTTCTTACTGATGCATTCGGGCTCGCCACCTGGAACCGCCCGCGAACCAGCGAAGAGCTCCAAGCCTTCATTACGAGTCATCACAACCAACTGCCAGACGATATTGAAGTTGAATAAACGATGGTGAAGCCGTAAAAGGGAAGTCGATCTTCCCTTTTTATGTGGGCACTCCCCTGCCCTATTTGGTCGTTGCCTTTGAGGCGGACTGGGCCGCGAGCGTGGCGGCGATATACGCCCGGATAGCCATGTACGTATCGGTACCTTCTTGAGGAACGAGGGCGGATTGCCCATCGTACGATGTGTAGTTTGCTATCAAGAGGTTTTCATCAGTACCGCGAATGGAAATGCTTTCGGTGCCGGCGAGGGTCTTGGAAAGGTCGTACAGCCGACGCAGCTGCCCTGCCGAGAAATTGCTCGTGACGTTTCCGGAGAGGCTTTCGAGAAGCGTTGCCAACTTGGAGGGGTTGGTAAGCGTGCTGACCGTCGTCACCTTCGCAAGGAGCGCTTGTACTACTTTGCGCTGGTACTCGGCGCGGTCAAAGTCGCCGCCAGGTAGGCCGTAGGCGACCCGGCCGTCGTACGTGGGGTCGTTTCGCGATCGGACAAGCTTGAGTGCCGTAGCCCCGTCAAGGTGCTGCTTGCCGTTACCGATAGAAAAGCCGATCATCGGGTCGTAAATACCACGCGGGTCGCTGCTATCGATGGTGATATCAATCCCGCCAACGGCATCGATCATCTGTTTGAAGGCCGTGTAGTTAATAAGTACCCGGTGGTGTATGGTCAGGCCGGTCATGTCCTCGACGGTCGATTGCAGCAAATCCATGCCGCCAGTGGTGTATACGGCGTTCAGCTTCATGTAGCTTCCGTTGGCGCTTACCCACATGTCGCGTGGGATGCTGATGAGGGTGAGTTTTTTGGTAGTGACATCGAGGCTGGCGACCATGATGGAGTCGGTCAGTTCGGCGCCGCCATGGCCGGCGTCATCGGCGGAGTTACCAGCAATAAGAATGTTTACGCGACCAGTATCCTCGCCGTTTAGCGGCTCGCTTTTTAACAGCTCGACCGCCGAGCTGCCGGTAGTGATCTTGCCTACCGCGGCATCGGCCTGGTTGTAAAGGGAGTAGGCAAATACGCCGCCGCCAGTCAGTGCGAGGGCGAGGGCAATGAGAACGATTTTCTTCCAATGATTCTTGATCATGAAGTTGACTATAAACCAAGAACCTTAAGGAGAAATGAGTGAGCATAACCGTCGTGCAGCATAAGCTTTTTCCTGTATCATGGAACTATGAACGAAGAACTTGCGATGCAGCATTCAGTGCAAAACCAGTACCAGCCGGAGCCTAGGCGGAACCCGTGGATGAAGCGGATTGTCATGACACTGGTCGTCCTGGTGCTTGTCGGTGGGATTGGGTATGGCGCCGCGCTCGCGTGGCGGCAGTATACCGACGTCAGTAATAAACTCTCTAGCGTACAATCGCAAAACCAAGACCTAAAAACAAAAAACACGCTCCTCGAAAAGCAGGTAGCGGACGCATCGGCAACGCCAGAAATTACCGATACTTTGCCTGGCAACAAGACTATGACATATGCGGATACGCCTGGCAACAGGAACATCCTATGGTGGAGTGCAAGCGCGGCATCGGCGGACAGTAATTATATACGGCTTTCACACAAGGCGTACCAACAGTACATGAACAGCACCGACGCTACTCTTCTTGCCAAAGTATGTGGAAGCGGGAGTGACATGGCCGACCTTTCCTACGGGCTGTTCGATACGACCACGAAAACGATAACCTTGCCGCAAAATCAGAGCTGCCTGGATACGATGGCATCGGCATCCAACACCGACGCTACCTCGCGCGCCGCCGCCCAGAGGATCGTGGACGCGATAAAAACCGACATAGACGCGTTCGTTGAGTCGGTGACTATCAAGTAGTCGCACTCCGCAGAAATTAAAATCACCCCTAGGGGGTGATTTTACATGATTGCTTGGTAGCAGCGACTGGAATTGAACCAGTGACCTTAGGCTTATGAGTCCTACGCTCTAACCAACTGAGCTACGCTGCCATAAACTAGAGATGATTGTAGCAGATTAAACCGTTGTTTTCCAGTAGTTTCCACTCGGTAACGAGCGTGCCATAATAAAGGGATGAAGCGTAGCCAACCTCACCTTTCACCCCAACTCCAACCGGCAGGCCTTGCCGAGTTGCTCGACGGCGACCTTGAAACCATGGCGGTAGGAGATGTGGACGCGACCAACTGCGCGATAACGGCGGCCGATTTGTCGGACGTGCGGCTTGAGAAAGTGCTACTGACCGCCGGGCAGTGCGAGCGGGTGAATGCGCGCGATGTCGTTGTAAAAAACAGCGACTTTTCGGCAACGAATGTTTCCAACGGCTCCTGGAACCGCGTGGAGTTTTCGGGGTGCCGTATGACCGGCGTGGACTTTAGCAAATCGGCGTTGCACGACGTTGTCTTTAAGAGTTGCCTGCTGAACATGGCTAACCTGCGTTTTGCCGATTTGCGCAGGGTGTCGTTTGTCGACTGCACTATGAGCGAGGCTGACTTTTTAGGCGCGCGGCTGGTCGACGTGACGTTCGAGACGAGCGATTTGGAAAAAGCCGTATTCGAAACGGCTTCATGCACCAGGGTAGATCTGCGTACGTCGCAACTCACCGATATCGTTGGCTGGAAATCGCTGAAAGGCGCGACGATCGATAGCGTGCAGCTCATGGGTGCCGCGCCTTATTTGGCAAACGAACTCGGTGTTATCGTAAAATAAATTCAATAAATATGAGAGGGGTTGGGCCCCGCGCGATCACTCGCGCGGGGCGGATGGATGTTGCCAGGACGGGAGCGTCAGCTCTTCTTGCCGCGTCCGATCAGCCTGCCGATGACGCCGGGCCCCTTGTGGCGCCCAGACCTGCTGGTGTCCGGCGGGTCGAGCTCGTCAGACCGGATGGTCCGACTGCTCGTGTCGGTGGCACCGGCGCCCGGATCGCGGGAGACGGTACGGCCGAAGCGCTGGATCATCTCGGCATCGGAGACCTTTTGGCCGGTCTCCTTCTCGGTCTGGAAGCGCGCAGCGCGCAGCTGCTCGTCTGTATAATCTTCACCGCTCACGGTGGTTTACTCCTCGTAGGCAGTACTCCATGGTCGGTTACCTAGGCAACCTTATCTATATTTAAACATATTATAGTAATATAAGCAACACCCTCATGCGACCGCTTGGGTGATATACTAGTACTATCCACGCGATACTCACTGGCACTTGGCTAAGCGTCCCTCGCGATAGGTCGTTCACTGTAATCGTCTTCGGATTTTTGCTAGAAACGGGCAAAAAGACGGGCGAACAATTAAACAAACGTTTCTCTAACTAACTATTTAGAGGATTTTTGTATGAATGACGAAACTTTTTTGAACGAACGGGTCCAAGTGGTTGCCAGTTTTGGCGAAGGACTCAATCTATGCCGACCGCTGGCATTCAAGCGTCCGAGCGGGCGGGAAGTCACCGTGAGCGAGCTGGGCCTACGGCATCCGGCAAACAAAGGCGTGCGAACGGTCCATATTTTTGACGTGACTGACGGAGGTACTGACTACCGGCTGGAGTTTGATACGGAACGGCTCACGTGGCACCTGACGATGGAGGCTGACCACTATGAATAATGGGTCGTACAATATGGGCCGCCCCATGATCATGCATATCGACCTGAATTCGTGTTTTGCGACGGTCGAGCAGCAAGCCCGGCCTATGCTTCGCGGCCGGCCAGTGGCCATTGCCAATCGCCGCACCGAACACACCTCTATCGTGACGGCCAGCTACGAAGCCAAGGCGCTCGGCATCAGCCTAGGCATGAAGGTTCGTGAGGCAAAAAGATTGGCGCCGGAGCTGGTAGTACTTGAAAGCGATCCGCCAAAATACCGGTATGTCTATCACAAGCTGATGGACATCATGAAGCGGTACTCGGCGCACATTACGATGAAGAGCATCGATGAGGGGGTGATTGATTTTTACCAGACGACCGGCGAGATTCAGGAGCGCGATTTGGTGGAGGTGGGTTACGAGATCAAAGACAGTTTATACAGGGAAGTCGGCAAGGTAATGAACTGCAACGTTGGCATTGGACCGAACCGCTTCTTGGCCAAGACGGCAGCGGGGCTGCACAAGCCGAATGGCCTGGATGTCATTGATCATACCAACCTGCGCCAAACGCTAGGCACATTGAAGCTCCGCGACCTGACAGGCATTGCCTCTCATAACGAAGCCCGGCTGAATAAGGTGGGGATCTATACTCCACTGCAGTTTTTGGACGCCGACGCGACCACGCTGCAAAAAATCGTATTCAAAAGCATCGTTGGCCAGCAGTGGCATCGGCGCCTAAGGGGATGGGAAGTCGACGACACGTCGCACGACGTAAAAACGGTGGGGCGGCAATACGTACTGGAAACGCGGGGTATGCCGCGGGCACAAATATTGCAGCGCCTCCATAATTTATGTGAGTCGGTCGGGCATCGCATGCGCTCGCAGGGCAAAGCGGCGCGAGGGGTATTCGTGTACGCCAAGTCACCCACCTCCGGTTACTGGCATCGCCGGCATATGGCGCCCCTTCCCTTTTATAGCAACCAGGCGATTTACGCGCAGGCGGCGCTACTGTTCGTCGAGGCGCCAGAGGATATCAAGGAAATAGGCGTGAGCTGCTACCAACTGGAGGACGACACTGACAAGCAGTTGAGTCTCTTCGGCGACGAGCTGGCTCGGGTCCAGCGCGTCACGGCGGCGATAGATGCGATCAACCAGCGGTTTGGCGACGGCACGTTGCATTCTGCCGATACGCTAGGGACCGAACGCCATGTCAAGCAAAAAATCCCGTTCGGGAGTACGCGTTACCTGTAAAATCTGTTACAATTTAGAAAACATAAGCAAGATATCTTGAGCCCATGAAGAAGACGCGCGGTTTTACGGTTGTCGAACTCCTCATCGTCGTCGCGACGATCGCCATTTTGGCAGGTATCGTTATAGTGGCGTATAACGGCGTGCAGACCAGGGCCAAGCTTGGGAAGATTCAGGCCGATCTAAAGACGGTGCAAAAAATGGTCGAGACGTACAAGACGTTCAACGGTACGTATCCTGTTACCAATGCAAGCCTCAACCCCGATTGGGGTACATCGACCGGTAGGACGGATGCTAAATGCAGCGTGGGTACCAAGACGAGCGACTGGGTGCCTGGGTTGAATGCCTCGCTGCCGCAAAGTGATGGTACTTCGACTGGCGTGGGCGGCTACCCTGGCTGTTATATATACGTGAGCGACGGGACCAGTTATGTCATTTCGGCATGGAACATGCTAAAAGACGTGCAGACATCCACGATGTATCGTCGGCTTGGCCTGCGGGAAATGGACCCCTCGCATACGTCCGGGATATTTTATATATGTAATCACACGGCAGTTGGCGGTAACCCGAGCGGTACGTACTCCGCGTCGTTAGATTACTACAAGCATTCGATGACGATCTCGAACATCACCTCGGGTTTATGTAATGAAACGCCACCATCGGGTGCCTAGCGTCGTATAATAGTGAGTATGAACAAGCGCGTTATTTTGTTGTTTGCAACGGTCTTCGGCATCCTTGGTGGATATCTCCCATCGCTGTTCGGCGACAACGAACTGCTGGACGGCTGGGGAATCTTGGGCGGCCTGGTCGGGGGCATATTTGGTATTTGGGTAGGCGTATACGTTTCTAAACGGTGGGGCTGATGAAATACTTGGTGGCAGTCAGCGGCGGTATCGATTCGGTCGTTTTGCTACATAAACTCGTAACGGCTGGCGAGCACGAACTCATCGTAGCTCATTTTGACCATGGCATTCGCGTTGATTCGGCCGATGATGCACGGTTCGTAAAAGGCCTTGCGAAGAAGTACGACGTGCCATTCGTCATGAAGCGGGAAGAGCTGGGCGAAAAGACGGGCGAGGAACAGGCGCGCACCAGGCGGTATGCATTCCTGCGAGCCGAAGCCAAAAGGCACGACGCGCGGCTGGTAACGGCGCATCATGCCGACGATGTCGTGGAGACGATCGCCATCAATGTTTTGCGCGGTACGGGTTGGCGGGGTTTGGCCGTGCTGGACGCGAGCGACATCACTCGGCCGCTTTTGACCAAGACCAAGCAAGAGCTCCGTGATTACGCGCTTGCCCATCGCCTGGAATGGACAGAGGACAGTACGAACGGGGGAAGTGTGTATTTACGCAACCGGCTTCGCCGCAAAATCACCGCTTCCCTGCCCTACGAAGACAAGCGTTCCCTCCTGAATGCGTGGCAACGACAGCTTCGGCTAAAACATGAGATCGATACGGAACTGCAGGCCGTCACGGAGAGTGACGTGCAATCCCGCTACTTCATGACGCACATTGGTCCTGCCGAGGCGCTGGAACTGCTGCGGCTTGTCATCCGAAGGGAGAGTGGCGTGGGAATTACCCGCCCGCAGGCAGAGCGTGCGCTCATAGCAATAAAGACCGCTCGTCCCAGGACATCGTTTGATGTTGCCGAGGGCGTGTCGCTAGAGTTTACACCCCGGACGGTTATTGTTAAAACCCCTTGAGGGGTGCTATTATAAAACAAGTAGGATTTTCTTAGCAGAACCGATCATAGGAAGGATAGACCAAATTTTTTATGCCAAAGCCACAAACTCCTAAAAATAAGATGAGTAACGCTATTCGCCTTACCCTTTTCTGGGCCGTACTAGTGTTTATCGTGCTCGTCGTTATTGCCATTACCTCGCCTCACGGCAGCTTGAAGGACGTTCCGATTTCTGATGTCATCCAGCGTGCGAATAGCGGCCAGGTAAGCAAGCTCGAAATCCAGGGCAACGATATCAAGGTAACGCCGAAAGGCCAAAAGCAGGCGACTGAGAAATCAGTCAAAGAAGGTGGCAGCAGCTTGTACGAACAGGGGCTTGAACACAACAAGACCGAAGTAATCGTCAGCCAGCCGTCGGAAGTTGGGTCAACGCTTTGGAACTTGGCTATCATTATCGTTCCGGTCGTGTTAATCGCTGGGTTCTTCATGTTCATGATGCGCCAAGCGCAGGGGCAAAACAACCAGGCAATGGGCTTCGGCAAGTCGAAGGCCAAGCTGTACGGCATCGACAAAGAAAAAGTCGTGTTCGACGATATTGCCGGCAACGATTCCGCCAAGCAAGACCTCGAAGAAGTCGTCGACTTTTTGAAACATCCTAAAAAGTACGAAAGCCTTGGTGCCAAGATTCCTAAGGGAGTACTGCTCGTTGGTAACCCTGGTACTGGTAAGACTATGCTAGCTAGGGCTGTTGCCGGTGAAGCGAACGTGCCGTTCTTCTCGATTTCCGGTTCGGAATTCGTTGAGATGTTCGTAGGTGTCGGTGCTTCACGTGTCCGCGACCTGTTTGCAAAGGCAAAAAAGAACGCTCCAGCCATCATCTTCATCGATGAGATCGACGCCGTCGGCCGTCGTCGCGGCAGCGGCATGGGCGGTGGGCACGACGAGCGCGAGCAAACGCTCAACCAGATCCTGGTAGAGATGGACGGTTTCGAGACCGGCACGAACGTCATCGTACTTGCCGCTACTAACCGCGCCGACGTACTTGACCCAGCATTGCTTCGTCCAGGTCGTTTTGACCGACGTACGAACATCATGCTGCCAGAACGAAAAGACCGCGAAGCAATCCTTAAGGTGCACGCAAAGAACAAGCCGGTCGATGAAACCGTCAACATCGAGGCTCTTGCTGCCAAAACCGCAGGTTCAAGCGGGGCCGACCTTGCCAACATGATGAACGAGGCGGCAATCGTGGCCGCTCGCCGCAATGCTAAGAAAATCAGTAACGCTGACCTTACCGAAGCCTTTGAAAAAGTAGCTATCGGCCCTGAGCGCAAGACCAAGGTCATGAACGAGGCCGAGAAAAAAATGACTGCCTACCACGAAGCTGGTCATGCTATCGTCGGCCACGTGCTGCCGGATAGCGACCCGGTCCACAAGGTGACTATCATTCCTCGTGGTGGTACTGGCGGCGTGACATGGTTCTTGCCACCTGAAGACCGTAGCTACACGAACGTGTATGAGTTCAAGGATATTCTCGCCCGTGCCATGGGTGGCCGCGTTGCCGAAAAGATGATTTACGGTGCTGATGGCATCACGACCGGAGCCGGAAGCGACCTGCGCAAGGCGACCGAAATCGCCCGTGACATGGTGATCGAACAGGGTATGGGCACCAAGCTTCGCGACCAAGTCTTCCACGAAGACAACGGCGGCATGGTATTTGACAAAATTACCCACGAACGCCTTACAGCGATGATACGGCCAAGGAAATCGACGGTGAAGTCGAGACCCTCATCAAAGAAGCAGCCCGGCGCGCCGAAGCAGTCATTACGCACAACCGTGCCAGCCTCGATAAGCTTGCGAGCGCTCTTCTTGAAGCCGAAACCCTCGAGGAAGATAAAGTCCGCCAACTCCTGAAAGACGCCAAACTACCAGCGGAGGCCAAGCTTCACTAGGAGATAGGTTGGCTGACTTATGGGTAGAGTACGAAGCGCCGTCGCCAAGGCAAATATCAAGTTATCGGTCTCGCACGCAGCAACGCTGCTTGCGGGATCTTTGCTGACATCGAGCCTGTTAGGATTGTTCCGTGACCGCCTGCTCAATAGTTACTACCTAAAAACGTATCCCGTCGGTATCGACGCGTATACCGTCGCCTTTACGATTCCGGATTTCATGTTCGTTATTTTGGTATCCGGCGCGCTCAGCGTGACGTTCATTCCTGTCTTTAACCAACGCTTGGTGACGGGCAACAAAAAGTCGGCATGGGAACTTTCGACCAGCTTGGTAAATTTCATGGCGCTCGTGACGCTGATTGCTAGCATCCTTATTATTATCTTTGCCGACCCGCTGGTCAGTTACATCGTCGGGCCAGGACTGGACGAGTCTGGCCATAGCTTGGCAGTAAGCATGATGCGCGTCATCGCGGTCAACCCATTCCTGTTTGCCGTAGCGACGGTGATAGCCAGCATGCAGCAAGCGGTCGGTCGCTTTACGTTTTACGCGTTGGCGCCGACGATTTACAACCTCGGCATTATTATCGGGACGGTATTCTTTACGGGCGGCATCAATATATTCGGCTGGCAGGTGTTCGACGGCGGCATCATGGGCGTGGCGCTCGGTGTCGTCTTGGGGTCGATAATGCAACTCGTGGTCAGCTCTATCGGGTTGATGGGCCTCGGCTTCGACTACCAGTTCAAGATTTTTTGGAAGAACAAAGGGTTTCGGCAGGTACTCCGGCTTCTTCCTCCTCGCTCGCTTGACCAAGGAGCCGACTACCTGAACGGCATCGTCGAAATGAACCTCGCGTCGCGCATGGTCGCAGGAACGGTGCGTTCGTACCAACAGGCAACGACACTGCACCTGATGCCGATCAACCTTATTGGCGTGGCTATCAGCACGGCGGCATTCCCAAAGATGACTGAGCGCCTAAGCCAGGGGCGCCCCGATTTGTTCAAGTCGGAATTGCAGTCTGTCCTAAGGGTGATTATCTGGCTGGCGCTACCGGTGGCGACGATAACGTATTTTGCCCGTGGGTACGTCGTGAACTTTTTGGTCAATGGTGGTGATCCACTTATCGCAGGCTTGCTGGGAACGCTGGTCGTAGCTATTCTGTTTCGTTCTATCTATTATATCGCTGCCAAGAGCTTTTACGCGCAGCAAGATACCAAGACGCCGTTGTATATCTCGATTTTTTCCATTAGCCTTAACATTGCGCTCGCGGTGGTATTTACCATGCAGTGGAACATGGGCGCCTATGGGCTCGCTTGGGCGCAGTCGATCGTGGCATTCGTTGAGGTGATGGTGTTGTTTTGGATCATGTCGCGGCGTATCGGGGGCTTGTTCGACATTGGTTTCATGCGGGCGGTGTGGCGCATGGCAAGCGCGACCGGGTTCATGGCGGTCGTCAGCTACATCGCAGTGCAAGTGTTCCAGCTGGGCGCGAACGACCAGAGCTTTCTGGCGACTTTCCCGAAGTTCCTTTTGATCGTCGCAATCAGCCTTAGCGCGTATGTTTTGTTCAGCCGCATACTTAAGCTGCCTGAGGCTGATCCGGTAATCGCGCGTGCCAAAAAAGTGTTGTTCGGCCGTGTGCGGTCGTAACCGCGCTATCTTTATTACCCATAAAATGGTATAATTTACCCTTGAACTATGGACCAATCCCACATTAGAAATTTTTGTATCATCGCGCATATCGACCACGGCAAGTCGACGCTTGCTGACCGCATGCTCGAGATGACTGGCACCGTGCAGCATCGTGACATGAAGTCGCAACTGCTTGACAGTATGGATTTGGAGCGCGAAAAGGGAATTACCATCAAGTTGGCGCCGGTCCGTATGGAGTACAAGGGCAACGACCTGAACCTTATCGACACTCCGGGGCATGTAGATTTCAGCTACGAAGTATCACGCAGCCTTGCCGCTTGCGAGGGTGCGATTTTGGTGGTAGATGCCAGCCAGGGAATCCAGGCGCAGACGCTCGCCAATGTGTACTTGGCACTAGCGGCCGACCTTACGATCATCCCAGTCTTGAACAAGATCGACCTGCCTGCATCGGATGTTCCGCGAGTGAGTGCCGAAGTGATCAACCTGCTTGGCTGCCGCGAGGAAGACATCTTGAAAATCAGCGCCAAAACAGGCGAAGGCGTGCCCGACGTTTTGGATGCTGTCGTCGAACGGATCGCACCGCCGCAGGGCGAAACGGCCAAGCCGACCCGAGCGCTTATTTTTGATAGCTACTACGACGATTACCGCGGGGTTATTTTGTACATGCGCGTCGTGGATGGTCAGATCAAAAAAGGTGACACCATTGAAATGCTCGCCACTGGTGCCAGCGGACTGGCGCTGGAAGTCGGCGCGTTGAGTCCGACCATGAAGGCTGGGGCGGATATCGCGACGGGCGAGATCGGCTACATCGTTACCAACCTCAAGACGACGCGTGATGCCAAAGTGGGCGACACGGTGACAGTCAAGCGTGCTCATGCCGAGGCAGCGCTACCTGGCTACCAGAATGTCAAGCCGTTCGTGTATGCAGGGTTCTTCCCTGTTTCCAACGAAGATTACAACGACCTCAAAGAGGCGGTAGAAAAACTTTCGATGAGTGACTCTGCTTTGCAATTCGAGCCGGAAAACTCGCCGGTGCTTGGTTTTGGGGTGCGCATCGGCTTTTTAGGGCTGTTGCATATGGATATCATTCGCGAGCGCCTGGAGCGCGAGTATGACCTCGACTTGGTCGTTACCAACCCCTCAACCGACTACCAGGTGACGCTTAACAGCGGCGAAGAGACCGACATCAAATCGGCAAGCGAACTGCCTGACGCTACGAAAATAAAAGAGATTCGCGAGCCATGGATTAACGGCGAAATCGTCGTGCCGCAAGAGTACATCGGGGCAGTCATCCAACTGGTCGTTTCCAAACGTGGCCTGCAAAAGAACCTCAGCTATATCGACGAGCGCGCGCTTATATCGTTCGAGGCGCCGCTAGCCAACCTGTTGACCGACTTTTATGACCAGCTGAAGTCGGTGACGAGCGGCTTTGGGAGCTTTAACTACGAGCTTTCCGAGTATCGTACGGAAGATTTGGTGAAGGTGGACTTTTACGTTGCTGGAGAAATTATCGACGCCCTGAGCATCATGGCGCATCGTAGCGAATCGCAGCGTGTCGGACGCGAAGTAGTAGACAAGCTAAAAGAAGTCATCCCACGCCAGAACTTCCAGGTGAGTTTGCAGGCGGCGATCGGTGGCAAGTTTATTGCTCGTGCCGACCTTAGCGCGTATCGAAAAGACGTGACGACAGGACTGTACGGCGGTGACGTGTCGCGCAAGAAAAAGGTCTTGGCCAAGCAGGCAAAAGGCAAGAAGCGTATGAAGCGTTTCGGCAAGGTGGACATTCCGTCCGAAGCCTTTACCGTGCTTTTGAAAAAATCCTAGTTTCTAAGCGCCAAGCGTTGCTTTTAAGAACAGGCGAGCGAGGATGCTTTCGATGACCTCGTGCTTTTCGGCGTCGCTGTTTACTTCGATGAGTAGGCCTTGCTGGCGGTATACTTCGATGACTGGGAGGGTCTTTTTATTGAACTCTTCGATTCGGGTAGCAAGAACGTGCTCGGCGTCGTCGGCGCGTTGTCCGCGGTCGCCTTTGGCTTGTGATTTTTGCCAACGTTTGTAGAGGACTTCTTCGCCCAAGTGGAGGTAGATTACTGCTTTGGTGGGGTGGTTGCTTGCTTGGGTAGCCTGCAGCACGCCCTCTTCTTCGCCGATCCAACGGCCCACCGAACTCAGGATGAGGGGGCGGTTTTCGAACTCGGGCTTGGAAAGGTATGGCGTAACGATACGAAGATAATCTTCGGTTGGGAACAGCTTGCCTGCGTCGAGGCCCTTTTTTAGCTCGGGTGGGATGGTGCTATTACGCAGTATATCGCCGCCGCCAAGAAGAGGAGCGTCGAACAGTTGCGAAAGGGTGGCGCCGTGAGTGTCTTTGCCGGCGAATGGGAGGCCAAAAATATTAATCGAGCCGGTGCCAAGCCAGTCTTTGATGGTCGAGAGAGGTCTGCTGGTAAATAATGCGTCTTCCATACACACAGTATAAGTGATGCCACCTCTTGGCGCAAACTCTGGCACTCGTACGGAAAGAGTGCTAAAATGAAGCTATGACCGATCGCCAACTCGCCATTCTTACCGCTATTATCGAGCAGTACGCTGAAATTGCCGTGCCTGTCGGCAGCGTTACGCTCGCGAAGCTGTTCGGTGTCTCGAGCGCGACGATCCGTAGCGAAATGGTCCGCCTCGAGGAAATGGGATTGATCATGCAGCCGCACACGAGTGCTGGTCGTATTCCTACTGACAAAGGGTATCGCGTGTACGTCAACAGTATTACGGCGGCGGAAGGTGAAGACATGCCTGCCCTCGATCGCAGTGCGAGAGCGATCGAAGCACGGGTGGCGACGCACAACGACTCCGCTTCGCGGGCAATTCGCAGCGCCGTCGACAGCCTGGTCGATTTGACCCAAAACCTTGGCATCGCGACCATTGGCGATCAGCTATACATGAGTGGCATCGGCAATCTTTTCAGCCAGCCTGAGTTTGCCCAGGGGACACATACCCAAGCAGTAGCACGGCTTCTCGACAATCTTGAGCCGTGGCTCCGCGAGGCGGCGCCAAACGAGCCGTTGAACGTGTACATCGGTGCCGAAAATCCTATCGGCAAGACCAGTGGTGCCAGCTTGATTATCAGCCGGTTCCGTTCGCCGTATTCCGATAGGAGTTACATCGGGGTACTTGGTCCTACCCGCCAAAGTTATGGCCGGGTGATGCGGCTCGTCCGGCATGCGGGTGCGATGTTAGAAGAAGTATTATAGTTTTTAGCAGGAGGCCTTGTGGCAACGAAAAGCAACAAATCAGACGAACTTGAGCAGCAGATTGCTGAACTTACCCAAGATTTACAACGTACGCGTGCGGATTTTGAGAATTATCGCAAACGTGTCGAGCTCGAAAAAACGGCTGCCCGCGAGGCCGGCCAGTCGAGCACCGTGCTAAAGCTTTTGCCGGTCGTCGACAATATCGAGCGCGCTATCGCTCATGTCCCTGACGAGCTAAAAGATAACAAGTGGGCACAGAGCGTCGCCAGTCTTACGAAAAACCTTGATAAGTCGCTTGATGCCCTGAACCTTAAGCGTATCGATGCCGAAAAAGGAAGCGACTTTGACCCAGAACTGCACGAGGCTATACAGTTTGATGATGAAGCCCAGGGTGACAAAGAAGTGATCGAAGAAGAGCTGCAGGCCGGCTACCTGCTGAATGGCCGCCCTATCCGCCATGCGATGGTAAAAGTCACCCGTAAGTAGAGTCTTGTTCGCCCCATGGCCACGAGGGTATAGTGGAAGCATGGGTGAAATTCGCAAGCAAGTCGAAGCCGGCGACCGGCCGGAAAGAACTAATGAACCAGACGAGGATATTCCACGGTATCTGCGTATTAAATTGAGCCAGATAGACTTCGTGAGTCCCGTCGGCGCGCTTCACGCGAGCCAACATACTCCCGAGCTGACGCTGGCACCAAAGACGTCCGAGGTGTGGCGAGATTGGCGTGAAGACTTGGGCAGGCGGATCGCGAGAACGGCCGAACGTGCGGATCAGGTCTTGGAGGATGTAACCTCCTAGGGTAGGATGACCGAACATTGTTGGCACTCTTGACATGAGAGTGCCAATTTTCTTACAATAGATATATTGGCAATCTATATAGTAGAGTGCTAAAATAAAATCATATACAGTTTTTGAACGTCTAACAAAAGGAGAGTATACCTATGGGTAAAATTATCGGAATCGACCTTGGTACGACCAACAGCGCTTTTGCGTACATGGTCGCCGGCAAGCCGGAAGTAATTGCCAACGCCGAGGGTAACCGTACGACGCCAAGCGTCGTGGCTATCAACAAAAACGGCGAACGCTTGGTCGGCCAAGTGGCCCAGCGCCAACGCGTGACTAATGCCAAGAACACTATTTACGGCGTCAAGCGTCTTATCGGACGCAAGTGGAGCGACGACGAAGTCCAAAAAGACCTCGACATCATGCCGTACGAGATCGTAAAGAAGGGCGACGGCGTAGCCGTAAAGATGGGCGACAAAGAGTACACCCCCGAAGAAGTCAGTGCCATGATTCTTTCTAAGATCAAAGCTGACGCCGAGGCATTCCTGGGCGAAAAGGTATCCGAGGCGGTCATTACCGTGCCTGCTTACTTTGACGACAGCCAGCGCCAGGCAACCAAAGACGCCGGCAAGATTGCTGGCCTAGAGGTGAAGCGTATCATCAACGAGCCGACCGCTGCTGCGCTTGCTTACGGCCTCGAGGGCAAAAAAGAAGAAAAAATCGCTGTCTTTGACCTTGGTGGCGGTACGTTCGACGTCTCCGTGCTCGAACTTGGCGACGGCGTGTTCGAAGTTCGCTCGACCAACGGCGACACGCACCTTGGTGGCGAAGATTTTGACAACCGTATCGTCAACCACTTCATCGACGTATTCAAGCAGCAAGAAGGTGTTGACCTCAAGAACGACAAAGCTGCCATGCAGCGCTTGAAGGACGAAGCTGAAAAAGCCAAAAAAGAGCTTTCGAGCACGCCAGAGTACGAAATCAACCTGCCGTTCATTACCGCCGACGCTGACGGCCCGAAGCACTTTGAGTACAAGCTGACCCGTGCCAAGCTGGAAGAACTGGTCAAAGACCTGATCGACCGCCTCGCGGGCCCTGTTGAAAAAGCGCTCAAAGATGCCGGCATGAACGCCAGTGAAATCAACGAGGTCGTGCTTGTAGGTGGTATGACCCGCATGCCGGCAGTCGTCGAAAAAGTAAAAGCTATCTTTGGGAAAGACCCACTAAAGGGCGTGAACCCAGACGAAGTTGTTGCTGTCGGTGCCGCTATTCAAGGCGGCGTGCTGCAGGGCGACGTGAAGGATGTGCTGCTTCTCGACGTAACGCCACTAAGCCTTGGTATCGAAACCATGGGCGGCGTTTCGACCAAGCTGATCGAACGCAATACGACCATCCCGACGAGCAAGTCGCAAACATTCTCGACTGCTGCCGACAACCAACCGCAGGTAGAGATTCATGTGCTGCAAGGCGAGCGCGAGATGGCAAACGACAACAAGTCGCTTGGCACGTTCGTTCTTGATGGTATCGCCCCGGCACCACGCGGCGTGCCCCAAATCGAAGTGACCTTCAGCCTTGACGCTAACGGTATCCTCAACGTGACCGCCAAGGACAAGGGAACGGGCAAAGAAAACTCCGTGACCATCCAAGATAGCGGTAACATGAGCAAGGAAGACATCGAAAAGGCGCAAAAAGAAGCCGAGGCACACGCCGACGAAGACAAGAAAAAGCGTGAGGCCGTCGATGCTCGTAACACCTTGGAAAATGCGATTTACCAGGCCGAAAAAATGCCCGACGAATACAAGGACAAGATTTCCGAGGACGACGTGAAGGTCATCAAGGAAGCAGTCGAAGAGGCCAAAAAGCACGAGAAGTCCGACGACAAGGAAGAGCTTGAAAAAGCGGCAAAAGAGCTGATGGAAAAACTGCAAACTATCGGCGCGAAGCTGTACGAAGCCGCAGCCAAAGAGGAGAAACCCGAAGAGGCAACCGAAGGCGACAAAAAGGCCGACGAGCCTGTAGAGGGTGAAGTCGTCGACAAAGACGACAAAAAATAGTCGCTCGCTAAAAACCAGTAAAAAATCCCACGACGTGTGGGATTTTTTATTTGACTTTGTTACGCATTGGATGTATACCTGATGGAAAGCAAAGCCACCACACCGGGCTTTTTATTAAATTTTAGCGTAGGGGCAGCATGGCGACACTCGAGCGGGCAATTGAAATAGCACACGAAGCACACGCGAAGGACAAGCCGCGCCGTAACGGCGAACCGTATGTGGCGCATCCGATGCGGGTGATGGAGAAAGCGCGCAAACTAGGCTATCCGGTGCGAGTGCTGATTGTTTGCGCCCTTCATGACGTACCCGAGAATAACGAGGACTGGCAATTGGAGCGACTGCGTGCCGAGGGGTACGAGGATGAAGTACTCGTGCCGCTTGACCATGTTACGCGACGAGAAGGAGAGGAGTGGTCCGACTATATCCACCGCGTGGCACAAAACCAAGAAGCGACGATAGTAAAAGAGCTCGACATGGAAGATAACCTCGAAGACGACCCCACCGAAAAGCAAGTGAGAAAGTATGGCGAGGCCGCCTTGGTCCTTGCCCGGATGAGAGCGATATATAATTAGCTTCCCACCTTTTCTTGCAAGGAGTACAATGTACTTAAGCTTTGAGAGGCGAAAAACAAAAAAAGGAGGAGGGGTATGAGCTCGCTTAAGATAGCCGTATCACAAATGGCAATTACGGCGGATTGCCGTCAAAACAGCAAGACGATCCAGGAGCTTATGAGGCGTGCCAGCGAAGAAGGCTGCACGCTTATTCAATTTCCCGAAGGAGCACTTAGCGGCTACGCGAAAGAGCAGGTGGGCGATTGGTTGGATGTCGACTGGATCATGCTCGAAGATGAGCTGGAGGCGGTAAAAAAGGCGGCCAAACGGTTTAATATTTGGGTGGTCGTGGGCAGCGCGTATCGGCTTTCCGACCCCGAGTGGCCATACAATGCGTTGTATGTCATCTCCGACCAAGGGGAAGTCGTGGCCCGTTACGACAAACGGATATTGTCGTTTACCGAACAACGTGACTGGTACAGCGCAGGCCAAAAACAAGTGCTATTTACGGTCAACGGAATGACGATCGGCTTGGTGCTCTGCATCGAAGTCCAATTCCCGGAACTGTTTGACGCTTATCGTCGGGCACATGCCGACGTGGTCTTGCTATCAGCCTATAGCGATAACCCGATGTTCGGTATTACCGCGCAGGCACATGCCAGCATCAACAATATGTGGATCGGGTTTTCAGTACAAAAGAACGACCAGGTGCAGAGCTCGCTGATTGGTCCCGACGGCAATGTACAAGTGAGTGCCTCTGACGATTTGGCGATTGGCACGATCGACCCGAGTGATGAGCGGTGGAGAATTTCACTGACCAAGGCTCGTCCATGGCGCCAAAAAGTGCGTGATTCTGGCTATTTATCGCATGATATACTTTAGGATATGAAAGCGCGGACACACGACATTGCGGCGGCAACGGGGCTTTTGGCGGTCATAGTAACGCTGCCAGAGCTGCCAACGGTTACGCTGTCGACAGCGGTCATCGCGCTTATTGCCAATCAAGTTGGTGGTATCGTTCCGGATATCGACCAGCCGACAGCGCCGTTTTGGCGTAATCTTCCGATTGGCGGCGTTTTTGGAAAAGTCATTGGCAAGATGCTGGGCGGCCATAGGTTTTTGACCCACTCTATCCTGGGGCTTTTCTTGGTGGGTTTTTTGTTCAAGATGCTGCTGTTGTTCTTGCAACCCATCATGCCCCACGTGCAAATTGACTATGTGTGGTGGGCACTGATGATCGGTATGGTATCGCATCTTGTCATGGATAGTTTTACGAAGGAAGGCGTGCCGTGGCTGCTTCCTATCCCTATTAAGTTTGGATTTCCACCGCTGAAGCGTTTTCGCGTGACGACAGGCAAGTGGACGGAGAACCTAGTGGCGCTCCCCATTCTTATCATCGTTGCTGCCACCATAAGCCTGCTGTGGTATTCTGAGTTGCTTGATTTTTTACACCATCACATTACGCGCTAGCCAATAAGCTTGAGGCCGGTGGTGTCGTCGAACGTTCGGGGGAGCGGCGCCGAAAGCGGCGTAACATGCAACTCGCCGGTAAGCCCGATAACCAGGGATTTTACATGGC
>Ga0075368_10000095_pt1 | contig 22249 bp, 25 predicted proteins | sample EndMethybrTD3033_FD_71518 | JGI IMG/M metagenome (GOLD analysis project Ga0075368, IMG submission 71518) | Populus endosphere microbial communities from Tennessee, USA - Endosphere MetaG P. TD hybrid TD303-3 | ecosystem: Host-associated > Plants > Roots > Endosphere | place: USA: Tennessee... | reverse complement strand
AAGTGGGCTTCAACCATCCCGGCCAGACCGAGTTTGTCGCCGCCGCCTGCGGCGTGGCGGCGGACGACGCGGTGATGATGCTCGCCGGCCCCAGCCTGCGCACCGTGCCGCTGACCGTCCACCTCGCGCTCGCCGAAGTGCCGGCGAAGCTGACTACGGAACTGATCCGGCGGCGCTGCGCCATCGTTGCAACGGCATTGCGAAGCGACTTCGGCCTGGAAAATCCCCGCCTCGCCCTCGCCGCGCTCAACCCGCATGCGGGCGAGGATGGCCGCTTCGGCGACGAGGAACGGCGGATCATCGCACCGGCCATCGCCGCGCTTCGGGCCACAGGGATCGACGCGACCGGCCCTCACCCCGCCGACGCATTGTTCGCTCCCCATGCGCGCGGCGCTTATGACGTGGCCTTGTGCATGTACCACGATCAGGCGCTTATTCCCCTGAAGGCGCTGGATTTCGACAATGGCGTCAATGTGACGCTGGGGCTTCCGGTCATCCGCACTTCGCCCGATCACGGCACCGCCTTCGCCATCGCCGGGCAGCGCCGGGCCAATGCCGGTGCGACCATCGCCGCGCTCCGCCTCGCCGGCGAATGCGCCAGCCGGCGAGCTGCGGGATGACCCTGCCTCCCTTACGCGAAGTCATCGCCCGCCACGGCCTCTCGGCCTCGAAAGCGCTGGGCCAGAACTTCCTCTTCGACGAACAGCTCCTCGGCCGGATCGCCGCAATTCCGGGAGATTTGAAGGATCGCCCGGTGCTGGAGGTCGGCCCCGGCCCCGGCGGCCTCACCCGCGCCCTGCTGCGTGCCGGCGCCCGCGTGACGGCGGTGGAGATGGACCGCCGCTGCCTGCCCGCGCTCGCCGAACTGGAAGAGGCGTTCCCCGGCCAGCTCCGCGTGATCGAAGGCGACGCGCTCAAGATCGATCCCGCGACGCTGTTCGACGAACCCTACGCGATCGTCGCCAACCTGCCCTACAACGTCGGCACGGCGCTGTTCACCGGCTGGCTTTCGGGCGAAACATGGCCGCCGCGCTGGTCCTCGCTGACGCTGATGTTCCAGCAGGAAGTCGCCCAGCGCATCGTCGCGGAGCCGGGCGGATCGGCTTACGGCCGGCTGGCAGTGCTCGCCCAGTGGCGTTCGGCCGCCAAGCTGGCGCTCAAGGTCCACCGCAGCGCCTTTACCCCGCCGCCTAAGGTCATGTCGGCGATCGTCCACGTCACCCCCGCCGCCATGCCCGAAGGCGTGTCCGCCCGCATGCTGGAGCGCGTGACCGAAGCGGCTTTCGGCCAGCGGCGAAAGATGCTGAGGCAAAGCCTCAAAGGCTTGCCGAACGCGCTCGCCGCGCTGGACAGCCTGGGCATCGATGCGCAGCGCCGCGCGGAAACGCTGACCGTGGCGGAATTCGTGGACATCGCGCGCGAACTCTCGCCCGGCGGGCGGGAACGGCTTGCCGAAGAACACGTTTCGGACATTTAGGAGAAAGCGGATGAAACTGCTGCGTTGGACTTTGGCAGGGGCCTCGGCCTACGTGGTCTACAAGTACACCATCGGCAAGAAGGGCAAGGGGGAGGACGTCTTCACCTCGCCCGAAAGCGACGAAGACGGCGGTCTCGCCCCGGCGCGCGAAAGCGCCGCCCCGCCGAAGCGGACGAAGCGCCGCAAGGCGGATTGAGGCGGAACTTCGCCTGCCCTCCGGAAAAGTAACGCAACCATCATCGTCATTGCGAGCGAAGCGGGGCAATCCAGGGCGGCACACCAGGCCCTGGATTGCCCCGCCACTTCGTGGCTCGCAATGACGAAAATCGGGTAAGGCGCCTCTGCCTGAACAGAGGCGCCGTCAACTCAAACTCAGGCCGCCGCCTTCTTCTTCTGGCGCCAGGCGTGGAGGAGCGGCTCGGTGTAGCCGTTGGGCTGCTCGACGCCCTTGAACACCAGGTCGCAAGCTGCCTGGAAAGCCATGCTGGTATCCCAGTTGCCCACCATCGGTTCATAAAGCGGATCGCCGGTATTCTGGCCATCGACCTTGGCCGCCATGCGCTGGAGCGAATCCATCACCTGCTCCTTCGAGCAGACGCCGTGGAGCAGCCAGTTGGCCATGTGCTGTGAAGAAATGCGCAGTGTCGCGCGGTCTTCCATCAGGCCCACGTCGGTGATGTCCGGCACCTTCGAGCAGCCGACGCCCTGGTCGATCCAGCGCACGACATAACCCAGCAACCCTTGTGCGTTGTTGTCCAGCTCGGCCCGCACTTCCTCTTCGGACCAGTTGGCGCCCGCCGCGAGCGGGATCGTCAGCAGGTCGTCCAGGCTCGGCACCGGCTGTCCGGCCAGTTCCTTCTGGACGCCGAACACGTCGACATCGTGATAATGCATGGCGTGAAGCGTCGCGGCGGTGGGCGACGGCACCCAGGCGGTATTGGCGCCGGTGCGCGGATGGCCGATCTTCTCGACCATCATCGCGGCCATGCGATCGGGCGCGGCCCACATGCCCTTGCCGATCTGCGCGCGGCCCGAAAGCCCGTGCTTGAGGCCGATGGCGACGTTGCGCTTTTCATAGCTGGCGATCCAGGCCGAACCCTTGATGTCGGCCTTGCGGATCATCGGGCCGGCGCGCATCGAGGTGTGGATCTCGTCGCCGGTGCGGTCCAGGAAGCCGGTGTTGATGAAGACGATGCGATCCTTCACAGCCTGGATGCAGGCTGCCAGGTTGGCGCTGGTGCGGCGCTCCTCGTCCATCACGCCCACCTTCACCGTGTGGCGCGGCAGGCCGAGCAGGTCTTCGACCGCATCGAACAGCGCGTTGGTGAAGGCCACTTCCTCGGGCCCGTGCATCTTGGGCTTCACGATGTAAGTGCTGCCGGTGCGGCTGTTGCCGTACTTGCCGAGGCCACGCACGTCTTGCGCGCTGATCGCGCTGGTGACGACGGCATCCATGATGCCCTCGGGAATCTCGCTGCCATCGGGCAGCAGGATCGCCGGATTGGTCATCAGGTGGCCCACGTTGCGCACGAACAGCAGGCTGCGGCCGGGCAGCGAGAACTTCGCGCCGTCCACACCGGTCCATTCGCGGTCGCCTTCCAGCGCGCGGGTCATGGACTTGCCGCCCTTTTCGAAAGTGTCGGACAGATCGCCGCGGATCACGCCCAGCCAGTTGCGATAGGCGACCAGCTTGTCTTCGGCGTCCACGGCCGCGACCGAATCCTCGAGGTCGACGATCGTGGTGAGCGCCGCTTCCAGCACGATGTCGGCAATGCCGGCCATGTCGCCGGCGCCCACCGGGTGCGAACGATCGAACACGATCTCGATATGAAGACCGTTGTGCCGCAGCAGCAGACCCTTAGTTCCGTTCTCGGCTTCCTTGCGGCCGACAAGCTGGCCCGGTTCGGCCAGTTCGGGATCGCCCACGCCGTCCCAGCTCGACCAGCTGCCGCCGGCCAGCGGCACCGCGCGATCCAGGAATGCGCGGCCGGCGCGGATCACCGCGGCGCCCCGCTCCGCATCGTAGCCGCCCGGCTTCGCCGCCGGTGCGTCGAGCGCATCGGTGCCGTAATAGGCGTCATAAAGGCTGCCCCAGCGCGCATTGGCGGCATTCAGCAGGAAACGGGCATTGAGCACCGGCACGACGAGTTGCGGCCCGGCGGACAGCGCGATTTCCTCATCGACGTTCTGCGTCGTCACCTGGAAATCGGCCGGTTCGGGGACCAGGTAACCGATCTCGGCCAGGAACGCGCGATATTCGGCGGCGTCGACCGGCTTGCCGGCGCGCGCGACATGCCAGGCGTCGATCTGCGCCTGGATGGCGTCGCGCCTGGCCAGCAGCGTGCGATTGGTCGGCGCGAACTTGGCGAGCAGCGCAGCGAAACCGTCCCAGAACGCATCGGCGGGCTTGCCTTGCGGGGCCAGCACTTCCTCGTCGATGAACCGCGCCAGCTCCGCATCGATGTTAAGTCCGGAGCGCTCAATCCTGTCTGCCATTTCGCCTCGTCATGCATTGCGCCGCGCGTCGCCGATCGCGGCAGGAATCCGACACTTCGCTGGGCTGAAATTCCCAGGAAGGAACGGGGCCGCCTATGACCCAAGGCCGGGGCGAAGGCAACAGAGCGTTCGGCGGCGCGCACCTCCCTCCCACCGTTCGGAGTGTCCCATGGCCAGCCGACATTCCCCCTCGCCGTCGGCCCGATTTACAGTTACCTTTGCATTAACCATTAATCTTAATGCTACTGCCGCGCATAACGGTCGCTTCCGGCAGTTGGCACGATGGTTGCTACATCGTTCAGCCAGGAAGGGGGATGAATGATCCGGAAGCTGTCACGTCTGTTTGTTATCCGGACGCGGATCGAGGCCTTCCTCATCATCTATGCCCTGGCCCTCGGCGCGGTCGAGCGTGGCAGCGTCTACCTGCGGCAATATCCGGGCTGGGGCGGGAAGCTGCTGTTCCTAGCCTGCACCGGCGCGGTGTTCACGGCCGGCGCGAAAATCCTGGACTGCATCAAGCTGGAACGGGAACGGGCGGAGCGGGAAACGGCCTGAAATCGGGTCACCCTGCCTCAAACCTCCACGAACATGCCCTTGTCGCGATCCTTCTTCACACGGTCGGCGCGAAACACCGTGCCGCTCATCGCGATATAGACGCCCGGTTCGAGCAGCTGCACCGCAGCGAAGGCCATGCCCAGGTTGAAGCTGGCGTCGCTTTCGCCGAACCGCGCCGGCGCCAGCGCGCCGACCAGCACCACGACCTTGTCGCGCACATCGGCGAGCGCCCTGGCCGTCTCGGTCATCGTATCGGTGCCATGCGTGATGACGATGTGGCTTTCCGCCGCCCTCGCCACGCGATCGCAGATTGTCGCGCGGTCGGTGTCAGTCAGTTCCAGGCTGTCCTTGCGCAAGACCTCCTCGACACGGAAAGGGCGCTTCACGCGGCCGATGTCGAGGATGCGGCCGACGGTCGTTTCGCCCACCCGATAGTCGGAAAGCGCGTCGAAATAGACCTTGTCGATGGTGCCACCGGTGGTCAGCAGCAGGATCGGCACGCCCGAGGGTATCATGGGGCGGGTATCATAGGCGATATGGCCTTCTGTCACCGGCATGGAAGTGGGGCGCTTCTGTTGCCCGGTGCGCCCCGTACCGCTGGAATCCGTTCTGTTGCCCGGTCGGCCCGACCGCGTTCTAACTTTGTAACTTCAGGGCGTTAGCCCCTAGAATTACGCTGCGAGAGCAAGTGCTTCGTTGTCGTTGGCACTTATGAGTTTTGAGCCTTGAACGGGTTACTCAGCCCGGGCAAAAACAGCGCTTTTGAACACACGTCGATCCTAGTTCGGCCCCGTCATCCTGCCCGCCGAAGCGAGAGGGGTGGTGGAGCCGCCGGGTACCGCCCCCGGGTCCGCTGTGCCTATTGCACGCCGCAATTTATCACCATAGCCGGTCGAAACCGGCAGGGACCTATATAGGCCCTCGCCGATGAATGTGAAGTGAGCAGATCGGCCCGTGTCCCACATGGCCGCGTGGCAGTAGGTTTGCGCGCGATATCAGCCCGCGCATATCCAACGCCCTCGTCATCCCGGCGAAAGCGGGGATGACGAGGGTGACAGATCGAGCGAAAGCGTGACGAACCGCTTGAAAGGTCACACAGATTGACGATTACTATGTTGAAATCAGTTATTTAGTAACAGTTTGGCGCCTCGTTTGGCGTCAACGTCAACCCCGCCTGCGCAACTCGTCGCGGATTTCGGCCAGCAGCTCCACCTCGCTCGGCCCGGCGGGCGCGGCCTCGGCTTCCTGCTTTGCCGTCATCCGGTTCACTCCCTTGACCAGCAGGAAGATGATCCAGGCGACGATGAGGAAATTGACCAGCTGGGTGATGAAGTCGCCATAACCGATCATCGGCACGCCGGCCGCCTTGAGCGCGGCATAGTCGGTCAGCGACCCCTTGTAGGCCGCCGGAACCGGGCCGAGCTGGACGAAGTAGTTGATGAAATCGACGCCGCCGGTGATCCAGCCGACCACGGGCATGATGACGCTTTCGGTCAGCGACGTGACGATCTTGCCGAAGGCCGCGCCGATGATGACGCCCACGGCCAGGTCCATCACATTGCCGCGTGCGATGAAAGTCTTGAACTCGTTGAACATTTGGCGCCCTCTTCCTCTAGCGAGCGACAAGGTTGCCACGGATGGCATGACGTCACAACCCGGATAGAGCGCCTCCGCGATGCTTGCGCCCCGGTCGCCGATGGTTACAGTCCCCCCGATGAACGAAGACAACCAACCGGATGAAGTGATGTGGCAGGGTCGGTTCATAACCGCCCGTAAAAAAGGGAAATGGGAATATGTCAGCCGTGCGCGCGGCATTCGCGCGGCGGTGATCCTGGCCATCGACGAAGACGATCACGTCATCCTTGTCGAACAGTTCCGCGTCCCCTTGAACAAGACCTGCATCGAACTGCCCGCCGGCCTGATCGGCGACAGCGACGACAACACGGACGAGGAAGCCTCCGTCGCTGGCGCGCGCGAGCTCGAGGAAGAGACCGGCTACCACGCCGGGCGCATGGAAACGATCGGCGAATTCTGGTCCTCACCCGGCATGGTGAGCGAAAGCTTCACTATGCTGAAAGCGCATGACCTTACAAAGGTAAGCGAAGGCGGGGGGACGCCGGGCGAGAACATCACCGTCCACCGCGTGCCGCTCGGCGAACTGGAAGCGGCGTTGGCTGGCTGGCGCAAGCAGGGCTACGCGATCGACGTCAAGCTGCTGATGCTGCTGGGGCCGGGGATTTTGGCACGACCGTAGAAAAGGGCTTCCCATAGAAGCACAGGTAAAGGCCAATCCGCAGTCCAGCGCGCCGCTCCGGCGTCATCCCGGACTTGTTCCGGGATCGCTGGCCTCATCGATGCGACATTTTGCCCGGCCGCCAGCGGTCCCGGGTCAAGCCCGGGACGACGAACGCGATCAAAGCGTCGTAAAGATCGCTCCGAAATCCTTGCCGCCGTTGCCGGCCGCGTCGAACGCCTCGTAGATTTCCGCCGCGTGCTTGCCCAGCGGCACATTCGCGCCGGCCGCAGCCGCGCCGGCCATCGCCAGCCGCAGATCCTTGAGCATCAGCGCGGTGGCGAAACCGCCCTGATAGTCGTTATCCGCCGGGCTCGCCGCACCGACGCCGGGCGCCGGAGTATAGTCGTTCAGCGACCAGTTGTAGCCGGTCGACTTCGAGCTGATCTCATAGAACTTCTGCATCGAAAGCCCGGCCTTCTCGGCCAGGGCCAATGCCTCGCAGGTGCCGATCATGTGGATCGCCAGCAGCATGTTGTTGCACATCTTGGCGACCTGACCGGCCCCGGCCTCGCCGGCGTGGATCACTGCCTTGGCCATCGGTTCCAGCACTTCCCGAGCCTTGGCGAAAGCCGCGTCGCTGCCGCCGACCATGAACGTCAGCGTGCCGCCGTTCGCCGCGGCGATGCCGCCGGAGACCGGCGCGTCGACCGCTTCATACCCAGCCGCAACCGCCGCTTCGCCGACCTTGCGCGCGGTGGCGACGTCGATCGTCGAGCAATCGAGCAGCAGCGCGCCAGCGGGCGCATGGCCGATCACATCTTCGGCATAGACCTTGTCGACGATGGCGCCGTTAGGCAGCATAGAGACCACGGCGTCGACGCCCTGCACCGCCTCGCGTACCGTGGTGAAAGTCTCGCAGCCGTTACCCTTGGCCCGGTCGAGGGCCTCGGCGGCGAGGTCGAAAGCGCGGACCTGATGCCCGGCCTTCACCAGATTCGCGGCCATCCCACCGCCCATGTTGCCCAGGCCGATAAATGCGATTTTCATGTCAGTACTTCTCCTGTCGCGATCCAGTGTCGCCCCTTTCTGGTGACGACGAAGGACGGCTCGAAATGACCGCTCGATTCCAATGCCAAAAACCCGTCCCGCGCGAGGCGGCTGACGACCGACCGGTCCATCCACAAGCGGTCCTTGCGCAACCGCAATCCGCCAGCCGGCAGGGGCCTGTTACCGGTCATCCAGACGTAAGCGCGCAAGTAAGCGAGGCTGCGGAGAGTGTCCGCGCTTTCGCTTTCCGGCGCGTTCTCGTGCCACCAGTCCAGCCGTTGAGTGCCCGGTCTTTTCTGCTTCTCGACCGGGAACGACAAGGCCGGCGGCAAACCTAGCCGCGCCAGCTCTTCGTCCAGCTTGGCCCGTGCTTCCGTCCTAGGGGGAAAGACGGGCGGCGTTGCCATGGATTACCGGCCCTTCCACACGCCCGCGCGCTTTTCGACAAAGGCTTTCATGCCTTCGGCCTTGTCCTCGGTCGCGGTGAGGATCTGGAACATGCGGCGTTCCATCAGGAGGCCCTGATCCAGCGTCGTCTCGAATGCGGCGTTGACCATTTCCTTGTTTATCATCGCGGCCAGCGGCGGCATCGCCGCGATCGTCGCAGCGGTCTTCACCGCGTCCTCGACCAGATCTGCGGCCGGGACGACGCGCGCGACCAGGCCAGAACGCTCGGCTTCCTCGGCACCCATCATGCGGCCGGTCAGGCACAGTTCCATGGCCTTGGCCTTGCCGACCGCGCGGGTAAGGCGCTGCGAGCCGCCCATGCCCGGCGCAACGCCCAGCTTGATCTCGGGCTGTCCGAACTTCGCGGTGTCCGACGCCAGGATGAAATCGGCCATCATCGCCAGCTCGCAACCGCCGCCCAGCGCGAAGCCGTTGACCGCCGCGATCCACGGCTTGCGAACGGCCTTGACGATATGCGTCGTCCAGCCAGCAAAGAAGTCTTCGGCATAGAAATCGGCGGCGGGCTTATCAGCCATTTCCTTGATGTCGGCGCCGGCGGCGAAAGCCTTGTCGCCCGAGCCGGTCAGCACCGCGCAGCCCTGCGACTTGTCGGCTTCGAACGTTGCGAACGCCTCGATCAGCTCGTCGAGCACTTGCGAGTTGAGCGCGTTCAGCGCCTGCGGACGGTTCAGCGTAATCAGCGTCACCGCGCCGCGCTGTTCGACGAGAAGGGTTTCGTAGCTCATTCGTACTCTCCGTGCGTCATCGCGGCGAAGGCCGCGCGACGGTTAAAGCGGCTTCCATTCCTCGTCCGCGGGCAGCGGCGCGAATATCGTGTCGAGCAGATCGGCGGTCACGCCCTCTGGCGTCGCCGGCTGCCATTTGGGCGCGTTGTCCTTGTCGACGATCACCGCGCGCACGCCTTCGGCGAAATCGGGCATGGTGAGCACGCGCGAGGCGATGCGGTATTCCATCGCCATGTTCTGCGCGAAGTCGGCAAGGCCCTTGCTTTCGGCCAGTTGGCGCAGCGCGACCTTGCAGGTCTGCGGGCTTTTGGTACGCAACGTCGCAAGTTCCTTGGCCGCCCATTCGCTGGGATCGGCTTCGAGCGAGGCGATGATGTCTTCCAGCCTATCGGACGCGAAGTGCCTGGCGATCTGCCCCGCATGCGCGGCGACCTTCGGCTCGGCCGGCGTCACCGCGAGGCTGGCCAGCGTGCCGGCGATTTCGTGGCCGCCCGCGATCCGCTCTTTCGCCTCGGCCAGCTTGTCGGCGGGCAGGTAATGCGTGGCCAAGCCCGCCCAGAGGCTTTCCGATCCGTCGAACCGTGCGCCCGTCAGCGCCAGGAATTCGCCGACGCGGCCCTGCAGCCGCGACAGATACCAGCCGCCGCCGACGTCGGGAAACAGGCCGATGCCGGTCTCGGGCATCGCGTAGCGCGTGTTCTCGGTCGCCACGCGAAAACGCGCGGGCTGCGAAATACCGACGCCGCCGCCCATCGTGATGCCGTCCATGAAGGAGACGACCGGCTTGGGATAAGTGAACAGCAGGTGGTTGAGCTGGTATTCGTCGTGGAAGAACTGGCGGCCGGTGACGCCGTTGTCGTTCAGCGCCGAATTGCGAAGCACGGCGATATCGCCGCCGGAGCAAAACCCCCGCCCCTCGCTGTGATCGATGATGACGACCTTGACCGCATCGTCGTCGCGCCACTTCAGCAGCGCGTCCCGCATGGCGTGGACCATGTCGAAGGTCAGCGCGTGGATCGCCTTGGGACGATTGAGCGAGAGGAAGCCAACAACGCCTTCGCGGCGGGCGATAAGCTCGTCGCTGCTCACTTCAGCAGATCCCGGCCGATAATCATGCGCATGATCTCATTGGTTCCTTCAAGGATGCGGTGGACGCGCAGATCGCGCCAGAAGCGTTCGATCGGATAGTCCTTGAGATAGCCGTAGCCGCCGAACAGCTGCAGCGCCTGGTCGACGATCTCGGAGCCCTTGTCGCTGGCGAAACGCTTGGCCATCGCGGCGAATTTGGTCTTGTCGGGAGAACCGGCCGTCACCTTGGCGGCAGCGAGATAGAGCAGCGCGCGCGCCGCTTCCAGATCGGTCGCCATGTCGGCCAGGGTGAACTGGGTGTTCTGGAAATCGGCGATGCGCTGGCCGAACTGGCTGCGATCCTTGGTATAGGCGATCGCCTCGTCCAGGCAGCGCTGCGCGCCGCCCAGCGAGCAGGCGCCGATGTTCAGGCGGCCGCCGTCGAGCCCGGCCATGGCGAACTTGAAGCCGTCTCCTTCGGCGCCGACGCGGTTGGCCACCGGAACTTTCACGTTGTCGAAGCTGACCTGCGCGGTGGGCGAGGAGTTCCAGCCCAGTTTCTTCTCGTTCGCACCGAAGCTGACGCCTTCCCAGTCACGCTCGATCACCAGGCAGGAGATGCCCTTGGCGCCGTTATCGCTGGTGCGAACCATGGTGACGTAGACGTCGTTGACACCGCCGCCGCTGATGAACTGCTTGGTGCCGTTGACGATGTAGTGATCGCCTTCCAGCCGCGCGGTGGTGCGCAGCGCGGCGGCGTCGGAACCGGAGCTGGGCTCCGTCAGGCAGTAGCTGCCGAACGTCTCCATCGACACGAGGCCGGGCAGGTAGCGCTGCTTGAGATCGGTATCGCCGAAAGCGTCGATCATCCAGGCGACCATGTTATGAATCGAGATGAACGCGGCGGTCGACGGACAGCCATAGGACAGCGCTTCGAAGATCAGCGCCGATTCCAGCCGGCCGAGCGCGATGCCCCCCATCTCCTCGGAGATGTAGATGGCTCCGAAGCCCAGTTCGCCGGCCTGACGGACAACGTCGCGCGGGAAATGCTTGTTCTCGTCCCACTGGGCGGCGTGGGGCGTGATGGCGTCTGCGGTGAATCGGCGCGCCATTTCCTGAATGGCGAGCTGATCGTCGGTGAGCTGGAAAAGGTCGGTCATGGCGGCCCTCTACCCGATTTAATCGCGCGGCTAAATAGGGCGCGACATTATTCTCCGCAAGCACTCGCGTCCCCGCGCAGGCGGAGACCTCGGCCGGATGCGCGGACCTTCTCGAGAAATCCATTGCAACCGGTTGAGGCCCCGCTTTCGCGGGGACACAATGTTGTCAGCTCACCAGTTCGCGCGTGCCCACCGTCTGCATGATGTCCTTGCCGAACAGTTCCTCGTCGCTCGGGATGACCTTGGTCACCTTGAGCGGCTTGGACACCCAGGTCTCATTGATGAGATCGCGCCAGGTGATGTTGTTGTTGGTGGAATTACCGCCCCACGAACCGCAGCCCAGCGAGAACGTCTGGCGCATGCCGTTCCACAGGTTGCCCGAGTTCGACGGCGCCTGCGGCTGGTTGACCATGACGCGGCTTGTCTTGGTGTTCTCGGCCAGTTTCAGGATGTTGGCGTCGCTCGTCGAGTAAATGCCGCAGCTATGGCCCTGGCCCTGATAGGCCTGGATGCCGTTGGTGATGCGGATCGCGTCGTCGATGTCCTTGGCGCGGTAGAGCGCCATCGTGACCGACAGCTTCTCGCCCGAGAACGGCGCCTGCGCGCCGAATTCGGTTTCGGGAACGATGAAGAACAGCTTGTCCGAAGGCAGGTCGATACCGGCCATTCCGGCGATCGTTTCGGCCGACTGGGCGACGATCGCGGTGTTCAGCGCGCCGTCCTTCCAGATCGTGTCCTGCAGCTTCTGCTTGTTGCCGCCCTCGACGATGAAGCCGCCCTGCGCCTGCAGCTTGGCCAGCATCTGATCGTAGATCGCGTCGAACAGCACGACGGAGTTGTCGGACGAGCACGAAGCGGCAAGGTCCAGCGTCTTGGAAATGCGGATCTTTTCGGCCGCATCGTCCAGGTCGGCGGTGTCATCGACGGTGATGACCGCGTTGCCCACGCCCACGCCCAGCGCCGGGGTGCCCGACGAATAGGCCGCCAGCACCATCGGGCCGCCGCCGGTCGCCAACACGCGGTCGCACTGCTTCATGACTTCGTTGGTCTTCTCGACCGAGGGAACCTCGATCGGAATGACGAGATCGGCCGGCGCGCCCAGCTTGACGAGCGCATCGCGCATCTTGTCGCAGATGAGCTTGTTGGTGATCTTGGCGCGCGGGTGCGGGCAGATGATGATCGAGTTGCGGCCCTTGATCGCGCTGATCGACTTGATGACCGGGGTCGCTTCTGGGTTGGTCGAAGGCGACAGCGCACCGATCACGCCCACCGGCTTGGCGATCTTGACGATGTTGCGCTCGGGCAGTTCCTCGATCACGCCAACCGACTTGTCGTCGATGATGTCCATCAGCGCGGCGCGGGTCTTGCGCGCGATCTTGAGGTACTTGCCGTCATAGTTGCCGAGCTGCGATTCATCGACAGTGTGCTGCGCGATTTCCTCGGCGACGCCCGGCTGGGCGACGGCCCAGACCATGCCGCGGATCAGGCGATCGACCTGTTCCTGCGTGTAATGTTCGATCTGCGCCTGCGCCGCGCGGCTGCGGGCGATCAGTTCGGCAACTTCCTTGGCGTCGGGCGTGTCAGCGATAGGTCGGGCGGCAGCCATTTCTCATTCCTTCGATGTTGCGAGGCGACCGCATTTCCCCCACCGGACGCAGGGCGGCCTTGCCTCAAGCACTCCAGCTCCGGGCCGTCCCCTGCACCTTTGACCTTTCGCAGGCAAGATGATTCGCCTGCGCGCGGCAGGGCACGGCGGCACTCGTAACCAGAGTACCTTATTGCCCAGATAATCCGGTTGCAGCCGTCATCAAAATGCAAAAAATTCTGAACGAGTTGCAAAAAACTCGCCTGCCTCCCGTCATGGACGGCTTCGGGCAACATCTGTGTTGCCCTGCCCGGACCCCTCCGCCATGACGGCGGGCCACAAGGCGGACACCCGAGGACCTGCGTGACTGAAGTCAGTATCGATTCCGCGGCTTTCAGGCATGTGCTCGGCAGCTACCCGACCGGGGTCTGCGCCATCACCGCGCTCGACCTGAACGGCCGGCCCGTGGGCATGATCGTCGGCACCTTCACATCCGTCTCGCTCGATCCGCCACTGGTCGGCTTCCTGCCCGATCGCAAGAGTTCGACCTGGCCGCTGATCGAGGCCGCCGGGCGATTTTGCGTGAACGTGCTGGGCAGCGACCAGCAGCAGATTTGCCGCCAGATCGCCGGCAAGGGACCGGACAAGTTTACTGGCGTCGAATATGCCGTGTCCATGCACAACCTGCCAGTCATCGCCGGCTCCATCGCCGTGATCGAATGTTCGTTGCGCTCGGTCACCGATGCGGGCGACCACCTGTTCGTGCTGGGCAACGTGCTCACCATGGACGTCCGCCGTGACGAGGACCCCATGCTGTTCCATCGCGGTCGCTACGGCGGTTTCGCCGAACTGGCCTGATCGGCCATGGCCGGCGCCTTCACGATTCCCCTGGCGCACGGGGCTCTGCACGGCGAAACGCGAGGCGACGATCCCGTCACCGTCCTTCTGCATGGCTTCGGCGGAGAAATGCGGGACTGGGACAGGCTCTGGGCGCAGCTGCCGACGAACATGCCGCTGCTGCGCTATGACTTGCGCGGGTTCGGCCGTTCGACAGCGAAAGACGGCCCCTTCAGCCATGCCGACGACTTGCTGCGGTTGCTCGACGCCCGGGGTATCGAGCAGGCGAACCTCGTCGGTGTCTCGGCGGGAGGTGCGGTGGCGCTCAATTTCGCGCTTGGCCACCCATCGCGCGTCGGTCGGCTGGTTCTCGTCAGTCCCGCCATCGTCGGCTGGGAATGGTCGGCGGAATGGCAGCGCCTATGGCGCGAACTGACCGATGCCGCGCGTTCCGGAGACATCACGCTGGCGCGGCGTCTGTGGTGGGAACATCCGCTGCTGGCGAAGGTCAGGCAAAGCGAAGCGGCAGGCGAGCTGCGCGAAGCGATCGAACGCTATCCGGGTGGGCAATGGATCAAGGACTGGCAACGGGACGAATTGCCCGATGTCGACCGGCTCCACGAACTGCGCCCACCGGCATTGCTGCTGACCGGCGAACGCGACCTGCCCGACTTCCGCCTGATCGCAGACATCGTCGCCGCGATGGCGCCGGATGTCCGCCGCATAGACATCGCCGACGCCGGGCACATGCTTCATCTAGAGCGCCCGCGCGAGCTTGCCGCCGCGATAACGAACTTCCTGTCCCCGCCTTGACGGCCGCCATGCGGCGACCGTCAGGATCCGATCAGTATTCCGAAGGCGGAGCGACCGTAACGGCGACGCCGTCCAGGTCGGCGCTCATCCTGATCTGGCAGCTCAGGCGGCTCTTGTCGGTCATCACGTCGGCGACCATGTCGAGCATGGCGAGTTCGATATCGTCCGGCGCACCCACTTTTTCCCACCATGCCGGGTCGATGTAGACATGACACGTGGCGCAGGCGCAGGCGCCGCCGCATTCGCCCATCATGCCGGCGACATCCTTTTCCCGGCCCAGCTCCATCAGCGAAATGCCGTTCGGAACGTCTTCGAAAGTCTGGACGTTCCCATCCACGTCGGTCATCGTAACTTTGAGATTACCCATTTCTCTCCAGGTCCCTATCGTCCGGCCAGTCGCCGGCGCGCATTCCATGCCGAACCGCCCCGGTCAATACAAAGTGCGTACTATCGGGCACGTTCCGTCGCACGAAACCCCCTTGCGCATCCGCGCCGGCTCAAGGACAACGCGGTCGGCCGGATTGGAAGGCCTACCGAGGATATCGTATCGCGTGGGCGGCAAGCTGGGAAAACTCTTCAGTCCGCTCAGGCGCGCGTCCGCACCGCCGCCCAATGCGTGCATCGTACTGATCCATGACAGCTTCAATCCGCAAATGGCGGCAGGCGCGGAACAGGGCATCCGCGAGGCGTTGGACGGCAGCGACGTCGCGCTGATTGTCCGGCCGCTTGACCGCAAGATGGAGGACCGGGTCGCGGCGATACGCGCGATCCTGATCGAAGAGCGTCCGATGGGGGTGGTGCTGCTTCCGCCATCGTCGGACAGTGACGCCATTGCCGCGCTGTGCCGCGAACTGGGCTGCGGCTATGTCCGCCTTGCGGCTACCGCGATCGAGGATTCCGCGCATTGCCTGACCTCGCACGATCGCCGGGCCGCCGCCGACGCGACCAATCACCTGATAGCCGACGGCCACAGCCTGATCGGCTTCGTCGCCGGCCCCGAGCACGACCTGTCCGCCCGGGAACGCGAGATGGGCTTTCTCGACGCGATGGCCGATAACGACCTGGACCGCGGGGCCACGCTGATCGCGTCTGGCGACTATTCGTTCGAGACCGGGCTCGCGGCGGGCCGGCTCATGCTCGACGTCAGCCCGCGCCCCACCGCGATCTTCGCCAGCAACGACGGCATGGCCGTGGGCGTACTGCAGGCCGCGCGCGAGCTGAAGCTGGCGGTTCCCGCGCAACTGTCGATCATCGGCTTCGGCGACACGCCGATCGCCACCCGGCTGGACCCCGAACTGACGAGCGTTCACGTGCCCGCATGGGAAATGGGCCACGCGGCCGCACGCCGGCTGATCGATCCGAACGCGGGGCGGGAAGAACCCGCCCACTTCTTCTGCAAGCTGGTCGTGCGGGGATCGACGGCCCGGCCGGGTCGTTAGTTCCGGGACGTTAGCTCCGGCACGCTAATCCGGGACAATCAGCGCCCCTTGAACGCCGGCTGGCGCTTTTCGCCGAAAGCGGTGACGCCTTCGATGAAGTCTTCCGTGCGGCTGGCGTCGCGCTGGCCGATGCGTTCGTTCGACAGTGCCGTCTCGATGCTGGAGTCGGCTGCCGCCCAGGCAACGCGCTTGATGATGCCGAGCGAACGCGGACCGGCCGCCAGCGCTTTTGCCAGTTCCATGCCCGCCGCATCGACTTCGTCATCGGGAACGACGCGATTGACCAGGCCCCACTCCAACGCCTTGGGGCCATAGAGACGATCGCCCAGCAGCATCAGTTCCATCGCCCGCACGCGCCCTACCGCCTGCGTCAGCAACCATGAAGATCCGCCATCGGGCGCCAGACCGACATGACGGAAGGCCTGCAGGAAAAAGCTGTTCTCGCCGCAGACGATCAGATCGCCGGCCATCGCCAGCCCCGCCCCGACGCCGGCGGCGGCGCCGCGAACCGCCGTGACGACCGGCTGTTCCATGTCCTTCATGGCGACGACGACCGGGTTGAACCAGCGATCTAGCAGAGTGCCGACATCGCGCATCGGATCATCGAGAATCCCGTCGGCGTCGGCCAGGTTAGCGCCCGAGCAGAAACCTTTGCCCTCGCCCGTCAACATGACCGCGCGCGCCTCGAACGCCGCATGGTTCACCGCGTCGAGCAGTTCCTCGCCCATCTGCGCCGAACCGGCGTTGCGCGTGGCGGGATCGTTCATCGATATCCGCGCGACGCCGTCCTGCAAGGTATAGAGGACTTTTTCGTACTTCATCGGTATCGTCTCCTGGATCGGGCGGGCACTGCGCTAAGCATGGGCTTTTGCGCAAGGTCGGCTTACCCGATGATCAGATCGATACGCTCATGCAAGTCGGAAATCCCTGCGACGGGGACCGCCGCAGGGCTCGGATTACTTCTTGGTACTGCCCGCCGCAGTTTCCGCCGCATCGCCGACCTGCTGCGCGGCGGCGCCGACATCGTTGGCGGCATTGGCGATCGCGTTATCCTTGGCCGCCTCGCTGCCCGACGACTGCGAGAAGAAATAGACGCCCGCGACAAGCGCCAGGATCAGCACTACGGCGATGATCCAACCCGCGCCGCTTCCGCTGCTGCGCGGCGTTTCCACAACGATCCGTTCTTCGACCATGATTGCTCTCCATCGGTTATGACGTTGTTCGGGGAAAACCGCGCAGGCGAGGTTTGTTCCGCACACAGTTGCGGCAAGCCCGAGGAACGTGCTTAGGGCATGCCGAAGTCATCCGCCCCGTTTTCGCCATCCCAGGAGTTTTGCATGATCTCTCTCGAACAAGCCCGCACCATCGTTTCCGCCGCACGCGCCAAGGGTCGCGAGCTGGCGCTGAAGCCGCTGACGGTCGTGGTGCTGGACGCGGGCGGCCATATCATCGCGCTGGAACGGGAAGACGGCGCATCCATCGGCCGGCCGCAGATCGCGCAGGGCAAGGCTGCCGGCGCGCTGGCGATGGGCCTGTCCAGCCGCGCCCTGGGCGACATGGCTATCGAGCGTCCGCAGTTCCTCGCCGCGCTGAGCGCTGCCTGGGAAGGCAAGCTGATCCCCGCGGCCGGCGGCGTGCTGGTGCGCGACAGCGACGGCAACCTGGTCGGCGCGGTGGGCATCACCGGCGACCTTTCCGACAAGGACGAGGAAGCGGCGATCGCCGGCGTTCAGGCTGCGGGTTTCACCGCCGGCTGATCCTATGGATAAAGGATTCGGCAGCGCGGCCCGGCGGCGCTAGCTTCCCTCGGATAACAAACATCCGGGGGAAGTTGCCATGAACATCGATCGTATCGCACTCGTTGCCGCCGCCGCGCTGGCGCTTACCGCATGCGGAAAATCCCAGAGCGGCGATGCCGCCGCCGGCGCATCCAGCACGGCCGCGACGGAAGCAGCGCCGGCGACAAGTGCGCCCGCTTCCGTCGCGGCAGCTGTTGCCGGTGCGGTTCCCACCAAGGATATGATGGTCGGTAAATGGGCCGAAGAAGGCACCTGCGCCGACCTCGCCATCGAATTCAAGGCCGACGGAACGATGGTTGGACCGTTCGAGCGCTGGGAACTGGACAACGGCGTGCTGACTATGGTCGGCAATCCATCGAAAATGCACCTGACCGTCATCGATCAGGACACTATGGAATCGCGCCTCGACGGCAGTGACGCCCCGCGCAAGCTGGTGCGCTGCAAATAGTTTGCGAATGCGGCCCCGCGGCAATGGCGCGCGGGGCCGTTCAGGTTAGTCGCGCTTGGCCTGGTCGACCGATTCGTTCTGCGCGTCGGCTTCTATCCTGGCGCGGTGTTCTTCCACCTTGGCGCCCATCCGGTCGGAGGCGGCCGCGGCCTTGTCCGCCGCGCTTTCGACCGCCGCGGCGCCTTCCTTGGCCACGTCGCCGGCAGCGGAAGCGGCCGCCTGGACATCCTTGCTGGCTGAATCGGCGGCATTTTCCGCGCTCTTCTGGGTCTGTTCGGAGCAGGCAGCCAGAGCCACGGTTGCCGCGAGCGACGCGGCGATGAGTGCAGTTTTGCGCATGAGGTCCTCTTCCTTGAAAGCCCGCGTGGTAAATGACCCAGCTTCAGGCTTGTTCCCGGCGGCGGCACCCGGTCGCAGCGGAGCAAGCCGCGTCAGGGCCTGGTAATCCGGGGCAGCTACGTCAGGACTGGGTGAGGAAGGCGACCAGCGACTTGACCTTCTTCTGCCGCCACTGCGGCGCGGGGGCGACCAGCCAATAGGCGAGCCGCGCCGGCTCTGCCGGGCCGGAAACGACGACGCGCCCCTGCTCGATCCAGCCGGAAGCCAGCATAGACGGCACGCGCGCGCGCCCCATCCCGGCGGCGGCGGCGGCTATGGCCTGCCCCGCGTCGCCCACGATGATCGGCGCACTTTCCTGCCCTTCCGTGCCCCAGGGAGCGAGATCGCCGGGCCAGGCTATCCACTCACCATCGCCCACCGTGACACGTTCCGCCGGCCCCAGCGCGACACCTTCGAGATCGCCTGGGCCTTCGGCCAGGCGCACCGCCAGATCGAGATTGGCTTCGGTGAAGTCGGTCATCTCGCCATCGACCAGGACATAGCGGATCTGCGGGTTCTCGGCCCGGAAGGCGGCGAGCCGGTCGGCCAACCAGGCGACGACGAAATCGCGCGGCGCGGCGATCGTGTAGACGTGGCTGGATTGTCCCGCCTGCATGGCCTGGACCGCATCCTCGAAATGGAAGAAGCCGGTGCGCAGCGCCTCAAGCCCGGCGTTCGCCTCGTCCGTCAGCTCCAGTCCCTTGCTCGTACGACGGAACAGCACCACGCCGAGCAGATCTTCCAGCGCACGAATCTGCTGCCCCACAGCCGCCGGCGTGACCGCCAGTTCATCGGCCGCACGCGTGAACGACAAGTGCCGGGCCGCGGCGTCAAACACGCGCAGCGCGTTGAGGGGAAGGTGCGTGCGCTTCATCGCGCGTCCCTATGGCAAAGCTGGCAAGGCGACAATGGCGCTATCGCGATCCGGTCAACCGGCGGTCGCGGGAGCCGCCAGCGGGAAATAGGGAATCTTCGCCTGCAGTTCCGACCCGTCTCCGCGCCGGAACGTGTAATGGCCACCCATGTTGCCGTGCGGCGTCGTCAGGGGGCAGCCCGAGACGTAATCGTGGCTTTCGCCCGGCCGCAGGATCGGCTGCTCGCCGACGACACCGTCGCCATCGACAACGTTCACCGTCCCGCGCGCATCGGTGATTCGCCAGTGGCGCGTGAGCAGGTGGACGGTCTGGTCCGAACCGTTCTCGATCCGGATATGATAGACCCAGAACCATTTCCCAGCTTCGATCCGCGATTGTTCGGGCAAAAAGCTCACCGCCACACGGACGGTGATGCCCTCTGTCGTCGCTTCGTGCTGGAAGAGTTCCTTCATGATGACGGAAGACTAGCGCCGAAATTCGTCGCCGACAACTGTGCTGCGCATGCACAGAGGCAGGCGCCGTCCGGGCGCCATTCGGCGTTCAAAGCCCCGCCTTCCCCAGCGCCCGATCGAGATCCTCGATCAGGTCGTCCGGGTCTTCCAGGCCGACGTTTATCCGCAGCATGCCTTCCTCCACGCCCATCGCCGCGCGCGCTTCGGGAGAGATCGAACTGTGCGTGGTGGTGGCCGGGTGGCACATCAGCGAACGCGAATCGCCGATGTTGTTCGAGATGTCGATCAGCTCCAGCGAATCGAGCAAGGTCCAGGCTTGCTGGCGCCCGCCATCAAGCACGAAGGAGAAGATCGCCCCGCCCCCTCGCATCTGCTTCGCGGCGAGTTCGTACTGGGGATGGCTCTCCAGGCCGGGATGGAGAATCTGCGGCACGCGCTCTTCCAGGAAGCGGCCGACCTTCACTGCGTTTTCGCTCTGCCTGAGCGCGCGAAGTTCCAGCGTTTCCAATCCCTTAAGCACGACCCAGGCGTTGAACGCGGACAGCGTCGGCCCGGTGTTGCGATGGAACGGCAGCAGCTTCTCGGTGACGAACTGGTTGGAACCGCAGACCGCCCCGGCCAGCACCCTGCCCTGCCCGTCCATCAGCTTGGTCGCGGAATAGGCGACGACATCGGCGCCCAGGTCGAGCGGACGCTGCAAAGCACTGGTACAGAACGCATTATCGACCACAGTAGTGATGCCATGCGCCTTCGCCACGGCGCTGACATGCGCGATATCGATGATGTCGAGCGTCGGATTGGCCGGCGTTTCGAAGAAGAACACCTTGGTATTGGGTTGCACAGCGGCTTCCCAAGCATCGTTCACACGGCCGTCTACGAAGGTCGAGGTGATGCCGAACCGTGGCAACAGATTGTCGATAATCCACCTACAAGGGCCGAACATCGCACGGGCGGCGACAAGATGGTCGCCCACGCTGAGCTGGCAAAGCAGCGCCGCGGTCATCGCCGCCATGCCCGATGCCTGCGCGCGGCATGCCTCGGCCCCTTCCATCATCGCGATCCGCTCTTCCAGCATCTGCACGCTGGGGTTCTGCGTGCGCGAATATGTCATGCCGGGCGCCTGCCCCGCGAAGCGCGCGGCTGCAGTCGCCGCGTCATCGTAGCAATAGCCCGAGGTGAGGTAGATCGCCTCGCTCGTCTCGCCCTGCTCCGAACGCCAGCTTCCCGCCCGGATGGCGTGAGTGGCGGGACGCCATTTGGCGGTGATGGAGCGGTTCTGTCCGGTATCGCGTTTCATGCCGCGGCTTTAGGATCGGGGACCGGCGAGGGCAAGTCATTCGCCCGTCTCCGCCGAAGCGCGACCATCGACCAAAGCCGTTGAACTCCCGCCGCGCGCACTCTATTCCGCGCGCCGATGAACGAAGCGCCGACGCATCAGCAGCGAGACCCGATCGTCTGGTGCGCCGTCATCGCGCTGGGCTTCCTCGCGCTTGTCTGGCACCGGCTGGGCATCCCTTCGAAGATCTATTTCGACGAGGTCCACTACGTCCCCGCGGCGCGCAAGCTGCTGGAACTGGTCCGCGCCAATCCCGAGCATCCGATGCTGGGCAAGGAGATCATCGCCGCCGCCATCTGGCTGCTCGGCGACGAGCCGCTCTACTGGCGCATTCCTTCGGCGCTGTTCGGGGCCTTCGGCCTGTTCGCGTTCGGGCGCCTCATGTGGTGGGCCAGCCAGCGCCGTTTCGCGACGCTTTCGGCCATGTTCCTGCTGGCGACCGGCTTTTCCTGGTTCATCCAGAGCCGCATCGCCATGCTCGACATGTTCATGGCCGGCTTCGGCATGGTCGCCCTGTGGCAATTCGCCGCCGCGACGCGCCTTCCGGCCAGGGCCGCGCGCTGGCGGCTGGCGCTCTGCGGCGTCTGCCTGGGGCTTGCGATCGGCGCCAAGTGGAGCATCGTCCCGGCCGCCATGCTGCCGGGGCTGCTGTTCCTGGTGCTGCGGGTGCGCGATCACGGCTGGCGGTTCCTCGACCGGGCGGAAACCCGCCCGGTGGCGGGCATATCGCTGGTGGAAGCGGCGCTATGGCTGGGGAGCGTGCCACTGATCGTCTACTGGGCCACCTACACGCCGGCGTTCTTCTATAAATCGAACGCGATCAGCCCTTACGGCATCGTCGAATTCCACCGCTACATGCTCGAGCTGCAGGACAGCGTGAAGAAGCTGCATCCCTATCGCAGCACCTGGTATCAGTGGATCGTGAACTGGCGGGCGATCTGGTATCTCTACGAGGTCGTCGACGGCGCGCAGCGCGGGATTCTGCTGATCGGCAACCCCTTCACGATGCTGGCCGGCCTTCCCGCCCTGGGCTGGTGCCTGTGGACGGGCATCCG
>Ga0075368_10000094_pt1 | contig 22408 bp, 20 predicted proteins | sample EndMethybrTD3033_FD_71518 | JGI IMG/M metagenome (GOLD analysis project Ga0075368, IMG submission 71518) | Populus endosphere microbial communities from Tennessee, USA - Endosphere MetaG P. TD hybrid TD303-3 | ecosystem: Host-associated > Plants > Roots > Endosphere | place: USA: Tennessee... | reverse complement strand
GGCAGGGGCGAGGCGCAGGCCGTCTCGTCGAACGGCACGCCGGCCACGCCGTGCGTCTCCAGCCGATCGCAGAGTTCGCGCAGCAGCGGCTCGGTTCGTACCCAGTCGTCGAGCGCGGCCTGGAGGGTGGGGGCGATATCGCCCGCCGGAACGCAGCGCAGCAGATCGTGCGAGACGACCACGAGCTGTCCGTCGCGGCCGGATTTGAGCGAGGCGAGCTTCATCGGCCGTCTCCTTTCGGGCTGTCGGGCTGGTTGTCGGGATGTGCGTCGACGAAGGCGGGCAGGGCGATGCAGGCCGCCTCGATCCGCCGCATCCACGGCAATTCGGCCAGGTCGAAGGCGAAGCGGCGCGCATTGTACAGCTGCGGGATCAGAACCGCCTCGAACAGGCCGGGCGCGTCGAACAGGAAATCGCCCGAGCCCAGCTGCGCCAGGCGCTGGTCCAGCGGCACCAGCGTCTTCTCCAGCCAGTGGCGATACCATCGATCGATCTCAGGCTGATCGTGGCCGAGGTCGCGTTTCAGGTATTGCAGCACCGGCAGGTTGAGTGGCGCATGCAGCTCGGTGGCGATGGCATAGGCCAGCTCGCGCGCGGCGAAGCGCCGTTCGATGTCGCTGGGCAGAAGCGGCGGATCGGGATGGCGTTCCTCCAGCCATTCGATGATTGCCATCGATTGCGTGTAGCGCCTGCCGTCGGCTTCCAGAGTCGGTACGCCGGCGAAAGGGTTCATCTCGCGATAGGCAGGGCCGCGCTGTTCATCGGTCCGCAAATCGATTGGCACGATATCGTAGGCCAGCCGCTTGAGATTGAGCGCGATGCGGACGCGATAGCTCGTGGAGCTGCGGTAATAGGCGTACAGCCGCACTCAGCTCTCCTCGACGATCTTGTCGTGGAGCCATGCGGCATGGCGCGGAGCGCGCTTGGTGCGCGACCATTCCTCCAGCATCGCCGGCGCCACGCGGTGAAGCTCCTCGAGCTGCTCGTCGGTGTGGATGTCGCAGGCCAGCTCAAGGCGATGGCCGTCGGGATCGAAGAAATAGATCGATTTGAAAATGCCGTGATGGGTCGGTCCGACTACCTCAAGACCCCGCGCCTCCGCTCGTTCTTTCGCGGCAAGCAGGGCGGCCATGTCGGCAACCTTGAAGGCGATGTGCTGCACCCAGGCGGGGGTCGCCTTGTCGCGGCCCATTTCCGGCGCGCCGGGCAACTCGAAGAAGGCGAGGACGTTGCCGCCGCCGGCATCGAGGAAAACGTGCATGTACGGGTCGGGCGCGCCAGTGGAAGGCACGGTGTTCTCAGCGATTGCCAGTTTGAAATCCATGCCCAGGACATCCTGGTAGAACGCCACGGTCTGCGCCGCGTCGCGGCAGCGGTAGGCGACATGGTGGATGCCGGCGAGTACCGGAGCATCGGTCATGGCGCGGCGCCTTCATATTCCCCGCGAAGGCCGCTCGCGCAGATGGCGAAAATCGGCGTCCTCATGCAGGGATAATAGCACGAACGCCGCCGGGGTTTCCGTCAATTCGTGAAGCGGGGCGATTATCCCGTCAAACGTGGATCAGCGAGGCGACTGCATCGGGCGGAGTCGTCGCGGTCTTGCCTTCCTTGACGATCCGTCCGCGCTGCATGACGAAATAGCGTTCGGCGAAGGACCAGGCGAAATCGAGGTTCTGTTCGACGATCAGGATCGCCACGCCCAGTTCCTTGCGCACCCGCAGCAGGGCATCCTCGATCTGCTGGACGATGTTGGGCTGAATGCCCTCGGTCGGCTCGTCGAGCAGCAGCAGTTCGGGTTGCCCCGCCAGCGCGCGGCCGATGGCGAGCTGTTGCTGTTCGCCGCCCGAAAGCACGCCGGCTTTGCGGTTGGCGATCTGGGTCAGCTTGGGGAACAGCTCGAAGACCATGTCGGGCACTTTCTTCGGCCCCGAGAAGCCGGGGCGGGAGAGGGCGGAAAGGCCGACTTCCAGGTTCTCGCGCACGGTCAGGTGCGGGAAGACGTGGCGGCCCTGCGGCACGAAGCCGATGCCGGCGCGGCTGCGCTGGTGGGCCTTCATCTCGGTCACTTCGTCGCCGTGCCAGTAGAGGTGGCCCGAGGTGATGGCGACCTGGCCCATGATCGTCTTCATCAGCGTGGTCTTGCCCACGCCGTTGCGCCCCAGCACCGTCGCCGATTCGCCCTTGTTGAGGTCGAAGGCCACGTCCCACAGCACCTGGCCCTTGCCGTATGCGGCGCTCAAGGCGCGCAAGTTGAGCAGCTGGTTGGGAACCTCGATGTTCGATGCCGGCGGCGTCATTGCGGTATCCTTTTCACTTTGCTCGCCCGAGATAGATCGCGGCGACTTCCTCGTCGGCGCGGATCTGCGCCAGCGTGCCTTCGCGCAGCAGCTGGCCCTGGTGCAGCACGACGACATGGCCACCGAGCTGGGCGACGAAATCGATGTCGTGGTCGATCACCAGCACCGCATGCTTGCCGACCAGCGATTTGACGATCTCCGCCGTCTGGGTGCTTTCGGCCGCGCCCATGCCGGCGGTCGGCTCGTCCAGCAGCAGCAGTTCGGCGTCGGTGGCGACGACCATGCCAATCTCCAGCCATTGCTTCTCGCCGTGGCTGAGATTGCCCGCCAGAGCATCGCGGCGGGGCCCCAGGCCGACCATTTCGATGATTTCCTCGGCGCGGGCGCGGGCTTCGGCTTCGCCTTTGCGACCGAACTTGGTCCACCAGCGCCGATCCTTGGTGGCGGCGATTGTCAGGTTGTCGATCACCGACAGCGCCACGAGCACGCCGGGTGTCTGGAACTTGCGGCAGATGCCCAGGCCGACGATGGCATGTTCCGCCTCGGTCTGGATCTCTTTGCCGTGGAACATCACCTTGCCCGATGTCGCCCGGACGCGGCCGATGATCGAATCGCACATGGTGGACTTGCCGGCGCCGTTGGGGCCGATCACCACCGTCATGCTGCCGCTTTCGATGGTCAGCGACAGGTCGTTGATCGCCTTGAAGCCGTCGAAGTCGACCACGACGTTCTGCAGTTGCAGCATCGGCGCGCTCATGCCGCGTCCTCCAGCTTTTCGGCGGGGGTGGCCGCTTCGGCCTTCTGGTCGCGAACGTCCTTGCGCCAGCGGGCGAACATATCGCCGCTGCGCGACGGCCTGAACGGGCTGTCGCCGCTGAACAGGCCGGCGAGGCCCTTGGGCAGCACCGTCACCGCCAGGATGAACAGCAGGCCCAGGCCATAGAGCCACAGTTCGGGCAGGGCGGTGGAGATCTTGTCCTTGGCGAAGTTGACCAGCAGCGCGCCGGCCAGCGCGCCGGCCACGCTGTCGCGCCCGCCGATGGCCACCCAGATCACCATCTCGATCGAGGGGACTACGCCGACCAGCGCGGGGGAGACCACGCCGGCATGCAGGGTGAACAGCGCGCCCGATATGCTGGTCAGCAGAGCGGCCACGGTGAAGGCCATGACTTTGTAGGGGGTGGGGTCATAGCCGAGGAAGCGCAGGCGGTTCGATCCGTCGCGGCTGGCGCGCAGCAGCTTGCCGAAGCGGCTGGCGAGGAGCCAGCGAAGGCCGAAGAACGCGGCGATCACCAGCAGCAGGGTGATGAAGTACAGGCCCGTGGTGGTCGAAGGCAGGTTCAGGTTGAAGCCGAACAGCGTCTTGTAGTCGGTCAGCCCGTTGAAGCCGCCGGTCTTGTCCTGCTGGCTGACCAGCAGCGTCGCGAAGGCCAGGGCGAGCGCCTGGGTGATGAGCGCGAAATAGACGCCGCCGATCCGTCGGCGGAAGATCGCCCAGGCGAACAGCGCGGCGATGGCGGGGGCCACTACCAGAATGGCCAGGATGGCGAAGAGCGGGCTTTGGAACGGCGCCCAGAACCACGGAAGCTCGGTCACGCCGGTCCACACCATGAAGTCGGGCAGTTCGCCTTCGCCCAGGCTGGCGAGCTTCAGGTGCATGGCGATGGCATAACCGCCAAGCCCGAAGAACACGCCCTGGCCCAGGCTCAGCACCCCGCCTTCGCCCCAGAGCAGCACCAGCCCCATCGCGGTGAGCGCCAGCGCCAGGAAGCGGGCGAGCAGGTTGAGGTCGTAGGCCGAAAGCAGCCAGGGCGCGGCGAGGGCCAGCACCAGGGCGAGGCCGCCGAAGATCGGCTTCAGAGGTAGCGAATTTGCCATGGGTAGTCGCTCCTACTCGGTGTCCAGCGCGCGCGATTTGACCGCGATCACGCCTTGGGGCCGGAACTGGAGGAAAAGGATGACGAACAGCAGCGTCAGCACCTGCGCGAAGCTCACGTCGACGACGATCTGCGACAGCGCCATGAACAGGCCGATCATCAGCGCGGCGTAAGTCGTGCCCGCCAGGCTGCCGAGACCGCCGAGGATGACGACGAGGAAGGCGGTGACGATATAGCTTTGCCCGACGTTCGGCGTGACCGGGCCGAGGAGGGCCAGCACCACGCCGCCCAGCCCGGCGACGCCGGCGCCCAGCGAGAAGATGAAGCAGTCGACCAGGCGGACGTTGACGCCCATCGCCGATGCGGTCGGGCGGTCCTGGTTGACCGCGCGCACCAGGAGGCCGATCCGCGTGTAGCGCAGGATCGCCGCCATGCCGACCAGCACGAGGACGGCGACGAGCAGGATGAACAGGCGCGCCATCGGCAGTTGCAGCGTGCCGATGGTCAGTCCGCCGTCGAGCCAGGCAGGCGCCTGCACCGAAACGCCGGTGGCGCCGAACGCGTCGCGCGCCGCCTGCTGCAGGATCAGGCTGACGCCCCATGTTGCGAGCAGGGTGTCGAGCGGCCGGGAGGTCAGCTTGCTGACCAGCGTGGTTTCCAGCAGCGCGCCGAACAGGCCCGCGCCGACGAAGGCGGTGACCATGGCGACGAGGATGCCGGCGGGGCCGGGCACGAACAGCATCGTCAGATAGGCGATATAGCTGCCCAGCATTAGGATTTCGCCATGCGCCATGTTGATGACGCGCATCAGCCCGAAGCTGAGCGCGAGGCCCATGGCGGCGAGCACGTAGAGCGACGCGACGCTGAACCCGTTGAAGAGCTGGCCGGTCAGGAAGGCGGTGTCCATGAAACGTCCTTCGGCGGTGCGATGAAACGCGAAAATTGAAGGGTTCGTCATCCCGGCCCCTCGACCAGCTCGGGATAAACTTCCGGCTGGAGGCCGGAAGGCGGGGACCCATCTCCCGAGCTTTCCTCTCGGTGCCACGGCAGGAGCTGGGTTCCCGCCTTCGCGGGAATGACGACCTTGTGCATCGGTGCCTCCCCAGCGGGGGGAGGGGTAGTCTCGTCGGCGGCGATCTCCTGCCCCGGACTTGGCCGTGAAACGATTGGGCCGTGGATAATGTCCGGGGCAGGAGGCGGGTCCACCACCGCTTCGGTCGATGGCCTGCGAAAGAATGGCCTTCCTGCGGTTGCCATTGCGAGGGACCGGAAGGTCCCGCAGCGATCCAGGGGTGTCACGCGGGACCCTGGAAAGCCGCGTCGCTTACGCGCCTCGCAATGACGACATCGGCGGGATCAGTCTTCGCGCGCCATCGGATATCGTCAGTTCTCGATCAGATCTTGCCCGATCGGCAAAGCCGATCAGATTTTGCCCGATCGGCAAAGCCGATCAGATCTTGCAAGTCTTGCCCGGGAACGCGACCGGATCGTAGGGATCGGGATTGATCGCGGCGGGCGAGGTCCAGATGATCTTGAACTGGCCGTCGGGCTGCGACTGGCCGATATAGCCGGTCTGGATCAGGCTGTTGTTGTCCATGAACTTGACCGGGCCCATCGGCGTCGGGATGGCGTCGAGAGTGACGGCCGCGGCGCGGACCTTCGCCGGATCGGTGCTCTGCGCCTTTTCGGCCGCGGCCTTCCAGACATAGACGTCGATATAGCCGTGGATCATCGGATCGGTGATGACCGCGTCGGCGCCATACTTGGCCTTATAGGCGGCGATGAACTTCGTGTTGTCGGCGTTTTCGAGGCTCTGGTAGTAATTCCAGGCGGTGTAGCCGCCTTCGACCAGGCTCGGTCCCATGGCCATCGCTTCCTGTTCGGCGATGGAGAAGGACATCACCGGGATCACTTTCGGGCCCATGCCGGCGGCGGCCATCTGCTTGAAGAAGGCGACGTTGCTGTCGCCGTTCAGCGTGTTGATGATGATGTCTGGCTTGGCGGCGGTGATCTTGCCGATGACGCCGGAGAACTCGGTGCCGCCCAGCGGCTGGTATTCCTCGCCCGAGAGGGTCAGCTTGTCGGCCTCGATGTGCTTCTTGAGGATCAGGTTCGCGGTGCGCGGATAGACATAGTCCGATCCGACCAGGAAGATCTTCTTGAAGCCCTGCTGCTTCGCCCAGTCATAGGCGGGCAACGCCTGCTGGTTCGGCTGCGCGCCCGAATACATGATGTTGGGCGAGCATTCGTTGCCTTCGAACTGCACCGGATACCACAGCAGGTTGGCGTTCTTTTCGAACACCGGCAGCATCGCCTTGCGGCTGGCGGAGGTCCAGCCGCCGAACACGGTCACGACGCCGTCGTTCTCGATCAGCTTCGACGCCTTCTGCGCGAAGATCGCCGGGTCGGACGCGCCATCCTCGATCACCGGGGCGATCTGCTTGCCCAGCACGCCGCCGGCGGCGTTGATCTCGTCGATGGCGAGCTGGGTGGAATTCTTCACCGTCACTTCGGAAATGGCCATCGTGCCCGACAGCGAATGCAGGATGCCGACCTTGACGGCATCGCCGCCGCCCTTGGCGTCTTCGCCCTTGGAGCACGCGCCGACAAGCGCGGTGCAGGCGAGCGCCGCCGCGAGAAATGTTCTCTTCATCATCAATGACATGGTGTGGTCCCTTCTAATTTGGCGCCCGGATCCGGTTGGCCGATCCGGCGCCCGTCCATCGATGCGGATTTCAGCCACCGATTCCCCCCGATGACCCGGCAATGTTTGTGCAGTGCAGCACCAAGCGCCATGGGGCATTTGACGTATGTCGCGCCGGGGAGAGAGGCTGTCCGTGGGATTGCGCGTGGGGATTGACCGTCCATACGTCATATGGCCCATATGCCGTCGCCCTTTCCGGTTGAATGCTGGAAAGGCAGGAGCATAGTGCTCGCTGACAGGAGATGCGGCCGCGTGCACCGGCGATTCGACAGGGTTGAAGACGCGCCGGGCCGTGATTCCGGTCAGAGCCGCGGGCAAGTGCCCCGCTCGCTGCGCAGCCAGGGCGCCGTCGATATCTCGTTCCGCAAGCGCGAAGGCCGTAGCGCGATAGATCGCAGTTTCCAGTCGGGTTGCCTGCGCATGCGTCTGCCGCGTGCCGAGAGCGCCGGCGAAGCGCCCTGCGCCGTCCTGATGAATACCGCCGGCGGCGTCGCCGAAGGGGATCGGCTGGACCTGCGGGTGCGGTGGGGCCGCGATACCCTCGCCACCGTCACCACCCAGGCGGCGGAGAAAGTCTACCGCGCGCTCGCGGCCGGCTGTGCGATCTCCACCGAACTTACCGTGGAACGCGGCGCACGGGCAGAATGGCTGCCGCAGGAAACGATCCTGTTCGACGCCTGCCGCCTGCGCCGCGACGCGCGGATCGTGCTGGAAGAAGACGTGACTTTCCTCGGCGTCGAAGCGGTCGTGCTGGGCCGCGCGGCGATGGGCGAGACGATGCGGTCCGGATCGCTGCGCGACCGGATGCGGATCTGGCGCAACGGGCGGCTGATCTATGCCGATACCCTGGCGCTGGACGGCGATATCGCCGCGCTGACGCAGCGCGCGGCCATCGGCGGCGGCGCGCGGGCGATGGCGGTGATCGTCCATGCTTCCGATAGCGCTGCGGCGCTGCTCGATCCGGTGCGCGACGCGCTGGCCGATGCGCGTGCGCTGGCGGCGGCGAGTTCGTGGAACGGGCTGCTGGCGGTCCGCCTGCTGGCCCCCGATGGAGAGACCTTGCGCCACGACATCGCGCTGGCGCTGTCGGCGCTGCGCGAAGGCCGCCCTCTCCCACGCGTCTGGAGGTGCTAGGGTGCAGTTAACACCGCGCGAGAAGGACAAGATGATGCTGGCGCTGGCGGCGATGATCGCCCGGCGGCGGCTGGAACGGGGGGTGAAGCTCAATTACCCCGAAGCGGTGGCGCTGATATCGGACTTCGTGCTCGAAGGCGCGCGCGACGGCCGCAGTGTGGCCGAGCTGATGGAGGCGGGAGCCCATGTCCTGACCCGCGAGCAGGTCATGGCCGGCGTCGCCGAGATGATTCCCGACGTGCAGGTGGAAGCGACCTTTCCCGATGGCACCAAGCTGGTGAGCGTGCATGACCCGATCCGGTAATCCTGTGGCGGCCGGCCCTGTTTCCGGCAATCTCGTCCCCGGCGAAATCCTGACCGACGACGGCGAGCACGAGCTGAACGCCGGCCAGCCGGTGACGGTGCTGAACGTCGCCAACAGCGGTGACCGGCCGGTGCAGGTGGGCAGCCACTATCACTTCGCCGAAGCGAACGACGGGCTGGTGTTCGACCGCGTGGCCGCGCGGGGCCAGCGGCTGGATATCCCGGCGGGAACGGCGGTGCGCTTCGAACCCGGCCAGACGCGCGAAGTCAACCTGGTGCCGCTGCGCGGCGACCGGGCGGTTTACGGTTTCCAGGGCAAGGTGATGGGGGCGCTGGAGTGATTACGGCAAAGGGTTTGCTCACACAAAGGCACAAAGGCACAAAGAAGGTGCGCCCGGCCGTAGGCCGCTTATCCCGTTCGACCCCCGCGTCGGCCGCGAGGGTGAGTATGGAAAGCGGCTTCGCCGCAAGCGCCAGGCCCTTTGTGCCTTTGTGTCTTTGCGTGAGAAACCCCTTCTTCCTTCCTCCACCGAAAGAGGCGCGCTGAAATGCCCTATCGCATGTCCCGCGCCGCCTATGCCGACATGTTCGGCCCCACCGTGGGCGACCGGATGCGGCTGGCCGACACGAACCTCGTCATCGAGATCGAGAAGGACTTCACGATCCTGGGCGAGGAAGTGAAGTTCGGCGGCGGCAAGGTGATCCGCGACGGCATGGGCCAGAGCCAGATAACCAACGCCAGGGGGGCGGCGGACACCGTCATCACCAACGCCGTCGTCATCGACTGGACAGGCATCTACAAGGCGGATGTGGCGCTGAAGGCCGGACGCATCGCCGCCATCGGTAAGGCGGGCAATCCCGATATTCAGCCCGGCATCGACATCGTCATCGGTCCGGGGACCGAGATCATCGCGGGCGAGGGCAAGATCCTGACCGCCGGGGGTATCGACGCGCATATCCACTACATCTGCCCGCAGCAGGTGGACGAGGCGCTGTCGTCCGGCGTCACCACGTTCGTCGGCGGCGGCACCGGCCCGGCTACCGGCACCAACGCGACTACCTGCACTCCTGGTCCGTGGCATATCGAACGGATGCTGATGGCGGCCGAGGGCCTGCCCATCAATCTCGCCTTCGCCGGCAAGGGCAACGCCAGCAATCCGGCCGCGCTGATCGAACAGATCGAGGCGGGGGCCGCCGCGCTCAAGCTGCACGAGGACTGGGGCACGACCCCCGCCGCCATCGACTGCTGCCTGACCGTGGCGGACAGGATGGACATTCAGGTGATGATCCATACCGACACGCTGAACGAAAGCGGCTTCGTCCAGGACACCATCGCCGCCTTCAAGGGGCGCACGATCCACGCCTTCCACACCGAAGGCGCGGGCGGCGGGCATGCGCCGGACATCCTGATCCTGGCGGGCTTCCCCAACGTCATCCCAAGCTCGACCAACCCGACGATGCCGTTCACGGTGAACACCATCGACGAGCATCTCGACATGCTGATGGTCTGCCACCACCTCGATCCGTCGATCCCCGAGGACCTGGCCTTTGCCGAAAGCCGCATCCGCAAGGAAACCATCGCGGCGGAGGATATCCTTCACGATCTCGGCGCGCTGTCGATCCTTTCGTCGGACAGTCAGGCGATGGGCCGGGTGGGCGAAGTCGTTACCCGCACCTGGCAGACCGCGCATAAGATGAAGGCGCAGCGAGGATCGCTGCCCGGCGACAACGACCGTAACGACAACAATCGCGTTCGCCGCTATGTGGCGAAATACACGATCAATCCCGCTATCGCGCAGGGCATGTCAGACGAAATCGGTTCGGTGGAGGTTGGAAAACTCGCCGATCTGGTTCTCTGGTCGCCGGCCTTCTTCGGCGCCAAGCCCGACCTGACTATCAAGGGCGGCATGATCGTCAGCGCCATGATGGGCGATCCCAACGCCTCGATCCCCACGCCGCAGCCGGTTCATTCGCGCCCGATGTTCGGCCAGTACGGCAAGGCGATGGCGGCAAGCTGCGTCAGCTTCGTCAGCCAGGCGGCGGTGGAGCGCGGCGTGGGCGACCGGCTCGGCCTGTCGCGCCGCGTCCTGCCGGTGATCGGCACGCGCGGCATCGGCAAGGCGCAGATGAAGCTCAACGACGCGCTGCCGATCATCAGCGTCGATCCCGAGACTTACGAAGTGCGCGCCGATGGCGAGCTGCTGACTTGCGAACCCGCGGCCGAGCTTCCGCTCGCCCAGCGCTATTTCCTGTATTGAGGAGCCTTTCGATGCGCAGGATCTACGCGGTCGAACCATCCGATGCCGGCATTGCCGAGGATTCGGTGCGGCTGGACCACGACCAGCGCAATCGTCGCCGCATGGTCTACACCACCGAGAGCGGCCGCGCGATCATGCTCGACATGCAGCGCCCGGTGCACTTGCGAGACGGGCAGCTGCTGCGGTTGGAGGACGGCGCGCTGGTGCGCGTCGACGCCATGCCCGAGGCGCTGATAGAGATTCACGCCCATTCTACGGCCGAACTGGTGCGCATCGCCTGGCATCTCGGCAACCGCCATTTGCCGACGCAGCTGCTGACCGGTCCGAACGGCGGCACCCTGCGCATCCGCCACGATCACGTCATCGCCGAGATGGTCGAAGGGCTGGGCGGGCATTGCCTGCCGGTGCTCGCGCCGTTCGATCCCGAAGGCGGTGCCTACGACGGGGCGGGGGCGTCGTCGGGGCACGGCCACGGGCACCACCATCATCACGACCACGAGCACGAACATGGCTGAGGCCGCGCTCTATGACCTCATGAGCTGGATGTCGCCGTCCTGGCCCATCGGCGCCTTCGCGCATTCGGGCGGGCTGGAGTGGGCGGTTGAGCAGGGGCACGTCACCGACCGGGCGGGCACAGAGGAATGGATCGCGGCGATGCTGGAGCATGGCTCGATCCGCAACGATATCGTCCTGTTCGTCCACGCTTTCCGCGCGGCTCGCGATGGCGACGCGGGTCGGTTGCACGAAGTTGCAGAACTGGCGGCGGCGTCGCAGACCGGGTTCGAGCGGCGGCTGGAAGCGACGGCGCAGGGCGCGGCTTTCCGGCGGATCGCGTCAGCCTCCATTCCTCCCCGGAACGGGGAGGGGAACCGCGACGCCGCAGGCGTCGGGGTGGAGGGGCACGCGCGGCTGGTCACAAGGGGTGAGGGGAGCGCATCCTCGATGGTGCCCCTCCACCATCCTGCGGATGGTCCGCCTCCCCCGGCGGGGGAGGATTTCGCGTCGCTCCTTACCGCGATCGACGACGACGATCTTGCCTACCCCATCGCTTCAGCTGCGCTTTTCGCCAGCCAGAACATAGGCCTGGAACAGGCTCTTACCGCCTGGCTGCACGGTGCGGCGGCCAATCTCGTTTCCGCCGCGCAGCGTCTTGTCCCGCTCGGCCAGACCGACGGGCAGAAAGTCCTGCGCGCGCTGCGCCAGCCGATCCTGGCCATCGTGGAAGCCGCCGCCGCGCTGCCCGACGACGATCCCTTCGAAGCGCTGGGCGGCTGCACGCTGGTTGCCGATCTCGGCTGCATGGCCCATGAAACCCAGTATACGAGGCTGTTCCGCACATGAACGATATCCCCCACAACGGCCCCCTGCGCGTCGGCATCGGCGGGCCGGTCGGCTCGGGTAAGACGGCGCTGATGGACGCCTTGTGCAAGCACTTGCGCGACGCCTACGACATCGCCGCGATCACCAACGATATCTACACGCGTGAGGATGCCGAGTTCCTCACTCGGGCGGGATCGTTGGTGCCGGAGCGGATCGTTGGGGTGGAAACCGGCGGCTGCCCGCACACGGCGATCCGCGAGGACGCCTCGATCAATCTCGCCGCGGTCAGCCAGCTTAATAAGCGCTTCCCCTCGCTCGACCTGATCCTGATCGAAAGCGGCGGCGACAACCTGGCCGCCACCTTCAGCCCCGAACTGGCCGACATCACGATCTACGTCATCGACGTGTCGGCGGGCGACAAGATTCCGCGCAAGGGCGGGCCGGGCATTACCCGGTCGGATCTTCTGGTCATCAACAAGATCGATCTCGCGCCCTTCGTCGGCGCCAGCCTGGAAGTGATGGACCGCGACGCGAAGAAGATGCGCGGGGAGCGGCCCTTCGTCTTTACCAATATCCGCGCCGGGCAGGGGCTGCCCGATATCGCCAGCTTCATCATCAAGACCGGCGGGCTGCCGGAAAGGAACCTGCCATGAGAAAGCCGCTTATCGGCCTGTCCGTCGCCGCCATGGCGCTGGCTCCGGCGACCGCCTGGGCGCATCCGGGCCACGACGGCGCCGGCGGGCTGATCTCGGGCCTGGAACATCCGCTGACCGGCATGGATCACCTGGTGGCGATGCTGCTGGTCGGCCTGTGGGCCGGACTGCTCGCGCCGAAGTCGCGCCTGGCGCTGTCGCTGCCGGCGGCGTTCCTTGCTGCCATGCTGGCGGGCTTCGCGACGAGCGCCTTTGTCGGCGGCGGTTTCGCCGAGCCGATGATCCTGCTCTCGCTGGTCGTGCTGGGCGCCGCCGCCGCCTTCAAGCTGCGCGCGCCGATGCCGCTGGCGATGGGCGTGGCGGCGCTGTTCGGTTTCGCGCATGGCTTGGCGCACGGTTTCGAAACGCCGGGCGGCGCTTTCCCGGCGTTGTTTGCCGCAGGTTTCCTCGCCTCGACGGGCGTGCTCCATGCGTTCGGCCTGTGGCTGGCGAGGGTCCTTCCCGCACCCGCGATGCGTGCGCTCGGCGTGGCGGGCGCGGGGCTGGGCCTGGTGCTGGCGGGAACCTGACGGTTTGAGCGCGAGGCCCGCACCGCAGACGGGGCCGCCCCATCCGCGCGTCGCGATCAAGCGGCAACGCATCGTCGGCACGCGGCGCACCTATAACCAGTGGGTGAACGACCAGACGCTGGAAGACTATGCGCTGCGCTTCACCGCGCGGCGCGCGCGCGTCTGGTCGCCCTGGTGGGTGGCCAATACCGCGCTCGGCTCCATCGCCTTTCTCGCCTGCGAAGCGATCGGCGCGACGGTGACCATCGGCTACGGCTTTCACGCCATGGCCTGGGCGCTGGCGACGGCGGCGCTGATCTTCCTGATCTCCGGCCTGCCGATCTGCTATTACGGCGCGAAATACGGCGTCGACATGGATCTGCTGACCCGCGGTTCGGGCTTCGGCTATCTTGGCTCGACGATCACATCGGCGGTCTACGCCTCGTTCACGTTCATCCTCTTCGCCATCGAGGCAGTGATCCTTTCTGCGGCGCTGGAGCTGTGCTTCGGCATACCGCTGGCGCTGGGGCATATCATCTCGGCACTCGTCGTGATTCCCATCGCCGCCTACGGGTTCCGGCGGATCAGCAGCTGGCAGAACTGGACGCAGCCGCTGTGGTTGCTGCTGCAACTGGCCCCGCTCGCCTGGCTGGCGATGCAGGGGCAGTCGGGGCTGGATCTGTGGCGCGATTATCGGGGCAATGAATCCGGGCTGCCGTTGCAGAACTACGCCATCGCGCTCGCCGTGTTCCTCTCGCTGCTGCCGCAGATCGGCGAGCAGGTCGATTACCTGCGCTTCCTGCCGGAAAAGGAGAGAGTCGGCGCGGCGAAATGGTGGTCCGCCCTGCTGCTGACCGGGCCGGGATGGATCATCGTCGGCGCGCTCAAGATCCTGATCGGCTCTTTCCTGGCGGTCGTCGCGCTCGGCGCGGGGATGAGCGCGATGGACGCCGCCAACCCCACGGCGCTCTATTTCATGACCTTCTCGGGCCTGATCGCGTCCCCCGCCGGAGCGATCGTGCTGACCGGCGTGTTCGTGGCGCTGTGCCAGACCAAGATCAACGTCACCAACGCCTATGCCGGCTCGATCGCCTCCTCCAACTTCTTCTCGCGGCTGACGCATCGCCATCCCGGCCGCGTCGTCTGGCTGGTGTTCAACACCATCGTCGCGCTGATGCTGATGGAAGGCGGCATTCAGACCGTGGTGGAGCGGGTGCTGGCGCTTTACAGCAATTTCGCCGTCGCCTGGTTCGGCGCGGTGATCGCCGACCTGATGGTCAACAAGCCGCTGGGCCTCAGCCCGCCGGGCATCGAATTTCGCCGCGCTTATCTGCGCGACGTCAATCCGGTGGGCGTCGGCGCCATGCTGGGGTCGCTCCTGTGCTCGACGCTGTGCTTCGCCGGGCTGTTCGGCGAAACGGCGCAGATGTTCTCGCCGGTGATCGGCCTGGCCGTCGCGTTCCTGCTGGCCCCGCTGATCGCCTGGGCGACCGGGGGGCGGCACTATCTGGCGCGTGTTCCCGATCTCTATCCGGCGGGCGATCCCGGCGCGGTGGAACGGGTCTGCTCGGTCTGCGAGAACACCTTCGAGGCGCCGGACATGGCCTGGTGTCCGGTCTATGACGGGGCGATCTGTTCGCTGTGCTGCACGCTGGAAGCGCGCTGCCACGATGCCTGCAAGGAGCGGCCGCAGTCCATCGAAAGGCTCGCGGCGGGCATTCGCCGCATCCTGCCCGCGCCGCTCAACGATGTCCTCTATGCCCGTATCGTGCGGTTCCTGATCGCTTATGCGGTGACGGGGGCGATCGTCGGTCTGGTGCTGTTGCTGATCTTCTACCAGCGCGCCGGTCCGGACGGCAGCTCGGCGGAACTGGCGGCGGTGCTGGGATCGGTCTTCGTCGGGCTGATGGCGGTCGGCGGCTTCGCCGTCTGGTATTTCGTGCTGGCGGGCGAAAGCCAGCGCGCCGCCGAAGAGGAATCGGAGCGCCAGACCGAACTGCTGCTCGACGAGATCGAGGCCCACGCCCGCACCGACGCCGAGCTGCAACGCGCCAAGGACGCGGCCGAGGCGGCGAACCTGGCCAAGAGCCGCTACATCATCGGCATGAGCCACGAGATCCGCACGCCGCTCAACGCCATCTCGGGCTATGCGCAGCTGATCGAGCGCGATCCCGAACGGCCGGTGGCCGACGCGATCCGGGTGATCCGCCGCAGCGCCACGCATCTGGCCGATCTGGTCGACGGGCTGGTCGACGTTTCGCGGATCGAGAACGGATCGGTGCGCATCGCCCGCGACCGGGTGAACCTGGTGGATTTGCTGAGCCAGATCGTCGACATGTTCCGCGTTCAGGCGGCGGCGCGCGGCGTTGAGTTCGAGCACATGCGGCCGGGCAACCTGCCGGCCTGGGTCTATACCGACCAGAAGCGGCTGCGGCAGATACTCATCAACCTGATCTCCAACGCCATCAAGTATACCCCGATGGGATCGGCGGCGCTGCACGTGCAATGGCGCAACCCGGTGGCGGAATTCATCGTAACCGATACCGGGGTGGGCATCGGTGAGGCGGATATCGACCGGATATTCGAACCGTTCGAGCGGCTGGAAACGGTGCGCGGCCAGCCGGGGGTGGGGCTTGGCCTTACCATCACGCGCATGCTGGTGGATATCATGGGCGGCCAGTTGACGGTGCAGAGCCAGCCCGGCGTCGGCAGCACCTTCCGCTTCAAGATGTTCTTTTCGGAAGCGCCGCTCCCGGAGGAAGGCGCGATGAACGGCCACCGGGCGCTGCGCCAGGGCCTGCCGCGACGCCGCATCCTGGTGGTGGACGACGATGCCGCCCATCTCGACCTGGTGCGCGATCTGCTCTCGCCCTATCCCTTCGACCTCGATTTCGCGCCATCGGGGGAGGCGGGGCTGGCGGCGTTCGGCCGGCAGTCGCCCGATCTTGTCATGATGGACATCGCCATGCCGGGAATGGACGGCTGGGAAACCGCGCGCACGCTGCGTCAGCGTCACGGAGAGAACGTGCCGATCCTGATGGTTTCGGCCAATGTCCACGATTTCCAGCGCACCCGCCGGCCCGACGATCCGCACGACGACTATCTGCTGAAACCCTATGAGGTCGACGCCCTGCTCGACCGTATCTTCCTGCTCCTCGATCTGGAAAGCGCCGAAATGGAACGCCCGGCATGAGCGCGCGCATCCTGATCGTCGACGACGACGGCGACACGCGAGACCTGCTGAAGACTTTCGCCGCCGCCGAAGGCTATGCCGTGGAAGGCGCGTCCAGCGGGGAGGAGGCGCTGCTGCTGCTGGGCGGCTGGCTTCCCGACATCATCCTGCTCGACGCGGTGATGCCGGGGCTGGACGGGTTCGAGACCTGCCGCCGGATCAAGGCGCACGAGGGTTCCGCCCATATCCCGGTGATCTTCATGACCGGCCTGTCGGAGACCGAGCATGTCGTACAGGGGCTGTCGGCGGGCGGGGTCGACTATGTCACCAAGCCGCTGGTGCTGGACGAACTGGCGGCGCGCATCCGCGTCCACCTGACCAACGCGCGCACCACGCGCGGGGCGCTGACCGCGCTCGACAGTGTCGGCACGCGCCTGCTGTCCTGCGACGAGACCGGGCGGATCGGCTGGGCCACGCCCGAGGCGCAGCGCCTGCTCGACGAGATGGACCTGCCCGGCGTGGAGGACATGCGCGCGCTGCTGCGCGACGCGGTGGAAAGCGGGGCGAAGGGGGCGTCCACCTTCGCGTGTGGCGGACAGAAGTTCTCGGTCACACTGCTGGGGCCGGCGGCTTCGGGCGAATTCCTGTTCAAGCTGGCCCGGTCGACCGAGGGGCTGGAAACGCAGCAGTTCCAGCAGGCGTTTGGCCTGACCCCGCGCGAGGCGGATGTTCTGCTGTGGACGGCGCGCGGCAAGTCCAACAAGGACATGAGCGAGATCCTGAACATCTCGGCGCGCACGGTGAACAAGCACCTGGAACAGATCTTCATCAAGATCGGCGTGGAAAACCGCGCTTCGGCGGCGGCGGCGGCGACGCGGATATTGCTGGGGGGGTAAACCTAGGACGTCACCCGTCCTTCGTCATTGCGAGGAGGCGAAGCCGACGAAGCAATCCAGGGCGGTACGCAAGCCCCTGGATTGCCGCGTCGCTTCGCTCCTCGCAATGACGAAGGATGGCTGGAGCGGGATGACGTTAGTCTGGATCGCACCGATTCCGTCTGCCCTGAGCCTGTCGAAGGCCACGCGCTGACGGCAAGGCTGGCTGTTCAATGCGCAGGGCTGGCGTTTCGCGTGGCCTTCGACAGGCTCAGGCCGAGCGGGTGTGGGGCTTGAAGGTCGGGGGCAGGTAAACCCTACCGCCGCCGCAGTCCGCGCATCTTCGATCCCACCAGCAGGAAGCAGCACAGCGCCGCCACCAGCCCCAGCGCGGTGGCCATGAGCGGTGGCCAGGGGCCGTCGCCGACGCCCAGCGCCAGCAGCGCGGCGGTCAGCGTCGATCCCAGAACCTGTCCGCCCAGCTTGGTGGTCTGCGACAGGCCGCCGGCCGCCGCCGCCCGTTCGCGCGGGGCGAAGAGGATTATCTGGCGGGCGTTGGGCGAGGCGAACATGCCTTGCCCGGCGGAGACCAGCATAACCCGCCAGACGATGTCGAGCTGAGAGGGATTGTCGGGCAGGAACGCCAGCGCGGCCATGCCGGCGCAGGCGATTATCATGCCGACGCTGCCCAGCAGGCCGGCGGGCATCCGGTCCGACAGCAGGCCCGATGCGGGGGCCGAAAGCGCCATCGCCAGAGGATAGGACGCCAGCACCAGGCCGACGTCCATCGGCTTGTAGTGGAACGCGTGCTGCATGCGGAACGGCAGCGTCAGCAGGATCAGCATGCCGGCCATCGACGAGACGAGCGAGGCGAAGGCCGATAGCGACACCTGCCGTTCGCGCAGCAGGTCCACCGGGAACACCGGCTGGTCCTGCCTCGCCTCGCGCCGCACGAAGATCGTGCCGACAACCAGCGCGCCCACCAGCAGCGTGCCCGATATCACCGGCCCGGCCCCGTGCACCGCGCCTTCCATGCCGGCCACCGCCGCGCCGAAGGTCAGCGCGCAGAGCAGCGCGGCAAGCCCGTCGTAACGCCCGCCGCGCCTGATCGGCTGGGGCAGGGTCGTGCGTCCCAGCAGCAGCGACAGCATGCCGAAAGGTACGCCCATCGTGAATATCCACGGCCAGTCGGCATAGGCCAGGATCAGGCCGCCCACCGTGGGCGCGAGCGAGGCGGTCACCGTGCCCACCAGCGTGCTCAGCGCCATGCCGCGCCCCAGCTGCGACAGCGGATAGATCGATCTGACCATGGCCGAAGTCACGCTGAACGCCGCCGCCGCGCCCAGCGCCTGGCAGGCGCGCGCGGCAAGCAGCGCGGGCAGGCTGTCGGCGAGAAAATAGAGCAGCGTCGCGCAGATATAGAGCGCCTGGCCGCACTGGTAGACGGTGCGGTGCCCCAGCCGGTCGCCCAGCGCCGAAAAGGGCAGCACCATCATGATCATGACCAGCTGATATATCGTCACCAGCAGCACCGCCGCCGAAGGCTCAACCCCCAGCTCGCGCGCCAGCGTGGGCAGGGCGACGTTCAGGCTACCCGAATCGACGCTGGCCAGCATCGTGCCGAAGACGGCGGCCAGAATCGCGAAATAGCGGCGCGGCGTGGGCAGGCCGTCCGCCTGCGCCTCTTTCGCGCTGTCTCCGCCCCCGTTCATGTCCGTTACGCTCGCCTTCCATATCTTCCATCGCAGAGAAGAATCCCGGCCGTCAACGCCAGCCTGTAGTCTCTGGAACGAATCCTGCGCCCATGTGCTTTATCGCCGGAGGTACTTCATGGCCGCTCGCGCATACTGGAAAGGGCAGATCAGGCTGGCGCTGGTGTCGATCCCGGTCGAGCTTTACCGCGCCACGAAATCCGGCGCGTCGATCAGTTTCCGCCAGATCCACGAACCGTCGGGCAAGCCGGTGAAGTACGAAAAAGTCGTGCCCGGTCTCGGCCCGGTCGACCGCGACGAGATCATCAAGGGCTACGAATTGTCGAAAGGCAATTTCGTCCTGCTCGACGACGAGGAGATCGAGGCGGTCAAGCTGGAGAGCAAGCGCACGCTGGACCTTGTCCAGTTCGTCGACGCCGACGCGATCGACGTGCTCTACTTCGACACCCCTTACTACGTCGTCCCCGCCGACAAGCTGGCCGAGGAAGCCTATGTCGTGCTGCGCGAGGCGCTGCGGAAGGCGCGCAAGGTCGGGCTGGGGCAGCTCGCCATCCGGGGGCAGGAATTCCTCGTCAGCCTCAAGCCCTGCGGGCGCGGGCTGATCCTTGAGACTTTGCGCTATGCCGATGAGGTCAACAAGGCGGCCAACTATTTCCGCGACATCCCCGACCTGAAGCCCGACGCCGACCTGCTGGAGCTGGCCGGCGCCCTGATCGACAAGAAGGCGGGTAAGTTCGATGCGGGCGACTATCACAACCGCTATGTCGACGCGCTCCACCGCCTGATCGAGAAGAAGGCCAAGGCCAAGGGCAAGCGGGTGCTTGAGGATGTCGAGGAGCCTGGCGAAGCGACAGGCAAGTCCAATGTCATCGATCTGATGGCGGCGCTGAAGGCCTCGGTCGACGGCAAGCGAAGCGCGCCCGTCGAGAAGGTTGAGAAGAAGCCCGCTGCGCGATCGCGCGCCGCGCCGAAGAAGGCGGCCGCCAAAAAGCCCGCGACGACGCGCAAGCGGGCCTGACGATGGCGACGCGCACGCGCTCCCGATCGAAAGCCCCGGCAGCCGATCCGCTGGCCGCCTACAACGCCAAGCGCGACTTCGGCGAGACGCCCGAACCCGCCGGCAAGCGCCGGTCGAGCAAGGGCGGCAACCGCTTCATCGTCCAGAAGCACGAGGCGACCCGGCTGCACTGGGATTTCCGCCTCGAAGTCGATGGCGTCCTGAAAAGCTGGGCGGTGACCAAGGGGCCGAGCCTCGACCCCGCCGACAAGCGCCTGTCGGTGAGGACCGAGGATCATCCCCTCAGCTACGCCGATTTCGAAGGGGTGATCCCCAAGGGCGAATACGGCGGCGGCACGGTGATGCTATGGGATCGCGGCACCTGGGAGCCGATCCCCGGCAAGAGCGCCGACGACATCGAGGAAGGCCACCTCCATTTCATCCTTCATGGCGAGCGGATGAAAGGCGAATGGCTGCTGGTGCGGATGAAGCCGCGGCCAGGCGAAAAGCGCGAGAACTGGCTGTTGCGCAAGATCGACGATGCCCATGCCGCCGGACCCGGCGACCTGGTCGACCGCGCGCTGTCGAGCGTGCTGACGGGGCGCAGCATGGCGGAGATCGCGGCGGACAAGCGGGGCAGCCACTCGCTCAAGGGCAAGAAGGGCGATGTCTTCGCCGAAGAGATGGCGAAGGCCGCGCGGCATAACGAACGCGCCGCGAAACCGACACGTAATGCCAAGCTTGCCAAGCCGCCGAAGTTCGTCGCGCCGCAGCTCGCCACGCTGGTCGACGCGGTCCCCGCCGGCAACGACTGGTTCCACGAGATCAAGTTCGATGGCTACCGGGCGCTGGTGGGGGTCTCGGGCGGGGATGTGCGCGTCTACACCCGCAGCGGGCTGGACTGGACCGACAAGTTCGCCCCGCTGGTCTCGGCCATCGCCGCGCTGGACCTGCCGTCGGCACTGATCGACGGAGAGATCACCGCGCCCGACGCCAGCGGCAATCCCAGCTTTTCGGCGCTGCAGAACGAATTGAAGCGCGGCCACGGCGCGCAGAAGTCGCATATGGATTTCCATGCTTTCGATCTGCTCTCGCTCGATGGCGAGGATTTGCGCGGGCTGTCCAATATCGAGCGCAAGGAACGGCTGGAGGCACTGCTGGGCCATGCCGCGCCGCCGATCCGGGTGGCCGATCACGTCATCGGCGCGGGCGAGAGGCTCTATGCCGCGATGTGCGACGCCGGGCTGGAAGGTATCATCTCCAAGCGGATCGACGCGCCCTATCGCGGTGCGCGGACCAAAAGCTGGGTGAAGGTCAAATGCACGCGGCGACAGGAGTTCGTCGTGGTCGGCTGGACGACGTCGAACGCCAGGGCGCGGCCTTTCGCCTCGCTGCTGCTGGCCCAGCGCGAGGGGCGTAAACTGGTTTACAAGGGCAAAGTCGGGACCGGCTTCGACGGCGATCTGCTTGCCGATCTGGCCGGGCGGATGAAGAAGATCGCGCGCGCCGAAGCGCCGCTGGACGTGCCCCGCGCGGAAACGCGCGGCGCGAACTGGATCGAACCGAAGCTGGTGGCCGAGGTTGCCTTTGCCGAAATGACGGCGGATGGGCGGGTGCGCCACGGCAGCTTCATCGGCCTGCGCGCCGACAAGAAAGCGGGCGAGGTGAAACCCGAAAGGCCCGCGCCCCCGCCGCCTGCCGGGGAAGCGGTGAAGATCAGCAATCGTGACCGGGTGATCTTTCCCGAAGGCGGCCAGACCAAGGGGCAGCTTGCCGATTACTACGCGTCAATCGCCCCGCTGATGCTGGCGCATATGGCGGGACGCCCGATCAGCCTGGTCCGCTGTCCGCAGGGCCGCGCCAGGAAGTGCTTTTTCCAGAAACACGACAGCGGCATGTTCGGCAAAAGCGTCCGGCAGGTGCCGATCCGCGAAAAGGACGGCGGCAACGAGGATTACATCTTCGTCGAAGACGCGGCCGGCATTCTCTCCTGCGTGCAGATGGGGACCATCGAGTTCCACGGCTGGGCCTCTCGCGCCGATGCGGTGGAGCTTCCGGATCGCATGATCTTCGATCTCGATCCCGACGAGGGGCTGGATTTCGGCGATGTGAAGAAGGCGGCGCACGACTTGCGCGGCAGGCTTGCGGATCTCGGTCTGACAAGCTTTCCCATGCTGTCGGGCGGCAAGGGCGTCCATCTGGTGGTGCCGCTGCGCACCGGGCACGACTGGAATGCGCACAAGGACTTTTCCAGGCGCTTCGCCGAGGCGATGAGCCTGGCCGAGCCGGAGCGCTTCGTCGCCACGATGTCCAAGGCGAAGCGCAAGGGGAAGATATTCATCGATTACTTGCGCAACCAGCGCGGCAGCACCGCGGTGATGCCCTATTCCGCGCGCGCCCGTCCCGGCGCCCCGGTCGCCGCGCCTATCGTCTGGGAAGAGCTGGACGACATCGCGGGCGTGAACCGCTGGTCCATCGACGATGCGGACGAACTGATCGAGCGGGCGGCGGGCAAGGCGCTGAAGGGCTGGGGATTTGCGGTGCAGGCGCTGCCGGAG
>Ga0075368_10000092_pt1 | contig 22721 bp, 20 predicted proteins | sample EndMethybrTD3033_FD_71518 | JGI IMG/M metagenome (GOLD analysis project Ga0075368, IMG submission 71518) | Populus endosphere microbial communities from Tennessee, USA - Endosphere MetaG P. TD hybrid TD303-3 | ecosystem: Host-associated > Plants > Roots > Endosphere | place: USA: Tennessee... | reverse complement strand
ATCCGCCAGCCGCTCGACTTCTACGGCGTCAACTACTACAACCCGATGCGGATCGCGGCGACCGAGGAGGACTCGGAGATGCCGTTCGAGTTCCGCGAGGTGCTCGGCTACGAGAAGACCGACTTCGGCTGGCCGATCGTCCCGGACGCGCTGCGCGAGTGGCTGATCATGCTGCGCGCGAGGTTCCGTGCCGCGCTGCCGCCGATCATGATCACCGAGTCCGGGTGCGCCTACAACATGGGCCCGGACGAGAACGGCGTCGTGGACGACCAGCCGCGCATCGACTACTACGCCTCGCACCTCGAGGCCGTCTCGACCGCCATCCAGCGCGGCGTCGACGTCCGCGGCTACTACGCGTGGTCGCTGATGGACAACTTCGAGTGGGCCGAGGGCTACACGCAGCGGTTCGGCCTGGTGCACGTCGACTACGAGACCCAGGAGCGCACCCCCAAGCGTTCCTTCGACTGGTACGCGGACCTGATCGCCGAGCACAAGCGGGACTGACTCCTTCACTAAGGTGAAGCCGTGACCAGCCGCCGCGTCGTCCTCGTCGTCGGCTCCGGCCGCAGCGGGACCAGCGCGCTCGCCGGGGCGCTGCAGACCCTCGGCATGCACGTGCCCCCGCCGGAGGTGCCCGCCGACGAGCGTGGCTCGCGTGGGCTGGCCGAGTCGCAGTGGGTCGTCGACCTGCACGCCGACCTCCTCGCTCGCGCCAACGTCGCTACGAACGACGCCCGTCCGTCCGCCTGGTTCGAGACCGGCAAGTGGGCGGCCAACGGGCTGCTCCGCACCCGCGTCGTCGACTGGCTCGGACCGCAGTTCGCTCCTCTTCCCGACGAGGAGGACGAGCCGGAGCTGGTGCTGAAGGACCCGCAGATGGCGTGGTTCCTCGGCCTCTGGCGGGCCGCCGCCATGCGCGTCGAGGCGACGCCGGCCTACCTCACCACCCTGCGCCACGTGACCGAGGTCGTCGGCACCCGCGACCGCCCGTCGGCGCGCACCGCCGCCTGGGTGAACATGATGCTGCACACCGAGCGGGCCACTCGTGGCTCGCTGCGCGCCTTCGTCCGGTACGACGACCTGCTGGCGGACTGGACGATCCCGCTGTTCCGGATCGGCCAGGCGTTCGGGGTGCGGGCGGTGACCGAGGCGTCGGCCAACAGCATGCGCAAGGTGCACCAGTTCGTGGACCCGGACCTGCACCGCGGCCATCACACCTGGGCCGACCTGGCCGTGCCGAAGCGACTCCAGGAGATCGCGGAGGAGACGTGGCAGGCCCTGTCCGGGCTCGCCGACGAGGGCGGTGACACCGAGGCCCGGAACGCGACGCTCGACCAGCTGCGGGACTCCTACGTCGACCTCTACGACGAGGCCGAGGGCATCGCCGCGTCGTCCGCCGACGCCGCGCGACGAGAGGGCACCACCGCGGCCCCCTCCGACGATGCGCCGGAGGCCAAGGGCTTCAAGCGGCTCCTCGGTCGATGAGCGACCTGCGCAACCGCGAGGGCGACGCGGCCTACGACATCACCTGGCCGTGGAGCGACGGCCCGCTGCCGCCCGGACTGACCTGCGTCTTCCGGGTCAAGAACGAGGCGCGCAACCTGCCCTGGGTGCTGCCCCCGATGTTCGAGTCGGTCCAGCACGTCGTGCTCGTCGACAACGGCTCGGACGACGGCACGCCCGAGGTGGCGGCCGAGGTCGCCGCGAAGGCCGGCGCGACCGACCGGTTCACGCTGACGTCGTACCCGCACCGGGTCTCGCGCGCCGGCAACGAGCACCTGCGCACGCCGCCCGACTCGCTGCACTCGCTGACCTACTTCTACAACTGGTCGTTCGCGCAGGTGCGCACGGCGTACTCGATGAAGTGGGACGGCGACATGGTGCTGACCCGCGAGGGCGTCGAGCTGTTGCGCGACCTGTCGTGGCAGCTGCGTGACTCGGGCGCCGTCGTCGCCATCCCGCGGCACCCGTTGACGATCGAGAGCGACTCGGTGGCCTGGCTCGACCTCGGCTACCGGTTCCTCGAGCCGTGGGTCTACCCGATGGGCCCGGAGTTCACCTTCGTCAAGGCCTTCGAGTGGGAGGTCCGCGAGTTCCCGGCCACCTCGGAGCGGATCGTCGCGCCCGAGGGCATGTGCGTCGAGCTGAAGTGGATCGACCAGGACGAGTTCGCGCACTGGAGCAGCACCGACTTCGACGCGGTGCGCACGCCGCGCAAGGCCCGCGAGATCGAGGTGTTCCGCGCGCTGACCGAAGGACGGGGAGACACGGTCGAGGGGCTGCTCCGCGTCGAGGCGCCGCCGGGGGTCCACGTCATCGAGCACGTGACCCGGACCTGGATGGCCACGGCGCCGCGTCCGTTGGTGAAGCGGCCCGACACCGTCGAGGCCTAGCGGTGGCCGACCTGCGGATCGACGCGGACCACCCTGGGGAACGCGGCAAGTACGACACGGTCGAGGTCGTCGCTCGCGACGCCGAAGGGATCCGCGCGCTCACCGTCACGCCGGGAGTACGGGCCTTCTCGGTGGAGGTGCGCACCGACGACGGCACCGAGACCCACACCTTCGAGACTCGGGTCGGCGTGCACGACGTCGTCGTCGACCTCGGCCGCCGCGCGGTCTGGCCGGCCCGGCTGCCCGAGCCCGGTCTGGGCACGGACGGGATCGACGTGCGCGTGCACAACCCCGTCGGGCTCGTCCTCGACGAGTCGCCCGTGCCACCGGTCGAGGACCTCGACGCGGGTCAGGTCGCTCGTCTGGAGATGCAGGGCGTGCCGTTGTCCCACGACCCGGCGAGCGGCCTGTCGATCGAGGAGCACAGCATCGTGCTGCGCCGCGCGGCTCTCGACGCGTACGGCGGGATCAGCCGGCCCTCGGTCTCGGTCGTGATGGCGACCCGGCGGCCGGAGATGCTCGAGCACGCCCTGGCCCAGGTCGCCCGGCAGCGCGGCGTCGCCGAGCTCGAGCTGGTGCTGGCCACCCACGGCTTCGATGCCGACCCGGCGGGAGTCACCGTCGTGCCGATGCCCGCGGACGCGGTCTTCGGCGACGTCCTCAACGCGGCCGTCGCGGCCTCGAGCGGCGAGCTGCTGCTCAAGATGGACGACGACGACTGGTACTCGCCCGACTTCGTGGCCGACCTGCTGCGTGCCCGGTCCTACAGCGGCGCCGACCTGGTCGGGGCGCCCGACGACCTCTACTACCTCGAGGACCGCGACCTGACCCTGCGGCTCGGCCACGTGGGTGAGGTCTACAAGGGCTTCGTCGCCGGCGGCACGATGCTCGTCGGACGGTCGACGCTGGAGGACGTGGGCGGCTTCGCGCCCGTGCCGCGGCACGTCGACAAGGCGCTCACCTCGGCCGTCCGGGAAGCCGGAGGGACCGTCTACCGCACGCACGGCCTGGGCTACGTGCTGCGTCGCACCACGACCGGCCACACCTGGGACGCCGACCTCGACGACCTCGTCGACCGGGCGGTGCAGACCTGGGACGGCTTCCGTCCTGGACGACTCATGGAGCTCTGACCGCGGGACCGCTAGTTTGCGGCCATGCGCATCCGAGTCGCTCTCGCCGTCCTCCCGCTCCTGGCACTCCCCTTGGCGTGTGCCCCGGAGGACGAGGACAACGCCGACGACCCGGGCGCCAGCGACAGCAGCACGCCGGCCGGAGAGTCGCCGACCGACGAGCCGACCGCTGAGGAGACCGACGCGGGTGGGCTGCCACCCGAGTGCGCCGTCGACCAGCTGCCGGTCAAGGAGGCGGGGTTCGCGACCATCGGCACCGACTCCCCGGCGTACGAGCCGTGGTTCGTCGACGACGACCCGAGCAACGGCCAGGGCTACGAGTCGGCGGTGGCCTACGCCGTCGCCAACACCCTCGGCCTGCAGGTGAAGTGGGTGGTCGTGCCGTTCAACTCCTCGTACAAGCCCGGCGAGAAGGACTTCGACTTCGACATCAACCAGATCTCGATCACGCCCGAGCGGTCCGCGGTCGTCGACTTCTCGGACGGCTACTACGACGGGACCCAGGCCGTCGTCGCCCTCAAGGACAGCGAGATCGCCAAGTCCACCTCGATCGGGGACCTGGCCTCCTTCAAGCTCGGCGCCCAGACCGGCACGACGTCCCTCACGGCGGCCCGCGACATCGTCGACGAGCCGGCGGTCTTCGAGGACACGAACGCCGCGAAGCAGGCGCTGCTCAACGACCAGGTCGACGGCATCGTCGCGGACCTGCCGACGGCGACGTACATCAGTGACTTCGAGATCAAGGGCAGCGTGGTGGTCGGCCAGTTCGTCGACCCGAACATCGGTCCCGACAAGTTCGGGATGCTCTTCGAGAAGGGCAGCGAGCTGGTGCCCTGCGTCAACGCGGCGCTGGCGATCCTGACCGCGGACGGCACCGTCGAGCAGCTCCAGGCGCAGTGGCTCGCGGACTATCAGGCAGTGCCCGTCCTGCAGTGACCGAGCCGTGGGTCCCGAGCGCCCACGAGCTCGAGCGCCGCGGTGTACGACGCCGGCTGCGCACCCGGCAGACCGTGGTCGCGACGGCGACGACGGTCGTGGTGTTCGGCCTGCTCCTGGCGGGCCTCCTCGCCTCACCCGGCTGGCCGCGGGTCCACGAGACGTTCTTCAGCTGGTTCCACGCCACGGAGTCGTTCGACGGGATCAAGGAGGGCTTCTGGATCAACGTCAAGCTCTTCATGATCTGCGAGCCACTCATCCTCGTGGTCGCGATGGCGGTCGCCCTCGCCCGCAGCGCCCGCGCGCCGTGGCTGCTGCCCGTGCGCCTCCTCGCCGTGGCGTACACCGACGTCATCCGCGGCGTGCCGACCATCCTGCTGATCGTCCTGTTCGCCTTCGGGATGCCGGCGCTGCGGCTCCAGGGACTGCCCAACGACCCGATCTTCTGGTGTGGTGTCGCGCTGGTCGTCTCCTACGGCGCGTACGTGGCTGAAGTGTTCCGGTCGGGCATCGACTCGATCCATCCCTCCCAGGTCTCCAGCGCCTACGCGCTGGGCCTGGGCCGTGGTCAGACGATGCGGTACGTCGTCGTCCCGCAGGCCGTCCGCCGCGTCGTACCCCCGCTGCTCAACGACTTCGTCTCGCTCCAGAAGGACACCGCACTGGTGTCCGCGGCGGGGGTCTTCGACGCCCTGTTCGCCGCCCGCGACTACGGCGCCTACAACTTCAACTACACGCCACTCGTCGTCGCGGCCGTGTTCTTCGTGGTGATGACGGTGCCGCTCGCCCGCTACTGCGACTGGCTCCAGCGTCGGTGGATGGAGCGCGAGAGGGCTGGTGCGTTGTGAGCCCCCCGCTGCTGGAGCTCGAGAACGTGCGCAAGGCGTACGGCGACCGGGTCGTCCTCGACGACGTCGACCTGACGGTCGCCAAGCACGACGTGGTCTGCCTGATCGGCTCATCGGGATCCGGCAAGTCCACCCTGTTGCGGTGCCTCAACCTGCTGGAGCAGCTCGACGACGGCGTGATCAGGTTCGACGGGCGTGAGATCAGCGACCCCCTCGTCGACCCGCGCGAGATCCGCAAGCGCGTGGGCATGGTGTTCCAGGCCTACAACCTGTTCCCGCACCTGAGCGTCCTCGACAACTGCACCCTGGCCCCGCGCCGGGTGCACGGGCTCGGCAAGCGCGCCGCGGAGGAGCGGGCGCGCGGCCTGCTGGCGCAGTTCGGCCTGACCGAGCACGTCGACAAGCACCCGGACCGGCTCTCCGGGGGCCAGCAGCAGCGGGTCGCGCTCGTGCGGGCGCTGTGCACCGAGCCCGAGCTGCTGCTGCTGGACGAGATCACGGCCGCCCTGGATCCCGAGCTGGTCGGGGACGTGCTCACGATCGTCCGAGACCTCGCCGAGGCGGGCACCACGATGGTGCTCGCCACGCACGAGATGAGCTTCGCGCGGGACGTCGCGACCACGGTGTGCTTCCTGGACGAGGGCCGCGTCCTCGAGCAGGGCCCACCGTCACAGGTGCTGGTCGCACCCCGCGAGGAGAGAACACGCCAGTTCCTGCGGCGGGTGCTGCCCGACCACTAGGTTCTGCGCATGCGTCGTGTCGCGCTCCTCGTCGGAGCCCTCGCCCTTCCGCTCGTGCCGGCCACCCCCGCGTACGCCGCGACCAACAACATCTGCGTCGGCGCCTTCGTCGGGACGTGCGACTCGACGGTGGCGACGGTCCAGCTCGCGCTGACCGCCGCCGGAAGCGACGGGGTCGACTCGGTCGTCAACATCGCGCCCGGCACCTACGCGGACGGGCCGTACTTCCTCAACGGCTCTCCGTCCGACGCGCTCGCCGTGCACGGGTCCGGGTTCTCGACGATCGTCACGCTGGCGGCGGCGCCGTCCAACGACACGTACATCTCGATGACCGGGGCCACGCTCACCGACCTGCTGGTGCAGCTCGAGGGTGACCAGTCGTCCAACGACTCCGCGATCACGGCGTACGCCGGGTCCGTGATCGACACCGTTCTGGTGGACGGGACGGCGACGGCGGCCGCGACCGGCGTCTTCGTCACCGGCAGCCAGATGACGTTCTCGTCGGTCAACATGGGCAGCTCCGGCGGTGGGACGGCCATGCGCTCCCTGGGCGGCAACACGGTGACGAGCACCTCGCTCGCGGCGCCGAGCGCGTTCACGACCACGACCACGCAGTCGGCGCCGGACGTGCTCAGCGGGCTGACGATCGTCGCCACGGACGTCGGCGTGAACGTCGCCAGCGGGACCGTCTCGATCGACGACTCGCTGGTCAGCATCGGCAGCGGGAACGGCGTCGCCCTGGCCGCGGCCTCGGGCAACGCGATCACCACCCCCAAGACCCTGAACGCCGACCACGTCACCGTGGTGGGTGGCGGCCCCGGGTCGGAGGGCGTGCGCGCACGGTCCGTGGTGGCCAACGCACTGCAGACGAGCACCGTCAACCTGACCAACTCCGTCGTGCGCGGACCGGACACGTCGCTGACGGCGTTCGCGAGCAACAACGGCTCGCAGAGCGGCCCGAGCGTCGCGACCGTCAACGTCAGCCACACGGCGTACGAGGACCTCAGCAACACCGTCGACCCGGTGACCGGGAGCGGAGGGGTGGTGCTGGGCACGGGCAACACCACCGCCGACCCCCAGTTCTCCGGCCCCGGGGACTACCACCCCGTCCCCGGTTCGCCCGTGATCGACGCCGGCAACCCGGCGGGTGGTGGCCCGGCGGTGGACCTGGAGGGCAACGACCGCGTCCAGGACGGCAACGCCGACGGGATCGACCGCCGGGACATGGGCGCCTACGAGCTGATGGACACGGTGGCACCGAACACGACGTTCACCGGGGGCCCGAACGGGCCGACGAACGACGCCTCGCCGACGTTCGTCTTCGCGGGTGACCAGGACGCGACCTACAGCTGTCAGGTCGACGCAGCGGCCGCGACGCCGTGCACCAGCCCGGTCACCGTCCCCGGGCTCACGAACGGCAGCCACACGGTCCGCGTCACGGCGACCGACACCGCCGGGAACGTCGACGTGACACCGGCCGAGCGGACCTTCGTCGTGGACACCGTCAGCCCGCGGACCAAGCTGATCCGCAAGCCCGGCAAGGTCGTCAGCGCGCCCAAGGCGAAGTTCACGTTCCGGTCGAACGAGTCGGGCGCCACGTTCCAGTGCCGGGTCGACAAGAAGAAGTTCAAGAAGTGCCTGTCACCGACCAAGCTCGTCGTGAAGCCCGGGAAGCACACCTTCTACGTGCGTGCGGTCGATGCGGCCGGGAACGTCGACGCCAGCGCGGCGAAGTACGCGTTCATCAAGGTCAAGCCGGACTGAGCGTCGCCCCGAGCCGCCGCACGATCTCCGTGAGGCGCTCAGGCGACGTCGCGATGTTCAACCGGACGTGGCCGGGCAGGCCGGGTTGGTACAGGTCCCCGGGCGACGGCTGCACGCCGCCCTCGATCGCGACGGTGGTCGGGTCGTCGTACCCGTAGGCGCGCAGGTCGAGCCAGGCGAGGTATGTCGCCTCGAGCGGCCACATGCGCGCGTCGGGCAGGTGCTCGGTCAGGAGGTCGGACAGGAGTGACCGGAGCTGGTCGAGCCTCTCGACCAGCGAGGCCAGCCACGGGTCTCCGTGCTCGTACGCCGCCACGGCGGCCACCACGCCGAGGGCGGCCCACGACTCGTTCTGGGCCATCGGGATGCTGGTGAGCCGGGTGCGGGTGTCCTCGTCGTCGGTCAGGACCTGCGCGCACTTCAGGCCGGCGGTGTTGAAGGCCTTGGACGCCGCGACGACGGCGACCGCGTGCGCGGCCGTGCCCTCGAGGCTGAGGTAGGGGACGTGCTCGGCGCCGGGCAGCACGATCGGTGCGTGGATCTCGTCGCTGATCACCCGGGCGTCGTGCTTCAGGGCGAGGTCGCGGATGCCCTCGAGCTCAGCACGGGTGTGCACGTGGCCGCACGGGTTGTGCGGGTTGGTCAGCAGCAACGTCCGCGCGCCCTCGCCGAAGAGGCGGTCGAGGTGGTCGAGATCCAGCGCGTAGGCGTCCCCGTCCGGTGTCACGGGCAGGTCCCACTGCTCGCGGCCGGTGACCTGGGCGAGCCCGCGCTGCGGGTGGTAGGCCGGGAGTGGGAGCACCATCGGTGCCCGGTCGTCACCCAGGACGTCGAGCGCCAGCCGCACGCCCGCCGTCACGTCGACGGTCGGGATGACCTGGCGCGGGTCCACCTCCTGGGCGAAGTGCCGCTTCGCGAAGCCGGCGTACGCCTCACCCAGCTCGCCACCTCCCAGCTCGAACGCCGGGTAGCCCAGCGCACCTCGGTCCACCGCCTCACGCACCGCCCGGACGACCGGCTCGGCCACCGCGAAGTCCATCTCCGCCACCCAGGCCGGGATGACGCCGTCGGGGGTCATCCCCCACTTGAGAGGGGAGGCCGCGCGGAGCTCGTCGTCGGTCAGGTCGCGAATCACGTCGTGTGCTCCTCGAAGTTGGGGTGCGCGTACCGGACCTCGCAGGTGTCCTGCAGCGCCTCGATCAGCTCGCCTTGTCTGCCTTCGTCGAGAGGCTCGCTCGCGTGCACCACGACGGTTGCGTCGAGGGCCATCTCCAGGACCACCTCCAGGGTCACGTCGAGCTCGTCGCCGGCCTCGTCGAGGACGGACTGCCTCGTCTTCTCCGAGTCGTCATTGAAGGCCACGATGAAGTCAGTCATCGGCTCCGGGCTCGTGAGGCTGCCTTCGTCGGTGGGGCGGTCGCATCCGAACGGACCCGCTCCGCTCACCACCCCGGCGATGACGACGGCGATCGCCACCGCGGCCGTCAGGACGAGGATCACCCCCCGCCGTGACATCGGGCCCCGGGTTCCGTCCGTCATGCCCACCTCCGTGGTGTTCGTCCGCTCTGCCATCATGCGCCGGTGACCATCGAACTGGGGCAGGGGACCGGACCTCTCAAGGGCGTGAAGGTCGTCGAGATCGCGGGCATCGGCCCGGGTCCGCACGCGTGCATGATCCTCGCCGACCTCGGCGCGGATGTCGTGCGTGTCGAGCGGCCGGGTGGTCAGATGCTGGCGGGCGGTGCGTCGATGACGCTCAACCGTGGCCGGCCCAGTGTGGCGCTCGACCTGAAGAACCCCGAGGCCGTGCAGACGGTCCTCGAACTGGTGCGGACGGCGGACGTCGTCGTGGAAGGGATGCGGCCGGGCGTCACCGAGCGGCTGGGCCTGGGACCGGACGACTGCCTGGCCGTGAACCCGCGCATCGTCTACGGGCGGATGACCGGCTGGGGCCAGACCGGGCCGCTCGCCAGCGCCGCCGGTCACGACATGAACTACATCGCGATCACCGGTGCGCTGCACATGATGGGCCAGACGCCGGACCGACCGCAGTTCCCGTCCAACCTCGTCGGCGACTTCGGGGGCGGCAGCACCTACCTGGTGATCGGCATCCTGTCGGCGCTGCTCGAGTCCAGGCTCAGCGGCCAGGGGCAGGTCGTGGACGCCGCGATCGTCGACGGCACCGCCCACCTCAACGCGATGACGGCGGCCTTCGCCGCGAGCGGCGGGTTCAAGGAGGAGCGCGGCGCCAACCTGCTCGACGGCGGGGTCCCGTTCTACGACATCTACGAGACCTCGGACGGCAGGCACATGTCCGTGGGCGCGCTCGAGCCGCAGTTCTTCGACGCGCTGGTGACCCTGCTCGGGGTCAAGGAGACATGCCCGGGACAGGGCGACCTGGACCGGTACGACGAGATGCGTGCGGTCTTCACGGAGACGTTCAAGCAGAGGACCCAGGCCGAATGGATCGCGCACTTCGAGGGCACCGACGCCTGCGTGGCCGGCATCGTCCCGTTCTCCGAGGCGGTGGAGCACCCGCACCTCGTCGCGCGCGGGACCTTCGTCGAGCACGAGGGCCAGGTGCAGCCGGCGCCGGCGCCGCGGTTCTCGCGCACCGAGGCGACCCTCGGCCTGCCTCCGTCGGCGATGGCCGGCCAGCACACCCGCGACGCCCTCACCGCGTGGGGAGTCGCGGACGTCGACGGCCTCATCGAGCGCGGAGTCGCCATCCAGACGTGAGAGTCCAGCCATGAAGCCCTTCCTCTTCCTCGGCATCCGCGCCCAGGACGCCGCCGCGGACGACGAGTACGACGCGGTGCTGCGTTGTGCCGGTTTGGACGAGCGAGACGTCCGCCGGGTGCGGATCGAGCAGGACGTGCTCGGTCCGGTCGGCCTCGACGACTGGTCGGGGATCGTGGTCGGCGGTGGGCCGTGGAACATCAGCGACCCGCAGGACGAGAAGGACCCGGACCAGGTCCGCGGCGAGGCCCGGCTCCGCGAGCTCGCGCTGCAGGTCGTCGAGGCGGACTTCCCGTTCCTCGGGGCCTGTTACGGGATCGGCACCCTCGGCACGCTGCGCAACGGCGTGGTCGACCGGCGGTACGGCGAGCCGATCGGCCCGATGACCATCGACCTGACGGCCGAGGGTCAGGACGACCAGCTGCTCGGCGACCTGCCGGCCAGCTTCACCGCGTTGCTCGGACACAAGGAGGCGGTGTCGCGGCTGCCGGACGGTTCGGTCCGGCTCGCGTCGTCCGCGACCTGCCCGGTCCAGGCGTTCCGGATCGGCGCGAACGTGTACGCGACGCAGTTCCACCCCGAGCTGGACCTGCAGGGCATCATCACGCGCGTGGACGTCTACCAGCACTTCGGCTACTTCGAGCCGCACCTGGCGCACGAGATCGTCGACCGGTCGCGCGACGCGGTGATCACCGAGCCGCCCCGGATCCTTCAGCGCTTCGTCGAGCTGTTCGCCCGGGACTGATCGGGGTCGGGCTGGGTACCGGGTCGGCATGGGTATCGACGACAAGGCAGAGAACCAGGGCACCGACATCAAGGGCCGCGCCAAGGAGGCCGTTGGCTCGGTCACCGGCGACGACGAGATGAAGAACGAGGGTCGCGCCGACCAGGCCGAGGCCTCGGTCAAGAAGGCCGGCGAGAACGTCAAGGACGCGGTGGACGACGTCAAGGACGCCTTCAAGAAGTAGCAAGAAGTAACACGCGTCACGCCCGCCACGATGCGGGAGACTGCGGGCCGCTCTGCCACACTGGTAGCAGCGGCCCGTTCCAGTCTTGCCCCGGGCCAGCCCCCGCCACTCTTCGGCGGCCGGGCCACCACAGAACGACCCTCTGGTGAGACACCACCATCGAGAGTGATCTCCCTTGTCCTCGCAGTCCTTCGCCGACCTCGGCGTGCCCAACAACCTGACCGCAGTGCTGTCCGCACGCGGCATCACGGTCCCCACTCCCATCCAGGCCGCCACCCTCGCCGACTCGTTCGCGGGTCGCGACGTCCTGGGCCGGGGCCGCACCGGCTCCGGCAAGACCTACGCGTTCCTGCTGCCCCTGGTCACCCGGCTCGCCGAGTCGGGTCGTCCCCGCAAGGCCGGCCGTCCGCGCGCGCTGATCCTGGCGCCGACGCGTGAGCTCGTCGGCCAGATCGACGAGGCGCTCGCGCCGCTCGCCCAGGCCGCCGGCCTCACCACCCGCACCGTCTTCGGCGGCGTCGGCCAGCACCCGCAGGTGCAGGGCCTGCGCCGCGGCGTCGACATCGTGCTCGCCTGCCCCGGCCGCCTCGAGGACCTGATCCAGCAGGGACACTGCGACCTCGGCGCCGTCGAGGTCACCGTGCTCGACGAGGCCGACCACATGGCCGACCTGGGGTTCCTCCCCGCCGTACGACGTCTGCTCGCCGCCACCCCGAAGAACGGCCAGCGGCTGCTCTTCTCGGCGACCCTGGACAAGGGCGTCAACGTCCTGGTCAAGCAGTTCCTCCAGCAGCCGGTGACCCACGAGGCCGACTCGGCCCAGTCGCCGGTGGCGAAGATGGACCACCACGTGCTGCACCTCGCCCGGGAGCACCGCGTCCCGGTTCTGGTCGACCTGACCAGCGCGCCGGGCCGCACCGTCGTCTTCACCCGCACCAAGCACGGCGCCAAGGCGCTGGCCCGTCAGCTCAACCGCAGCGGCGTCACCGCCGTCGAGCTGCACGGCAACCTCAGCCAGGGCGCCCGCACCCGCAACATGGACGCGTTCCACTCGGGCCGGGCCAGCACGCTGGTCGCGACCGACATCGCGGCGCGAGGCATCCACGTCGACGACGTGGCCCTCGTCGTGCACGCCGACCCGCCGTCCGAGCACAAGGCCTACCTGCACCGCTCGGGACGTACGGCGCGGGCCGGTGCGGCGGGCACCGTCATCACCCTCATGACCCAGGAGCAGACCGGCGACGTCCGGGCGCTCACCCGGGCGGCCGGGATCACGCCGACCATCACCCGGATCGACGGCCCGCGGCACCCGATGCTCACCACCCTCGCCCCCGGCGAGCGGGTCCTGGTGGCCGGCGGCCTCGGTGTCAGTGCCGACGAGCCGACGACGCGCTCCGGTGGCGGGGGCAACCGCCGCCGCTCCGGTGGTGGCGGGAACGGTGGCCGGTCCCGCGCCGGTGGCCAGAAGCCGTCCTCCGGCCAGAAGCCGTCCTCCGGGCAGAAGCCTTCCGGCGGTGGCAACCGCTCACGTCGCCGTGGCGGCCAGAGCGGTCAGGCCGCCTCCGGTCGCTCCCACAACGCGGCCTCGTTCAGCAGCGGTCGCCGCTCTTCGTAGAGTCGATCGGGTGGCTCGACTCGAGGCGTGGCTCCGCCGAGCGCTGTGGGAGGTCGTCCCACGCGACCAGCGGGACACGCCTGGCAGGCTGCGACGCCGTCAGGTCGTGACCGTCGGGTTCGTCCTGGTCGGGGCGGTCTTCCTCGGACTGTCCCTGAGGATCGAACCCGGCAGCCGCTGGTTCTACGCGTCGACGCTCGGCCTGGCCGCGGTGTGGGCCGTCGGGGCGTTCGCCTCGGGGCGCCTGCACCTCGGCCGGATCGCGTTCCGGGACCGGCACATCCGCCCGGTGCTGACCCCGATCGCCCTCGGCCTGCTGCTCGCGGGCGTGTTCGTGGTCGGTGCGCTGCTGGTCGAGCGCCTCGCGTTCCTGGACCCGCTCGAGGACCAGGTCGTCTCGATCATCGACTACGCCGACCAGGGCTCGGTGCCGATCCTGGTCGTCATCACGACGGTCAACGGGATCGCCGAGGAGCTGTTCTTCCGCGGCGCCGCCTACGCCGCCATCACGAAGTCGCCGGTCCTCTGGACGACGCTGGCCTACGGAGTCGCGACCCTGGCCACGGGCAACCTGATGCTGTCCTTCGCTGCGCTGCTGCTGGGTGTCGTCTGCGGGCTCGAGCGGCGCGCGTCCGGGGGGATCCTCGGGCCGATCCTGACCCACTGCACGTGGTCGGTGACGATGCTGCTCGTGCTGCCCCTCGTGTTCTTCTGACCGAGGTCAGCGACCGCCGTCCTCCAGAGCCCGGCGGACGGTCTCCTGGTAGCTGAGCGGTTCGCCGGGCACCACGTCGCGGATCGAGTAGTCGGTCTGGATGACCTCGGTGCCCATCGAGTCGATCAGGTTCGCCGCCGTGGTCTTGTCGACGTCGGTCACCAGGCCGATCCACCTCGAGGACAGGCCCGGCGTCAGCACGGGGACGGTGACGATCGGGATGCGGTCGCCGTTCATCACCTCGGCAGCCTGCTGCATCATCTCGAGGTAGGTGAGCCGGTCCGCGCCGCCGATCTCGTAGACCTGGCCGTACGTCTTCTCCGCGCCGGTGACGCCGACGAGGTAGCGGACGGCGTCGTCGATCCCGATCGGCTGGGTGAGCGTGGTCGCCCACTTCGGCACCACCATGGCCGGCAGGTTCTTGACGAGCTGCCGGGTCATCTCCCAGGAGATCCCGCCCGCACCGACCACGACTGCCGCGCGCAGCACGGTCACCGGGACACCGCTCGCTCCCAGCAGCTCCTCGACCTCGCGGCGGGACCGTAGGTGTGCGGACATCTCGGTGCCGTCCTTGCCCAGCCCGCCGAGGTAGACGATCTGCGCCACGCCGCTCGCCGCGGCAGCCAGCGCGAAGGACCGTGCGGCGTCGGCGTCCTTGCGCTCGAAGTCGTCATCGTCGAGGGAGTGCACGAGGTAGATCGCGACGTCGACGTCCGCCAGCGGCTCGCCCAGCGACCCCGCGTCGAAGACGTCGCCGCCGACCGGCTTTCCCGGGCCGTCGTACTCGTCCGGGCGCCGCGTCATCGCCTTGACGTCGTGGCCGGCCTCGATCAGCGCGGGCACGAGGCGGCGGCCCACGAACCCGGTCGCGCCCGTCACCAGCACGGTCAGGTTCTCGTCGGTCATGTCATGAGAGTAGGTAACCGTTTTCGTGGCTCGACACCCGTGCCAACCCTGACAGCTCTGCAGGGTCTGCCCCGTTGTGACGGGGCCGGCCCCGGCGCATCGTCGGGACATGAGGATCCGACGTTCGGTGCAGGTGCTGCGGCGAGCCGTGGCGGTGGGGCTGGTGGTCACGGTCGTGGCGTGCACGGCATCGGAGGACCCGGCGCCACCTCCGCGCCGGACCACGCCCGAGCCTGGGGCGCACGCCGTCGAGCCGGCTCCGGTGGACGACGAGGTCGTCGACGCGGTCACCTCTGCGGGCATCGTGGTGACGGATGCGGCCGGAGCGGTGGCGAGCCCCGCGGACGCACCGGCGGCCGGCATCGGCCTCACGCAGGAGCACCTCGCATCGCTCGTGTCACAGGCGGAGTCCGGCGCCGGGACACCGGGTGCGGCTCTTGACGCCGTGGTGCTCACGGACGTGCCCCTGTCTGCGTTCCTGGTCGGCTACGCCCGCGGTGCGCAGACCCCGGCGGCGCATCTCGCGGCCGACCTCCTCGGAGACCAGGACCTCACGCACCCGCAGGACGTCATCTTCCCCGCGCTGGTGCCACTGCTGTTCGCCGCTGACCTCGCGCATGCGGCGGGCGACCCGGCCCAGGCGTCCATGACACCCACCGCCTACGTGCTGGACACCGTCTGCAGCGACGTGTCGGCCGAGATCACCCGGGGCATCAACAAGGTCTTCGACGCCCTGCACGTCGACTACGTCAACCTGCCCAAGACGGGGGTGAAGCTGCTCGACGACATCCTGAACGGGATGGCGAAGCTCGTCGTGGACGGGATCAACATCGTGGTCGAGGCCGGCCGTTGGCTGGTGCTGCAGGGCGAGAAGTACCTGATCCACGAGGTGCTCTCGATCGTGGCCCAGGCGGCGGCGATCGCGACGATGGTGGGGAAGTTCCTGGAGTGGGTCAGCAAGATCGTCACCCGGATCACGACCGATGACGCCTACCCCGTCAAGGGCCCGGAGCCGAAGGGGAACCCTCTGACGGCCACGCTCGAGGCCAAGATCGACCTCGGCCTCGGCGACCTCAACGACTGGCCGCCGTGGTTCAAGAACTGCGCAGAAGTCGCGGGCGCTGGCCCCCTGCCCCCGCTCAAGCCCGCGGGTGAGGCGGTCAACTGGGTCCTGGAGAGCCCGCCGAACCTCCTGCTCGACGCCGGCGGGCACAAGGACAAAGAGCTCACGGACCCGGGCGAGGGTCCGGCGGTCGCGAGCTGGGCCCTGGTCACCGGCACCGAACCGGCGGGGCTGGAAGGCGAACCAGACACGTACGAGACCGCGACCGTCACGGCGGTGGTGCACCGGACCAGGGTCAAGGCGCTTCTCCTGTCCCTGGTGGCCATGGGCAGCCAGATGCTGCTCGGGCACCTGCCGTCGTTCGTCAGCATCCCTCTCAAGGCAGCCGTCAACTCGGCCGCGGACTCGCTGCTCAGCCAGCTCCTCACGGTGATGGACCTGACGACCTACAAGAAGGTGCCGGTGGCCTATCACTCGGACAAGCCGAAGCCGCCCAAGCCTGTTCACGAGACCTGGGCGGGTGACTGGGTGAACCCGGGCTACGGCTCGTCGGGCACGTTCACGCTCGACGTGCGTCGCAGCGCGTCCAGCATGACCGGGTCCCTGCAGGTCTTCGGCGCCGAGTGCATCCAGACCGGTGAGCTGCAGGCCGTGGTGGACGGGGACCAGGTCTCGTTCGGGCTGATCCGGGGCGGGATCGACCAGATCACCTTCCAGGGCGTGATCGAGGGGCGTCGAGTGGCGGGTGTCTGGTCGGTGACCGATGCCTGCGGTGGCTGGACCGGCTCGTGGCAGGCCACGATCAGCCGGGCCAAGGCGGGGTGAGGGATCAGCGCGAGCGCTTCGCGACACCCTCGCGCTTGGTCTCGTCCATCCCGGCCTCGTACGCCGAGACGAGGGCCGCGATCGAGAGCGGCTTGATCTTCTCGACGACCTGGCGGACGGTCTCGGGCGAGGCGCCCTGGTCGCGGTAGACCGGCCAGACCATGGTGCGGAACACGTCGTACAGCTCCTTGGCCACCTCGCGGCCGTGCTGCGCGTAGATGTCGGCGGCGGCGAGCGCCGCCTCCGGCGGGAAGCCCAGCTCGAGCATGCCGAGGCCGACGGACAGCTGGGACACGGCGACCTGGTACTGGCCCCTCTTGAGCGGGAAGACGACGCCCAGCGCGGCGAGGGTCCGGAGCTCCTCGTCGGTGAGCTCGTGGCCGGCGCGCTGGCTGAGCTCGGCCCGGGACATCTCGATCGGCCGTTCGACGTCCCAGGGCGCGAGCATCGTGCGGGCCAGGGCGAGGTCCTCCGGGGTCGCGTCGGCCGGGATCCCGGCGACGTACTTCTCGATCGCGGAGAGGGTGAAGCCGTGGCTCTGGAGCTCCTGGACCAGCTCGAGGCGGCCGACGTGCAGGGGCGAGTAGTAGCCCGAGCGGCCGCGACGGATCGGCGGAGGCACCAGGCCCTTGCTGGTGTAGAAGCGGACGTTGCGCACGCTCATCCCGACGCGCTCGCACAGCTCGTCCAGGGTGAGGAGGTCCGTGCCCGTGAGCGGTGCCACACCGGGGTCTCTGGTGACCATGACAGTAATGCTGTCACAATCGACGAATGGCTGAAGCATTCGTGTACGACCACCTGCGCACGCCGCGAGGCAAGGGCAAGGCCGCCGGCTCCCTCCACGAGGTGAAGCCCATCGACCTCGTCGTCGGACTGATCGACGAGCTGCGCACCCGCAACCCGAACCTCGACACCAACCGGATCGACGACGTCGTCCTCGGCGTCGTGTCCCCGGTCAGCGAGCAGGGCGGTGACATCGCGAAGACCGCGGCTCTCGCCGCGGGCCTGCCCGAGACCACCGCCGGCGTCCAGCTGAACCGCTTCTGCGCCAGCGGCCTCGAGGCCGTCAACCAGGCCGCGTCCCGCGTCCGGGGCGGCTTCGAGGAGCTGATCCTCGCCGGCGGCGTCGAGTCCATGAGCCGCGTGGCCATGGGCTCCGACGGTGGCGCCTGGGCGTCCGACCCGGCCACCGCGCTCAAGACCGGCTTCGTGCCGCAGGGCATCGGCGCCGACCTGATCGCCACCCTCGAGGGCTGGAGCCGCGACGACGTCGACGCCTTCGCCGCCGAGTCGAACCACCGGGCCGCGAAGGCGTGGGCCAACGGCTACTTCGCCAACTCGGTCATCCCGGTCAAGGACCTCAACGGGGTCACGATCCTTGACCACGACGAGCTGATCCGTCCCGACACGACGCCCGAGGGCCTGGCCGGCCTCAAGCCGTCGTTCGCCCAGATCGGCAACGACGCGGGCTTCGACGACGTGGCGCTCGAGAAGTACCACTGGGTCGAGAAGATCAACCACGTCCACCACGCCGGCAACAGCTCCGGCATCGTCGACGGCTCGGCGCTCGTCGCCATCGGCAACGAGCAGGTCGGCACGGACCTCGGCCTCACCCCGCGTGCGCGGATCATCAGCGCCGCGGTGTCGGGCGCAGACCCGACGATCATGCTGACGGGTCCGGCACCGGCCGCCCGCAAGGCGCTGGCCAAGGCCGGCCTCGAGGTGGCCGACATCGACCTCTTCGAGATCAACGAGGCGTTCGCCGCGGTCGCCATGCGCTTCATGCGCGACATGGGCATCACCGACGAGATCACCAACGTCAACGGCGGCGCGATCGCCATGGGCCACCCGCTCGGCGCCACCGGCGCGATGATCCTCGGCACGCTGATCGACGAGCTCGAGCGCCGCGACCTCAAGCGCGGCCTCGCCACGCTGTGCGTCGGCGGCGGCATGGGCATCGCGACGATTGTGGAGCTGGTCTGACCGAGGAACGAGGTCAGCACCAGCTCACCGATCGTCAATGGTGGTTGAGCAGCGAGTCGGGCTGAGCTTGCGAAGCCCGAACCGAGCGTGTCGAAACCTCCGCAGCGAAGGCACCCGACGCAAGTACACGACGTACGCACGAAGGACATGAGATGACCAGCACCACTGAGCAGCAGACCGCCGTCCACTACGAGAAGGACGCGGACGGCATCGTCACGCTGACCCTCGACGACCCGACGGCCAGCGCCAACACGATGAACGACATCTACATCGCCTCGATGCAGGCGGCCGTCGACCGGCTGTACGCCGAGGCCGAGTCGGTCTCCGGCGTCGTCATCACCAGCGCGAAGAAGACGTTCTTCGCCGGCGGCAACCTCAACAACATGGTCCAGGCGACCAAGGCGGACGCGCAGCGCGTCTTCGAGCTCGGCGAGACGGTCAAGGCCGGCCTGCGTCGCCTCGAGCTGTTCCCGAAGCCGGTGGTGGCGGCCATCAACGGCGCCGCTCTCGGCGGCGGCTACGAGATCACCCTGGCCTGCAACCACCGGATCCTGGTCGACGACCCCAAGGTCGAGGTCGGTCTCCCCGAGGCGAGCCTCGGCCTGCTGCCCGGCGGCGGCGGCGTCACCCGCGTCATCCGGATGCTCGGCATCCAGGACGGCCTGATGAACGTGCTGCTCCAGGGCACCCGGTTCCGGCCGGCCGACGCGCTGAAGAACAAGCTCGTCGACGAGCTGGTCCCGACCCGCGAGGACCTGGTCCCGGCCGCGAAGGCCTGGATCAAGGCCAACCCCGAGTCGTTCCAGAACCCGTGGGACGCGCCCGGCTACAAGATGCCGGGCGGCAACCCGAAGACCCCGGCCCTCGCGGCGTTCCTTCCCGCGTTCCCGGCCCTGCTGCGCAAGCAGCTCAAGGGCGCGGACTACCCGGCGCAGCGGGCGATCCTGTCCGCCGCCGTCGAGGGCGCCCAGGTCGACTTCGACACCGCCTCGCGGATCGAGTCGCGCTACCTGACGAACCTGATCGTCAACCAGGGCTCGAAGAACATGATCCAGGCGTTCTTCTTCGACCTGCAGGCGATCAACTCCGGTTCGCTCCGCCCGCAGGGCATCGAGCCGTGGAAGGCCACCAAGGTCGGCGTGCTCGGTGCCGGGATGATGGGCGCCGGCATCGCGTACGTGTGCGCCAAGGCAGGCATGGAGGTCGTCCTCAAGGACGTCGCCCAGGAGAGTGCCGACAAGGGCAAGGCCTACTCCGAGAAGCTGCTCGACAAGGCGATCGCCCGCGGCAAGAGCACCGAGGAGAAGAAGGCCGAGCTCCTCGGCCGGATCACCGCCACCGCCGAGGCGTCCGACCTGACGGGCTGCGACCTGGTCATCGAGGCCGTCTTCGAGGACCCGGCGCTCAAGCACAAGGTGTTCGCCGAGATCGCGGAGTTCGTGAACCCGGACGCACTGCTCTGCTCCAACACGAGCACCCTGCCGATCACCGAGCTCGCCACCGGCGTCGACCGTCCCACCGACTTCATCGGTCTGCACTTCTTCAGCCCCGTCGACAAGATGCCGCTCGTCGAGATCATCAAGGGCAAGGAGACCTCGGACGTCGCGCTCGCCAAGGCGTACGACGTCGTCCAGGCGATCCGCAAGACGCCGATCGTCGTCAACGACAGCCGCGGCTTCTACACCTCCCGCGTCATCGGCTTCATGGTCAACGAGGGCATGGCGATGCTCGCCGAGGGCGTGCACCCCTACTCGATCGAGCGGGCGACCACCCAGGCCGGCTACCCGGCCCCGGTGCTCCAGCTCTCCGACGAGCTCAACCTCGAGCTGATGGCCAAGATCGCCAAGGCGACCAAGGACGCCGCCGGTCCGGACTACCAGGGGCACCCCGGTAGTGCGGTCGTCGACAGGATGCTCGAGGCCGGCCGCGCCGGCCGCCTCCGCGGCGCGGGCTTCTACGAGTACGACGAGTCCGGCACCCGCGGCTCGATCTGGCCGGGCCTCGCCGAGCTGTTCCCGCCGGCCGAGAAGCAGATCCCGTTCCAGGACATCAAGGATCGGATGATGTTCGCCGAGGCGCTCGAGACCGCGAAGTGCTTCGAGGAGGGCGTCATCGAGTCCTCCGCCGCGGCCAACATCGGCTCGATCATGGGCATCGGCTTCCCGCCCAACACAGGCGGCGCGGCCCAGTTCATGAAGGGCTACGTGGACCCGGAGACCGGCGACATCGGCCTCGCGGCGTTCGTCAAGCGCGCCGACGAGCTCGCGGCGGCGTACGGCGACCGCTTCGCGCCGACGCAGCACCTGCGCGAGCTGGCTGCCTCAGGCGAGACCTTCCCCGCCTGACCCCTTGACTCGGTGACCCGCCCGTCGATGACGGGCGGGTCACCGGTTCCACGTCGCTAGCTCCCGATGCGCGTCCTGACCGCGACCTGGTCGTAGGCGGTCATGTCCAGGCCGTCGTAGTTGCGCGACTGGCTCCAGAGGATCTTGACCTTCCTCGTGGGGAAGCAGAAGTTCAGGTAGATCGTGATGTCGCCCCCGATGTACGACGCTCCGGGATGGACGGCGGTCACGACCTCGCAGGAGCTGTCGTAGCTCAGCCATGCCCCGGCGTGCCCGCTCCACACATAGATGGCGTGGGCACCCTTGCTGTTCGCGTGGACCTGGTAGCGCTGGTGGCCGGTCTTGAACTCGGTCACGTAGAGCTGGGTCGTGGACCGGGTCTCGTCGAGCTTGCGGAGCTGGAACTCGATGGCCAGCTGCTTGTTGCCGGACGGGTGCGAGGACGTGTTGTAGGCGTAGTAGGTCTTGAAGATGTCGATGTCCTGGTTGCCCGGGACCTTGGCGGTCACGACCGTCACGTCCTTGTGCTTGTCCTTCACCAGCGTCTGGTAGTCCGCTCTGGCGGGGCTGGGGATCAGGGCCATGGTCATGGTCATCGAGGCAGCCACGCCGGCTGCGAAGAGTCGTCGCATGGCGGTGGGATTCCCTGAGGAGCGACCCGGCAAACACTCCTGAACCCGTCGGCGATTTCGGAGCGTCCCCGAACCAGACGGACCTTGCGTGCATCAGACGTCGCGTGAGAAGGCCACGCAACACGACCCACCCGGTGCTCGGCGCGTTCCTCGTCTGCGCGGTGGTGCTGGCCCTCCTGGCGACCGGGCTCACCGGGAGCGGTGTGGGTGCCCACGAGGGACGCCAGCCGGGAGGCGGCCGGCTCAACCTGATCGTCGTCGTGGTCGACGACATGGACGACTTCTCCTGCGCCGACACGGAGCAGTACCTGCCGAGGAGCAGCGAGTGGCTGCTGAAGCGCGGCACCTGCTTCGAGCACGCGACCACGACCAGCCCGGTCTGCTGCCCGGCTCGGGCCACGATCATGAGCGGGCAGGTGCCCCACAACAACCGGGTCACGCGACAGATCGACGCCCGGAAGCTCAACGGGCGGCACACGATCCAGGCGCGACTGGGCCGCCTCGGGCTCACGACGTACGGGATCGGGAAGTACCTCAACGGCGTGGCGCCGTCGGCGGTCGTCGACGGCACGGTCGAGACCGGGTTCGACCGGACGGACATCTGGCACACCGACTCGTACACGGACTACGTGCTGTACGACGGGGATGCCCAGCCGTACCACCCCGACCCTCCCGTGCACACGACGGTCCGCGCCGGTGGCTACCTGAAGGACTTCGTCTCGGAGATGGTCTCCGCGGACGAGCCGTTCTACGCCTACGTCGGCTTCGCCGCCCCGCACACGCAGAACCGCCAGGGCGAGGGCTTCCTCTTCCCGGAGCCGACCGCTGCCAACGCGTGGCGTGCAGTGCCGCCGTTCCGGTTCCATCCGGAGCGGGACACGTCCGACAAGCTGCTGCCCTTCCACTCCTTGGAGAAGGGCCACGGACGCGAGTACTTCGCGCGGTTCCACGCCGCCCGCGTGCGGGCGCTCTACGACGTCGACGACCAGGTGGCAGCCACGTTCGAGCTGCTGCAGGAGACCGGCGCCCTCGAGGACACGGCGGTCTTCTTCGTCAGCGACAACGGCTACCACCTCGGCAGCAACGGCTGGGAGGGCAAGTCGGTGCCGTACCCGGACT
>Ga0075368_10000090_pt1 | contig 22751 bp, 23 predicted proteins | sample EndMethybrTD3033_FD_71518 | JGI IMG/M metagenome (GOLD analysis project Ga0075368, IMG submission 71518) | Populus endosphere microbial communities from Tennessee, USA - Endosphere MetaG P. TD hybrid TD303-3 | ecosystem: Host-associated > Plants > Roots > Endosphere | place: USA: Tennessee... | reverse complement strand
GCTGGTAAGCCAGTACCTTTCCAAGGGACGCCGCTGCCTCGTGCAGGGACGCCTTCGCCAGGACAGCTGGGACGACAAAGAAACTGGCAAAAAGCGCAGCAAGGTGGAAGTTGTTGCGACCGACGTTACGTTCCTTGACGGGCCGAACGGCGATAGCGCCGGCGGTTCAGCGGGAGGCCAAAGCGCCCCTCGCAAAAAGTCTGAAGATGTCGTCATTGAAGACATCGATGACAAACCAATTGATTTAAGTGAAATTCCATTCTAAGGAGAATTGTAAATGCCTAAGCGATTCAAAAAAGACACTCCCGTCTACTTTGACTACAAAGACGTAAAGACCCTGCAGCGTTTCATCAACGTGTACGGGCAAATCGAACCAGTCGCAAAGACCGGCCTGAGCGCGAAGCAACAGCGCCAACTCGCCGTTGCCATCAAGCGTGCACGCCACCTGGCGCTCATGCCTTTCGTTACGTCTAACTAGTTTAGAAAACTCTGCAGCGCACGTTACTTACGCGCGCTGCGTAGCATTTCTAAGCAGCAAACCTAGGAGAAAATTATGTACCAACCAACCGACCTTAAAAAAGGTACCGTCGTACAACTCGACGGCAAGCCATATCGTGTCACCGAATACGGCCAAAAAGTCATGGGCCGTGGCGGAAGTATCGTGAACGTCAAACTCAAGAACCTGATCGACGGCAGCGTTATTCCCAAGACGTTCAAGGGCCAAGACAAGATCGAGCCGGCCGAAGTAACCAACAAGACGGTGCAATATCTGTATAACGACGGCGAGACGTTCTTTTTCATGGATCCCGAAACGTTCGAGCAATTCGAACTGGCGAGCGATATCGTGGATAGCGCAGCGAGCTACTTGAAAGAGGGTGACGGCCTGAATCTGCAGTTTTTTGACGGCAAGGTGATTAACGTTGAGCTGCCAAAAAACATTTATCTTGAAGTAACTTATGCCGAAGACGTCGTGAAAGGTGATACGACGAGTAGTGTCCTGAAGGATGCTACGCTCGAGACCGGCCTTGTCGTTAAGGTACCTGCCTTTATCAAGACCGGTGACGTGATTTCGGTCGATACCGAGACCGGCGAGTACCGCGAACGAAAAAAATAGCCTTCGTTTTGATGGTACAATAGGCGTATGCCAAGCCGTCAAAAGGCCAAAAAACAAACAGCCTATCCACAAGCGATTACAGGAGCCAAACAGTGGCTGGCTGGATCGTATAGCTTGTATCTTCCAAAACGAAAGACGCACCGTCGCTTGCTGCTTACGGTGTGTTTTATTTTTGGGGCGGTGATTGCGGCTCAGTTGGCGTATCCAGCCGACCGGGCGCTGCCGCTTGCGAAGGCTAATGGAGTAGATTTGGCATATGCCTCGCATGACAAGATGGCCAAAGTACTGACCGACCAGTTCGGCGCCTCTAAGATCAAGCTGACCGTGGGCGGAGAGAGATCGGCAACGTACTCGCTTGGTGTCATGGGGGCGGTGCCGAATACCGAAGACATGGTCGACCAGCTGCAAACGTATCCATTATGGCAACGCTTGATTCCGGGGTCCATCTTGTGGCAGCCCGTGCAGCTCACGCTTGCCGACGTATACTACGACAAAGTGCCTTTCGAAGCGTTCGCAGCGGCTCGCAGCAAGGACTTGTCATTCCCTCCCCAGAACGCCCGCCTGGCAATGAAGGCTGGCAAACTGACCGCCACGGCCGAGCAGGCGGGAAGCAGCGTGGAGAGCGAGGCGTTGCAAAAAGCTATCAGTACGGCCCATCTGAGGCTAGGCAAAACGACGACCCTTGCCGTGCCGTCGAAGCGGACGCCGCCAAGCAAGACGTTGCAGGATTTGGCGCAGGTACGGGCACAGGCCGAGATAGTGCTTAGGAGGAAGGTGGCTATCGTGGTGGGTGCGCAGCAGTTTGCTCCTAGCGATGCCGAAGTTGCCTCGTGGATACTACTGACGACCGACCCCACCGGGGACGTGACGCTTGCCGTAGACGCAGCAAAGGTGACGACCTATTTGGCCTCGGTCAATAAAAAAGTAGGCATACCAGCCGGGCAAACCAACATTGATTTAGTAAACGGCCAGGAGTCGGCTCGAACGACGGGCGCGACGGGCAAGGCCATCGATAGCGCTGCGCTGACAAAGCAAATCAAGTCCCAGCTGCTTGTCGGCTCGGGCGATATATCATTGACGGCAAAATTTGTTACCATCTTGCCAAGCATCATTTATAACCACCGGTATACCGCAACCCAGGCGGGGCTGCAGGCGTATATAAACGATGTATCCGTCAGCCAAAACATGCATATCGTCGTGCAGCAGCTTGAGGGTGCCAAGTGGTATGCGGCTGCCCGTGAGCATGAAAGTATCCCAAGCGGCAGCACGTACAAGCTGTTCGTGGCGATGGTGTTGTTCGATCGTATAAACAAAGGGCAGATTCATTGGAACGACCCGATGCTCGACACCGACGTGGCGGGGTGCTTTGACCGTATGACGGTGGCTTCGACCAATCCATGCGCCGAGAGTTGGATCGCGCAGTTTGGCCGCCAGTATATAAACAACTTCATTTACGCCCGCGGTTTTAGTACGGGCACGACGTTCTTGGCGCCGGATGCGACGCATACCACGGCCGCTGACCTCAATAAGTATATGATCGGCCTCAATAATGGTACACTGGTGAGCGGTGCTAATCGCGACCGGCTCCTCAACAACCTGAGCCGTCATCCGTACAAGTACGGTATTGCGACGGGGAGCGTGGTGGCTTCTGACAAAGTGTACGACAAAGTAGGCTTTTTGTGGGACTACATTCACGACACGGCGATCGTGTCGCACCCAAGAGGCAAGTATATCCTTACTATCATGACCAAAGGCCAAAGTTACGCTGCAATCGCCAACGTCACGCGCGAAATCGAACGGATAATGTATCCGTAGACCTATGCCTGAGACGAATCACGATGTACTGCGTGGGGAAGGAGAGAATCCTGCGCTCCAGAGACTGGACGTTCTAAGAAAAAAGGTGCGTCTGGCCGGTGCTATTACGAATGAGCGTTTTGGCACGCCTAACCCGCGCCTACGGGCCGAACTTTTGTACGACATGCTGGCGCGTCCTGACGTAGTGTCGGATGACCATGACATTGACATTGACAGGTTTGCCGACAGGCGTTCGATACTCGAAGCCGAGCTGCTTCGACCGGACGCTGGGCTTGATCGTTCCGAATTTATTAGTTTCATGCTTGGGCTTTTGCGAAGTCCGGAGATTAACCGAGGGAGCATGACGCCGGGTTTTGAGCAGGTTCTAGCTGCATTCGCGGCAAAGGGGCCGCTGACTATCTGGACGCAGGGCGATGTCTTTGATGCTCCGCCCAGGGGGGACGGAACGGTTGAAGGAAGGGGTGAGCAACTGTGGAAGCTGAGAGGAGGTGGCATTGCCGTACTGCGCAGGGAGTTGGCACGGTCGGCCTTGGGAGAGATTTCTCCTGGTAACCTACGCTCCGTATTAGATGTCATTGCTGTCGGTGATAAGTTTGACCCTTCTGCTATCGACAGGCTCGCCGAGCGGGTAAGCGGATCCGACCATGTCATTATCGCTGAAGACCGACTTGACCACATACAAAGGCTAAAGGGTATCCTCGGGATGCGCGGCATGAGGGATGTAAGTGGCTTTTGGGTAAGTAGCGGCCAAGAAGAGCCCCCAAGCGGAGTCGTGAAGGTAGGTGCCGTGACGGAGATACCTTCCCTAATAGATGGGATGAAGGGAAAAATCGCCTCGATTATTGACTTTGATGACGTGCTTTCCAATCAGAATGGGCGGATCGAGCTGACTACCAAGGCGGTAGAACGATATTTACGCGATGCCGACGCCCTAAAAGAGGAGTAAACAGAGGTGGCATGCTATGCTAGGAGGTGATGACTAAACAACGCCTTGATATTGAACTGACTGCCCGCGGCCTCGTGACGAGTCGCTCTCAAGCCGAAAGCTGGATTAAGCTTGGCAAGGTGATGGTTGACGGAAAACTGGTGACCAAGCCGGGGTATTTTGTCTCAAGCCTATCGGTCATTAAAATGACCGCCGAAGAACAATATGTCAGCCGTGCTGGGCTGAAGCTGGCCAGCGTGGCGAAGCTATTGAAGCTGGATTTTAGGGAGGCGACCGTACTGGACGTTGGTAGCAGCACCGGCGGGTTTACGGATTACGCGCTGAGGCACGGAGCAAAAAAAGTGTTCGCCGTAGATGTCGGAACGGAACAACTGCACCCGAGCCTGCGCGACAATCCCGCCATAGAACTGCATGAGAAAACCGATATCCGCGATTTTTATTTGTCCGAAAGCAAGCCTGATATCATCGTAATCGACGTGTCATTTATAAGCCTGCGCGAGATTTTGCCGCATCTTGCCGAAAATCTTTGTGGCGAAAATACGGTGATTGCCGCAATGCTCAAACCGCAGTTCGAGGCAGGCAAGCATCAAACGAACAAAGGAATTATTAAAAACGACGCAGTGCGCCGGCAAATCTTGAAAGACTTCGAGTCATGGGCAAGACACTATTTCGTCGTTGTGGATAAGCGTGACAGCGAAGTCGCGGGGTCGAAGGGCAACCGTGAACGATTTTATCTCTTGCGCCGAGCAAAGTAGCGGCAAGTAAGCATATGCGTATTGAATGCGTAAAAATTCTGTCGTCTATTTCACTACGGGAATAATATATACCATCGGTCCTAAGGTGGGTATTGTGAGGCGGGAATGATAGTATAAAATATTTCACACCATCTGTTAAATGTGCCTGTGCCAAAACACCGTAATTTGCTGGCAATAAGGCCATTGGTATAATGAGAATTGACTTGTTTGCTAGCGGCAAGCCTTTATAAACCAAGTGGAAGAAAAAAGGGGAAACGCTAATGAATGTTCAAAAAAGAGCAGTCTCTCTTCTCGTCGCAACTTTTACGCTTGCTGCAGGATTGTCATTTTCAACGTCGGCTACGAGCGCGCCGACCGACGTCACCGTATCACAGGAAGCTTTGGCGATTGACGCCGTCGATGACGTCGCAAAGGTCAACCAAGAATCGACCGTTAATATCAACGTGCTGGGAAACGACAAAGGCCAGCATTTGCAAGTGGCTAGCTTTACGCAGGGAACCAATGGTGCCGTCAAGCAATCACCGGAGGGCGGACTGCGTTATACGCCAAACACCGGGTATAGCGGACTGGACAGTTTTACGTACAAGGTAACGGACGGCATGGCGTCGGACACGGCGGTCGTGACGGTGTCGGTCGACCCAGTCATCAACCCTTGCCAGTCGAACCTTAACGGTCTGACCGGTTCGGTTTCGTTCGACAAGATCCACCGCACGGTGACGTACAAGGTAGTATTGCCGCACCCGGCGTGCTCTAGCGCGACGCTCTCTGGTGATACGTACGCCTTTGCAAGAGGATACGATCGCTCCGGCGACTTTAACGAGACGGCACTGCCAGCCCGCTACAGCCAGTCGGCACGATCAGACATTACCATCCCGCGCGGGTACAGAATCGCCCAGACTACCCGATCAGTCGATACGACATTCAAGAACAAATGGATGATGGCGATGATTTACGACGGTGATCGCAAGGATGTCCTAGACGAGCTGACGGACACCCAGGGGAGCGTCGTTACTGGCGTGGAGATGCTGCCGAGCGTGCACATGCGTCATCACGACCACTCTTGGTACCGACGATAACGACAGTTTGATGCAAAAAACCTGCGCTTTTTTAAAGCGCAGGTTTTTATTTAGACGTTGAAGCGGAACTCGACCACGTCGTCGGGCTGCATGACATAGTCTTTGCCTACGGTGGCGATTTTGCCGGCGTTTTTGGCCGCCAGTTCGGAGCCTGTCTCGATAAGGTCGTTGTAGGCGACGACTTGCGCGGCAATGAACCCGCGTTCGAAGTCGCTGTGAATGACGCCTGCGGCTTGGGGTGCCGTCGATCCTTTTTTGATGGTCCAAGCGCGGACTTCTTTTTCCCCGGCAGTCAGGTAACTTTGGAGGCCAAGGGTGGTGTAGGCGGCGTTGATGAGCTGCTTGAGGCCTGTTTCTTCGACGCCGTAGCTTTCTAGAAGCTCCTTGGCATCGCTCTTGTCGAGGCCTTTCAGTTCGTCTTCGAGCTTGGCGCAAATGAATACGGCTTGGCTAGGGGAGACGAGGTCGCGGAGCTCGCTTTTTTTGGCTTCGTCGCTGAGCGTTTGCTCGTCCACGTTGAAGGCATAAATGACCGGCTTTGCGGTAAGTAGGTGTAATTCAGCCAAGTAGTCATGCTCGAGCGAGGTCAGTTCGGAGAGCGGCGTACCGTTCTCGAGTGTTTTACGGATTGATTCCAGGTAGTCTATTTGTGGTCGCAGCGCCGGCTTGGCCTTGGCTTCCTTGGCGAGCTTTGGCAGGGTGCGATCGACCGTCTCGATATCGGCCAGTATCAGCTCCGTATTGATGACGTCGATGTCGTTCTTTGGGTGGACGCGATCGGCAACATGAACAATATCGTTGTTCTCGAATGCCCGCACGAGGTGAAGGATAGCATCGCATTGGCGGATATTGGCCAAAAACTTATTGCCCAAGCCTTCGCCCTTGGACGCGCCAGCAACGAGCCCGGCAATATCAACGAACGTGACCGTAGCGGGAACGATTTTTTGCGTGTGGTACATGTCGGCAAGCTTATCCAGGCGCTCGTCCGGCACGGCAACGATACCGGTATTTGGCTCGATCGTGGCAAAAGGGTAGTTGGCGGCAAGGATGTCATTGTCGGTCAGTGTGTTGAATAGCGTGGACTTGCCGACATTGGGCAGCCCGACGATTCCGATAGAAAGGCTCATATACACTTATTTTAACACTTTGCAGGCCATTACAGAAGAAGCGGCATTCCGTGCTTGAGTACGTCATAATCCTTATGCTACTATTACGGGTAGAATATAACGGAAGGCTCGCCTAAAATATATGATCCAAAAACGACGCATTATCATCTTGGGCAGTATCGTCGTGGTCGTGATTGGCGCGAGTATTGCTGCAGCCGTTTACTTTAGCCAGCTGCAAAACAAATCGAATTCTAACAACGACAACAGTAGTGGTTCGAGTCAAAATGGGTCGACGCTTCCCGAAAAAAAGCCGGCTGAAAAAACAGCCGATGCTGCCGACAAGACTGCGTATGAGGGTGACGTACAGGGCGGCGTGAAGCAGCTCGACGATGCGATCGCGAACACCTCTGATAACGAGGAGTTGTACATTTTTTATTCACGCAAGGCGACGCTCCTGCTGAACAACAACATGCTGGCCGACGCATTGGTGGCGGCAAAGAAGGCCTACGAGCTGCGAACCTCATCCGACAGTGCTGCTTTGGTCGGGCAAATCGCGCAGCAGCAAGGCAACAAGCCGCTTGCTATCGAGTATTACAAAAAAGCCCTCGAGCATATCGATAAGTCCGATCCGTTCGCCGACGAAGATACGACATACTATCAGGGCATCGTGACCGAGCTTGGAGGGACACTGTAATGAAAGAAGTGGTGGCAACGCTCCGATCAGTCCGCTTGGCATACTGGATCTGCCTGGCGTTAGTGGCGGCAACGACGTTCAGCGCGGTGTACTACCGCATGACCGAAGCGGCGTGTTATCCGAGTACGGTACTGGGCCGTACGTGTTACCGGGGGTATTTCACCAACGTCGTCGACCACGGCGGAACCTTCGTGTTGCCAGTGATCAGGAATAACCAGGCGATTCCGGCTGCGACTATCAACAGCGCTACGGCGTTTTATAACTTGGTGCGGGCGGCGTACAACAGTTCGGACCCACAAAAGCATACTGGGGCCTCGTTCATCTACAACACCCTAAAGAAGAACAACGCTCCGGGTACGGGGAGGTCTATCAGTAACGCCGAGTGGATTGCTTGGCGCGATAGCCTCATCGGTCTTGACCAGGCTGGCGCGATCGATTGGCACGATAACGTCAGCGTGTCGATTAATAGTTACTGGCAGGGGACTGACTCGGGGTTTGCGAACGATGGCAAGCATGACGACGACGCGTACTACGAGAACTTCAAGAACGAGACGGGCATTACTATTCACGACTATGACGGCAATGTTATTTATCAGATTCTTCGCCGTTGTGCCAACCCAGTCGGGTACCCGGGTGGATTGCCTCCGCCAAAGAATTACACGTTGACGCCACATGTCGATACGGTTTCGCCGACACAAGTAGAAGCCGACAGCAAGATGAACGTCGTCACGGGCGTCGATAACGAGGGTGACGTGAACAGTGCCACGACGAAGTGGGAAATCACCCAGATTAATGTTAACCCTGGCAAGCAAGCACCCCACGAGACGAATGCCGGCGCGAATGCCAACGCACCATGCCAAGGAGGTGGCGGATCCGCGTCAGGAAATTATTTCAAGGATGGAAATTCTACCTGCAAGAACGTCAAGAAGGGATCGGGAGTATTTAACCTGGGGGCGCCGTCACCGAATCTCAAGCCGACGGCAACGAATATAGATATCGGTGATTTGGCGGTGGGTACGAGAGTTTGTTTCGCGCTTTCCGTCCAGCCGCACTCCAATACCGACAGCCGATGGATGCACTCCAAGCCAGTGTGCACGACGGTGGGCAAGAAGCCAAAGGTGCAAATATGGGGTGGCGATATCGCTGTTCGCGGCAAGATAGAGACAAGCACGAGCGTAAAAGACGTTGGCGGCACGAAGGTGTTTGGTAGTTGGGTTGAGTACGGCGCGTTCTCTGTCGGAGCAAACACGCGGTTTGCCTCTGCCTCAGGTCTGAACGGCCAAGCGAATAACGCCCAGTCGGCATGGAGCAAGCTAACGTTTGCTAACGTTGACGACACGGGCGCGGCCTCGTATGGCAACTATGCGAATGCCACTAACTTCAGGCCGGCTCCTGGCATCGCAGCGTACTTTACGGGGTTGCCTGGCAAGCAGGCGGCGGGCGCCGGAAGCGTTGACCTTGCCAACCTGACCTTTGCCACCGGAGGCACGCCCGTAGTGCGCACGGCAGGGAACCTGACTATTACGAAAAGCGACATCCCAGCAGGGCGATCAGTGGTCATATTGGCGACAGGCACGGTGACTATTACGGACAACATCGCCTATACTGACGGCACCTTGAACAGCGTGCGCGATATCCCACAGGTCGTAATCATTGCTAATAACATTAATATCCATGGTAATGTCAAGCAGGTAGACGCGTGGCTGGTGGCAAGTGGCACGATCAATACCTGTAACGACTTTGCTGGCAACCTTACCTCTAACAAGTGTAACCAGCCGCTAGCCGTCAATGGTCCTGTCGTCACCGGCAAGCTCGTGCTTAACCGCACGGCCGGTTCTGATACAGGCGCGCAGTCGGGTGATCCGGCGGAGCGCTTCAACCTGCGGCCAGACGCATTCTTGTGGGCGCAACTGCAAGCTTCAGGGAACGACAAAGCCCAAACGGTGTATTCGACCGAACTTCCACCGCGCTTTTAGGCAAATTTGCCCTAGACCTTGTCATATGTCATCGTGCTTATGTATAATGGACTCAATATGAAACTATTCAAAGGCGTGGGCGACTTCTTTGCACTTGACATCGGTACGAATGCCGTACGAGTGGTGCAGCTTGAAAACAACGGCCAAGACAACTGGTCATTGGTTCATTACGGATATGCACCAGTAGACCTAAAGACGACGAGTGCCAATTCTAAGGAGTCCGAGCGCCGTCTGGGCGAGATTATCATGACCGCGGTGGGGCAGAGCGGTATCAAGACCAAGAACGTCGCGATTGGCTTGCCCTCTCAAAAAACATTCACGACGGTTATTGATGTCGCTATGATGCCCGAAGCAGAGCTGCGAAGCACGGTGAAATACCAGATAGACCAATATATTCCTATGGCTATCGACGAGGCGAAAGTCGACTGGGTTCTCTTGGGCCAGTCAGCCCACAACCCGCAGCAACAAGAGGTGCTTCTTACCAGCACGGCTAACAGTTATGCGGAGGAGCGACTTGAATTCGTCGAGGGCCTAGGGCTTAACGTTATCGCCGCCGAACCCGACCCGATTGCTATGATTCGATCGCTCCTGCCGACCGGTATTCAAGATGCGCGGCTGATTATTGATGTCGGCGAGCTATCGACCAATCTCGTTGTTACTTACGCCGATGCGCCACGCCTTGTCCGTACTATCCCGACAGGGCTGCACTCCCTGGTCAAGGCCGCCGTTCAAAACCTGAACGTCCAAGAAGACCAAGCGCGTCAGTTCATCGTTAAGTTCGGTCTCGCGCCCGACCGTCTTGAAGGACAGGTGTTCCACGCTGTAGAAAGCGTTTTGGAAGGCTTTGCTGCCGAGCTCACTAAGTCGATCAAATTTTTCCAAACACGTTATCCAAACACTCCGGTAGGTGGCATTTTGCTGTCAGGCTATGGAAGCGTCATTCCTAAATTTGGCGAATACGTCACAGCAAAGACGGGCGTCAACTCAGCCCAAGCGAACCCATGGCAAAAAGTCCGCGTCAGCCAAGGGGACCAACAGCAGTTGGCGGCAATCTCGACTGAGTTCGCCGTTGCCGTAGGCCTGGCCCAAAGGAGTAATAAGTCATGATCGAGATAAATCTTGTTCCTGACGTAAAGCAGGAGCTGATCAAAGCGCAGCGAGTACGAGCCAGCGTCATATCTGCCTCTATCTTGGTGGGTATGGCTGCCGTCGGTATCGTCGTCGTGCTGGCGATATGGGTATTCGCTGTACAGACAGCCAGGAGCGTACTTACCGACAACACGATCAAGGACCAGAGCGAAAAGCTTGCCAAGGTCCAAGACGTGTCAAACACGCTCACCATCCAGAACCAGCTAAGCAAACTGACCGCGATGCATAACGACAAGAGTATTGATTCACGTATTTTTGATGTTCTCACGACGATCAATCCTCCAAGCCCTAACAATGTTTCGATTACGAACCTGTCACTCGACTCATCCGAGAAAACCATCACCATCGAAGCCCAGGCCGTTAACGGCTACCCGGCGCTCGACGTGTTCAAGAAGACCATAAACGCGACGACGTTCCAGTTTACCGAGAACGGCGAAAAACAGTCAGTGGCACTGGCGAGCAATATGAGTGACAGCGACCGTAGCTACGGTGAAGACGCAAGTGGTGCCAAGGTGCTGCGATTTACTTTGTCGTTTACGTATCCGGACGAGCTGTTCTCTAAGACCGCTCAAAGCGCTACCATCGTCGCACCAACCCGCACGAACGCGACCGACTCGTTCCTTGGCGTTCCACAGAGCCTATTCACGCAAAAAGCCAGCGATGCAACGGAGGACCAGTAATATGCCAACGCAAGACGTCGCTATTCGAAAGCGCCAGCAAATCGCCAATGCCAACCGCATGATGTTCACCTGGGTGGCGATTGTTTCGGCTATCGTCGGTATCGCCATGGTGATGTCACTTTTCCTGTTGCAAAAAGCGTGGTTCAACGAGAAGATCTTGGGTGAAAAAGGCAAGACGGCATCGACGCTCGTCCACAATAACGAAGTGATTGAAAAGCTGAAAGATGAGATTCGGGTGTTGAACACCAACGAAGACTTGAAGTCAGCCATGGCGGCAGGCGAGAGCGAGCCTATCCAGGTGGTGCTTGACGCGCTTCCATCAGAGGCTAACTCATCAGCACTCGGTTCGTCCCTGCAAGAGAAGTTCCTGAACGACCCAGCGCTCACTATAGAGTCGCTGAACGTCGACCCTGTAGCCGGCGTAGAATCGCAGTCTGACTCGAACGTTCAAGACGCCTCGGAATCTTCGGGTACGGGTGACCAAAACCAGATTACCTTTAGGTTCTCTGTCAGTACCGGCGTGAATAACGCAAGCGCGCTCAAGAGCTTGCTGCAGCGTCTCGAACGATCCATCCGAGCGATTGATATTACCATGCTCACCGTGGAAACCCAAGGTACGAAGCTCGTCCTGACGGTTGACGGCCACGCATTCTATGAACCTGCGAAGACGGTTGAACTAAAAGATAAGACGGTAAAGCCATAATGAAAAAGTCCGACATAGCAATGATCATCCTGATAGCCTCGATAAGCGTAATGGTAGCTTACTTTGTTGCCAAGGCAATCGTTGGTGATACTGCCAGCGAGGCTGTGACGGTAAAGACGACCGATGAAATTTCTACCGATGTTGAAAAACCCGATCCAGGGATTTTCAACACCAAAGCAATCAACCCGACAGTCCAGGTTATTATTGGTGACCAATCGGGCGGTTCATAAAGGGGGCGTTGAGTCATGGCGCTTCTAACCAACGACATCCAAGAAAAACTCATCAAGCTTCTCACCGAAGAGGGGCTGGTTACCGAAGAAGTCCTGCGCACGGCAGAGGATGATTCGGCTAAAACCAATAAGCCGCTGCTCGCCATCCTTACGGAGCAGGGTTCCGTCGACGAGGAGTTATTGACGCATGCCATTGCCCAGGTTTCGGGCGTGCCGTATGTTAATCTGAGCAACAGCATCATCGACCAGGATGTTTTGACGCTCTTGCCGGAAGATATCGCCGAACGGTTCATGGCCGTGCCTCTCGCCGAGGTGCAGAACCGTCTTGCCGTCGCGATGATCGATGCCAATAACGTTCAGGCGGTAGACTACTTGGCCAACTTGATCCAACGCCCGCTAAAGGTGTTCATGGCGTCGGAGGCTGGTGTTCGTCACGTCCTCGACCAATACCGTACCGATCTTTCGAGCGTGGATGCCGCCGCCGAAGCTTCTCAGGAAGAGGCGCAAAAGGCAGGCGAGAGCGACATCAAGACGATTGTTCAGGACTCGCCAATCAGCCGCGCCCTGAGCACTATCCTGGAATATGCCGTCAAGTCGCGCGCCAGTGACGTTCACATCGAACCGCTCGAGAAGACGCTGAAGATTCGCTGCCGGGTAGACGGCGTGCTGCGCGAAATCATGCAGCTGCCAAAATCCATCGAGCCGGCGCTAGTGAGCCGTATCAAGATTCTCTCGAACCTCAAGATCGACGAACACCGTATCCCGCAAGACGGGCAGTTTACCGTAAAGGTAGCCGCGAAAGAGGTGGACCTGCGTATCGCCATCAGTCCGGTAGTATGGGGCGAACAAGTAGTCATTCGTCTGCTTGATAAAAGCGGCAACAGCTTTGACATTGAACAAATGGGGTATGCAGGCCGAGCGCTGCGCATGATTCGCAAAGGTATCAAACGGCCGAACGGCATGGTGCTTACCTCTGGTCCGACTGGCTCGGGTAAATCGACGAGCCTTTATGCGCTCATCAAGGAAATCAAGAACGACACGGTCAACATCGTCACCCTTGAGGATCCTGTCGAGTATAAAATGGACGGCGTCAACCAAATTCAGGTGAACGCCGAGGTGGGGCTCAGCTTTGCCAACGGACTTCGGTCTATTTTGCGTCAGGACCCGGATATCGTGATGGTAGGTGAGATTCGTGATGCCGAAACCGCGCAACTCGCGGTGCAAGCGGCGCTGACAGGCCACCTGGTGTTCAGCACGTTGCACACCAACTCTGCTGCCGGCGTGCTGCCGCGTCTTCTTGATATGAACGTCGAGCCGTTCCTGATTGCCAGCACGGTCAACACGATCATCGGCCAGCGTCTCGTGCGCCGCGTGGCAGCAAAGCGAGATGCTTACCAGTCATCGCCAATCGAAACGCAGAACATCATGGCGACCGTCGGCCATCTTCTCCCGAGGACGAAAGCCGATGTCGCTAGGGTTTCGGCAGATTTAGGCTACAAAGACTTGCCCCTAGCAGGCCAAAGCGCTTATACTTTAGTCAAGGGAAGGGATACGCCGCAAACCCCACGGGGGTATGCGGGTAGGGCCGGACTGTACGAAGTGATGGACGTGACCGAACAGATCCAGGCGCTTATCGTCTCGCACGCGACAAGCATGGAGATTCAGCACAAGGCTGTCGAACAGGGAATGATTACGATGCGCCAAGACGGGTATCTCAAGGCTTTGCAGGGTGTGACTACCCTGGAAGAAGTCAACCGCGTAACCTCGGATATAGTATAAGAAGGGTGGAAACAATGGACAACCAACAACTCAGAATCGAAGTGCTCCTCGAGGAAGTCGTAAAAAAACGAGCCTCCGACCTTCATCTTCAGGTGGGTTTGCCACCGATGCTTCGCGTAGATGGCAGCTTGGCGCCGATCGCTGGCTACAATCCTTTGGATGAGCCGGCCGTGGAGTCGCTTGTCTTTGCTATCCTTGACCAGGATCAGCAGCAAATCCTGATGAAAGACAAGGAGTTCGACTTTAGCTTCGCCTTTGGCACGCTCGGTCGTTTCCGCGTGAATGCCTTTCATGAACGCGGCAACTTGGCTGCGGCACTGCGTTTGATTCCTAACGAGATCAAGTCGGTCACCGAGCTAGGTATGCCGGCTGTCGTGACTTCGTTTGCCGACTACCCACGCGGGCTGGTGCTTGTCACGGGTCCGACCGGCTCGGGTAAGTCTACGACGCTTGCAGCCTTGGTGGACAAGATCAACACCGAACGTGCTAATCATATCATCACTATCGAGGACCCGATCGAGTTCACGCATAAGTCAAAAAAATCGGTCATCGTACAGCGAGAAGTTCACTACGATACGTATAGTTTCTCGGCAGCGCTTCGCTCCAGTCTTCGCCAGGACCCAGATGTCGTGTTGATTGGTGAGATGCGTGACCTCGAGACTATCTCGGCGGCTATTACTATCGCCGAGACGGGCCACTTGGTGTTCGCGACGCTCCACACCAACAGCGCGGCACAGTCCGTCGACCGTATGATCGACGTATTCCCGCCACACCAGCAGCCGCAAATTAGGGCGCAGCTATCGAACATCTTGATGGCGATCTGTTCGCAGCGCCTCGTTCCTGCTATCGGTGGCGGTCGTGTCGTGGCGGCCGAGGTACTTGTCGCTAACCCAGCGGTACGCAACATTATCCGCGAAGGCAAGGCACATCAGCTCGACGCCGTTATCCAAACGGGCGCCGACCAAGGCATGCAAACCATGGACCGCACGCTCGTCAGCCTTATTCAGAACGGAACGGTCACGTACGACGAAGCGCGCAACTTTGCTGTCGATCTTACCGAGTTCGAAAGGTTGATGCGAGGCTAGGATGAAGAAATTCAACTACCAAGCAAAAGACACGTCGACGAACAAGGTCGTCAAGGCGACGGTCCAGGCGGATTCGGAATCGGCGGCTGCCAAATTGCTGATCGCCCAGGGGTTCACGCCGCTCGATATCCAGGAGATCGACGAAAATGGTAGTTTTATTGGTCGGTTGACCAATCGTATCACTACGAAAGACCGGGTGGTCTTTACGAGGCAACTTGCGACGCTTATCGGGGCAGGGTTGCCTCTAAGCCAAAGCCTTCGGACGGTACTCGACCAAACGGAAAACAAGCGCCTTCAAGGGGTCATCGAAGATATTATCGCCTCGATTGAGGGTGGTAAGTCGCTCTCCGAGTCGTTCGCAAAGCATCCCGAGGTATTCGACCATGTATTCCTGGCGCTTATCGCAGCCGGTGAAACGTCCGGTACCCTCGACGAATCGCTCAACCGTATCGCTTCGCAGCAAGAAAAAGACGCCGCGACCATGAGCAAGATCAAAGGTGCGCTAACGTACCCGGTCATCGTGCTGGTCGTTATCTTTGGTGTCTTGGCGTTCATGCTCTTTACGGTAGTCCCGCAGGTAGAAAAGCTCTATCATGACCTTCGCAAGACACTGCCGTTCATTACGCAGGTGATGGTGTCGACGGCTGATTTCTTCGCTCATTTTTGGTGGCTGGTCATTATTCTTCTTGGGATTGGCGTTTACTTCTTCATGCAGTTCCTTAAGACCGAGAACGGTATCAACTTCAAGGACAACATCAAGCTGAACGCTCCGCTGTTCGGCAAGATGTTCCGCAAGCTGTACATGGCGCGCTTTGCCAGGACCGGCCAGACGCTCCTTTCGACCGGTGTCGCGATGTTGGACATGCTTCGTATTACCAGTGAATCCGTCAACAACTCCATCGTGGCCAAGAGCATCGATAGGGCAGCTGAAAAAGTAAAAGGGGGTAAGGCGCTTTCGACTTCCCTTAAGTCGGAGGACTATATCCTTCCGCTCGTACCGCAGATGATCAAAATTGGTGAACAGTCCGGTAAGATCGACGACATGCTAGGCAAGACAGCCCAAGTATATGAGGACGAGCTGGACGAAGAAATCAAGACGATCTCGACGGCTATCGAGCCTATCCTTATGGTCGTGCTTGCCGTCGTAGCCGGTGGAATGGTGGCCGCGATTCTCTTGCCGATCTATTCACTAGTGAACGGAATTAACCTATAGACAAGCAACCTCGGGTAGGGTACGATAAACGTAAGCGTTCTTACGCATCTAGTAATTTGTTCATAGAAAGGTGGAAAAAGATTTTATGAACGTACAACAGAAACAAAAGCAAAAGGGATTCACCATCATCGAGGTGGTTTTGGTGCTTGCAATCGCCGGGCTTATTTTCCTGATGGTATTCATCGCTCTGCCTGCACTCCAACGTAGCCAGCGTGACACGCAGCGGAAGAACGATCTTAGCCGCGCAATCACTGCGGTGAACAACTATCAGTCGAATAATCGCGGAGGCCTACCTTCTAACTGGACGACATTCATCTCAAGTTACCTAACGGTAAGTAATGATACGTTCGCCGACCCAGATGGAACCGACTACTCGTTTACGCAAAACTCTACCAACAACTTTACGCCGTCTTCCTTTACAGCAGGTAGGATTTATTACACCAAGAATGCAACATGTGACGGTGAGTCTGTCCAAACAGGACAAGGGAACTCCAAGGTCGCGCTTCAATACAAGCTTGAAGGTGGTGGTACTGCCTGCGAGAACAACTAGTTTCTTGCAAAAGCAACGAACCCGGGAGAAATCCCGGGTTTTTCTTTTGTGCGTGTTTTACTGTATGATAATGCTTATGGAACAAACAATCGTAATTATCGGACTGGCTATCTTGGGCCTCGTCATGGGGAGCTTTGCCGGAGCCTCGCTGTGGCGGCTGCGTGCCCGGCAGCTGGTCGAAGACAAGGCTGACGGCGAAAAAGTAAACAAAAAAGAATTTAAAATGCTCGAGCCTTTGTCGAAGGTCCGTTTTGCGAGCGACCGGTCCCTTTGCCTTCACTGCGGCCATCACTTGAAGTGGTATGACCTCCTGCCGCTGTTCAGTTGGGTCGGCACGGGTGGCAAATGTCGCTACTGCCATGAGAAAATCGGGTGGTTCGAGCCGCTCATCGAAATAGGCGTCGGCGTGTTTTTCGTTGCCTCTTATGTATTTTGGCCTGAGATGATTCAGACGGTGCCTCAAATGGCCTACTTCATCCTTTGGCTTATCGCAGGGGTGCTGCTTGCCATCTTGTTCGCGTACGACCTTAAATGGTCCATCCTGCCTAACCGCGTGATGTTTCCGCTTATCGCCGTAGGCGTGATAGCGGCGGCGTTCAATGTCTTCAGTTCGCTCGACCCGCTTTGGTCACTCGTCAATGTCATCATTGCCGTGGTCCTGCTGAGCGGCCTCTATCTTATTTTGTGGCTTGTCTCGAAGGGGCAGTGGATCGGCTTTGGTGACGTAAAGCTTGGGCTGGCGCTGGCGCTTTTGATTGGTGACTGGAAGCTGGCATTCATCGCGCTGTTCGCAGCAAACCTTATCGGCTGCCTCATCGTCGTGCCCGGCATGCTTAGTGGCAAGCTGACACGCAAGACGCGAGTACCGTTCGGGCCGCTTCTTATTCTAGGCGCGGTGGTCGCTGCCTGGTGGGGAACAAGTATCCTTGCTTGGTATTTCTCGATCTACTTCTAGCCCTATAGCTATTTGCGTCAAACTACTTATGCTATAATGAGCCCAAATGGGCGCTAAGACACAAAACGGTTTTACTATTATCGAGGTCATGCTCTTTCTCGCGGTAACAGGAATGTTAGCGGCGGCGATTTTAGTAGGGTCAGGCGTTGCTATCGGCCAGCAGCGCTACCGAGACAGTGTCAGCTCGCTGCAATCGTACATACAACAGCAGTACAACAAGTCTACGAACGTCACGAACGACCGCGACAAGAAGTGGAACTGTGACAGCAACGGTACGGTTACTGAGGTGGATGCTTCAGCAGGCGAGGCGCGCGGCACAAGCGACTGCGTAGTGCTTGGCCGGTTGGTTACCGTGGATGCGACAGGGACTAATCTTACGTCTGCCGTGGTAGTTGGGTACCATAACCCTAACGGCACTGCCCAAGCGAGCGATATCGACGAGATAGCGACTAACTACAAGCTTGGCATCGCCCCGATTGACAAAGACGACGAGTCGGTAAACTGGGGAGCTCAGGTGGTAAAGCCAAAAACCGCGACACCTATGCCGATTACTTTTTTGATCGTTCGCTCGCCGCTGAGTGGTGCGATGCTTACGTTCTCCAAGGAGGGTGTCCAAACCAATCCCAACGGCATGATCGACGCTGCCAATATGAGCGTGCAGCGGGATCTCTGCGTGAATGCTGATGCCGGTTCATTCGTAGGCAGGCGCCTGGAAGTAAGGGTAGAGGCGTACGCGACGAGCCAGAGTGCCGTGCAGATACCGACGGAAAGCGATAGTGTATGCGATTCATAAAGCGGGCGGGCGAAGCTGGCGATACTATAGTCGAGGTGTTATTCGCGGTGGCTGTATTTGCTATGGTAGCCGTGGGCAGCATGGCAATCATGAACCAAGGAACGGCAACGGCGGAGCGGTCACTTGAGATAACGCTCGTGCGTCAGCAAATCGATGCTCAGGCCGAAGCAATCCGGTACATCCACGAAGCGTACGTAGCGGCATTCCAAAATGATGGCTCGACGCCTACGGGAACGGCAGCTGAGTGGGTCAAGATGACAAGCAAGACGACAGGCAAGGGTGCCGATGGGGCATCAGCTTTTGGCCAAACGGCCGGTACGGTATGCCCAACGACAGTACCCGGTCAACGACCGTTCATCCTCAATGCACGAACGGCAACCATCTCAACAGGCATTCCGATCATGTCGCCGCCAAGCGGTGCGTCGTTGCCGCCATTTTCACAGGTAATCTACAACGATGATTCCAGCATCAACGAGGCGTACGGCATATGGATCGAGGCGGTCCCCTCAGTGACGACTAACGGCACGGGATTCGTGGATTTCCATATCAGGGCCTGTTGGGATAGCCCGGGCAGTTCGGCGCCGATAACATTAGGAACTATCGTGAGGTTGTATGCGCCACAATAACAAAGCAGGGTTCACCCTTATCGAATTGATGTTGTCGATGACCTTCATATCGGTACTTTTGGTAGCAATTGCTATGACTACTATTCAAATTAGCAATATTTACAACAAGGGAATTACCCTTCGGGAAGTCAATCAGGCTGGTCGAGCGGTGTCGACGGAATTACAACAGAGTATTGCTTCGAGCGTGCCATTCGACGTTACGCCAAAGTCCGACAATTCACCCGCTACGCAAGCATCGCGCTACGTGGTGCGAGATGGTGGTGGACGGCTTTGCCTAGGTACCTATAGTTATGCCTGGAACTACGGCTCGGCACTCTCTGGTGGTGCTGGAGCACCGGCTGTCTATAACAAATACGACAACAACCAACCGGTCCGTTTCGCGAAAATAGAAGACGCTGGCGGCACGCTATGTGCCGACGTGAACCTCCAAGTACCACGCGCGAAAGCGAGCGAATTGCTTTCGACGGGGGATCGCGAACTGGTACTCCATTCTTTTTCCATCAAGGAAACATCAAGTGACGCCACGACCAACCAGGCGCTTTACGCGATTACGATGGTCGTTGGGACCAATGACCGCCAACAGCTCACGACGGATAATACGTCATGTAAACCGCCTGCGTCGGGTGTTGGCAACGAAGACTATTGCTCGGTCAACCAATGGGATATTATTGCAAGAGCAGGCAACAAAGCGGGGAGACAATAATGATGGCAAAACAACATCGAACGAGCGTAGGACAGTCAGGAGCAGTATCCCTGTTCGTTGTTATCTTTGCTGCGCTTCTCATGATGATCGTCACGGTCAGTTTCGTACAGTTGATGGTAAAGGATCAAGAGCAGGCGACATCCAGCGACCTTTCTCAAAGCGCGTACGACTCCGCCCAGGCAGGAGTCGAGGATGCCAAGCGTCTCTTGTTGCTTGATCAACAGTGCCGCAATAACACGGCACCCGCTTCGGTGAACTGCGCTACCATCGAGACGGCACTGACGGCCGAAGCAGGCCAATCAACGACAAGTTGCGATGTCTTGTCCAAAGCGGGGCTCGTAGGACAGACCAACGACGAAACGGTTATCCAACAGAACGAAGGCGACAACAACTCCGCATCGCTTAACCAAGCGTATACTTGCGTAAAAGTTGCCGTGAATACAGATGACTACAAGGGAACATTAACGGCTGATGGTTCGGGTATTATTCCGATTCGTGGCGTTGGTGAGTTCGACTCGGTCGAGCTTAGCTGGTTCAGCCATGATGACGTCTCATCGGCAACTGGCGATCAGACGGTCGGTTTCCCGACGACGGGCGCGGACGTGAGCCTGCCGCGACAAGGCACCAAATGGCAATCGAACTATCCGTCGTTAATGCGGACGCAACTCATGCAAATGGGTGGCGGCTTCAAGCTGAGTGACTTTGACGATAGCCAGGCAGGGAACAAGAGCAACGCCAATACGCTCTTCCTCTACCCATCAGCAACCGGCGTCGCGAACGAGGACTTCGCGCTGGACGCACGCCGCAGTCCAACCAACACGCCACATCAGGTAAAATGCAACACGAGCTTCATAGACGGTGAGTATGCCTGCCAAGCTACGATCAAGCTGCCGGCGCCGATTGACGGCAATACGGTAGACCGCAACGCTTACCTGCGCCTTACATCGCTGTACAACGGTGCTCACTACAAGATCCGTCTTAAGAAAGGCGCGACCTACGTTCAATTCAATCAGGTCCAGCCACTGGTAGATGCAACAGGCCGGGCTGATAACGTGTTCCGCCGTATCCAGGCCCGCATAGAACTTGCAGGCAACTTTACGTATCCAGAGGTGGCCATCGATATGCAGGGCAACCTATGCAAGAACTTTTCCGTTACGGACAAAGATGCCGACTTCAGCGGCACCACAACTTGTACGCCATAATTTTGTTACTCAGTGTCGCTATGAAACTTTTCGTACACTTCACGTAGGTGCTCATCGGTAACATGCGTGTATACCTGCGTCGTGCTGATATTGCTGTGGCCTAGCATGGACTGCACGCTGCGAAGGTCAGCGCCGTTCATCAGCAAGTCAGTGGCGAAACTGTGTCGCATGGTGTGAGGGCTAACATGTTTGGTAATGCCGGCGAGGCGCGCGTACGTATTAATGATGCGCTGAATGCTGCGAGTCGTCAGGCGGCGGTAACCACCACTGGTCATTACGGCATTGTTGCGGCTATAGCTAAGAAAGAGCGGGGGAAGGTTATCGATGCGGGCGGAGAGATAATCTTCGACCCGCAGGGCAGCAGCCTCGCCAATAAATACCGGCCGATCCTTTTGTCCCTTGCCTCGCACCATGAATTCACGGCGCTTCGTATTTACGTGGTCGCGGTTAAGATTGGCGAGCTCCGACACGCGTAGGCCGCTAGAAAAAAGCAGTTCGATAATGGCGCGATCACGAAGTCCTTTTTCACTATCGAGTGGAATGCTATCCAGCATCCGGGCGACCTCGTCGTAGTGAAGGAAGGTAACTTGTTTGCGGGCGACCTTTGGCAGTTCGATCTTATGCGGGCTTAGGCTGGTGATGTCACGTTTGGATAAATAATTTAAGAATCCGCGCAGGGCAATCAGGTGGTAGCCTTGGGTAATGATAGCAAGCTCGTCCTCGTGGTCGTTTTTATAACGGTTCAGCCAAAGCCGGTATTTGCGTATCATTTCTGAAGTTATTTTCTCAACAGGGGTGTCATTGCTGAACTCGACGAAGCGCTCCAGGTAGAGCTTGTAGTTTTCGGCGGTTTTCGCGGATCGGCCGCCTTCGACTTCGAGGTGCTCGATATAATCTAGGATCAGTTCGCTCATGTACATGCTTATAGCATAACCTACATGCGGCTCTTGGGGTAGGGCGCTGTTATATGTCTGTAATGTTTGGTAAAATGAAACCATTACAAAACAAGGAGAAATATTCATGGAACGAACACTGGTTATCTTCAAGCCAGATGCTGTACAACGCGGTATCGTCGGAGAAGTACTGACACGATTCGAAAAAGTAGGTCTTAAGATTGTTGGCATGAAAATGCTCAACCCGGACGAAGCACATTACTTTCACCACTATGAGACAATCGGCAAGATGGTTTCTCGCCGCGGCGAAGCCCAATTCAAGGTCCAGCTAGGTGCTATGCAGGAAGGTCCTGTCATCGCCATGGTGCTTGAGGGCGTTGGTGCCGTCGCGCTTGTTCGTAAGATGGTAGGTGCGACCAGTACCAACGAAGCCGCTCCAGGAACGATTCGTGGTGATTACGCGCATGCTAGCCTCGACCACGTGAACGCTCACAACGTTGCGCTGCCAACTATTCTGCACGCATCAGGCGATGTTGACGAAGCAAAGCAAGAAATTACTCACTGGTTTACGAACGAAGAAATCTATGCCGATTACCAGACGGTCCATGAATACTTCACCCAGCCAATGCCAGGCAAGCGAAAAGCTGCCTAGTCTCGTGCCTCTAAAACAGCGGTCGGTTCGGCCGCTGTTTTTATGTGGTATACTAG
>Ga0075368_10000086_pt1 | contig 23123 bp, 19 predicted proteins | sample EndMethybrTD3033_FD_71518 | JGI IMG/M metagenome (GOLD analysis project Ga0075368, IMG submission 71518) | Populus endosphere microbial communities from Tennessee, USA - Endosphere MetaG P. TD hybrid TD303-3 | ecosystem: Host-associated > Plants > Roots > Endosphere | place: USA: Tennessee... | reverse complement strand
GGCTCGCGTTGCTCGACCAAACGAGCGAACATCATCTTGCCAGCAGCAGTCTGCAGGCTACGAATAAATTCTATGTCTACGGCTTTGCCGATGTACTTGCTGGCGTGTTCCACGACGACCATCGTGCCATCACTCAGATAACCCACGCCTTGATGTTGGTCTTGACCTTTTTGGACGAGCTCCAAACGTATGCGTTCGCCTGGCAGGTAAGCCATCCGCAGGCTTTGGGCAAGCTCGTTTACGTTCACGACCGCCAAACCTTCGACGACCGCGACCTTGTTGAGGTTATAATCGATCGTACAAATTGCCGCGCCGCTTTTCTTGGCTAGCTTCAACAATCGTTCGTCGACTCCTTCTTCGGCTTTGCTGCCATCTTGCAGTATCTCAACCTCTACTTGTGGGATGTTTTGGAGTTCGGTAACGACGTCGAGGCCATGACGAGCACGGGAACGCTTTTCATGATCGGCATTGTCGGCCAAAAATTGCAGCTCGCCGATAACGCTACGTGGTATGACCAGCAAGCCGCCAATAAAGCCCGACTTGGCAACGGCGACGATGCGGCCATCGATAAGAACGGAGGTGTCGACCAAAATAGAGCGGCCAGCCTTGCGACTGGTTTGTCTTGGAAGCTTAACGACCAAATAAGTAACTTCGGCTAAAATAGCCAAGGCCAGCACGACCAGTAATGTTTCTGTTGTATTCATATGTTTTCTTTCTCCTGCGGTTACTGCAGGTAGTCTATGAGCGCCTGGCGTAAATCGCCGACACCTTTGATAAATGAGTTCTTCGCAGCTGCTTTTGGCGCGATGGCCTGCGTGAAGCCTAGCTTTTTCGCCTCGGCGATACGTCGGTCGGCGCTATGGACACTGCGGATTTCGCCGCCGAGTCCTACCTCCCCGAAAGCAACCAGCTTGTCATCAAGGCGTTTGCCCGCAGCCGCGCTGGCAATTGCCATGCAAATAGCAAGGTCGGCAGCTGGATCATTCAGCCTCAGCCCGCCCACGACGTTGATGTAGATGTCTTTGTCAGATAAATTCAGTTTTGTACGTCGCTCCAGGACGGCGATAAGCAAGTTCAATCGATTCAGATCAAACCCCGAGGCTGTACGCTTAGGATACCCGAAACTAGTCGGATTGACAAGCGCTTGTATCTCAACCAACAGCGGACGCGTTCCTTCAAGCGTTGCCATGACTACCGAACCGTCGGCGTTCTGACGCTCGGCAAGTAGGGCTGCGGAAGGATTCTCGACAATGCGAAGCCCTTGCTCGTACATTTCAAAAATAGCCGCTTCGCTGGTAGAGCCATAACGGTTTTTTACTGCTCGCACGACTTTGAACCCGCCATACCGGTCGCCCTCGAACTGCAATACTACGTCTACGAGATGCTCGAGTACCTTTGGCCCTGCGATACTACCCTCCTTCGTGACATGCCCCACCAAGACCACGGCAGCCCCTGCTTCTTTTGCCGCACGAATTATTACGTTACTGCTGTTGGTGATCTGGCTGACCGTACCCGGGGCAGACGTGATTTCGTCCAGGCTCAGCGTCTGGATAGAGTCAATGATGACCAGTTTATATAACCCGGAGCGAATCGTGGCGGCAATATCGTCGGCGCTCGTACTGGCGATAAAATGAAGTTGTTCGCTAGAGTTAGCACCTAGCCGCTCGGCACGAAGCTTTACCTGCGAGGCCGACTCCTCACCACTGGCGTACAGTACCGCCTGGGCTTTTGCCACGTTGCTCGCTACTTGCAGCAGCAGCGTACTCTTGCCGATTCCCGGCTGGCCCGCCATAAGCATGACTCCGCCTGGAAGCACGCCGCCGCCCAAGACATCGTCAAGATCGTCATAGCCGGTTCGCATGCGACGAACATCATCTTCAGCCGCTATCGATTGCATCGTTTGTGGCGTTAGTACGCGCCCGCTTTGAGCGCTTTTCGCAACGGCAGATTTACCGCTTGATGGTGCCAGCTGCTCTACGAGCGTGTTCCATTCGCCGCAGTTCTCGCACTTGCCCGACCACTTGGGATAGCTAGCGCCGCAGTTTTGACAGACATATTGGGTTCGGGTTTTAGGCATTGTCTTTATTATACTACGGGCTGGACACGCTTGGCACTGGGTCGAGGCTGCTATCGATACTTTGGTTCAGCGTATCGGACTGACTAGCGACCTTTTTCAGTTCCTCGCGAAGCGCATTGTACTGCACGATCTCGCTATTGATTTGGCTGCGAGTCGCGTCGAGCTGCGCCGCACGTCCCACGAGCTGCGCACGTTCGCTATCAAAATCGCTTTTGCTCGCGAAGCCGCCGCTCGCGGCCCGCTTGTTAAAATCGGCGATGTCGCGGTTGAGCGCGCTGACATCTGCATTGTACTGCGTCGTCTGCCTGCTAACGGCGCTCCTCAGCTCGGTCAACTGTCTCGAAAGCGCGTCGCCTCTCGCCTGCAAGCCAGCAAAGACGCTGGCATAATTATCGTGAAGCGCCAACACTTTGCGACGATCGGCAAAGTATTCTTTGTAATGCTGCTCGAGCGCCGGACTGATGGAGGCGACCTCGGTGCCAATGACGGAATGGAGCTCGTTGTCGCGCTCCCCAGGCTCGGTACGCGCATAAAACGCCATGCGCTCGGCAAACTCTTTGTCGTTCTTCAGCTTGTTGTATTCCGTCTCGAGCAGCGCGTCAACGGTTTTCTTTTCACTAGCGCCCATTCGCGCATAGGCAGCATGAAGCATTTCGTGCGCGGCGGTCGTTTCCTTGATGCCGTCGAGTTGCGTATTGGTCACGTTATACACGTAGATATTCTGTCCGGTGTAGCATCCTAGAACGGCAGTATTTTCCTCTTTGCGACCGCAGTTTTTATTAAATGCCGCCGCGTCTTCGATGGCAGGATGGCTAGCGTAAAAATAGAACTTGCCCGTATCACTCATGTCAGCGCGGGTTGCTAACTGGACGATGGCGTCACTTGGATGATACTGCCAAACAGCGACTTGGTCGACGACATACTGACGGTTGGCATAAAGGAAGAAGGCTGTCGCTACCGAGATAAGGACGATAACGAAAGCACCGACATGGCTATGGCCACTACTACGCCGCAGGAACTGTTTCGTGCTCGACATCTACTGTTATTATGCCCTTCTTAGCTCCAATTTCCAACACGCTTCCCTTTTCGTATTCGCCGCTCAATATGCCATCGGCAATTTGATGCTCAAGATCGTCCTGGATGGCGCGGCGAAGCGGCCGGGCACCGAACTTTTCGCTATATCCTTTTTCGATCAGCAGGCGTTTCGCCGAGGGTTTAACCGCAAGGTGAATACCTTTGCGAACGAGCCGGTGGCTCAACTCTTCGATGAGGTTGTCGAATATCCTGCCAACCTCTTTGCGGGTAAGCGCTCGGAACGTCACGACGGCATCGAATCGGTTGATCAGTTCGGGGCGCATCATACGCGACAGTGCTTCTTCGGCAGCCGTAGCGTTTTCTTCGTGTACCATATCGAGGTGATTCTTATCTGACTTGCTACTGACATGAAAGCCCAGGCTCGATTCCTTCGCCATACGTTCCGCCCCTAGGTTACTGGTCAAAATGACGATGGTATTCGTAAAATCGACCGCTCTTCCCTTGGCGTCGGTCAGTTTGCCATCCTCCAGTAGTTGTAGCAGCAGTTGGAAAACATCTGGGTGAGCTTTCTCGATCTCGTCGAACAGAACGACGCTGTACGGTTGCCGACGAATCTTATCGGTCAGCTTGCCGCCATCTTCGTATCCTACATAACCAGCAGGCGCGCCAAGCAGCCGGCTAGTATTGTGCCTTTCCCCAAATTCGCTCATGTCGATCTTGACGAGCGCGTTTTCGCTGCCGAACACCTCGCGCGCAAGTACTTTGGCGAGCTCGGTTTTGCCAACACCAGTCGGACCCATGAACACGAACGAACCGATCGGCCGCTTGTTGCTCGCGACACCGCTTCGCGAACGGCGAATGGCGCGTGCGACTTTTTCAACCGCTTCTTCTTGGCCGATAATGTATTTGCCAAGATGTTTTTCGAGTCGGCGTAGCAGCTTGGCCTCCGACTTTTGCACCCGCTCGACCGGAATGCCGGTCATCGTCGCGATGGCTCGGGCCACATCGTCATCGGTCAAGGTTACGGCAGTGTCATTTTCGTAGTCAGCGCGAATTTCATCGATCTTGGCACTGATTTGGCTGAGACGGGTCTTGTAGAGTGCCGCGCGTTCGTAGTCCTCACCAGCAACCGCCTCCTCCATTTTTTCGTTCAGGTTCTTGAGTTGCCGCGTAAAGTCACGCAATTTGCTTGGCTTGCGGCCGGAACGTACGCGCACCAAGGCCGCCGCTTCGTCGATTACATCAATCGCCTTGTCCGGCATGAACCGTTCGCTGACATAGCGATCAGCCATATATACGGCATCTTCAAGCAGCTCGTCACTCATGGTCACGTTGTGGTACTTTTCGTAGTAGCCGCGCAGCCCCTTCATGATAGCGATCGTGTCCCTGATTGAGGGCTCGGGAACGATAATCGTCTGGAAGCGCCGCTCAAGCGCCGTATCTTTCTCGACATGCTTGCGATATTCATCCAGCGTAGTAGCACCGATAAGATGCAGTTCACCGCGAGCAAGCGCAGGTTTTAGCATGTTGGCCGCATCGAGCGCGCCTTCGGCTGCGCCCGCGCCAACAAGAAGGTGAAGCTCGTCAATAAAAATAATCGTGTTTTTTTGCTCGCGCAGCTCATCGACGACCTTCTTGAGCCGCTCCTCGAACTCACCACGGTACTTAGTGCCGGCGATCATTGCCGCCAAATCTAGTTGGATCACGCGCTTGTCGAGCAGATGATCCGGAACATCCTCGCGGGCAATCCGCTGCGCAAGGCCCTCGACGATTGCCGTCTTTCCCACTCCCGGTTCGCCAATAAGTACCGGGTTGTTCTTGGTGCGACGGCTCAGAATAGTCACCATCCGCTCCTCTTGCTCACCCCTCCCGATTACTGGATCAAGGTCGCCAGCACGAGCCTTTGCCGTAAGATCAGTACCGAACGTTTCAAGCGCGCCGCCGCGTTTTTTCTTGGCCTGCGTAGAAGTCGCTGCCTCGCTCGCCTCTTCGTAGGCGTTGTTCTGGCGATCGAAAAACTCTTCAAGGTCACTGGTTATCTCACCGACGTCGACGTTCATGTCACGCAGCAGCACCGTCGCTCGAGCGTTCTTTTGCGTAAGGATGCTGTATAAAATATGCTCGGTCCCAAGATAATCTTGATGGAACTCCTGCGCGATGTCCCAGCTCATTTTGAGCGTCAGCTTGGCCGTCTCCGACAAGCCCTTCGCGCCCGTGCTGACAACAAGGCTTCGGGGCGTAAGATTAAGGGCAAGTTCGGCCCTGTCGAGCGTCACGCCGGCATCGGCCAGTACTTTAGCTCCCACCGACGAACCCTGGGCAAGAACGCCCAGCAACAAATGTTCGGTCCCAATATAAGCGCTGCCGTACCCGCGAGCTATCGCGTCCGCGTGTTGCAGACTGGTCCGCGCGTTATCGGTTAGGTGCGATACGAATTCAGCGAAATCATCTGCCATACTTTTATTATCAATCCTCCTTGTGGTGAGCGCAAGCGTTTTATCCGTCGGATTCATGTTCACCGTTTTACTTTACTTAGTATATGACAAAATTAGCACTCGGGTCAATAGAGTGCTAATAGGTTTTGCAAAAATAAATGCCCGCGTATAGCTAGCGGGCATTTTATTCTTACGAACTAGTTTTCGTTCGATTCTTCAACCGCGCTCAGCAGGCTGTCCTCGATGTTCTTGCGAGGTTTTGGCTCGGCTGGCTTTGCAGCCTGGGCTGTTTCGATGTCAAGCTCGTAGCCAGTCAGGCGAGCAGCAAGACGAACGTTCTGGCCACCGCGACCAATAGCGATCGACTGCTGATCTTCGTTGACGAACACCTTGGCGCGCTTGGCTTCTTCGTCAACTTCGACTTTCACGACTTCGGCTGGGCTCAGCGCGTTACGGATAAACTGCTCTGGGCTGTCGCTGAACGTAACGATGTCGACTTTTTCTTGGTCGCCAATCTCGTTCATGACTGCCTGTACGCGGGTACCATGGCCACCAACGAACGTACCGACAGGGTCAACGCCAGGCGCGTTGCTATGAACGGCAAGCTTGGTCCGACGGCCAGCTTCGCGGGCGATTGCCTTGATTTCGACGGCACCGGTTTCCATTTCAGGAACTTCCTGACGGAAAAGATACTCGACGAAGGCTTCGTTCGCTCGGCTCAAGATAAGCTGCGGACCACGGTTGTCGCGCTCGATATCCTTGATGAACACCTTAATGCGCGCGCCGACGCTGTAGTACTCGCCCTGGATCTGTTCACCCTGGGGAATAATGCCCGTCGCCTTGCCAAGTTCTACGCGCACGACGCGAGGCTCGACACGCTGGACGACACCAGTAACGACCGTACCGATCTTGTCTTCGTATTCTTCGAGTACGACTTCACGCTCTGCTTCACGTAGGCGCTGCAGCACGACTTGCTTGGCTGTTTGCGCGGCCACGCGGCCAAAGCTCTTTACTTCGTATTTTTCTTCGATCGTATCGCCAACTTCTGCGTCGGCTTTCACTTTGCGAGCATCCTCAAGGCTGATCTCAACCGCTTCGGCACCTACCTCTTCGACGACTTCGCGGGCCACGTATACGTTCGCCGTTCCGTCGTTGACGTTAAGTTCGGCACGTACTTCTTGGTCGCGCTCGCCGTTGTCGCGGCGCCATGCGGCAGCAATCGCTTGTTCGATAACCGACAAGACGGTCTCCTCGGGCAGGTTCTTTTCTTCCGCGATGGTGCGGACCGATAGGGTCAGTTGCTTGATGTTAATGTCTTCCATGTATGTATCATCCTTTCTTTATCAAAAAATCCGACCTGCCGGCCGGAATGTACTGTCGTTATTATAATCCTGCTTGCCGTGCATTGCAAGAGGGTTCTGCGCCCGCCGCCGCACCCGGGGATTCCCGGGGCGACGACGGTAGCCAGTAGTGCGTCGGTTGGCGCTCAGCCGCGGAGGTTCCGCATCAGGTTGAGACGAGCGCCCCCGGTGGTCAGAGCCGCCTCCAGTCCCGCGTAGGGGTTCGTACGCGTCTGCGTGACGACCGGTGCCGGCTCGGGAGCCGGGTCGGCCGTCACTTCAGGAGCGACGATCTGGGGACGAGCCGCCGCGATGCGGCGACGACGGGTGATCAGGGGCAGAGACAACAGTGCCATTGGGTGGTCACTCCTCGACGTTCGGTGCCTTGCGGCAACCGGTATCTACATGGGCTGAAAGTGATAATACGCCTACTCTACACACCTGTCAATAACTTTTTTCAATAAAACGTCAAGCGCTATTAGCATCTACTCTCGAAACATACCGATTACCTTTTATATAGAACCGCCAGGGAACGTCCATCGCTTGCTTTATACCTATGCGCGTGGTGGTGATAATTTCGTTGTCGCTTAGCGGCTCGGAGAGGATGAGCCGCAGCGGTGATTTGCCAAGGTCATGGCCATTCATCGAACGGTCGATGCCTAGCGCCTGGCATGTCTTGGCGGGGCCGTTAGTGAGTCCCTTGCCTGTTTTGCCCGAACGCCGCCGTTCCAATACGTCCTCGTCACCTAGTGGCTCGACCGCCCGAACCAGCACCGCCGCGCCCTCACCCTTGGATCCGACCACGACATTGCAGCAATAATGCATCCCGTAGGTAAAATAAACGTACAGGCGCCCAGCCGGCCCGAACATGACATCCGTTCGTGACGTACGACCCTTGTAGCTATGACTCGCCGCATCCGTTTGGTCATATGCTTCGGTTTCAACGATTCGGCACCGAACCGTTACTCCGTCGAGTTGACGCTCCAAAATACAGCCAAGCAAACGCCTGGCAGCCACGTCCGCGGGTGTCTCGAGGACGGAGAAATCCGTCACCTAAAACAACCCTGTCGCGTTCCCCGTGATGCTACGCTTTTCTTTTTCAAGGGAGTCTAGCGCGGACGCGGCATCCTTTTGTATTTGCTCTTGTTTGCGCTCGATGTCGCGTGCCCTTTTTAGCTTTTCCTCCGCTTGTAATGACATTTCCCTAGACTGGCGCTCAAGCTCGGCAGCATCTTGCTCCAGCTGCATCGCACGATCGGCCTCGACCCGTGCCGAGTCCTGGTCGCCACGAGCGTTCGACCCGTCAGCTGACGTCTTTGCCTGTTGGGCGTCGGAGCGCATGCTTTTTACTCGCACCTGCAGTTTGTCTACCTCGTCGTGAAGTTGTCGTACGTCCATTTTCTTGCTCTCCTTTCGCTATCTCTATTTTACCGAATTTCCTTCTTGCTTTCAAAGAGGTTTTACGCTACAGTATATCCTTGTTGTAAAAAAGGAATCTTTAAACCTATTGTGAGTACCACACTCGTTTTTGTCATCGTATTAATATTAATTTGTTTCTCGGCCGTATGTTCCGGCCTAAACGTCGCCCTGATGTCGCTGGACATCAAAGACCTTCAGCGAAAAGCCAAGCTTGGCAATATCCAGGCGAAGCAAGTCCTTCCTCTCCGTCGTACTACCCACCTATCGCTTGCTGCCATCCTGTTAACGAACGTCGCAGCCGTTTCGGCCACGTCGCTCGTTTTGGAAAGCGCGCTTTATGGCCTGCTCGCGGGGGTTGTCGCGACACTGCTTACCGTCATATTCGGTGAGATACTCCCCCAGGCTCTCTTTAGCCAGAAGCCGCTATTTTACGTTGCCAAGCTTCGTTATCTTTTGCGAACAATGATCGTCATTACGTACGTCGTTTCAAAACCGCTCCAACTGCTCCTCGACAAATTATTCAGCCACGAAGGCGCTCGCCTCCAAACCCGTCATGAGCTCGGTATCATGATCAGCGAGCACATGGGACACGAGGAGAGCGAACTGGACGATGACGAAGTCGAGATCATCCGCGGCGCGCTTCAACTGAGCGAAAAGAAGGTCCGGGACATCATGCAGCCAATCAAACTCGTTTTTTGGCTGACGCCAGATACTATCCTTACCGACGAGAAAATCGACGAAATCAAAGCCGCCGGCCGTAGCCGTATTCCTGTTTTCAACCGCGATCACTCGCAGTGTTACGGAGTTTTGCTTATGAAAGAGCTGGTCGATATCGACTTCGACGAAAAGCCATACCGGGTTGACGACCTAACGCTTCACCCCGTGCGCCTCGTAGGTAGCAAGACCGCGCTCGACACGATGCTGCGTAAGTTCATCGCCACCGGTACCCACCTTATTCCTGTCGAAAAAGACGACAAGATTATCGGCATCGTGACCATTGAAGACCTTATCGAAGAGATCGTCGGCCAAGAAATCGAAGACGAAACCGATCGCCAACGCGCCACAAACTAGCTGATAGCGTCAGAAATCGCGGTAATAAACGCCGGCAAATCATCCGGTCGGCGGCTGGTGATAAGCCACCTGTCCTTCACGACCTCCTCGTCGGCCCATACCCCACCGGCGTTCCGTATATCATCGGCAAGCGTGGGGTAACTGGTCAACACGTGGCCATCGACCAGCCCGCTCGACACCAGCAGCCAAGGTCCATGACAAATAGCCGCCACCGGTTTTTTGCCGTCCACCATATCTTGGACGACTCCTGGGCGTCTTTGTCGGTCCGCAAATGATCGGCGTTCACGACGCCGCCCGGAATAACCACGGCGTCGTATTCGGTCGGATCGAGCTGCGCGATCGTCATATCTACCGACACCTCTTGTCCCATATCGACATGGCGCAGTGCCTGGATGGTCTCGTCGTGCGGTGCCGCGACGACTACTTCCGCACCCATGTCGCGCAGCTGCGTCAAAGGCTCAATGAGCTCTGATTCTTCAAAATAGTCGGTCGCTATAATAGCAATTTTCTTGCCGGTCAAATCTTTCACGTACTACCGCCTTTCGTTATGTATTACGACTTTTTCTTGGGAACTTTCGCGCCCGCCTTGCGTGCTTCGGAAAGCCCGATCGCAACGGCCTGCTTGCGGCTGGTTACCTTTTTGCCGCTACCGCTCTTTAGCTTGCCCTCTTTCATTTCCTTGACGTTCTTTTCAACTTTTTCTTGGGCTTTGGCGCCATACTTTGCCATATCGTCTCCTTTGCATGAATGGTACGTTATTACATGAAAATGGACGACCCCTAAGGCCGTCCATCAAATTTTTCACATTGCTTTCGTACGAGCAATTGCAGGCCCATGGTAGAAAAAATCGGTGTTGCACCATAGGCCACCGGTGTTATAGCACGGCTTTTTCATGTTTCCATAATGACGACCATGCTATAATTAAAACCAATAGCATAATATACAAAGGATAGTAATGGCTCGTTTGCCCGTACCTGGCGCCGATGATGGCACGTGGGGAGATGTCCTCAACGATTTTCTTGCGCAGGTACACGACGGCCAAGGACAGCTGAAGCCGAACTCCGTCGGAACGGCCCAGATCCAGGACAACGCCATCACGAGCGACCAGCTGGATATTTCAGCGCTTACCAAAGCCGATGTTGGGCTGGCGAACGTCGATAATACGAGCGATGCGAACAAGCCCGTCTCAACGGCAACGCAAACAGCCCTTAACGGCAAGGAGCCAACCGTCACGGCGGGCACCTCGGCGCAATATTACCGTGGCGACAAGACGTTCCAGCCCCTTACTCAAGACGCCGTACCCGACGGCACGACCAACAAGGCGTACACTGCCGCCGACAAAACCCGCTTGGCAGCTACGAGCGGCACCAACACGGGTGACCAAGACCTTAGCGGTTACGTGCCGACCACCCGGACCGTCAACGGGCACGCGCTAAGCGCAGATGTTTCGATTACGAAATCAGACGTAGGTCTCGCGAACGCCGACAATACTAGCGATGCGAACAAGCCCGTCTCAACCGCGACACAGACCGCGCTCAACCTTAAGGCAAACACGGCCGACCTTGGAGCGAAAGTACTACTAATTGACAATGCGGCCGCGCTTCCAGCAGGAACGCCAGCCGGGGTGATTGTCATCGTCAAGTCATAACCATGGCCGCGCAGCTTGTCTTTGGTACGGGAAATAGCGCCGAGTTCGGCACCACCGGCAACGGAACGTCAGCTACCCTTAGCTTTAACAAAACAGCCCTTTCCAACATGGTCGTCGGTGATTTGTTGGTCGCCTGGATCCACAACCAAAGCTCGGGTACTGGCAGCATTACGCCGCCTTCGGGTTGGCTGGCATACGGTGCAAACCCTGGCACACCCGACTATGCAACTTCCCGTACGTCACAGTTTTTTTACTATGCAGTTAAGTCGCAAAACGATATCGACAGCCTCCCTGCCACGCTCACCTGGACAATCAGTGCGACGCCGGGTCGAGCTGCAGGTGTCGTTGCACGCGCCACGGGCATCGACCTAGATAATATTCAAGACTCGGCCTCAACCACCTTCACGGGGGTCGGCAACTCAACTTCGCTCAACATTGCCGGTATTACCACGAATAGTGCAACGACACTCCTCGTTGCTGGAGTTCACCAACAAAACGGAGCAAACGGCACATCACCAACAGCGACGAGCCTCTTAACGGCATTCGATTATTACAAAACCTCACCGACCGGTAGCGCACTCGCCAACACTGGCGCAATCATGGGCTACCAGTACCGCAGCTCAGCAGGCGCAACAGGAACCGTCACGGCTACGTTTGATAGCAGTGCAACAGTACTGGGTGGTGAACTAGTTGCCTTCAAGGCAGGTGCATGGTCGCCACCAGTCATCAATCGCCCAACTATTGTGGGCGTAGCCACCACCTATCAGACAGCCGCGGCTGTCGTTACCTTTACTATCAATAAACCCTCTGGGGTGCAGGACGGTGACCTGCTCGTCATGGCTCTCTCTGGACAAAGCCCTACGGCTACCGGCGATTTTACCTGCAGCGGCTGGTCTCGTGTCAGCGCGGCATTCGTTGGCGGCACGAGCAACCGCATCACTGGGTTTTATACGATGCCCGTGCCAAGCGCCTCGGCGGTCACGCAAAACTCCTTTACGTTCACCGCTACCGATTCGCTTTCGGGCGGACGTGTCGTCGCTGAGATGTTCATCGTACGAGGTGCCGACCTTGCGAACACAATTATTGGTATTTCACCATTCGGGACGGTTGCCTCGCAGACCATTACGGTTCAGCCGCCCACGCCCGCGACCACCAAGAACCTGCTTTTGACGACGTACAACGCTCAATTCGTTTCTGGCATCGACTACTCGATTGCCAGCGGACCAAGCGGCATGACGCAACATATTTACTTGCCGTCCTCTACAGCCGCCCAATCCAAGACCATCTTGGCCGTTTACCAGCAGGACATAGAAGCTGGTGCGCCTGGTGCGAAAGCCCTTACATGGGCGGGTGCGCAGTCGCAAACTTCGGGCGTCGCTATTATCATTCGCGCGCTTGGCGAGCCCGACCCCAACCCAGGAGTGACGCTTAAGTATACCAGCGCGCCAGACACCCTCTCTACCGCTCATCTTTACTACACCTCGGCAACCGATACGATCTCCACTCCAGCTGAGGTCAGGCCATTCCCCAGCGGCTACGCCACCGTGTCGAGCATGCTTGCCACCACTCCGTTCTACGCGGCGCATCGAGGAGGTTCGGCAAACTGGCCCGAGATGAGCTTGCATGCCTATACGCAGTCTGGTTTTTGGGGTGTCGGGGCGCTTGAGGTTTCGCTCGCTCGCACTTCCGACGGGGTTTGGTTCGGACTGCACGACGATACGCTCGATCGCACTTCTGGTACGACCGGTTTCACCGCCTCGGCTCACACCTGGGCGGAAGTGCAAGCTTACCAAATTACCGCCAGCGGCACGACCAACCCATCGCAACCTACCCGCCCCTACATGCGATGGGAAGAGTTGATGGATGCGTACTATGAAAGTCATGTCTTTTTTGTCGACCCCAAGGCCGCTACGGGTTACGCGTCGGAAATACTCGACAAGATGGACGCGATGCCGGGCACGCCGACCGACAAGTTCATCGCCAAGTACTACGGTGTTTCCTCTGCTTGGGTGAACGCAGCCAAAGCCCGGGGCTACAAATCATGGGGTTATTTTTACCAAAGTGATGCCGCAAACTTTGCCACCTATCAAGGCCGATGGGACATACTTGGCATGGATTACACCGCCGACGCCACTACCTGGACAGCCATCACGTCATACGGAAAGCCAGTCATAGGCCACGTCGTGCCGACTTCTTCGGGTGCCGCAACCGCACTTGGCTACGGCGCCGCTGGAATCATGGCTTCGGGCGTACAAGAAATCGTACCCAGATCATCCAACCCTACAGGTTAACCAGCAGGGAGCAGCTGCCCTGGACATACCGACAGTACACGAAGCATCGTGTCCTTTTCGGCTTGAGTGACCCATAGACCATACTTCTTTTTGACAGCAATCTGCCGGGCTACGTACTGACAGCGGAACGGCTTGTTGGCAGGCAGCCACGTGGCGGCATCACCATCAGACTTTTGCTGGTTTGCCGGGCCGTCGACCGCCAACAACTCAAGCGGATCGTTCGCAAGCTCTTCGCGGCGTTCGGCCGACAATTGCTGCGCGCCTTTTTGCCACGCATCACTCAGCGCCACCACATGATCGATCTGAACGTCGGCGCTCGTGCTCGCGCCACGCGTGAACGCAATGGTCTTGGCCGTATATGGATCGTCGAGCCGACCGCTCGTCACCTGGCACTTATCGTTCACGACCGTGTCTTTTAAGTCACGGTGCAAAATAATGTTTCGCGTATCACACCCGCCAGATTCTCTCCAGCCGTCACCGAACCGCGCTCGTTCGTACCCAGTTTTAGGCGCCCGGCCCTTTACCGCAAGTACCCCCAGCGCCTCCGCCGCCTGACCGGCGGCCGTTTGTGACGACCGACCGCTCGTCGAGGGCTGCGATTGCCACAAATCGGCGTTCGAATACAGAGTTATCGCAACGACGGCAAAAATGATGATTGCCGCTACCAAGCGACGGATTTGATGCACCCGTTTCATGAACTTATTATACCTCTGCTACAATAAAAGATATGCAAAGCGTTTCTCGACTTATCGAACAATTCATACCAGAACATTACCAACTGAGCCTTGACCTGAAGCGAAGCGAGCGAACCTTCAGTGGCACGCTTACCATGAACGGCTCGAGCGTTGGTGATGGCAACACGATTACCGTTCACGCCAAAGACCTTTCCATAGAGTCGGTCACGCTTGATGGCAAAGTTGCCGAATTTTCGTACGGCGAAAACGACGAGCTTGCCGTTTCTCACCCAGACATCTTCGCTGGCCGCCATATCGTTGTTTTTTCTTTCAGCGGTCAGATTACCGACACCATGCACGGCCTGTACCCTTGCTATTACGAGCACGAGGGCGTGAAGAAAGAGCTCCTGGCTACGCAGTTCGAAAGCCACCACGCCCGCGAGGTCTTCCCTTGCATAGACGAACCTGAAGCCAAGGCTACCTTTGACGTCGTGCTCACGACCGAACAAGACACGACCGTCCTAGGCAATATGCCCGTCGAAAAACAGCAAGTCGAAAACGAACGGCTCGTTACTACCTTCGCTACCACGCCTCGCATGAGCACCTACTTGGTGGCGTGGGTTACTGGCGACCTTCACCGCAAGACGGCCACGACCAAACGTGGCGTCGAGGTAAACGTTTGGGCAACACCTGCGCAATCACCAGCCAGCCTCGATTTTGCCCTCGATATCGCCACGCGGACCATCGACTTTTTTGAAACCTACTTCGACACGCCATACCCCCTGCCAAAGTCAGATCATGTCGCCCTGCCCGACTTCAGTTCTGGAGCCATGGAAAACTGGGGCTTGGTCACCTACCGCGAAATTGCCCTGCTGGCCGACCCAGCAACAACGAGCGTCAGCAGCAAACATTACATCGCGACGGTTATCGCCCATGAGCTCAGCCATCAGTGGTTTGGCAACCTCGTAACGATGAAATGGTGGAACAACCTCTGGCTCAACGAGAGCTTCGCGACGCTTATGGAATATATCGCGGTCGACGCCCTTCATCCGGAATGGAACGTGTGGCTCGACTTTGCTACGACGGAAAGCATCATGGCGCTACGCCGTGATAGCCTCGAGGGAGTACAGGCCGTACAAGTCGACGTTCATCACCCGGACGAGATCAGCACGCTTTTCGACGGCGCGATCGTGTACGCCAAAGGCGCGCGGCTTCTTCGTATGTGCCAGCAGTATATCGGACACGAAGCGTTTCAGGCTGGCCTGAAAGCGTATTTTGCCGCTTACAAGTACCAAAATACCGAAGGCGATGATCTATGGAACGCCCTTGCCAGCGCCAGTGGGAAAGATGTCACCAATCTGATGAACGTTTGGATTTCCCAGCCTGGCTACCCGGTCATCAGCGCGGCGATACAAGACGGTATGTTGCACCTCTCCCAAAAGCAATTCTTCGTAGGTCCACACCAGCCATCCGAGAAACTCTGGCCGGTGCCACTCGGCGCTTCGGATTCTGGACTCCCCGAGCTCCTAAGTACTCAGGCCACGGCCGTCGAGCATACGGCCGCCACGCCGGTTCGCCTGAACGTCGGTGACAGCGCGCACTTTATCACCCATTACGACGACCGGCTTCTTGGCCTTCTCATGAAAGAAATCGAAGACGGCCGCCTGGCGCCGCTTGACCGCGTACAGCTCTTGCACGAACAAACCCTGCTTGCCCGCGCAGGCATCATTTCCAGTGCAACGCTTATTCCGCTCCTCAGAGTCTTCAGGAGTGAAACTACCGAGCCCGTATGGGACATGATAAGCCTGGCAATCGGCGAGCTCAAAAAATTCGTCGAAGGTGACGAGACAGCCGAAAAACAGCTCCGCACCCTGGCTGGCACCTTGGCACGCGCCCAGTTCGAACGCCTGGGCTTGAATGCCAAGAACGGCGAAGATGAAACCACCACCAAGCTACGCACCACGATCGTCGGCTTGATGATTTACAGCCAAGACGAGCAGGTGCTTGCTGATGCCAAGAAGCTCTACGACAAGAATACCCTCGAACAGCTTGACCCCGAGCTCCGACCCCTTATCATCAGTTCGGTCGTTCGCTACAGCCACACCAGCGAGCTTATCGACACACTGGTCCAGGCGTACGCCACTACTCAGCTTTCCGAACTGCAGCAAGATATCGCCAGCGGCCTGACGGCGACGAAAGACGCCGCGACGATCAAAAAGCTGCTTTCGCTCATTACCGACGGCTCGACCGTTCGCCATCAAGACGTCGCAAGATGGTTCGTATGGCTCATTCGCAACCGCGATGGCCGCGACCTTGCCTGGAACTGGGTTCGCGATAACTGGAAATGGATCGAAACTACTTTCGGCAGCGACAAAAGCTACGACGACTTTCCACGATATGCCGCCGGCGCGCTTATTACCCGCGAACAGCTCGAACAGTACGAAACATTCTTTGCTCCGCTAAAAAACGAGCCGGCGCTTGCACGGGTCATTGCAATCGGCATCGCCGAGATCGAAGGGCGCGTCGAGCTCATCGAACGCGACGCCAGTGCCGTTCGCGACGCGTTAGCGAAGCTCTAGAAATTCTTCGACCCGCGGAGGAACACCGGAAGTAATTGCCGCGGCAAGCAGTAGGTTGGCTTCAAGCCTGTTGGCCGTGGCATATAATTCGGCAGCAAACGCCATCTGCTTTTGTTTGCTTGGCGTAATTGCCGCCTTGCCACCGCCCTGCGCATCATTCTTGCGATGCTTTACTTCAGTGAAATATATCGTGCCGCCTTTGCGCGAGACGATATCAATCTCGCAAAATTTGGTTCGCCAATTGCGATCGATTATTTCGTGCCCTAGTTTTTTCAAGTGTGCAGCCGCTTTTGCTTCGGCCGCATCGCCCACTTGTTTCGTCGTCCATACCTTCATGTTCTTCACCGGCTTTACCGCGTCCGCTGCTTGTCGGTACTGACGCAAGGGCGCGTAAGATAAACGGTGCAGCGGTGCGACACCCAGGTTGTCGATTGCCTGGCGATGCGCTGCCGTCCCATAGCCCACGTGTCCTGCGAATTTATATCCCGGAAATACCGTATCGACATGGCGCATGTAATTATCGCGTGCTACTTTTGCCACTATGGAAGCCGCGGAAACGCTTGGCACCAGTAAGTCCGCCTTTGCCATGACCGTTACACGCGGATCATCCAAAAACGCAAAGGTGCCATCTATGATGACTTCTTTGTAGTCATGGCGGATATGCGCGATTGCCCGGCGCGAGGCGAGCTTCAAGGCTTCGGTAAGCCCAATGCGATCGATGTGTTTTGCACTCACCCAGCCCAGGCCGATTCCCAGCGCTTTTTGGCGGATTTCAAGATCGAGCTGTTCGCGCTGTTTTTTGGTTAGTTTTTTGCTATCCGTCAGGCCATCAATCGTCGCGCCGCCAAGTAATACCGCTCCTACGACCAGCGGCCCTGCCCAGGCACCACGCCCGACCTCATCAATCCCAACAATCATGCCTTTAGTATACTAAATCCCCGAAAATCAAAACACCGCCCATATAGGAGCGGTGTTTTAGCTAGGAATACAGCTTACGCTTCTTCGGCCTTTTCTTCTTTTTTAGGTTCCGCTACGGCAACGGCGTTCGTTGCTTCACGGTCGAAGTTCTTGGCGACCAGGCGAGCGCTCTTGCCGCTACGGCCGCGGAGGAATGACAGGTAGTTACGGCGAACTTTCGCGCGGCGTACTACTTCAACCTTTTCAACCAATGGGCTGTGGAGCAGGAAGCTCTTTTCAACGCCAACGCCGCTCGTTACCTTGCGGACGGTAATGCGTGAAGTGTGTGATTTTTTGTTGTCAGTGCGGATTACGACGCCTTCGAACATCTGGATACGCTCTTTGGCGCCTTCTTTGATTTTTTGGTAAACACGTACGGTGTCACCACTACGGACGTCAACAACAGCAGGTTTTTTCTGCTCTTCGTTCACTTTTTGGATCAGTGCAAAACTCATTATTCTCTCGCTTTACTGTTTATAGATACAATCAGCTATGTATTGTAGCAGATTATGCCTCAATTTAAAAGAGGTAGCGGCTATTTTAGGTATAATGAATATATGAACTACGACCAAAGCGCTCTCGACCTACATAAGCAATTCGCCGGTAAGATTGCCACCTCGCTCCGCGATACTAGCGAACTCACCAAAGAAAAGCTGAGCAGCTACTACACGCCAGGTGTTGCAGCGGTCAGTCGTGCGATTGCCGAGGACCCGTCGCTTCTCCCTGTTTACACCTGGACGAACAACCTTGTCGCCGTCATTTCGGACGGGTCGTCAGTGCTTGGACTTGGCAATATCGGACCCAAAGGCTCCATGCCAGTCATGGAAGGCAAAGCGCTCCTTTTCAAGCACTTTGCCGGCATCGATAGCGTTCCTATCACGCTCGATGTCCATACTCCAGATGAAATAGTCGCCGCAGTAAAGGCCATCGCTCCAAGCTTTGGCGCTATTAACCTTGAAGATATCGCGGCACCGCAGTGCTTTGAAATCGAGGAACGGCTAAAGGCCGAGTTGGATATTCCAGTCTTTCACGACGACCAACATGGCACGGCCATCATCACGCTTGCCGGGCTCATTAACGCCATGAAAGTCACTGGCAAAAAGCTTGAGGACTGCAAGATCGTCATCGTAGGTGCAGGAGCCGCTGGCACGGCCATCACCAAATTACTTGATCTTTATGCCCACCCACGAATCATCGCGGTCGACAGCAAAGGTATCATCGGCAGGCATAGGGACGACCTCAACGGAGCCAAGAAGCTCCTACTTGACCACATCGACACGTCGGCAAGCGGGTCGCTTGAGGATGCCCTTGCTGGAGCCGACGTTTTCATCGGCGTCAGCCAGCCCGGCCTGCTGACACCGGAACTCATTGCCAAGATGGCTCCTTACCCTATCGTCTTTGCCCTTGCCAATCCGACCCCCGAAATCATGCCGGATATCGCCAAACAAGCCGGCGTCGCCGTAATAGCGACTGGCCGCAGCGACTTTGCGAACCAAGTGAATAACGCCATCGCCTTTCCGGGAGTTTTCCGCGGCGCCCTTGACAACAAGGTGACGAAGATTACCGACCAGCACAAGATTGCTGCCGCCGAGGCCATCGCTAGCCTTGTGGAATCGCCCGATGCCGAGCATGTTATCCCGTCCGTATTCGATGACCGAATCGTTCCCGCGATCGCGAACGTAATACGTTAAGCCAGCCGCTCCGAATATCCAAGCTGCGCTAGTACCTCGACTGGATACAGCGCCAACTCATCATGATGACCTAGAATATTGTCACGAATAGTGACGCCGCATTCTTTTGCCAGCTCCATGTGCGGATGAAGCGACGTATCAGGAAACAGGACGTCGTTTTCCATGAACCCAATCGTCACTTTACCCCCACCATTAACGAACTCTACGGCGAGGCGCGCGGCATTAAACGCGCTGATATCGCGCAGCAACATCGCACTATGTTGCGGGTGCAGCAGATACTCGCCCGCCGCCAAGCATTGGCGAAGCCATATCTTACGTCCTCGTTCGTGCGACTCGCCGGAGCTGCCAAATAAGGCCATGGTCTTAAGGACGCCCCGCCATAAAAGCACCGACGGCAACGTCGGCATAGGAGGAGCAATAGCAATCAGTTCTTTGGGTGTCGTATTTTTCAGAAGCATCAGCCCGGCCGCATGAGTAATGACAAGGCAGTCCGGCACGAGCCGAGCAATCTGCGCGGCGTTCCTGCGCGCCTTGCTGAACGAAAAGGCAATGACGTTCTTCTTAAACTGCGCGCTTAACGCGCGGGCAATATGTTCTACTTGCCTGGCATCACTGCCGATGCCGCCGATATAGACTATCTTGTCCATTACTTTTACTATAGCCTAATTCGCCGCTAGATGACACGACTGATTTCTTCGAGCGTCGTCTCACCGCGAAGCGCGGCGAGCACGCCGACTTGTTGCAGGGTGAGCATACCGCCTTTTTTAGCCTCTTCTTCAATGATTTCGGTGTGGACATCTTTCACGTCGCCACGCAGGAATTTTTGGATATTCTCGTTCACTACCATCTGTTCCATGATGACGACGCGTCCTTTGTAGCCGAACGGCACGTCTTCGCTTGGCACGGGTCGCCATAGCTTGAAGTTATCAAGGTCGGGCTTTTCGATTTCTTCTGGCAGATCTTTTAATACGTCGCGAACATAGTTACGGGTCGCTTCGTCGGGCTCATATTCTTCTTTGGTTTCGTCATGCAACCGGCGAACAAGCCGCTGGGCGATCAGCATGCGGATGGCCGAACTGAAGATAGGGTTTACGCCGATGAGGTCGATCATACGGCTAAACGCTGCGCTCGTAGAGTTGGCGTGGAAGCTCGAAAGCACCAAGTGGCCCGTAATAGATGCTTGGATAGCCGTCTTGGCCGTGTCTTGGTCACGAATCTCACCGACCATCACGACGTCCGGGTCAAGACGAAGTACGCTTCGCAGCGCATCGCCAAAACTCTGGCCACCTGTAGTGTTGATAGGAATCTGTGAGATCCCGCTAAGACCGTACTCAATCGGATCTTCCAGGGTAATCAGCTTGCGGTCGGGGGTATTGAGCGCGTTCAATATGCTATAAAGCGTCGTCGACTTACCCGACCCGGTCGGACCGACCATCAGCACCATGCCGCGAGGATGACTGATGACCTCGTCGATTTCTTTGCGCTGCCTATCCGGAATACCAAGAAGGTCAAGATTCAGCAAGCTTTCGTCGAAGTTGAACAAACGGAGCACGGCGTCTTGCCCATACATCGTCGGTACCGTCTCGACACGGATATTAAGGAGATGCGTCGCACCATCACGGGTAATCTCTTTTTGCATGTGTCCCGATTGCGCTTCGTTCGCCGCAGACGAAACGTTCGCGCGTGACGCAAGCTCACCCATGATGATACGGTAACGATCCTTGTCAAGGTCAGCTACGGGATGCAGGGCACCGTCCACACGCATACGAATACGAATGTATGTCCGTTCGTTCTCGATGTGGATATCGCTTGCGTTCAGTTTATCCGCTTGATCGATAAGGTAATCGAATACACGCTCGCTACCAACCGAGTTCAGCGTCTTGCTGACGGAGGTAATCGTATCACTGTCACCTTCCTTGGCGATTTCGATATCTTCGTAAATAATCTGCTTTGGCGGATCATAACGCTTCATGAACTCGCGAAAGGCACTACCACTAATAAGCAGGAATTGGGTCTTGTCACCCCGGTCGCCATATTCTTTTTCCATGGCACGAATCAGCGACTGCGGGGTCTGGCTGGTAACGCCAAAGCGAAACGGCTCGACACCAGCCCCCTGGATAAGAGGGACGATATGACCTTTGTACATCTCTTCGTTCGTCAGGATTTCCTTGACCAGCGGAAGATTGCTCTCGATAGAACGCGTATCAAGGTACTGCAACCCCAAAATGGCAGCGCGTTGCTGCGTCGCTTTTTCGTCTTGGTCGCGTCGACGCTCCTGGATCTTGTCTTCATCCATACTACTTGTTAGTCTATCAGAAAGCATAGCCATTTTATAGTGGTATAATCGGGCAAGATGTCTGAGATTATCGTTATCGCCCACAATATCCGCTCCACCCACAACGTCGGCGCTATTTTTAGAACCAGCGAGGGGTTCGGCGTGCAAAAAATAATTCTCAGCGGCTATACGCCCTTCCCAACGATCAGTAACGACCCGCGCCTGCCGCATATTGCCGAGAAACTGACGACGCAAATTCATAAAACCGCGCTTGGCGCCGAAACGATGGTGCCGTTTGAATACCAGGAGACCCCAAAACTTCAAGAGTTGAAAGATGGCGGCTATACGATTGTCGGCTTAGAGCAGGACGAACGATCCGTCATGTTGCCAAGCTATGACCCGCCGCAAAAAATCGCGTTGCTCCTTGGCGAAGAAGTCGAGGGCATCGAAACAGACCTACGAAATCTTTGCGACGACCTCATTGAAATCCCTATGCACGGCAAGAAAGAATCGTACAACGTCAGCGTCGCTACGGGCATTGCCCTCTACGCACTAACGACAAGCTAGCGATTACGGAAGTGGACGAACACGACGCCGGACTGCTGGATATCCATCGTGCTGTACTCACCCGTTCCACCAAAGTTATACTGACTTACATGCACCCAGCCGCCGCCCTGAATGGATTCGACTAGCATAGCGTGACCAATCGGCGAGAAGCCTGGCGTTGGAGGCAGGATGGCAACCGAGCCTACCGATGGATTACTGTCGGTGTAAGCGCCCATGCTCCGCGTCGTGGATGGCCATTCGTATGCGTTACCAGCACCAGCAAAGTTCGTTACGTACTTGTTATAGCGGTTCACGACGGCCCATGCCGTGTAGCTGACACATTCACGGTTGTACAGGCCCCAAGGGTCGGAGTACGAGTCCTGCGGGCCGCAGTACGTATAGCCGCCAGTACATCCCATGTTGCCGCTATAGTTACGGAACTGGAACGAACCTATCGTGCCATAGTTGTAAGCACCCCCGCCAGTCGCACGCGCCAGCGCTGCCTGCTGCTCGGCGGCAACGGCTGCCATTTGGGCCTGGCCTTCTGCGACCTTTTGCTTGTACGCCGCTTCGCTCCCTCTGGTTTGGTTGAGCAGCTGCTGCTTTTGAGCCTCTTTTGCGGCTAGCGCGGCACGCTGAGATGTCTGCTGATCAAGGACTTTCTTGACTTCCTTTTGGTCGTGTTCTAGTTTTTCTTTCAGCGACTTAATAGTACTAATGGTCGAGTTGAGCTTGTCGCGCACCGACGATTGGTAGGTGTTTTTGTCCATGTACTCACCGACGTTCTTGCTGCTGGCCAGCATTTCGAGCGGAGAAATCTCACCGTCGACATACAAATCCGCGATAATGTCGCCAAGAGCTCGCTGGTTATCCTTGAGCTTTTCTTTGTTCTTTGCGATATCGCTCGTAAGCTTGTCGAACTTCGCCTGCGACAAATCGAGTTGGGCTTGGATGGCATTCTTTTCGGCAGTAAGCGCGCTGACTGCTGCCTGAAGCGAGTCGGCTTTTTTGTGATACTGGTTAGCTTGGGCTTGGTACTGATCGACCTCGCTTTGGATGGCATTGATCTGGTCATCGTATTGGTC
>Ga0075368_10000080_pt1 | contig 23320 bp, 20 predicted proteins | sample EndMethybrTD3033_FD_71518 | JGI IMG/M metagenome (GOLD analysis project Ga0075368, IMG submission 71518) | Populus endosphere microbial communities from Tennessee, USA - Endosphere MetaG P. TD hybrid TD303-3 | ecosystem: Host-associated > Plants > Roots > Endosphere | place: USA: Tennessee... | reverse complement strand
TTGCTCGAAGTAGAGCGCACCGCCGACGATGCGACGATCAAATCGTCGTACCGCAAGCTCGCCATGCGCTTTCATCCCGACAAGAATCCGGGATGCAAGGATTCCGAGGCCCGCTTCAAGTCGATCAGCCAGGCCTACGATTGCCTGAAGGATCCGCAGAAGCGCGCCGCTTATGATCGTTTCGGGCACGAGGCTTTCCAGAACGGTGGCGGTGGCGGGGCCGGGCAGGGTTTCGGCGGCGATTTCGGCGATATCTTCGAATCGATTTTCGGCAGCGCCTTCGGCGGCGGCGGACGCCAGCAGGCGCGGCGCGGCGCCGATTTGCGTTACGACATGGAAATCAGCCTCGACGAGGCGTTTCACGGCAAGACCGCGGAAATCCAGATTGAGGTGTCGCAGCCCTGCGATCCCTGCGACGGTTCGGGCGCGCAGCCCGGCACCGGGGCGCGGCGCTGCACGCTGTGCGGCGGCCACGGCAAGGTCCGCTCGCAGCAGGGCTTCTTCATGGTCGAGCGCACTTGCCCGACCTGCCACGGCCGGGGCGAAGTGATCGAGAAGCCCTGCCGTTCCTGCGGCGGCGAGGGACGTGTCGATCAGCCGCAAAAGCTGGAAGTGGCGGTTCCGCCGGGCGTCGATTCGGGCACCCGCATCCGCCTGACCGGCAAGGGCGAGGCGGGGCCGTTCGGCGCGCCGCCGGGCGATCTCTACATCTTCATCCATGTCCGTCGGCACGCCATGTTCGAGCGTGAGGGAACCACGCTGATGACGCGCGTGCCGATCACCTTCACCACCGCCGCGCTTGGCGGCAAGATCGAGATTCCCGGCCTGGACGGCGCGCGCCACGCCATCGACATCCCATCGGGCATCCAATCGGGCAAGCAGCTACGCAAGCGCGGCGCCGGCATGCCCGTCCTGCAGGGGCGTGGCCATGGCGATCTGGTGATCGAAGTGGTCGTGGAAACCCCGACCAAGTTGACCGCCCGGCAGAAGGAGCTGCTCTGCGAGCTGCAGGCAACCGAGACCGGCGAGGAATGCCCGCAGTCGAAGGGCTTTTTCGAACGGATCAAGGAAGCGCTGCTGAAGGAGTGAACCCGGCCACGCGCCGGTCGCTCCGCTTCCATTGCATCGTAGCTGTGGTAAAGTCGCTTCTCGGGGTCGATACTCGAGGAGCAGCACGATGCCGCCAGCGATCGACGAAGCGAAACTCAACGCCTTTGTGGGAAAGATGCTGGGCGATCTCGGCGGCGCGATAAGCGTGCCGACCGTGCGCCTGGGGATGCGGCTCGGCCTTTTCCAAGCGCTTGCCGAAGGGCCCGCCACATCCGCCGAACTGGCCCGACGCGCGGGCGGACTGCATGAGCGCTATGTCCGCGAATGGGCGCTGGCCCAGGCTGCCAACGGATATGTCGATTTCGATCCGGCCACGGCTGCCTTCAGTCTTTCTCCGGAACAGGCGATGGTCTTCGCCACTCCCGACAGCCCGGTCTATCTGCCCGGCGCCTTCGAACTGGTGGCGGCGATGATAGAAGCCGAACCGAAGGTGGAGGAATGCTTCCGCAACGGCACGGGCGTGCGATGGGGCGACGATTCCGGCTGCCTGTTCTGCGCGACCGGCGCGTTCTTCCGGCCCGGTTATGTCAACAATATCGTCCAGTCCTGGATTCCCGCGCTGGAGGGCGTGGAGCAGCGGTTGCGGGCTGGGGCCAACGTCGCCGATGTCGGCTGCGGCGTCGGTTTTTCGACCTTGCTGATGGCCGAGGCTTATCCCGACAGCCGGTTCGTCGGCTACGATTTCCACGAACCGTCGATCGAAGACGCCAGGCGTCACGCCGCCGAGCATGGCCTGGCCGGCCGCGTCCGCTTCGAAGTGGCCAAGGCGAAGGAGATTGCCGAAAGTGGCTTCGATCTCGTCACCATGTACGATTGCCTTCACGACATGGGCGACCCGCGCGGCTGCGCGGCGCATATGCGCAGCATCCTGAAGCCGGGCGGGACATGGATGATCGTCGAACCGATCGCCGGCGACACCCCCATCGACAACATGAACCCGGTCGGCAGGCTTTATTACAATGCCTCGACGATGATCTGCGTGCCCACGTCGCTCGATCAGGAAGTGGGCGAAGGCCTTGGCGCGCAGGCGGGTGAAGCGAGGCTCGCGGCGATAGTGCGCGAAGGCGGCTTCGGCACGGTGCGCCGCGCCACGGAAGGCCCGTTCAACATGGTCCTCGAAGCGCGCTGACCGTTACCCCATGCGTTCCACTTCCGCGCGGATGCCCGGCAACAGCCCGGCGTCCGCGCGCAAGCGTTCCTCCTCCTCGTCCAGGATGGCCAGGAACAGCTCGCGCTTGAACGCGGCCAGTTCTTCCGCCGGCAGCGCGGCGTTGTCGGGCAGCGTGGACGCGATCAGGTCGATCATGCGCTCCGCGCCGTGCAATCGGCCCCAGAGGTAGTCGTTCTCGCGATAGGCGCGGCTGAAGAAGGCGCCGAAATTGTAGAACTCCACCCCGCGCAACGTCGCCTGCGCGCCGCCCGGCCGGATCGAGCCGCAATCGTCGGGCGATATCCGGTCGACCTTGGCGGGTTCGAACTCGGTCAGCCCTTCGCCGCGCAGCAAAGGCAGCGTGACGGTGTCGTAGAACGGGAAGCCGAGATAAGTCAGCAGCATGCGCCGGCGCAGTTCGCTGGGGATATCCGCCATGCCCGCAGTCAGCATGGCGTCGACCAGCAGGTCCGTCTCGGTCAGCCGCCGCCGCTGCGCGATGCCCGCCAGAACCGCCGCCGGATCGGCGAAGACCGTTTCGGCCAGCCCCGGGAAATCCGACCCCAGCGAATCCGTCGCCTCGCGATCGAGATAGAGCGACAGCGCGCTGTACACGGCGTCGCGGGCCTGTTCGCGCATCGCCTCGGCCACTTCCTCGCCGCCTTCCCAGTCCTGAGTCAGCCGCCGGGCGAGCAGCCGCAGGCGGCGGATGCGGAACGACAGGTCGTGATCGACGAAGAACTGCACCGCCTCCGGCGTAGCGCCGCCGCGCAGCGCCGACATGCGATCCAGCCCATGCGCCGCCAGATGCGCGGTAAGGTGGTGGGCGATCGGCTCGGGCGAACTCAGGCCGAGGCCGGGCGCGGCCTCGTGGATCATTTGCGCCAGCGTATCGACGATGCCGGAGAACTTGACCTGGGCATATCCGTGATAGGCGAAGCCGGACTGCTCCGCCGCCGCCTGCTGCGCCCGCGCGCGCCAGGCGGACAGGCGCTTTACCGTCGGCCGATCGAAGAACAGCGTGCGCCCGAACAGCTTCTCTACAGTCTGCTCCACCTCGGGCCGCAGCGCTGCGACAATGGCGCGCAGCCGGGACATTTCGGACGATTGCTGCGCCAGTTCCTCCAGATTGTCGCGGACCGGCTGTTCGCGCGGAATCGACGACAGCGAACCGAAGATCACCGAGAAAAAGCCCGGAGGCGAAGGGTCGGCGCGGTCCAGCCCGCCCACCTTGTCGGGCCGGGGATCGATATAGACGAAGCGCCGGTCGACCTCGCGCTGCGCCGGCCGGTTGCGCAGCACGGCCATGGCCTCGGCGAAAGGCGCGTTGACCAGCACCGAACCGTCGATCAGCGACACGCCTTCGCTCTCGCCGCGCCGGACGTGCTCGGGCATGACGCGGGCGATGAAGGCTTCGCGACTGGGCCAGGCAGTGTTGCGTTCGGCGGCAAGGGCATCGATCTCCGCCACCTGCAGCGCGGGAAAGGCGCCGGGAAAGCTGGCGGTCGCCCGCGCCGCGAAGATCAGCTCGGGCACGGGAGCCAGCGAGCCGTCGGGACTGGCCGGGGTCGCGGCGCGAAAGCCGATGGACTGGCGGTGCTCGCTCTCCTCGACCAATGCCGGGCTATGCAGACGCAGCGTCTCCATGTGACCCTTGAAGTCGGTGGCGGTGACGAACAGGTCCAGCGGATGACCGGCAGGCAACAGCGGCGGACCGCCCGGCGCCTGCGCCATGGCGTCGAACGCCTCGGCCAGCAGGCGCGAAAAGACCAGGCCCCCGAACGGCGGCTCGAACCAGCGAGAACGGATCAGCCGCGACAGCTTGCCCCGCACTTCGGCCCGCGTCTCTTTCGCGACACTGGCGGAAACGACGTTGCCGGGCCGGCGCAGCAGCCACCAGACGATCGGCATGGCCCAGAACTTGGCGATCCGCGACCAGGGCCGCGCATCGGGATCGAGCAGCACATCCACGTCCGCACGCTCCAGCCAGAGCTGGGTCAGCGGTTCCAGCGACTGGCCGGAATGGATCGCCTGCGCCAGGAATACGCCGTTGATCCCGCCCGCGCTGGCGCCCGCGACGATGTCGGTCAGCACGCGCAGCCGCAGCCCGTTGCTGTGCTCTATCCGGCGCAGCAATCGCAAATAGACGCCCTCCGCGCCGGAAAGCCCCTCTTCCCCTGCCAGCGAGGCCCGGCTCGCGCGGGAAAGCTTCCACAGTTCCTTGGTGACGCCGTGCATGTAGACGGCAAGGCTGACGCCGCCGTAACAGACAAGCGCGACACGGAGCTCCTTCTGGCGCATGCCCAAAGGGATGGCAGAGGTTGCCGCCCATCGCCAGTGGCTATCGCCGGCTATGCTGCGCAGCATGATGCGACAGTTGAATTATCCACTGTAGCGCCACTTATGCGGCGGCACTTGCGTTCCCACTATGTTCCGGATACATCGCCGGGCCATGGCAAAACCCAAACGCCGCTATGTCTGCCAGGCCTGCGGCAGCGTCACCCACCGCTGGCAGGGGCAGTGCGCCGATTGCGGCGAATGGAACACCTTGGCCGAGGAAGCGCCCGAGACGGTGTTTTCGGCCAAGCACGACCTGTCTTCCGGCGGCCGCGCCATCACCTTCGAACCGCTGAACAAACCGGGTGAGGCCTTGAAGCGGCGGGCGACCGGGCTGGCCGAATTCGACCGCGCGCTGGGGGGAGGGCTGGTTCCCGGATCGGCGATCCTGATGGGCGGCGATCCCGGCATCGGCAAGTCGACGCTGCTGTTGCAGGCGGCCGCGCGGATCGCACAGGCGGGCGGCGAATCGGTCTATATCAGTGGCGAGGAAGCCGCGGCGCAAGTGCGCCTGCGGGCCGAGCGACTGGGCCTCGCTTCCGCCCCGATCCGCCTCGCCGCCGCGACGTCGGTGCGCGATATCCTGACAACGCTCGGCGGAATGGAGCCGCCGGCGCTGCTCGTTATCGATTCGATCCAGACGATGCATTCCGACCAGATCGAAGGGGCGCCGGGCACCGTCAGCCAGGTGCGCGGCTGCGCCTTCGAACTGATCCGATACGCCAAGGAAACCGGCGCCGCGCTGGTGCTGGTCGGCCACGTCACCAAGGATGGCTCGATCGCCGGACCGCGCGTGCTGGAGCACATGGTCGACGTGGTGATGAGCTTCGAGGGTGAGCGCAGCCACCAGTACCGCATCCTGCGCAGCATCAAGAACCGCTTCGGCCCGGTGGACGAGATCGGCGTCTTCGCCATGGCCGGCGCCGGGCTGGAGGAAGTCGCCAATCCATCGATGCTGTTCCTGTCGGGCCGCGACCAGCCCGTGCCCGGCAGCGCCGTCTTCCCGGCGATGGAAGGCACGCGCCCGGTGCTGGTCGAGATACAGGCGCTTATCGTGCGGCTCGCCAGCGGAGCGACGCCCCGGCGCGCGGTGGTGGGCTGGGACAGCGGCCGCCTCGCCATGCTGCTGGCCGTGCTTGAAGCGCGCTGCGGGCTGAATTTCGCCTCGGCGGAAGTCTATCTGAACGTAGCGGGCGGCTATCGCCTGGCGGATCCGGCGGCGGATCTCGCAGTGGCGGCGGCGCTCGTCTCCGCGCTGGGCGACCGGCCGCTTTCCGCCGACGCCGTGTGGTTCGGCGAGGTGTCGCTGGCGGGCGAAATCCGCCCCGTGGCGCATGGCGGTATCCGCCAGCGTGAGGCGGCGAAGCTGGGTTTCGCCAACGCCTATGGTCCTCCGGGGGGAAGCGGGGAGAAAGGCGGGCGCTATGCCGAACTCGCCCTCCTGCCAAATCTCGTTGACCGCATTTTGGCCGATCCCTAGTTTCGCGCGCGATGACCGGCTTCGATATCGCAGTTCTTCTTTTCGTGGGCGTGGGCGCCGTAACCGGCTTCCTGCGCGGCTTCGTGCAGGAAATCCTTGCGCTGGCCTCGTGGGTGTTCGCGCTTTTCGCCATCCGCTTTCTCCACACACCGCTCAGCACGGCGCTGGAACCGACGATCGGGACCGCATCGGGCGCATCGGTCCTGGCTTTCGCACTGCTGCTGCTGGTGCCTTACGCCATGGTCAAATTGCTCGCCGGGTGGGCCGGTTCGAAAAGCCGCAATTCGGTACTCGGTCCCATCGACCGGGTGATCGGCTTCGGCTTCGGCGCGATCAAGGGCATGATTATCGTCGTTCTCGGGTTCTCGGTGCTCGTGCTGGGCTACGACACCGTCTGGGGCGTCAACGGTCGCCCGGACTGGATCACCCAGGCGCGCACTTATCGTTTCGTCAACGCCAGCAGCGAAGCGCTGGTGACGATGATCGCAAAGCGCCGCCGCGAAGCGATAGCCGCCGACGACGCCGTCAAGGGCAGGTAGCGCCGTGGCGGTGCCGACGGTGCTCTACACCCCCGAAGTGCTCGGGCTGGCGACCGAGCTTGCCCGTTATCCCTGGGACGAAAGTCTTCCCCTTTCGGGAAGCGCCCGCTCGAAAAGCTGCGGCAGTTCCCTGTCTCTCGCGATCGGGACCGATGCCGCCGGCAGGATCGACCGGATCGGCCTGAAGACGCAGGCATGCGCCATCGGCCAGGCGGCGGCGGCGATCTTCGCGCGCGGTGCGTCGGGCCGCGGTTTCGACGAGGTCGCACGGGCAAGCGACGCCATCGCCGCATGGCTCTCCGGCGAAGGCGACATGCCGTGCTGGCCGGGCCTTGAGGCCATCGCCGCCGCCCGCGCTTACCCCGCCCGGCACGGAGCGATCCTTCTGGCCTGGCGCGCTGCGTCAGAGCTTCTTCCCACAGCCTGATTGCCCCGCTAGGAGCTATTCCGCACGGGACAGGTGGGAGATTGTATGTCGGGGGAGAATTCAGCCGCGCAGCCGGGGCAGCATCATGCCGAGCCTAGCGCGTCCGACGTAAGGCTGGTGATTGCGGCATCGTCCGCCGGCACCGTCTTCGAATGGTATGACTTCTTCATTTACGGCACCCTGGCCGCGATCATCGGCAAGACCTTCTTCCCGTCGGGCAACGCCACGCTGGAAACGCTGCTGGTCTGGGCGGGGTTCGCCGTGGGCTTCGGTTTCCGCCCGCTGGGCGCGATGCTGTTCGGCTATCTGGGCGACAAGCTGGGCCGCAAGTACACCTTCCTTGTCACCGTCACACTGATGGGCGTGGCGACGGCGGGCGTCGGCCTGATCCCTTCGGCCGCCAGCATCGGCGTTGCCGCCCCGCTGATCGTCATCCTGCTGCGCGTGCTGCAGGGCCTTGCGCTTGGCGGCGAATACGGCGGCGCGGCGATCTATGTGGCGGAACATTCCCCGCCCGAACGGCGCGGCTATTTCACTAGCTACATCCAGGCAAGCGTGGTCGGCGGCTTCGTCCTCAGCCTGATCGTCGTGCTGGGCTGCAAGGCCCTGATGAGCGCCGAGCTGTGGAACGCCTGGGGCTGGCGCGTGCCGTTCCTGCTGTCCATCGCGCTGCTGGCGATATCGCTGTGGATGCGGCTCAAACTTTCCGAAAGCCCGGTGTTCAAGGCGATGCAGGAACAGGGCGAGCTCGCCGGCAATCCCTTCGTCGAAAGCTTCACTTATCCGGGCAACAAGAAGCGCATCTTCATCGCCCTGTTCGGCATCGCGGCCGGCCTGACGGTGATCTGGTACACGGCCATGTTCTCCGCGCTGAGCTTCCTGAAATCGGCGATGCGGGTGGAAGATACCGCGGCCGAGATCATCGTCGGCGTCTCGGCCGCGATCGGCATGGTGTTCTTCATTATCTTCGGCAAGCTGTCCGATCGGATCGGCCGCAAGAAGCCCATCGTCATCGGCTATTTCCTGACGCTGCTGCTGATGTTCCCCGCCTTCTGGCTGATCGGCGCCGCCGCCAATCCCACGCTCAACGCCGCCGCCGAACGCGCGCCGGTGATCGTTTCGGGGCCGGACTGCAATTATAGTCCGTTCTCCGCCGAACAGCCGACCGATTGCGGCAAGCTGCTGTCCGACCTGGCTGCGACGGGCGTGAGCTATGACCTGCACACCGCGCCCACGCTGGGCGCGACGGTGGGCGGGCAGGCGCTGCCGCTGGCGGACTATGCATGGACCGACAAGGCGGCGCGCGGCAAGCAACTCCAGGGCTGGCTTTCGGCCGCCGGCTACGATTTCGCCAAGGTGATCCCGTCTGCCGGGCAGATCGCCCTCATCATCGGCAGCCTACTGCTCATGATGGCCTTGTCGGGCGCCACTTACGGCCCGGTGGCGGCGCTGCTGTCCGAAATGTTCCCGCCGCGTATCCGCTATAGCTCGATGTCGATCCCCTATCACATCGGCACCGGCTATTTCGGCGGCTTCCTGCCCCTGATCGCGAGCTACATCATCGCCAAGACCGGCAATCCCTATGCCGGCCTGTGGTACACCTGGGGCGTGGTGCTGGTGGCGTTCCTGGTCGCCGCATGGGGGCTGAAAGGCGGCCCGCCGACCGACTTCGCAGACAATGACGCCTGAACCACCGCCACCCGCGCTCAGGCTGGAGATCGATTCCGCAGCGCTGGCGGACAACTGGCGCGCGCTGGACCGGCTCTCGGGCCGTGCTCGTGCCGGAGCGGCGGTAAAGGCGAACGCCTATGGCCTGGGCATCGCGGCGGTCGTGCCCGTGCTGCGCGATGCCGGATGCCGCGATTTCTTCGTCGCGCACTGGAGCGAGGCCGCGGACGTGGCGGCGCTGGTCGATCCGGCGGCGATCTCCGTGCTGCATGGTCCGCTGACCGCCGCCGACGCTGCCTATGCGCGCGCACTCGGAATAAAGCCGGTCATCAATTCGCTGCGGCAGGCGCGGCTCTGGCTCGATGCTGGTGGTGGCCTTTGCGACCTGATGGTCGATACCGGGATCAACCGCCTGGGCCTGCCTTTGACCGATATCGGCGACGAGGCGATCGCCCGGCTCGACATCGATGTCCTCATGTCGCACCTCGCATCGGCGGACGAGGACGTTGGGCTGAACGAGCTGCAGCGCCAGCGTTGGGAGCAGGCGAGGACGACCCTGCGCCATCGCCGCGCCAGCCTGGCCAACAGCGCCGGCATCACCCTGGGCGCAGGCTATCATGGCGAGCTTACCCGTCCCGGCATATCGCTCTACGGCGGGGTCCAGCGCGACGAACTGGCGGATACGATCCGGCAGGTGGCGCGGCCGATGACGGCGATCATGCAGGTACGGCACATCGAGGCGGGCGACAGCCTGGGCTACAACGCCACTTTCACCGCCTCTGCGCCGATGCGCGTCGGCACGATCGCGCTGGGCTATGCCGACGGCTACCTGCGCTGCTGGTCGGGCAGGGGCGTTATGTTGTCACACGACCGGGCCCTCCCGGTGCTCGGCCGAGTGAGCATGGACATGACGATCGTCGACCTCTCTGCTGCATCCGATCTGGGCGAGGGCGACTGGCTGGAAGTGCAATATTCGCTTCCCGTCGCGGCTGCGAAAAGCGGGCTGTCCCAATATGAACTGGTAACCTTGATCGGTAACCGTTTCGGCCGCTGAAACCCCCTGAAAATGGTGTATGCTGCACAGCGAGATTTGTTTGCATTGCGCGTGCTGCAAGTGCTAACATACACGATAGACATATAATGGGGTCTGTGATGGCTGACGAGGCAGGCAAGAGCGAAGATACCGTCATTATCAAGAAGTACGCCAACCGGCGGCTCTATAATACGCGTTCGTCCAGTTATATAACATTGGATCATTTGGCTAAAATGACCCGGGACGGCACGGACTACAAAGTCCTGGACGCCAAGACGGGCACCGACATTACCCACCAGATCCTGACCCAGATCATCATGGAAGAAGAAGCCTCGGGCGAGCATATGCTGCCGGTGAACTTCCTGCGTCAGCTGATCTCGATGTACGGCAATTCGATGCAGTCGCTGATCCCGCACTATCTCGAAGCGTCGATGGACAACTTCCGCGCCAACCAGACCAAGCTGCACAAGGCGTTCGAGGACAGCCTGGGCAACAATCCGCTGGCGCGCCTCGCCGAACAGAACATGGCGATGTTCCGCGCCGCGGCATCGGCCTTCATGCCGGGCGGGGAGAAGGCCGACGCCACACCGTCGGCACCCGCTGCGACCGGCGACGACGCGCGGGACGAACTGGCGAAATTGCGCGAGCAGATGGCGGATATCCAGAAGAAGCTGGATACTATCAGCCGATAATCGGCTCCGGCATCGCTCGGTCGGATTGCCTTGTGATGACCAGCAGTTGAGGTCGCCCGAAGGGGTAAAGTGCAAGTCTCGTGTCACCCCGCGTGGCGCATCTTTCCGTCACGACGCGACCTGAGTTTGGTGCATGGAGACAAAGGACTTGATGCCCGGTTCCTCCGCAATCGCGGCAAGGCCCGCAAAGGCGTTCTGGAAAAGATCGCTCTGGATGCGGCTGGGGGCCTTGAACGGGTTGGCGGCTATTCTGATGCTGCTGCTTGCGGATGAAAGCGCGGCATCGATCCGCCAAGGCGCGCAAATTCATTTCATGCACGCCATGGCGACCCTTGGCTGTGCGACTTTCATGAATGTGGGCGCGCGGCAAGCGCGCCACGCTCCCGCGTTCTTCCTCGGTGGTATCATCTTTTACTGCTTCCCCGCATATTTCGAGGCTGCGGGCTTGGCGAGCTCCTTCACCGCGATCAGGCGATGCGGGATAGTCGCCTTCATTGTCGGCTGGAGCATTCTCGCGTTGTCCGCTCGCGACATCGACAAGGGCTGAGGTTCGGTTTCGTCGAAGGCAAGCGTCTGAGTAGACCGGTGCCTGGATAGCCTCTCCTAACCGATACCGGCGCTGTGGTTTGGGGGACGCTTATCTAACCCAGCCTGTGCAGTGCGATGGGTGAGAACCCGCAGAAACATCGCCGGCGGCATCGGTTCCCCGCTTCCGTCCCCCCCATGATCCCGCTAACAGCGCGGGCATGACTCAAGCTCCCAAGATAAAGCACGCCCTGTCCGTCGCCCGCGATGGCGATTTCGCCCAGTGGTATCAGGAAGTCATCGCCGAGGCCGAGATGGCGGAGGAATCGGGCGTGCGCGGCTGTATGGTTATCAAGCCGTGGGGTTATGGTATCTGGGAGCGTATCCAGTCGGTTATGGATGCGGAGATCAAGGCGGCCGGGGTCGAGAACTGCTATTTCCCGCTGTTCATCCCGCTGTCCTACTTCGCCAAGGAGGCCGAGCACGTCGAGGGCTTCGCCAAGGAAATGGCCGTCGTCACCCATCACCGCCTGATCGGAGACGGCAAGGGCGGTCTGGTGCCCGATCCCGAGGCAAAGCTGGAAGAGCCGCTGATCGTGCGCCCGACATCGGAAACGGTGATCGGCGCGGCGATGGCGCGGTGGATCCAGTCGTGGCGCGATCTGCCGCTCCTGACCAACCAGTGGGCCAACGTCGTGCGCTGGGAAATGCGCACCCGCATGTTCCTGCGCACCAGCGAATTCCTCTGGCAGGAAGGCCACACCGCCCATGCCGACCGCGACGACGCGCTGACGGAGACGCTGCGCGCGCTCGAAATGTACCGCGCCTTTGCCGAAGACGTGCTGGCCATGCCAGTGATCGCCGGCGAGAAACCGGAGAACGAGCGCTTTCCCGGCGCGGTGGCGACCTACAGCATCGAGGCGATGATGCAGGACGGCAAGGCGCTGCAGGCCGGCACTTCGCACTATCTCGGCACCGGCTTCGCCGAGGCGGCGGGAATTCGCTATCAGGACAAGGAAGGCCAGCAGACGCTGTGCCACACCACCAGCTGGGGCGTTTCCACCCGCATGATCGGCGGCGTCATCATGACCCATGGCGATGACGACGGGCTGCGGGTGCCGCCCCGCATCGCCCCGCAGCAGATCGTCATCCTGCCGATGCTGCGCGACACGGACGAGGACGCCGCCCTGCTGGCCTATTGCGAAGAACTGCGCGCCGCGCTGGCGAAGCAGTCCACCTTGGGCGAGCCGGTGCGCGTGCTGCTCGACAAGCGGCCAGGCAAGGCGACGCAGAAGCGCTGGACCTGGGTGAAGAAGGGCGTGCCGCTGATCCTGGAGATCGGCGGGCGCGATGCGGCGGGCGGACAGGTTTCCGCGCTGCGCCGCGATCGGCTCTACCGCGAGGACGGCAAGGTCAATTTCGTCGCGCAGGCCAAGGACGATTTCCTGTCCATCGCCGCCGCCGAACTGGCCGATATCCAGCAATCGCTGCACCGCGAAGCACTGGCGAAGCGCGACGCCAATCTGGTGCAGGGCATCGACAGCCTCGACGCGCTCGCCGCTTTCTATGGTGAGGACAAGCGCTATCCAGGCTGGGTCGAACTCAACTGGTCGCGCCCGACCGGCGCCGAGCTGGACGCGGTGGTGAACAAGCTCAAGTCGCTGAAGCTCACCATACGCAACACGCCGATGGACAGCGAGCCGGTGACGGGCGCATGTATCTTCACGGGCAAGCCGGCGGTGGAAAGGATCTACGTCGCGCGGGCCTACTGACGGGGGAATGCCATGCTGGGGGCCTTGAAGTACGCGCTGTCGAACCTGCTCAACTTCGAAGGCCGCGATGCCCGGCAGACGTTCTGGTATTATGTGCTGCTGCTTTACATCGCCACGATGGTGGTGACGTTCCTGGTGGCTGTCCCGGCGTATGCCCGGATGATCGCCGGCATGATGAAGACCGTTTCCCTGCACCCGGACGATCCGACCGCGATCAACGGCGTCATGGCGTCGTCGATGAGCGAACTCATGATCTCGATGCTGTGGCTGTCGTTCGGCTCGGCCATCGTCACCGCGCTGCTCCTCGCCGCCAGCCTTGTGCGGCGGCTGCACGATTCCGACCTTTCGGGCTGGTGGGCGCTGCTTCCGGCGGTCTGCCAGGTAGGGGCGCTGGCGTTGCTGCCGCAGCAGATCGGGCAGATGACGACGATGATGGAGGGAATGTACAGTTCCGACCCGGCGGTCGCGATGGGCAGTTTCCAGAATCAGTTCCAGCTCTTCAGCCTGATCGGCTGGATACCGTGGATCGCGCTGATCGTGTTCGGCGTGCGCAAGTCGACGCCCGGTCCGAACCGCTATGGGGAAGGCCCGGTATCGTTCTGATCCGCCCGGCTTGAGTTGCCGCGCGCAAGGGGCCACATGATGGCGATGGCCCGTACCCCCAAGCAAGCGCCCGGCATGCCGAGTCGCCAGCAGATCCTCGATTTCATCGCTCAATCCACCGAACCCGCCGGCAAGCGCGAGATCGCGCGGGCTTTCGGGCTTGCCGGGCACGAGAAGATCCAGCTCAAGGCGCTGCTCAAGGACATGGCCGACGAGGGTCTGATCGACGGCAAGCGCACGGCGTTTCACCGCATGGGCGGGGTTCCCCGCGTCACCGTGCTGCGGGTGGTCGATATCGAGGACGGCGAGGCGATCGCCATTCCCGACAGCTGGCAACCCGACGACGCCACCCCGCCGCCGCGCCTGCGGATTATCGAGAAGGGCCGGGGAAGCGCGCTGCGCAAGGGCGACCGGGTGCTGGCCCGCACCGAGGAGGCCGGAAACGGCTGGCGCGCCCATCCGATGAAAAAGCTGCCGGTCTCCGCAGACCAGCTTCTGGGCGTTGTCGAGATCGACGGCGCGGGCAAGGGGTGGCTGGCGCCGGTGGATAAGCGGGTTCGCAATTCCACGCCGATTTCCGATCTGGGCGGGGCGGAGGAAGGCAACCTCGTGCTGGCCGAACCGGCCGGACGCTCGCCGCGTGCGGGGGTGAAAGTCACGGAAATCCTGGGCGATCCGCTGGCGCCGCGCGCGTTCAGCCTGATCGCCATCCACAAGCACGGCATCCCGAACGTCTTTTCGGAAGAGACCCGGACGGAAGCCGAACTTGCCGCTTTGCTGCCGCTTAGCGATGAAAAGCGCGAGGATTTGCGCCATTTGCCCATAGTCGCCATCGACCCCAGCGACGCGCGCGACCACGACGACGCGATCTGGGCGGAGCCGGATGGGGAAGGCGGCTTCCGTGCGGTGGTCGCCATCGCCGACGTCTCCTTCTACGTCCGGCCCGGCGGCAAGCTCGATCGCGAGGCGAGGAAGCGCGGCAACTCGGCCTACTTCCCCGACCGGGTCGTGCCGATGCTGCCCGAAGTTCTCTCGGCCGATGTCTGTTCGCTGAAAGCCGGTGCCGACCGCGCGGCGATGGTCTGCCACATGACCATCGACGCGGATGGACACATCACCGACTGGCGCTTCACCCGCGCCATCGTGCGCATCGCCGAAGTGATCGCTTACGAGGAAGCGCAGCGGCGGATCGACGAGAGTGAAGCCGGCGAGAACCTGGCGAACCTCTGGTCCGCCTGGCGTGCACTGGAAAAGGCGCGGGACAAGCGCGATCCGCTGGCGCTGGAACTGCCGGAGCGGCGCGTGGTGCTGGACGAGCAGGGCCGCATCGCCCAGGTCGCGCTGCGCGAACGGCTCGACGCGCATCGGGTGGTCGAGGATTTCATGATCGCCGCCAACGTCGCGGCGGCCAAGGCGCTGGAAAGCAAGGTCGCGCCCGTGGTCTATCGCCTGCACGAGCCGCCGAACCGCGAAAAGCTCGTGGCGCTGAAGGATTATTTGTCCACCTTCGACAAGAAGCTGGCGCTGGGGCAGGTCATCACGCCGGGCCTGTTCAATCGCCTTATCAAGGACATCGCCGACGAGGCCGAAAAGGCGCTCATCATGGAGGCGGTGCTGCGCAGCCAGACGCAGGCCTATTACGGGCCGCGCAACCTGGGGCACTTCGGGTTGGCGCTGGGGAGCTATGCGCACTTTACCTCACCGATCCGCCGTTATGCCGATCTGCTGGTGCACCGCGCGCTGGTCGATGCATTCCATCTGGAACAACCCGCCCCGAAGGGCGACCTGCCGCCAACTTCCGGCCTGTCGGACCGCGACCGCGACGATCTCGTCAAGGTCAGCGAGGCGATCAGCGCCGCCGAGCGCCGCGCCATGGAGGCCGAGCGCGAGACGATAGACCGCTACGTTGCCGCCTGGCTGGCGAGCCGGGTGGGCGAGGTCTTCGCCACGCGCATCACCGGGGTGCAGAAGTTCGGTTTCTTCGCCACGATCATCGGGCTGGGCGGCGACGGGCTGGTGCCGGTCTCGACCTTGGGCGCCGAACGCTTCGGTTACGACGAGAAGGCCCAGGTGCTGTTCGGCGAGCAGACCGGCACGAAGTTCGCACGCGGCGATATCCTGCCGCTGCGGCTGGCCGAGGCGAACCCGCTGACCGGCGCGCTGAAGTTCGAGCTGGAGGAATCGGAAGGCGCGCCCATCGAACGGCGCGGACGGCCGATGCCGGTGAAGGCGAAGGGCCAGAAGATGGCGGGCAAGCACGCGGTGGGCAAACGCGGACGGCCGGGGAATATCCGGCATCAAGGCAAGCGGCGGTGAGGAAGGGGGTGTCCCCTTAGCTCACCTTCTTCCGCCTTTGCGGAAGCACTTCCCCGTCCTTCGTCATTGCGAGCGTAGCGAAGCAATCCAGGCCCCACGTGCCGCCCTGGATTGCTTCGCTACGCTCGCAATGACGAAGGAGAGGGGGCAAGTTTAACGGGCCGGGGAATCATCAACTGATCCGGTGCAGTTCCTCGTCGCTCAGCGAGCCGGGAATCACGAAGACCGGGCAGGGCATCTGTCCCGCGTGCGAGGCGGCGAAATAAGTGATGAGCGGCCCTGGCGCGCCTTCCTTGGCCGCGCCGAGCACCAGCGCCGAGACTTCGGGGTGCTCGGTCAGGTATTCGCGCACGACTTTTTCGCCTTCGCCCATGCGCACGGAGATCAGCGGCATCTTGCCCCCTTCGGACAGGAGGTTGCCTGCCGCCGCCGTCACCAGCGTCTCGGCCCGCGCGCGCGCTTCTTCCTCGATAGTGGCCTGCACCCCGGCGAAGGCGTTGAACGGCTGCTGGGGCACCAGCGCCAGCAGGTGGACGACGCCGCCGGTCTTCGCCGCGCGGCTCGACGCGAAACGCAAGGCGACCAGCGCCTCGTCGGTTTCGTCCATGATCACCAGATAGACACGCATGATATCGGCCCCCACCGTGTCATGCGTATCTGCCACAAGCGCCGCGCGCGCAAGGTTCTTGCCCTGCCGCGCCATTTTGGCCAAGGACGGTGACGAGCCGTGCCGCCTGCGAAGGACCTGAGAATCCCCATGCCCATCGAGATAAAGATGCCCGCGCTCTCCCCGACGATGGAGCAGGGAAAGCTGGCCAAGTGGCTGGTCAAGGAGGGCGACAAGGTATCCTCTGGCGACCTGCTCGCCGAGATCGAGACCGACAAGGCGACGATGGAATTCGAAGCGGTGGACGAAGGCACGATCACGAGCATCGCGGTGGCCGAGGGCACCGACAACGTAAAGGTCGGCACCGTGATCGCCACGCTCGCCGGCGAGGACGAAGACAGCAGCGCCCCCGTGAAGACGGCGGCATCGGGAGGCGAAGCGAAACCCGCCGCCCAACCTGTCCAAGCGCCCGACCAACCTGTCGAAACACCTGCCCAGCCGACCGAGGCCCCCGCCTCCGCGGGAGCGCAGAAGGCCGGGACGGAAGCCGCTCCGCCGCCGCCCGCAAAAGAATCCAGCACCCAGGAGGGACGTATTCTCGCATCGCCACTCGCCAAGCGTATCGCCTCGGAAAAGGGCGTGGACCTTACCGCGCTGACCGGCAGCGGACCGCATGGCCGCATCGTGCGCTCCGACGTCGACGCCGCGCAAGGCGGCACTGTAAAACCGGCGGCACCCAAGCCCGCCGCCGCGACGCCGACGCCCGCAGCATCGCCGGCTCCCGCCCCGGCGGAAAAGCCCGCGACGGTGCAGATGGCCGAAGAGACCCGCGCCCTGCTCGACGATCGCATCCCGCACACGGTCGAAAAGCTTTCGGGCATGCGCAAGACCATCGCCAAGCGGCTCACCCAGTCGATGCAGCAGGCGCCGCATATCTACCTCACCGTCGACATCCGCCTCGACAAGCTCATGGCGCTGCGGACCGAACTGAACGCCGCGCTGGAGAAGCAGGGCGTCAAGCTTTCGGTCAACGACCTGCTCATCAAGGCGCTGGGCAAAGCGCTGGTCGATGTGCCCGCCTGCAACGTGACCTTCGCCGGCAACGAGCTCATCAAGTACGAACGCGCCGATATCTCGGTGGCGGTCAGCATTCCCGGCGGCCTCATCACCCCGATCGTCACCGACGCCAACGGCCGCAGCCTCTCGTCCATCGCGCAGGCGACCAAGGATCTGGCCGAGCGGGCGAAGGCGGGTAAGCTGCTGCCCAGCGAGTACCAGGGCGGCACCGCCTCGATCTCCAACATGGGCATGATGGGGATCAAGCAGTTCACCGCGGTCATCAACCCGCCGCAGTCGACCATCCTCGCCATCGGCGCGGGCGAGCAGCGGCCGTATGTGATCGACGGCGCACTTGGCGTGGCGACGGTAATGACGGCGACCGGCAGCTTCGATCACCGCGCGGTGGACGGCGCGGACGGCGCGCGGCTTATGGCGGCGTTCAAGGAGTATGTGGAGAAGCCGCTGGGGATGCTGGCCTAGGATGGGGCAGCCCCCCTCTCCAACTTCGGCTAGCGAGCAAGCTCGCAAGCCTGCGTATCCTCTCCCGCAGGGGGAGAGGAGCGGTGAGGTGGCATCCAACCCCTCTCCCCTTGCGGGAGAGGGAGGGGCCCGCGCCAACTCCACGCGTGTTAACCCATCCCCGCTCAGCCTGAGCCTGTCGAAGGCCACGTGCCCACGGCGGGGCCAGGTACGTGGTGCATCGGGCGACGTCTCACGGGGCCTTCGACAAGCTCAGGCTGATCGGACGTGGCGTTCTAGAAACATATCAACGTTCACGCAGAGGTCCTGAAATGCCCGGACACCCCCTAGAACCCGTCATCCGCGTCACCGCCATGCCGGCCGACGCCAATGCCTACGGCGACATTTTCGGCGGCTGGCTGATGAGCCTGATGGACAGCGGCGCCGGGCTGATCGCCGCGCGCCATTCGCGCGGGCGCGCCGTCACCGTGGCGATGGACGGCATGCAGTTCCATCTGCCGGTGGGCGTGGGCGACGAGGTTTCGGTCTACGGCGCGATCACCAAGACGGGCCGCTCTTCCATGACTATCGCCATCGAGGCCTGGCGCCGACACCGCGAAGAGGATGAGGACGTGAAAGTGACGGAGGCGATCTTCACCTTCGTCGCCATCGATATCCGGGGGAAACCCCGCCAGATCCAGCCAGCAACTCAGGTCGCGGCTTCGCCCGCTGGCCAGCAGGAGAACAAGTAAGTGTCCGAAAGCTACGACGTCATCGTTCTCGGTTCCGGCCCCGGCGGCTATGTCGCCGCCATCCGCGCTTCGCAGCTCGGGCTGAAGACCGCGATCGTCGAGCGTGAGAGCCTGGGCGGCATCTGCCTCAACTGGGGCTGTATTCCCACCAAGGCCCTGCTGCGCTCGGCCGAGGTGTTCCACCAGATGAAGCACGCCAAGGACTATGGCCTGTCGGCGGACAACGTGACCGCCGACCTCGATGCCATCGTCAAGCGGTCGCGCGGCGTGGCGGGGCAGCTCAACAAGGGCGTCACCGGGCTGATGAAGAAGAACAAGATCGCCGTGCACATGGGCACCGGCAAGCTGACCTCCGCCAGCAAGCTCACCGTGACCGACGCCGAGGGCAAGACCACCGATCTTTCGGCCAAGCACATCATCCTCGCCACCGGCGCGCGTGCGCGCGAGTTGCCGAAGAAAACCGGCAAGGCCGATGGCAAGCGCATCTGGACTTATCGCCACGCCATGGTGCCGCCCGAGATGCCGACGAAGCTGCTGGTCATCGGATCGGGCGCCATCGGCATCGAATTCGCCAGCTTCTACAACGATCTGGGCGCCGACGTGACCGTCATCGAGATGATGGACCGCGTGGTGCCGGTGGAGGATGCGGAGGTTTCCGCCTTCCTCGAAAAGGCGCTGAAGAAGCAGGGCATCAAGATCCAGACTTCGTCCAAGCTCGAAACCATCGAGAGCGGCGACGATGGCGTGAAGGTCTCGATCAAGGGCAAGGACGGGACCATCGTGGAAGACACGTTCAGCCACGTCATCGCCGCTGTCGGCATCGTCCCCAATATCGAGAACATCGGGCTTGAGGACGTGGGCGTCGAGCCGGACCAGCGCTTCCACATCAAGGTCGACGAATATGGCCGCACCAATGTGAAAGGCGTCTGGGCGATCGGCGACTGCGTCGACGGTCCCTGGCTGGCGCACAAGGCCAGCCACGAAGGCGTCACCGCCGCCGAAGCCATCGCGCAGGAACTGGGCAATGCCGAAGTCCATCCGCATCCGCTGGACCGCCGCAACATCCCGGGCTGCACTTATTGCCACCCGCAGATCGCCAGCGTCGGCCTGACCGAGGCCAAGGCGAAGGAAGCGGGCTATGACGTCAAGGTGGGCAACTTCCCCTTCATCGGCAACGGCAAGGCCATCGCGCTGGGCGAGGCGGAAGGCTTCGTGAAGACGGTGTTCGACGCCAAGACCGGCGAACTGCTGGGCGCGCACATGATCGGCGCCGAAGTGACCGAGCTGATCCAGGGCTTCGTCGTCGGCAAGACGCTGGAGACGACCGAGCTGGAACTAATGCAGACGGTGTTCCCGCACCCGACGCTGAGCGAGATGATGCACGAATCGACGCTTGCCGCTTACGGGCGCGTGATTCATATGTGATGGGGGCGGGTTTCAGGGGGGAAGTGGCGAGCTTGCCGGTCTCCCCGAACCGGCCCGCAGACCTGTCCCGTACTAATTGATAACTGCGCTACCCGCCCTGGGCCTGGCGCACGATATGCTCGAACACGGCCACGTGCAGCGGCTCGCCGAACTGGCAGCCGATGGCCATGCCCTCTTTCCAGCGAATATGTGCAGTCAGCAGCTGGATGCCGGGAATACGGATGCGCAGCGGGATATCGACGTTCGCGCCGGGAAGCCGGGCAATGCGAAAGCCCGACTGCGAAATGTCGTCGAGCTCCACTTTCTGCCAGGCTCGCGTGCCTTGCCGCACCTCGCAGACGAGCGACACTTCGGCGCGGTGAGCGAAGCCGCGCGTGCAACCCAGATCCTTATCGATTTTATCGTGTCGCAAGGCGGCCTCCTTGAGCAGGAGCCATAGCGCCCGGAGGTTGCCAATGGGTTAGCGCCGACCCCGTGGCGATGGCGGATTAGCGTCGATATGTGGTGGTTTCGGACGCGGGGCCTTTCTTTGCCTGCCGCCTCTTCCTAAACTCATGAATGTCGGATACCAACTGGTAGTCGAAGCCCATTAATCGGGTGAATGGAATATCGGGAGGAGGAAAAATGAAGCTTGATGGGAAGATCGCCATCGTCACCGGCGCGGGTTCGAGCGGCCCCGGTCTTGGCACCGGCAAGGCCATCTCGATCCTGTTCGCGCGCGAGGGTGCCAGGGTGATCCTGGTCGACAAGTTCGCGGAGCGCGCGCAGGAAACGCTCGACACCATCAAGTCGGAAGGCGGCGAGGCGACCGTCGTGACCGCCGATCTTTCCCAGATTCCCGAATGCCAGCGCGTCGTCGATGAAACGGTGCGGATCTATGGCGGGGTCGACATCCTCATCAACAATGCCGCGATGTCGTCTTCCACCAGCCTGCTCGACACGACGCCCGAACTCTATGCCCAGATGATGGCGATCAACCTGACCGCGCCTTTCATGCTGACCAAGGCGGCGATTCCCGAAATGGCGAAACGCGGTGAGGGGGCGGTGGTGTTCATCACCTCGATCGCGTCGCTGCGCGGGCAGGGCGGGGCGAAGGGTTCGGCCGCCTACGCCGCCTCCAAGGGCGGGCTACAGGGGCTGATGACCGACATCGCCGCCGTCTATGGCAAGCAAGGCATCCGCGTGAACTGCCTTGCGCCCGGCATGATAAACACGCCGATGCGCGCCGCGACGATGTCGCAGAGCGGGCTCGACGTCGAAAAGGTGAACAAGATGCTGATCGAGCGGACCTCGCTCGGGATCGAGGGCACCGCCTGGGATATCGCCAAGGCCGCGCTGTTCCTGGCGGGGCCGGACGGCCATTACGTCACCAGCGTGCACTTGCCGGTCGACGCCGGCGTCACCCAGCGCATGGGGTGAATGGCGAAGGTCAGGTCCGCTCGGGGTCCAGCCCCAGCGGACCGAGGGGATCGGCGACCAGGCCGCTGACCATCGCCGCCTGGACGACCGTCGCCGGCCACAGCTTCGACAGCGGCCCCACCAGACGATCGCGCAGGAGCGGCAGCACGCGGCTGTCGGACTGATAAATCGGCGTGAACAGCGCGGTCAGCCGCTGGTAGACCCGCACGTGTCGCCGCCGCAGGGCGATGGCGCGGGCGATGCCCGCCTCAACCTCCCGCGCCTCGTCCAGCCCTTTCGCGAGGGCCCAGGCGTCGAGCATCGCCATGTTCGCGCCTTGCCCCAGCTGGGGGCTGGCCGAATGCCACGCGTCGCCGATGTGGACGATGGCCGGCCCGACGGGGGACGCGAGGGTGCGGTGCGCATAACGCGCGAAAGTCAGCTGCGCGGGATCGTCTATCCGGTCCAGCAGCACCGCGCAGTCTGGCCACAGCCGCAGCACTTCGGCTTTCCACGCCGCCAGCCCGGCATCGCGCCATGCCGCCACGCGATCGGTGCGGATGGACCAGAAGAATGCGGCCTGGGCAGCGCGTCCGCCCGGAGGGGTTCCGATCGGCAGAACGCCCGCCATCGTGCTGGCCCGGTCATAGCGCTGCGCCAGCACATGCGGATCGAACGCGCCGCCTTCCGGCCACTCCAGACTGGCCCACAGCGCTCCATAAGCGAGATCCCGGCCGGTCTCCGGCGCCAGCGGGGTGCGGGTGCCAAGCGCATCGACGACCAGATCGAACGGCGCGCTCGCGCCGCCATCCCCGAACCGCAGACTCCGCCGTTCGCCGACAGCCTCGCTGCCGCGGACTTCGCGCCCGGTATGGACCGGGATGCCCGCGTCGCGCACCGCGTCATAAAGGATGGCGAACAGGCTCGCCCGGTGGATGCCGATTCCGAACGCCCCGCGCCCGCGCAACGCCGAATAGCCGACATCGAGAACCACGCGCCCGCCCGCCATGCCGAACAGCCGGTCTACCCGCGATCCGGTCGCCAGCACCCGGTCAAGCAGCCCCAGCCGGTCCAGTACAGCCATGCCGGTCGGCTGCATCATCAGGCCCGATCCGATCGGGCGAGGTTCCTCGAAACGCTCGAACAGGCAGACCCGGTGGCCGGCGCGGTGCAGCAGCAATGCCGTCGCCAGGCCGCAAGGGCCGCAGCCGGCTATGGCAATATCGAACCCCCGCATCGCACCTGCCTAGCCGAGCCGCAAGAACGATGCGACCGCGTGGGAGGCGCTTACAGATGCCCGCTGCAATAGGCCAGGAGCAGGATCAACGGGATCGGCACGCCGATCGCCCACAATATCGCGGATCGCATAAAAGCTCCTCATTTCAACCTGTCGGAGGAACGCCGCGCCATGAAGGATGTTCCGGCGCCGGCAATTGGATGCGCCCATGTGCTCGGCAGCTTCGGATCATCTCGACAATCGCCCGGGAAGGGAGGACGCTCGCGGTTCGACCAACGAGTCGAAAGAGGGGAAAAGCCATGGCGAACAAAAAGCTCTGCATAGCAGCTTGTGTTGCATTGTTCTGCGCGACCGGCGCTCACGCCGCACCGGCCCAGGAACGTGCCGCTGCGTCCAGCCAACTCACCGAGAAGCGTCAGGCCGTTGCCGGCGTCCATGCGGACGCGATGGCCGTGCTGGCGGCATTGCAACGCGACCCGACCCTGGCGAAGCGCCTCGCCGCGGAACCCGGCCGCGCGCAGGAACTGCTTCGGGCGGCAGGGGCAACGAGGGCCGAGCAGATCATGGTGACGCCCGACGGCAGCGGCGGCGCCGCCCGGACGATCACCATCACGATCAAGATCGACCACGTGGTCATCACGATCGTCATCGACCTGTAGGCACTGCGGAATAGATTGCCCCGCTGTGCCGTAGGCGCGGCACGGCGGGGAGCAGGTCATCGTGCCTCCCCC